>Ga0224495_10000091_pt1 | contig 68384 bp, 62 predicted proteins | sample SF_Jul11_sed_USG_FD_168128 | JGI IMG/M metagenome (GOLD analysis project Ga0224495, IMG submission 168128) | Sediment microbial communities from San Francisco Bay, California, United States - SF_Jul11_sed_USGS_4_1 | ecosystem: Environmental > Aquatic > Marine > Sediment | place: USA: California...
TTCCAGCCATTCGTCCGCTTGCTCGAAACTGCCGTCATGCATGTCGTTGGCCTGGTCGGGAATCACGAATGAAACCGTCGGAAGCTTTGAAAAATCCCCGGGGAAATCGGCAAAACGCATATTCAATCCTGCGGGCAGCCGCGAGCCCTGCCAGTTCGCCACCGGGTTGTGCTTGCGCTGGTATGCGCCGGATGCACAAACCGGATCCCCCACTGCAGGCAGTGACTCGGAATAGCTGGCGAAACTGAAGCCGCCAGCGATCAAAGACGAGGCGAGATTGTCGCTGTCGAAGGTATGCGGGCAGGAGTTGCCCGTGATGCCCTGCGTGGAGCCGGAAAACAGGGCCAGGTAGTTCGGCTGGCTTGGATGCGCGACCCCGTACGACTGGGTGAGCAGCACCCCGCGCCGTGCCAGCGCATGGATATACGAGTTGCTGTAACGCATGTCCAGAATCTGCGAGTAATCACGGTTTTCCTCAACCACGACGACGACATGATCCGGGCGCGGCAACGGGCCGGCATGTGCGGGCGTTGCGGAGAACATGGCGATGGCGAATAAATGATATGCGGCGGTCTTCATGGCGATCCCGGCATGCCGTTCGCTTTGGCAAACGGCAGCCTGTTCTGCTGGCCGAAAGGCGCAAGGGGTTCTATGGCCCCTTTGCGAACTGCTTTTCGGTTTGATGAGGAAACGGCTACTGAGTCGCCTCCCCGGTTTTCTTTTCGGTTTCCTCGGCAGACTTCTGGATGACCTGTTCCACCCCTTTTGCTTTTTCCAAGGCGTCGCGCTGTGGTTCGGCGATCTTGGGTGTGGCGGGTTTGTCGCAGGCGGCGAATAGTAGGGTTACGGCGAGCAAGATGTATTTCATGTTTCCTCCGGTTAGGTGGTTGTTGATTGCAGATTTGGTTTTACAAGCCTAAAACCCAATCTACGCGCGATTTAATTAGTGTCAGACTGAACAGATCAGAAATGAATGCCAATCCCTACAAAGTAACCTTGTCCACTTAAGTTTAGCTTGCCCTCGATATCCCCAGTATTTTTTCCTTCTGAAAATGAGAGCGAAGGGGCGTATACATAACGGTATTCAGCGTACCCATTAATGCGACTATTCTGATACCGAATCCCAGTAACAACCTGCGCAGCGGGTCCGTTTGCGGTTCGTCTTTTATCTGTGTTCAGTTCAGTAGAACCCCCACCAGCTCCTCCGGCAACAAATGGCTGAAACCCGCCCGGTTCTCCGAAGTATTTTTTCACGGTAGCAAATAAGAAAGTTGATTTAATTTTACCTTGTGAAGGGCTAATTGAGGCAAGGGCATACGAATTATTGAGATGAAGAAGCTCTCCACCGAAACTGAATCCCCGGTTAGTTTGTCGCTCAAAACTTATATTGATCACATCCTGAGAGGAGTTGCTGATCTCGATGGGAAGCGCGTAACGGGGGTAAGCAATATAGGAGCCCCCAAATAATGGAGACACGAAACTCCCAGGGCCGAGGATAGCTAAATTCTGATTACGTTTAGCGATGCTATAGGAGCCAAACTTAATAGCGACGGTGTTCTTATGTTCAACTATCAAAGGGGGCAGGCTTGAGTTGATTTCTGGCTCAGCAGCTGCATCAGTCACAATTCCAATGATGCTCGCCAGTAACGCAATGCAACGAATACCCGTTTTCATGCAATCTCCTTAAAGGCCAACAGCGCTTTGGGTTAAGCATGCCACTCTAACACAAACTACTTTTGGCAATTCACGCAGTAAAAACTGGAGCGCTGCCCCTGCCGGATTTGCCTGATCGGCGAGCCGCACCTGCGGCACGGCTCGCCGCCACGCCCATATACCCAGCAGTGCTGCTGGAAGTAGCCCGGCTGGCCCGAGGTGCCGACGAAATCGCGCAACGTGCTGCCGCCTTTTCCGATGGCCTCGATCAGTGTTGCGCGGATCTCTTCGACCAGTTTTGCGCAGCGTAACAGACTAAGCTTCCCGGCGGCGAGTTGCGGCCTGATGCCGGCACGGAACAGGGCTTCGTTGGCGTAGATGTTACCGACGCCGACGACGACGCGATTGTTCATCAGGCATTGCTTGATGCTGACCCTGCGTTTGCGCGTGGTCGTGAAGAGATGGCGCGCATTGAAATTTTTTTCGAGCGGCTCCGGCCCGAGGCCGGCGAGTAGCGGGTGAGTTTGTGCTTCGCCGTCATGCCAAAGCACTGCACCGAAGCGGCGCGGATCGCGCAGGCGTAGCAGCATGCCGTTGCCCAGCATTAGATCAAAGTGATCGTGTTTTTCAGCGGGTGTGCCTGCAGGCAGGATGCGCAGGCTGCCGGACATACCGAGATGCAGGATCAATATCCCGTTGCCGCAATCCATCAACAGGTATTTGGCGCGGCGCTTGAGCGAGAGGATGGTGCGCCCGCGCAACAGCTTCGGCAGGTTTTTCGGGATCGGCCAGCGCAGCCCGGCGTTGCGGATCACGGCATCCTCGATGGTCATGCCGATGATGTGGGCAGCGAGGCCGCGCCGGGTAATCTCTACTTCGGGTAGTTCAGGCATGAGAACCTCTGCAAATTCATTGCTCGGACGAATTGCGGCTTCTTGTGGTGTACGCTACAAATGCTTCAAATCTCCGTGACCAGACAGCCATCCCGCGTACTTTAGAGGCTTTGTCATAGAGCTATAAAACCGCTGTACAACGTAGCGAGCGCAGTTGAGACAAGGCAAAAAATGGCGAAAAACCGGAATTTACTGTGATGTAAATGAGGATTTTGAGCCATTTTTTAACGCCGTATCAACAAGCGCAGTAGTTGTGCGGCGGTTTTTCAGGCGCGGCGGCGTTTCCACCAGACAACTCCCCCCACGCCGGCCAGCATCAGCGGCAGGCCCAGCATGAAGCCGAGGGCGATGGTATTAAGCTGGGTCTTGCTGAGTGTCAGGCTGCTGTCTTTCGCGGCGCGCGGTTGCAGCGTGATGAGGTGCTCTTCACCGGCCAGCCAGTTCACCATATTCACGCCGAGATCGACGTTGCCGCCATTGCCTGCGAAGCTGTTTGCGAGGAATGCGCCGTTGCCGACCACGACGATGCGCTGGTCGCGGTCATTGATGTCGCGTTGCAGCGCGAGTGCGATGATGACCGGGCCGGGAGTGTCGTGCTTCTTGTCGAAAGCCGGCATTTTTTGCAAAGGCTTGCCGAAAGCCCTGCGGCTTGTCCAGCCGCGTGTGGCGGCTTCCACCAGCACGTTATGCTGCCAGCTGGGGTTCTCATTCCAGATCAGAGGACGCGCAGCGGGAAAAGCGGTGATCAGGTTGAAATTGCGCGTGATGGCATGCGGCGGATAGGTGGCGCCCAGCGACCAGGTCGGGGGCGCATTCATCGCGGCCGCAGCCGGGTCGATTACGACACCGGACGGCAGCAGCAAGTCGAGCTTTTCAGCAAGGCGTTCCAGCCCGTGCAGCGGCTCGGCATCGACCAGCCAGAGCAGGTTGCCGCCTTGTTCGATATAGTGCAGCAGCCGGTCCACTTCGCCGGGCATCAGATCCAGTTGCGGCTGGGTGATGACCAGCACGCTGGCGTTGAGCGGCACTTCCTGTGCGATGGCCAGATTCAGGCTGCTGAGCCGAAAGCCGTTCTGCTTCAACTTTGCGCCGAACAGCAGGCCGAGGTCGTGGTTGGCGATCCCGTCCAGCTTGCGCTCGCCGTGCCCGTCGAGATACATCACGGTCTGGTCGCGGGTGTGCGCAAGGCGCAGCAAAGTGCTGGTGAAGACCTGCTCGTTGATCTGGGTGAGATGCTCGCTGCGCCCGGAATATTCGACCACCATTTCGCCGTTGAGCTGGACGCGGGCCGCACGGGCCTTTTCGGCCTCCTTTTCGGGGTCGACGAATACCAATTTAATGTCGGGCTTGTAACGCTGGTAGAGCGATACGAAGTCGCGGATGATCTTGCGGATGTCGCCCAGGCGGACATCCTGCTCGGTGGCATACACGGTGACATTGACCGGGTCGTCTAATTGTTCGATCACGTCCACGCTGACGGGATCCAGGCTGTTGTTGGCGTTGAGCGTGACGTCGTGCTGTACAGGGTAGCGCGTGGCCAGCGTGCCCAAGCCTGCCGCGACGGTCAACAGCAGCAGCACGAACAGGAAGTTGCGCAACGCCGCATTGCGGAACAGGGGGAAAGCGAGAAGTCTGTTCAACATGGCTTACCCGTACCTGCGGTTGTTTTGCAGCCGCTTCATCGCCAGCAGCAGGAACATCGCGGTGAACAGCGCGAAGAATGCGGCATCGGCGCTATCCAGCAGCCCCGTATTGAAGTTCCTGAAATGATAGAGCGGCGAGAGCATGTGCCAGGCGGAGTTCTCTGCCGCCGCGAGGTCGGCGAGCCACAGCCCGGCCAGCACGGCGAGTGCACCGATGGCGGCAATGACCGGCTGGGGCGTGAGCGCGGAAATGTACAGCCCCACCGCGATGTAACTGGCCGTGAGCAGCAACAGGCCGAGCATGTTGCTCAACATCAGACCGTGATCGAGATGGGTTCCCAGCGCAAGCGCGCAAAGCATCAGCGGCACACCGGCCGTGAGCACGCACATGAAGACCAGCAGGCCGAGAAACTTGCCCAGCACGATATGGCGGTTGGCAAGCGGCGCAGAAAGCAGCAGCGCAAAGGTCTGGCTGCGGCGCTCCTCGGCGATCAGGCGCATCGTGAATACCGGAACCAGCATCATCATTAGCATCGCGACCATGTTGAACATCGGGGTCGCGACGGTGGCCGTCACACCGGGGGCATTGGCGATCTGCGCGAGCTGCGGCTGGATGTCCAGATAGGCCTGCAGTATCTCGAGGAAAAACCAGGAGAAGATGAATTGCAGCACGGCGAGCACGAGCCAGGTCGAGGGCAGGGAAAACAGGCTGCGCAGTTCGCGCAGGGCGAGCAGGCGGATCATGGTTTTTTTCCTGCCTGAGGTACCGTGCTCGACGGTCGTGCATCGTCTTCCCCGGCAAGGGCGGGGCTTTGGTCTCCTTGCTGCCCGTTTCGGCTTTCGTCGCCGGTGATCCTGACGAACACCTCTTCAAGCGTGTCCTGCAGCGGCGTGAGTTGTTCCGGCTGCCAGTTGCGTTGCGAGGCCAGTTGCAGCAGCATGCTGCCGGGATTGTTGTCCGGCGAATGCAGCACGCGGAACTGCGTGGCGGAGAATCGCTCGACGCTGGTGACGCCGTCGATGCTTTCCAGTTCGTTTGGCAGCGGCGGGGTGCGCAGGGTAATGGTGAAGCCGGATACGCTCCCGTGGCGCTGCATGTGCTCGCTGGTGTCGCCGTAGATCAGCTTGCCGTGCTGCATGATCTCTACCCGGTTGCAGATGCTTTCCACTTCGCTGAGCAAATGTGTGGAAAGGATCACGCTGCTGCTGTCGCCCAGCTCGCGGATCAGGTTGCGTATCTCCCGGATCTGGGTGGGGTCGAGGCCGACAGTGGGCTCGTCCAGAACGATCAGCGCGGGGCGGTGGATGATCGCCTGCGCGATGCCGATGCGTTGCTGGTAGCCTTTCGACAGGGTGCCGATGATCTTGCTGCCGACCGATTCCAGGCCGCAGCGCTGCCGGGTTTGCACAAGCGCTCCGACAACTGCCGCTGAATTCATGCCGCGCAGCCGTGCCGCAAAGGTCAGGTATTCGTTCACGCTGAGCTCGCGGTATAACGGCGGCGCCTCCGGCAGGTAGCCGATATGTGCTTTCGCCTGCGTCGGGTGGCGCAGCAGGTCTATGCCGCAGATCTCGATGCTGCCGGTTTTGCTCTCCGCGTCATCCGGCAGCAAACAGCCGGTCAGCATCTGCAGCGTGGTGCTTTTCCCTGCGCCGTTATGCCCGAGCAGGCCCAGCACCTCGCCGCGCTTTAATTCAAGCGACACATTGCGGATGACTTGCCGGTTGCCGAAACTGCGTGACAGGTTTTTTGCGGAAAGCGTGATGGTGCCGGGGGGTTGTCCGGAAACCTGATCGGCATTGAGCGGTGTGCTGGGCAAAATCGGGAGGCTGTCGTGGTTGTGAGTTCGGCTAAATATAACCTATTATGTGCACCCATATCAAAAGCAGCACTGTTATGACCCAGTTTAGACACCTCATCCTCTGCAGTTTACTGCTCACTGCCTGCGCGCAGGCCCCGGTTCAGCCGGAGACGGACGACCAAGCCGGGCAGCTAGATCAGTCAGATCAGTCCAGCCAGGAAGCGGAATCCGCGACAAATTTACCCAACGTCGATCTGAGCGGTGAGATTCTTTTCAAGTACCTGTTGTCGGAGATCGCCAGCCAGCGCGGGCATGCCGACCTTGCAGCCGAGGGCAGCATCGAGGTGGCCAGAAAGACCCGTGATCCGCGTCTTGCCATGCGTGCTGCGCAACTGGCGCTTCAATCGGGACAGATGGACCAGGCCGTAGAAGCCATCAAGATCTGGCGGGAGATCGAACCGGACTCGCCGGTGGCAATGCGCACACTGGCCGCAGCACTGCTGCGTAGTGGCCGGCTGGATGAGGCGCGCCAGGAACTCCTCAACGTGCTGCAGGCGAAAGATACCCAGACCGGACAAACCTTCTTCCAGATGTATCAAATGATTGCGCCTTACCCGGACAAGGAGGAGGCGTTGAAACTGATGCGCGAACTGGCGCAGCAGTACCCGGGGGTCGCAGAAGCGCACTGGGCGGTGGCGCAACTGGCGCTGGCTGCCGGAGACGAGGCGCTGGCGCTGAGTGAAGCGAGACAGGCGCGCGGGTTGCGCCCAGAGTGGGACATGGCGGCCTCGCTGGAGTCGCATTTGCTGCGGAAGAGCGATCCGCAACAGGCGCTGAAGGTGTTGCGCACCTATCTGTCCAGATATCCGGGCGCAAGCGAGATCCGCTTGCAATATGCACGCGAGCTGCTGGAACAGAAACAGCTCAGGCAGGCGCGGGACGAATTTCAGCGGCTGGCAGATGAGGCGCCGGACAATCCGGAGATGGCGTTCGCCATCGCGCTGATTTCCATCCAGATGAACGACCTGCAGGGTGCGGAAACGCAGCTCAAGCAGGCGTTGGCCAAAGGGAAAAAAGACAAGGACACGGTGCAGTATTACCTCGGCCAGTTGAGTGAAGCCAGGAAGAACGAGGATGAAGCGATCGGGTACTACCGCCAGGTGACGGGCGGCGAACATCTGTATGCTGCACAGATCCGTATCGTGTTCCTGTTGAACAACCGCGGCAAGTTCGAGGAAGCGCTGGAACAGTTGCACCAGATGAAGGCGTCGGATAACCAGCAGCGCGTGCAACTGGTGCTGATCGAGGCGCAATTGCTGCGTTCGTCGAACAAGTATCCCGAGGTCTACCAGTTGTTGCGGAAAAACCTGGAGTCGCTGCCTGACCATCCCGACCTGCTCTACGAGACCGGCATGGCGGCGGACATGATCGGCGAGCACAAGGAGTTCGTGAAACTGATGCGCAAGCTGATCCAGATCAAGCCGGATCATGCGCACGCCTACAATGCCCTGGGCTACAGCATGCTCGAGCGTAACGAAAATCTTGCCGAGGCGATGGAGCTGGTGAAAAAAGCCCTGCAGCTCGCTCCTGACGACTCCGCCATCATGGACAGCGTGGGCTGGGGGCACTATCGCAACGGCAATCTTGAAGAGAGCCTGAAGATGCTGCGCCGCGCCTATGCGGCCAACCCCGATCCCGAGATCGCCGCACACCTGGGCGAGGTGCTGTGGCAGAGCGGCAACAAGGAAGAAGCCAAAAAGATCTGGCAGGAAAGCCTGAAGGCAAACGAAGGAAGTGTGCCGCTGAAAGCAGTGATGAAGCGGCTCATGCCTTGAGGGCCGGATGAGATCCCTGCGCCTGATCATCCTTGCCCTGCTGCTGGGCGGGTGCGCATCCATCCAGCAAACTCAGCAAACATCCATTCGCCCGGCGCAACCCGAAGCGGCCCCGTTCGCCCTGAACGGGCGCATCTCGGTCAAGTACAATGGCTCGCGCGACACCGCCGGTTTGCGCTGGATGCACACCACGCAATCCGACGAAATCCTGCTGCTCGCGCCGCTCGGCCAGACCGCCGCGCGGATCTACAGTGACGACCGGCATACCACACTGGACGAAGGCGACAAACATTACGAGAACGAAAGCGCCGAGGTGTTGATGCAACAGGTGCTGGGATGGTACCTGCCGCTGAGCCGGCTGCATCACTGGCTGCTGGGCGTGGCGGAGGCGGGAGGTGTGGCGAGAATCGAGCGCAACGAACAAGGGCAGATCGCGGTACTCCATCAGGAAGGCTGGACCGTGCGCTACCTCAGCTATGACGGCGCCGAAAAAGACAGCCTGCCCAAACGCATGCAGTTGAGCCGCGAAAATCTGCAGGTGCAGTTGCTGATCGACGAGTGGGATTGGGATCCACAATGAAGGCTGTAAAATGAAGCTGACCTGTCCCGCGCCGGCCAAGCTGAACCTGTTCCTGCATGTCGTCGGGCGCCGTCCGGACGGTTATCACCTGTTGCAAACCCTGTTTCGCTTTATCGACCTGAACGATACGCTGTATTTCACGTTGCGTGACGACGGGGCGGTGCGGCGCATCAATACCCTCGAGGGTGTGCCCGAGGAGCAGGATCTGTGCGTGCGCGCCGCAAAGCTGTTGCAGGCCGAGTCCGGCTGTGCCCTGGGCGTGGACATCGAGGTCGAGAAGCACATCCCGATGGGTGGCGGGCTGGGCGGCGGCAGTTCGGATGCGGCGACGACGCTGATCGCGCTGAACCGCCTGTGGTCGCTGGGGCTGTCGCGCGCGCGCCTGATGGAGCTCGGGCTGCGGCTGGGAGCGGATGTGCCGGTGTTCGTGTTCGGCGAGAATGCGTTCGCCGAGGGGGTGGGGGAGGCGTTGCAGGCTTTCCCCTTGCCGGAGGCTTGGTATGTGGTGCTTTTTCCGCCGGTGCACGTGCCGACCGCGGAGGTTTTTGCCCGGCCGGAATTGACACGGGACACCGTTTCCATCACAATGCGCGCCCTCTCGGAAGGCCAATTAGAGCAGCAACTTCATAACGATCTGCAGCCTGTAGTTTGCGGTATCTACCCGGAAGTGGGGCGTTACATAGACTGGCTGGGTAATTTCGGAAGCGCGATGATGACTGGATCAGGCGCCTGTGTTTTTGCCGGGTTTGCAAGCCGCGATCAGGCTGTTAAGGTATTGCAGCAGCTGCCGCGCGGGATGCGCGGTGTGGTCGCGCAGGGTTTAGCAAGACATCCGTTGCATGATTGGGTGTCTGATTGATGTTAGATGGGGAGTCGCCAAGTGGTAAGGCACCGGATTTTGATTCCGGCATTCGTAGGTTCGATCCCTACCTCCCCAGCCAGCTTCAGGAATGCATGTTTTTGATTATTTTGGGGGTTGCACGTGTCCTATGACCGCTTGATGGTGTTCACCGGCAATGCCAATCCTTCGCTCGCGGCGGCGGTCGCACAGCGCCTGCATATCCATCTCGGTCGCGCCAAGGTGGCCCGTTTTTCGGATGGCGAGGTGATGGTCGAGCTCCTCGAGAATGTGCGCGGCAAGGATGTGTTCGTGCTGCAATCCACTTGTGCGCCGACCAATGACAACCTGATGGAAGTGCTGGTGATGGTGGATGCGCTGAAGCGCGCTTCTGCCGGGCGGATCACCGCGGCGATGCCGTATTTCGGCTATGCGCGCCAGGATCGCCGGTTGCGTTCGGCACGTGTGGCGATCACCGCGAAGCTGGTGGCCGACATGCTTTCCAAAGCAGGGGTGCACCGGCTGCTGACGATGGATCTGCACTCCGACCAGATCCAGGGGTTCTTCGATATCCCGGTGGATAACATCTATGCCAGCCCGATCCTGTTGTCGGACGTGTGGAAGAACAACTATCCGAACCTGGTCGTGGTGTCGCCGGACGTGGGTGGCGTCGTGCGTGCCCGGGCGTTGGCCAAGGAACTGGAATCGGATCTGGCGATCATCGACAAGCGCCGCCCGAAACCGAATGTGGCGAAGGTGATGAATATCATCGGCGATGTGGTGGGGCGCACCTGCCTGATCATGGACGATATGGTGGATACCGCTAATACGTTGTGCGAAGCGTCCAATGCGCTGAAGGAAAAAGGCGCGGCACGCGTACTGGCCTACTGTACTCACCCGGTACTGTCCGGCCCGGCGATCGAACGCATCGAGAATTCCGCGCTGGATGAGCTGGTCGTGACCGACACCATCCCGCTGAGCGAGGCAGGGCGCAATTGCAAGCGCATCCGCCAGCTGAGCACAGCGGAGCTGCTGGCGGAAACGATACGCCGCATCAACAATGAAGAGTCGGTCAGCTCCCTGTTCACCGAATAGAAGGGTTCGCCGGATAAGTTTTTGCAGCAGTCATGTCGATTGTTGCAGTGCAAGAGCCGTCTGGTCGCGGAGGGCTCTGTTTTTTGGAGAAGTGAAATGACTATCGAAATCAATGCAACAATTCGTAAAACGCAAGGTACGGGTGCGAGCCGCCGTCTGCGTAACACCGGCCGCGTGCCAGGTGTTGTGTATGGCGCTGGGGATGTGAACCTGATCGATATGGATCATAACGAGATCTATCACAAGATGCGCGCCGAAGCGTTCCATGCGTCAATATTGACGCTGAACCTGGAAGGCAAGAAGGAGTCCGTGCTGCTGCGCGATTTCCAGATGCATCCGTTCCGCCAGCAGGTGCAGCATGTCGACTTCCAGCGTGTGGATCAGAAGAAAAAGATGCATATCAAGGTGCCGCTGCATTTTATCAACGAGGCGACCGCGCCGGGCGTGAAAGTTGGTGGCGGGAAGATTAGCCATGTGATGACCGAGCTGGATATCACCTGCCTGCCCAAGGATCTGCCGGCATTCATCGAGGTCGATCTCGGTAAGCTGGAACTGGGGCATTCGGTGCATGTGGCCGATCTGGTGCTGCCCAAAGGCGTGGCTGTCGCAGCACACGGTACGCATACTGCCGAGGCAGTGGTGGCGACGGTGCAAGTGCCGCGCGGTATGGCTGAAACCGAAATTGCTGCCGAGGCAGAAGCAGCGGCGGCCGCTTCTGCAGCCGCCGCTCCTGCAGCGGCACCGGCAGTGGCAAAAACAGCTGCACCGGCTACCAAGGAAGGCAAGAAGTAAACAGGGCATCATTGGTGTGAAACCCGCCTTGCCGAAAGCAATGGCGGGTTTTTTCATTCAGGCGATAGGGCGAGAACGTTATGACTGCGATACGTTTGATTGTCGGTCTGGGCAACCCGGGGCGCGAATATGAATCCACCCGGCATAACGTCGGTTTCCGGTGGGTGGACGAACTTGCGCGGATGCAAAATCTGAGCTTCAAGAGTGAGGTCAAGTTTCACGGCCTGATGGCGCGTGGACAGACGCATGGCCATGAGGTGTTGCTGCTGAAACCGCAGACGTTCATGAATGTAAGCGGTCGCTCGGTCGGCGCGGTGGCTCAGTTCTACAAGATCGCTCCTGAGGAGATGCTGGTGGTGCACGACGAGCTCGATCTGCCGCCCGGCAGCGCGAAGTTGAAACTCGGCGGCGGGCATGGCGGACACAACGGACTGAAGGATGTCATCGCGCATCTCGGCATCCGGGATTTCTGGCGGCTGCGGTTGGGCATCGGCCATCCCGGCGAGCGCAGCGAGGTGTCGAATTACGTGTTGAACGATCCGCGCCGTGAAGACCGCGAGCTGATCGAGGCGGCCATGCAGAAAGCGCAGGATGTTGCGCATCTGGTGATCGAAGGAAAGACAGAGGCAGCGATGCTGAAGCTGCATAGTAGTTAGAGGATCGAGGAGCTGGGATTGAGGATCGGGGAAATGCGGGGCAGTTGCTCTTGCTTGATTCTCAATCCTCGACCCGCAATCCTGAATTTGGAAGAGAGAAAATCATGAGTTTGAAATGCGGAATCGTCGGGCTGCCCAATGTGGGCAAATCCACTTTGTTCAACGCGCTGACCAAGGCTGGTATCGCGGCGGAGAATTATCCATTCTGCACCATTGAGCCGAACGTCGGCATCGTCGAGGTGCCGGACTCGCGCATGGCGGAGCTGGCAAGGATCGTCAAGCCGCAGCGCATGCAGCCGGCGATCGTCGAGTTCGTCGATATTGCGGGCCTGGTCGCGGGCGCATCCAAGGGTGAAGGGCTCGGCAACCAGTTCCTCGCCAATATTCGCGAGACCGATGCCATCGTCAACGTGGTGCGCTGTTTCGATGACCCCAATGTGGTTCATGTGGCGGGCAGGGTCGATCCGATCTCCGACATCGAGGTCATTCTTACCGAGCTGGCGCTGGCCGATCTTTCCGTGGTGGAGCGCACGATCCAGCGCGATGGCAAGAAGGCAAAGTCAGGCGACAAGGATGCGCAGAAACTGGTTGTCGTGCTGGAGAAACTGCTGCCGCACCTGAACGATGGCAAGCCTGCACGCACGTTTGGCCTGAGCGAGGAAGAGAAGCATCTCATCAAGCCGCTGTGCCTGCTTACCATCAAGCCGGCGATGTATGTCGGCAATGTGCTGGAAGATGGCTTCGAGAACAATCCGCACCTGGATCGCCTGCGCGAGCATGCTGCCAAAGAGGGCGCGCCGGTCGTCGCGCTGTGCGCGAAGATCGAGGCGGAACTGGCCGACCTGGACGATGCAGACAAAAAAGAATTCCTCGCCGATCTCGGCTTCGACGAACCCGGCTTGAACCGCCTGATCCGCACCGGCTACGAGTTGCTCGGCCTGCAAACCTATTTCACCGCCGGGGTGAAGGAGGTGCGTGCCTGGACCATTCACAAGGGCGACACCGCACCGCAGGCGGCGGGCGTGATCCATACCGATTTCGAGAAAGGTTTCATCCGCGCCCAGACGATCTCCTACGCCGACTTCATCGCCTGCGGCGGCGAGGCGGGCGCGAAAGAAAAAGGGAAGATGCGTATCGAAGGAAAGGACTACGTCGTGCAGGATGGCGATGTCATGAATTTCCTGTTCAATGTGTGACCGTTTTTTTGGTTGTGCCGGAGGGTTGTGCGCAATGGGCCGGCGCCACGCCTGCTGAAGATCAACCCTTCTCGATCCAGTCCTGCAGCAGCTCCCATTGTTCAAGCTCGCGCTCGGCGAGGTAGTGCGGCAGGTCGAACAGGGATTTTCCTTCGAAGACGGCATTCACATAAACCTGGGTCTCGCGCAGGTAGGCGAGTACCGGCAGGCCGAGGGTGTCGAGAAACTCTTCCAGCACGGCAGCAGCACGGGTGCAGGGTGCCATGCGCATGCCGACCACCCCGATGTGGCAATGGCTTTTCCTTACTTTCTTTTCTTCAAGAAGCTCTTTCAGGAAATCGCGGCTGGCATGCAGGTCGAACAGTGAAGGTACAACGGGGATGATGATCTTGTTGGCCTGCTTGATGAGCGAGCAGGCGAGGTTGCTCCCGGACAGTCCGGCAGCCGAATCTATCACCAGCCAGTCATTGGGTGTTTCTGATTCCTTGTTGTATTTCATTGCGCGCACCGGCGGCAGATCTTCAGGGCGTGTCTCGATCCACAGTGCGGCAGATTGCTGCCGATCCATGTCGAGCAGTGCAACGCGTTTGCCGCGATTTGCCAGGTATCCTGCAATGTTGACCGAAAGCGTGGTTTTGCCGCACCCGCCTTTTGGATTTGCAATCAGAATGGTTTTCATTTTTTATTCACTTTATTCAAAAAAGCCGGCAGAAGGTTACCTGCGCCCCCCCAATAATGACCCCAGAACACCACGAACGATCTGCCTTCCGACCGCTGATCCGATGGCACGCGCGGTGCTTTTGGCGAGTGCTTCGCCGACGCCTTCGCGGCGACCGGGGGTACTACTCCCGAAGATTCCGCCAAGTATGCCACCGATTGAGCCATTGGCGGAAGTTTGCGCTGTTTGTTGAGCAGAAGCGTCAGCCTGTTTTTCGCCGGTGCGTCCCTTGAGAATTTCGTATGCCGATTCGCGATCCACGACTTTTTCGTAGTGCCCGGCAAGAAGTGAACTCTGGATGATGGTCTTTCTTTCGGCATCATTGATCGGGCCGATCTGCGCCTGGGGAGGGACGACCAGGGCGCGCTCGACAATGCCCGGTGTGCCTTTTTCGTCGAGACAGGAAACCAGTACTTCGCCGACGCCGAGCTCGGTGATGGCAGAGGTCTCATCCAGTTCCGGGTTGTCGCGCATCGTTTCGGCGGCAGCCTTCACGGCTTTCTGGTCGCGCGGGCTGAAGGCGCGCAGTGCGTGCTGGATGCGGTTGCCGAGCTGGCCCAGTACCTTGTCCGGCACATCTGCGGGGTTCTGCGTGACGAAATACACGCCCACCCCCTTGGAGCGGATCAGCCGAACCACCTGCTCGATCTTGTCGAGCAGTACGGCGGGTGCGTCGTTGAATAGCAGGTGTGCCTCGTCAAAGAAGAACACCATCTTCGGTTTGTCCAGGTCGCCGGCTTCCGGCAGGTTTTCGAACAGTTCGGCGAGCAGCCACAACAGCATCGTCGAATACACCTTGGGTGAGGTCATCAACTGGTCGGCAGCGAGGATGTTGACCATGCCGCAGCCATCTGTGCCGGTTTGCATCAGGTCATCGATGTTCAGCATCGGTTCGCCGAAAAGCTTGTCGCCACCTTGAGTTTCGATCTGCAGCAGGCCGCGCTGGATCGCGCCGATGCTGGCGGTGGAGATGTTGCCGTATTCGGTGGTGAATTCTTTCGCGTTGTCGCCGACATGCTGCACCATCGCGCGCAGGTCCTTCAGGTCGAGCAACAGCAGGCCGTTGTCGTCGGCGATCTTGAATACCAGTGTCAGCACGCCCTGTTGCGTGTCGTTCAGGTTGAGCATGCGCCCGAGCAGCAGCGGCCCCATGTCGGAGATCGTCGCACGCAACGGATGTCCCGCCTTGCCGAACACGTCCCAGAACGTCACCGGAAAGGCGCGATGGGAAAAACTTTCCAGCGCAAGCTGCTCCACGCGGGCGGTGACTTTGGCGCTGCCACCGCCGGGTTTGCCGATGCCGGAGAGGTCGCCCTTGATGTCGGACAGGAAAACCGGCACACCGATACGGCTGAATGACTCCGCCAGCGTCTGCAACGTGACAGTTTTGCCGGTTCCGGTCGCGCCGGTGATCAGCCCGTGGCGGTTGGCCATTTGCGGCAGCAGATATATATCTTGCCCGCTGCTTTTTGCAATCAATATAGGTTCGGTCATTTGCACTGGGGCTTGGATTGCATTGGTTTTGTTGGGTTAATCCGGGGGAAATGATACCATCTCATAATACTTTTTGGAGGCAAGTTATGGCAGGCCATAGCAAATGGGCAAACATCCAGCACCGCAAGGGCAAGCAGGATGCCAGGCGCGGGAAAATCTTCACCCGCCTGATCAAGGAGATCACCGTGGCGGCACGCATGGGCGGCAGCGACCCGGACGGGAATCCGCGCCTGCGTCTGGCGATGGACAAGGCCTATTCCAACAACATGCCGAAAGACAACGTCGAGCGCGCCATCAAGCGTGGCAGTGGGGAGCTGGAGGGCGTCGAGTACCAGGAGTTGCGCTATGAGGGTTACGGGATCAACGGGGCTGCCGTGATGGTGGACTGCATGACCGACAACAAGACCCGCACTGTGGCAGACGTGCGTCACGCTTTTGCCAAGAACGGCGGGAACCTTGGCACCGACGGCTCGGTTTCATTTTTGTTCAAGCATTGCGGGCAAATCATTTTCGCGCCGGGAACGGACGAGAACGGATTGATGGAGGTTGCGCTTGATGCCGGTGCCGAAGATATCGTCACCAATGACGATGGCAGCATCGAAGTGATCACTGCACCGCATGATTTTGTAAATGTAAAGCAGACTCTGGAGGCGGCGGGCTACAAACCGGAATTTGCCGAGGTCATCATGAAGCCGTCCAATGAGGTGGTGTTTACCGGTGAAGATGCGGTGAAGATGCAGAAACTGATCGACGCACTTGAAGACCTGGATGATGTGCAGGAAGTGTATACGACGGCAGTCATTGAGGATTGAGGAGCGTGGATTGAGGATCGAGGGATAGCTCAGCGCTTTATGCCAACCAACACAAACCTCGCTCCCCGATCTTCGGTCCGCATTTTAGGTATCGACCCCGGCCTTCGTATCACCGGGTTCGGGGTTCTGGATAAACAAGGGCAGCAGTTGCACTACGTCGCCAGCGGCTGCATCAAGACACCGGATGGTGAATTGCCGGAGAGGCTGAAGGCTATCCTGAATTCGCTGGGTGAAGTGATTGCGCAGCACCGGCCACATCAGGTGGCGGTGGAAAAAGTATTCGTCAACGTCAATCCGCAATCCACGCTGATGCTCGGGCAGGCGCGCGGGGCAGCGATCTGTGCGGCGGTTCTGGCGAACCTGCCGGTGGCGGAATACACTGCGCTGCAAGTGAAACAGGCCGTGGTTGGCAACGGCCATGCCGACAAAGAGCAAGTGCAGAAAATGGTACAGCGTTTGCTAAGCCTGTCCGGTATTCCCGGTGCGGATGCTGCGGATGCGCTGGCCTGCGCGATTTGCCATGTGCATGGCGGGATGGGTATGGGGGCTTTGGTGACGGCGGGGTATCGCATGAAAAACGGGAGGCTGGCTTGAGTAACGTTTGCGATTCATTCTTCAGGATACATGTTGCGAGCTTTGCATTTCGTCGAACTCGGCATGTTGCGGGGCGCTTATGATCGGCAGGTTGACCGGGGTATTGCTGGAAAAGAATCCGCCACAGATTCTGCTGGATGTGCAGGGTGTGGCCTATGAGCTGGATGTGCCGATGAGCACGTTTTACAACCTGCCGGTTCTGCACGAGAAAGTGGTCTTGCACACCCAGCTTATCGTGCGCGAGGATGCGCATCTGCTATATGGATTCTTGAGTATCGAAGAACGTGCAGCTTTCCGCCAGTTGCTCAAGATAAGCGGGGTCGGCCCCAAGCTGGCACTGTCGGTGTTGTCCGGCTTGAGCCTGAATGATCTCGTTCTTGCGGTAACGAATAAAGAGGTGGCTCGCCTCACCAGGATTCCCGGGGTGGGCAAAAAGACTGCCGAGCGGCTGCTGCTGGAATTGCAGGGGAAATTTGTGATGGCTGGCGCGAGTGCTGTTCAGGATGAGGCAGTTTCATCATCAAGCAACGACATCGTCAATGCGCTGCTGGCATTGGGTTATAGCGGAAAAGAGACTGAATGGGCGGTCAGGCAATTGCCTGCGGATGTCAATGTCTCGGATGGTATCCGCCAGGCTCTCAAACTGCTATCCAGGCCATGAAAATCAATTAAGCTATCATTCGGGACATGATCTACAGCGATAATCTTTCTGCCGAACCCCGTATTATTTCCGCCACACCTGCTTCAGCACGTGAAGAGGCGCTGGAACGCGCGCTGCGTCCACGCCACCTTGACGAATATGTCGGGCAGGAAAAAATACGCGGGCAGCTGGAGATATTCATCCAGGCGGCGAAGCAGCGCAAGGAGCCGCTTGATCATGTTCTCCTGTTCGGCCCGCCGGGCCTGGGTAAAACCACACTGGCGCAGATCATCGCCCGCGAAATGGGTGTGAACCTGCGCCATACCTCGGGGCCGGTGCTGGAACGCGCGGGCGATCTTGCTGCGCTGCTGACCAACCTCGAACCAAACGATGTATTGTTCATCGACGAGATCCATCGCCTGTCGCCAGTGGTGGAGGAGATTCTCTATCCCGCACTGGAGGATTATCAGATCGACATCATGATCGGCGAAGGTCCGGCGGCGCGCTCGGTGAAGATCGATCTGCCGCCTTTCACTTTGGTCGGCGCGACCACACGCGCGGGGATGCTGACCAACCCGCTGCGTGATCGGTTCGGCATCATCGCGCGGCTGGAATTCTATACGCCGCAGGAACTGCAGCGCATCGTGATGCGTTCGGCGGGGTTGCTGGAGATGAACCTGACACACGAAGGTGCGCTGGAGATCGCCATGCGCTCGCGCGGAACGCCGCGGATCGCCAACCGTCTTCTGCGCCGTGTGCGTGACTTTGCCGATGTGAAATCGAAGGGGGATGCGACACGCGAGGTTGCGGATGCCGCGCTGAATATGCTGGATGTGGACTCGCAAGGCCTGGATGTGATGGATCGCAAATTGCTGTTGACCGTGATCGAGAAATTCCTTGGCGGGCCGGTCGGCGTGGATAATCTCGCGGCGGCGATCGGCGAGGAGCGCGACACCATCGAGGATGTCCTGGAGCCGTATCTGATCCAGCAGGGTTATCTGCAACGTACACCGCGCGGCCGTGTGGCCACGGCAAATGCCTATCGCCACTTCGGACATGCGGTTGCCGGCAACCCGGTAAACAGGGATCTGCCCCTGGATGGTGGTATCTCTGATGAGTGATCACAACATCTTCAAGTTGCCTGTAAGGGTCTATTTTCAGGATACAGATGCGGGCGGCGTCACCTATCATGCAAGTTACGTGAACTTCATGGAAAGGGCGCGCACCGAGTGGTTGCGCACTTATGGTTACAGTAACGCGGGAATGATGAAGGAGCTGGGCGTTGTGTTTGTGGTGCGCTCGCTCAAGCTGGAATATCTCAAGCCCGCATTGCTCGATGACTTGCTCGATGTTACGGCGCAGATCAGGGAATTCGGGCGCAGCCGCCTTAATCTGGCACAGAGCGTGTTGCGTGGTGACGAAGTGCTGGCCAAGGGAGAGGTTCATCTGGTGTGCGTTTCCGTGAAAAACCTCAAGCCGGTAAGCGTGCCGGAAGTCTTGAGTGAACAGTGGAAAATAACAAGGAAGGATTGAAATGGAAGTGACCCAGGATTATTCAATTATCTCTCTCATCAGTAACGCGAGCCTGCTGGTTCAACTGGTGATGGGTTTGCTGCTCGTGGTCTCGCTGATGTCATGGTGGTATATCTTTCTGAAGCTTTTCGCCATACGAAATGAGACCAGGCTGACAGATGAATTCGAGGAAGAGTTCTGGTCAAACCGGAATCTGAACGATTTGTATGCGCAAACAAGCGGTAATTCGCTGCACAATCAGGGCGCGCTCGAGCATATTTTTTCCGCTGGCTTTGCCGAGTTCGTGAAACTCAAGAAGCAACATGGGGTCGATGCCAGGGCGGTGATGGATGGCACCAGGCGCGCCATGCGCGCGACATACCAGCGCGAGATGGACAGGCTGGAATCAAACCTGGCTTTTCTGGCTTCGGTGGGCTCGGTCAGCCCCTATGTGGGCCTGTTCGGTACGGTGTGGGGGATCATGAATGCGTTCCGTGGCCTGGCAAATGTCGGGCAGGCAACTCTTGCACATGTTGCGCCGGGTATCGCCGAAGCGCTGGTGGCGACTGCGATGGGACTGTTTGCGGCGATCCCTGCTGTGGTTGCCTACAATCGCTATGCGCACGATATCAACCGTCTTTCTTCCCGTTTCGACAGCTTTACCGAGGAATTTTCCAATGTGCTGCAACGCCAGCCCTGAGGCACATTGCCGGTCATGAGAACACACCGCCGCCATAACAATCGAATGATGAACGAAATAAACGTCGTGCCTTATATCGACGTGATGCTGGTATTGCTGGTGATTTTCATGGTGACGGCGCCGATGATGAACACGGGGCAGATCGATTTGCCGCAGGTGGGCAAATCCTCTCCTGTTTCTACAGCCCCACTGGAGGTCATCATTAAAAAAGATACCACGCTGGCCATACGCGATCATGCCAAGGGCACCAAAGAGATCAAAGTATCGCGGGAAAACTTGCGTGAGATATTGATAGGCAGGCAGGGCGAGCAACCGGACCAGGCGGTGGTTGTCTCCGCCGACAGGAATGTACGCTATGAGGAAGTTGTCAATGTCATGGCCATGTTGCAACAGATGAAGGTCAGTAAGGTCGGCTTGCTGACGCAGATCAAGGCGGAATGAGCGGGGCGGCTGTCTATCATGAACCTTATCGCTTCCCGGCTGGTGTCCTGGCTGTGGCAGTGCATGGTCTGTTTTTTGCGCTGATGTATTTCGGTGTCGCGTGGCAGAGTACGCGGCTTGAATTCGTGAGCGTGGAGTTGTGGCAAAGCCTACCGGAAGTGGTTGATGTACAACCGGAGAAACCCAGGGTGCAGGAGGAGGTTGTGTCGCCGCCGCAGCCAGAAAGGGCCGATAAACCCGATATTGTGTTGCCGGAAAAAAAGAAAGTAGTGGCCAGGAAAAGCGAAAATAAACCGGCCAGGAAGAAGGTGGAAGGCAGGCGTGAGGGCGAAAAATCAGGAGCCCAGAAACCGATCGGGAATATTCGGGAAGCGCGCATTGCAGATCAGGCGGAGCGCGAAGTTGCCGAGCAGGCTGCAGCTAAAGGGCGCATGGTAAACGAGTACAAGGCCAAGATTCAAAGCAAGATCACACACAATATTGTGATGCCGCCGGGTGTGCAGGATGATGCGCTTGCCATATTCCGCGTCACGTTGCTGCCGGGTGGGGCGATTCTGAGCGCTACCATGAAAAAATCCAGCGGCAATGTTGCTTATGATAATGCGGTAGAGCGTGCGATCTTGAAGTCTGACCCGCTGCCTTTGCCTCCTGATGCGTCATTGTTCAAGGAGTTCCGGATATTGGAGCTGAAATTCCAGCCTCGCAAATGAAGGAGTAGTTATGTTGTTGCGCACGTTTCAGGGCATGATCGGCTTGCTGTTTTTAATGCAGGTGACGGCAGCGAAAGCAGAGCTGACCATCGAGATTGTTGGCGCCGGAGAGTATCAGTTCCCGGTCGCGATCGTTCCGTTCAGCGGGGATGGCAAGCTGGCGCAAGTCATCAGGGATGTGGTTGTAGGGGATTTGCAGCGTAGCGGGCTGTTTCGCATGGTTGATCCGGAAGGGGTGTCCCCACAGTCGGTTGCCGATGTCGCATACGGAGATTGGCAGATACGCGGCGCTGAGGCATTGGTCATCGGCTCCGTGGCGTTTCGGGACGATGGGCGCGCTGAGGCGCGGTTCCATCTGCTGGATGTAGTCAAGCAGGTAAAGCTGTCTGAGCAGGTCGTTTCGGCGGATGCCGGCCAGGTACGTGCCGTTGGACATCGCGTGGCGGACCTGATTTATGAGAAATTAACGGGCGACAGGGGGGTGTTCAATACACGAATCGCATATGTCAACCGGATCGGAAGAAAATATAATCTGGTTGTTGCCGATAGTGATGGTTACAACGAGCAAGTCGTGCTTTCACAAGATCATCCGGTCATGTCTCCTGCATGGTCGCCCGATGGCAGCCACCTGGCTTATGTGGGATTTGAAACAGGCCATGCTGTGGTCTATGTGCAGTCTCTTTACACCGGGCAACGCAAGGTGCTTGCAGATTATGCGGGCAGTAACAGTGCCCCGGCATGGTCGCCTGACGGCAGGCAACTGGCGATTGTCCTGACCCGCGACGGCAGTTCGCAGATATATCTGGTCCGCCCCGATGGCAGCGGTGTCCGGCGTATTACCTTCAGCGACGCGATTGATACCGAGCCGGATTTCTCACCGGATGGGCAACACCTGCTGTTTTCATCGGATCGCGGCGGCAGTGTGCAGATATACCGCATGCCGGCAATGGGCGGCTTGGCGCAACGCATGACATTTGGCGAGGGTAACAATTTCTCGCCGAGGCACAGCCATGATGGCAAGAGTTTCGTGTTTGCACATTTCAGGAATGGAAAGTTTCACATTGCTGTACAGGACTTCAAGACGGAACAAATGGAAATCCTCACTGAAGGCGGGTGGGATAAAAAGCCCAGTTTTGCGCCCAACGATAAATTAATTATGTTTGCCAGCGAGGCGCGAGGACGTGGTATATTAGCGACAGTTTCCAGCGACGGGCGCGTGAAGCAGCGGATATTTTCTCAGAGTGGAGATGCACGCGAACCGGTTTGGGGGCCTTACCCGTAACTTTATATCTAGCGAAAGGGGATGTCATGAAGAAGCTTGTTATCAGTATCGTGTTGGTGAATTTGCTTGCAGCCTGTGCCAGCGAAAAGCCGAAAGAAACTGCCCAAGCGCCAGCACCAGCAGCTGCGGCGACCGAAAGAACAGCTCCTGCTCCGGCAGCGGCAGTTGACGAATTGAATGATGCAAACAGCATTCTGGCTAATCGCAGCACCTATTATCCGTTCGATGTGTCTGTTGTGCAGGAAGCAGACAAGCCGCTTGTAAAGGCGCATGCCAGATACCTGAGCGAGAACCTTGATCGAAGCGTGCGCCTGGAAGGCAATTGCGATGAGCGTGGCAGCAATGAATACAACCTTGGCTTGGGGCAGCGCCGTGCAGATGGGGTGAAGAAGATGCTGATACTGGGTGGCGCAAAATCAAGCCAGATCACAACAGTCAGCTACGGCGAGGAAAGGCCCAGGGCGACTGGCCACAATGAAGCTTCATGGAAGCAGAATCGTCGTACCGATCTCGTATACTGATAAAGTTGCATGTTTAAGCTGCCCGCCTTGATGCTGCTGGGGTTGAGTTTTTTCAGCCCCGCACAGGCGGGTTTGTTTTCTGATGAGGATACGCGCAAGCTGAGTCAGGACAACCGGAAAGAAATACAGCAGCTGGAAGAGCGTATCCGGAAGCTGGAGGATACGGTCAGCCATCAAACCAGCGCCATGCTGGATCTGCAGGGCCAGATCGAGGTGCAGGGTGGCGAAATCCGCAAATTGCGCGGACAGAATGAAGAGTTGACGCATAGCCTGGCTGAAGCCGAGAAGCGTGCGAAAGACTTTTATGTCGATCTGGATACACGCTTGCGTCAATTTGAATCTGCCGACGTAGCCGGTGGTGCAGCCGTCCAGACCGGTGATCCTGCTGCCGCTGCCAGCCAGGCTGATTCTGCTGATCCTGCTCTGGAAAATCGGGCTTATGAGGCTGCCTACGGTTTATTCAGGGAGGGGAAGCATGCGAATGCGGTCAAGGCATTCCGGGAGTTTCTTAACAAGTACCCCGATTCTGTGCATGTTCCCAATGCGATTTATTGGCTGGGAACCGCAAAGCTTGCATTAAGGGATTACAAGGGGGCTTTGGGTTTTTACAAGAGCCTCTTGAAGAGTTCCCCAAATACGCCCAGAGCTGCAGATGCGATGCTTAATATTGCAGAATGCCAGCAGGAGCTGAAGCAAACAAAATCGGCCAGAAATACGCTGAAAGAGCTCGTAGCAAAATACCCAACCAGCGAAGCTGCTGCCAAAGCCAAGAAATTGCTCGCCGGCTCCAAGTAGTTTGCATGCCAAACGCAGATTCGGAATTGCAGCTGCGCATCAGTGAAATCTTTTATTCCCTGCAAGGAGAGAGCCGCCATATAGGTTTGCCGACGGCGTTCGTTCGTCTAACCGGCTGCCCATTGCGCTGCACCTATTGTGATACGACCTACGCTTTTACGGGTGGGCAATACATGAGTGTGGCAGACATCCTGAATCATGTCTCAGATTATATGCCGCGTTATGTGACTGTTACCGGTGGCGAGCCGCTAGCGCAGAAAAATTGCATTCCTCTGCTCAATGCGTTGTGCGATTCTGGATATGAGGTCTCACTTGAGACAAGCGGTGCGCTGGATATCAGCGGGGTGGATGAGCGCGTGATGCGAGTGGTCGATATCAAAACTCCCGCCTCCGGCGAGATTGAAAAGAATCGTTGGGAAAATCTGGAGCTGCTGAACCGCCATGACGAAATCAAATTCGTGCTGTGCGATGAAAACGACTACCAATGGGCATGGAAAATCCTTCAACAATACCGCCTTGCCGAAAAATGCGCAGTGGTTTTTTCGCCAGCACATAATGTACTGGATGCCACACAGCTGGCCGGGTGGATATTGCGTGATCGGCTTCCGGTAAGAATGCTGCTGCAATTGCATAAGCTGTTGTGGAACAGCGCTCAAGGCCATTAACGATGAAAAAGGCAGTGGTGCTTTTGTCCGGGGGGCTGGATTCTGCGACCGTATTGGCGATGGCGCGTGCCCGGGGTTTTTCATGTTATGCGTTGAGTGTGGATTACGGGCAGCGTCATCGTGCTGAGATTGCCGCCTCAAAACAGGTGGCGCAAATGCTCGGCGCAAACGAGCATCGAGTGATCAAGGTCGATCTCACTGGGTTCGGTGGCTCAGCCCTTACCGACAACAACATCGCTGTACCCCAACAGCCAACTGAAGGCATCCCGCTGACTTACGTTCCGGCACGCAATACCATCATGCTTTCACTGGCGTTGGCATGGGCGGAGGTGCTGCAGTCCCGGGATATTTTCATCGGTGTAAACGCTGTGGATTACTCCGGTTACCCGGATTGCCGGCCAGAATATATCGAGGCATTCGAGCGCATGGCCAATCTTGCCACGCGTGCGGCAGTCGAGGGCCACCGGCTGACGATTCATGCGCCGTTGTTGCATATGTCCAAGGTCGAGATCATCCGGCAGGGGAAAGCACTTGATGTGGACTACTCAAAGACGGTTTCCTGTTATCAGGCAGACGAGTTCGGACGTGCCTGTGGCGTATGCGATTCCTGCCGGTTGCGAAGCGCCGGTTTTGCCTCTGCAGGGGTGGCCGATCCTACGCAATACCGGGCGTTATAGCCCGCCAAGCCTTGTGGCGAGCCATATTTTGCGTTGACAGGGTGGGCTAAACCCGTATAATTCGCGCTCTTTTGCGGGGGGTCGTTAGCTCAGCCGGTAGAGCAGCGGACTTTTAATCCGTTGGTCGGCAGTTCGAACCTGCCACGACCTACCAAACCGTAAAAGATGCTTTGAAGTTTTTGCATTCTTGCCGCTTTAGCTCAGTTGGTAGAGCAACCGCCTTGTAAGCGGTAGGTCGACAGTTCGAGTCCGTCAAGCGGCACCACCTACTTTAAGGCCATGGTTATCCCGGAAATCCATGCCGGTGACCTTTGGTGGTTACATTCACTCTTTCTTCATGGACTTCGCCCCTGCAGCAAGGCAAAAATTCTTTTTGCTTGTTATTGCTGGCATTTCCCCCATACTTTACTTTGCGTCAAATTGCACCAGCAATTTTGGGAAAACAAAATATCCTAGCAACGTATTGTTTTTTAGAAGATTGCAGTGCAAATCGCTGTATGGCGCGGAGCATAATTCTGTAAGATTATGCACAGCTGGATATTCCTTTATGCGTCGGTTGAGAATACATTAATTAATTGTGTTTTCTTGCCATGGTAGTCTGAACGCTGCAAAAAATTCTGGAAGGGCAGGTAATGCTGGAGATGTTTTCTACAGCCCAGTTCTGGGTGGATGTGTCCAAGATCATCATGATTGATCTGCTGTTGAGTGGCGACAATGCGGTGGTGATTGCCTTGGCATGCCGGAACCTGCCGCAGCACCAGCGCAAAAAAGGCATCGTTATTGGTGTGGGCGGCGCGATCGGGTTGCGCATAGTGCTGACTTTTTTTGCAGTCAGCCTGCTGGCGCTGCCCTATTTGAAATTGTTTGGTGCATTGTTGCTGCTATGGATCGGTGTCAAGTTGATCTTGCCGGAAGAAGGGCATGGTGTGGGCAATATCAAGGCAGATTCGCGCCTTTTTGGAGCAATCAAGACCATTATTGTTGCCGATTTCGTGATGAGCCTGGATAACGTGCTGGGCGTGGCAGCCGTAGCCAAGGATAATGTCTGGCTGCTGGTGTTCGGGTTGTTGATCAGCATTCCCATGATCGCGTGGAGCAGCCAGATGGTGCTGAAGCTGATTGACCGCTATCCTGTCGTTATCTACGGTGGCGGCGCACTGCTCGGCTATGTGGCGGGCGAGATGCTGGTCAGTGAGGCCTTGTTCACAAAGGTTACGGGGGTGCGCCAATATCTGCACTGGCTGGTTCCCGCCATATGCGCGGTACTGGTGGTGTTGCTTGGCAAAGTGCTGTCGATCCGCAGGGCGGCATCTCTGCCAGCGGTGGACCTGGTGCACGGGAAGGTGGGAGTCTTGCCTGACAACAAAAAATAAACAGGGAGGAAGGGAATGATGAAGATACTGATTCCGGTGGATGGTTCGCCCAACGCGCTGCGCGCAGTCGAGTATGTGGTGAGAAATATCCCTGCACTCAAGGAAATACCTCAATTACTGTTGCTGAACGTGCAGTGGAATGTGGCAAGCGGCAATGTCAAACTGTTCATCAGCCAGGAAACCATTGATGGTTATTATCGCGAACAGGGTGCGGCGGCGCTGCAGTCGGCACGTGCAGCCCTGGATACGGCCGCATTGCCGTATCAATACCATATCAGTATTGGCACGCCTGCAGAAGCGATTGTGCAATATGCCAATGCGCAGGGTGTCGATCAGATTGTGATGGGGAGGCAAGGGCAGGGCGGTCTTCAGGCATTGTTACTGGGATCGGTGGTGAGCAAGGTGCTCCATTTGGCAAGCTGCCCGGTGGTGTTAATCAGATAGGAGGTTATAAAGGCAGCTTTTTTGCGCTGAATAATCTGATTATTCTTAATAAATCAAAAGGATTGTGGTGCGTTTCTGCAAAATACCTTAATATTGCATGGCGTAAGCTGTACAAAAACAAGCATCAGGGAGCGCTTTAATGAATAAATGGTCTTTTTGGCGAAAAGATTGGTTCGTCGGTTTGCTGGTAACTCTGGTGTTTCTTTTCAGCGCCAACAGTGACTTGATGCAGAGCCTTGAACGCAAGGCATATGACCTGGGTGTCATGGCATCTTCGCGTACACCGAGTGACAGGATCGCTGTGATTGCCATCGATGACCAGAGCATTGCCAATCTGGGCCGCTGGCCCTGGCCGCGTGAGATCCAGGCAAAAATGATCGATATCCTCGCGGCGGGGCATGCCAAAGTGATCGGGCACGCTGTATTTTTCTCGGAGCCGCAGGTTGATGCCGGTCTGGAATACATCTACAAGATCGCCGAGTTGATTGAAACCTCCACGTTTAAAAATGCTTCCAACCCCGCGCAACAGGCTGATTATGCAAAATTGGAAGCGCTGCTCATCGAGGCCTCGCAAGATCTTGATAACGATAAAAAACTTAGCGACAGCCTAGTAAGTGCAAAAAATGTGCTGCTGGCGATGTATTTTGATCCGGGTGAGCCGCAAGGGAAACCCGATCAGGCATTACCGGACTTTGTGCTCAGGAACAACCTGACCAATATAAAAGACGATAATGCTACCGGCGCTCTGCCGGATCCATCACGAGGCGTATTGCTGCCTATCCCGTCTATTGGAGAAAATGCTCTCGCTGTCGGCCATTTGAACGGCTCGCGGGACGTGGATGGCGCTGTGCGCACCGAGCCTCTGGTGATGGGTTATTTTGACCAGTATTATCCATCGTTGTCGCTGATGCTTGCCGCCAAGAGCCTCAATCTCGATCCCAAAGATATACAGGTCAGGCTAGGAGAGGGGGTAAAACTTGGTAATCAAAATATAGCGACCGATCCGTCATTGCGGATGTATACCTATTTCTACAAGGATGTTAATGGCCGGCCGGCTTTCCCGGTAGATTCATTTTATGATGTGCTCACCGGCAAGATTCCGGCTGAAAAATACCGCGACAAGATTGTTCTGATCGGGGCTTCGGCAGCAGGCGTCGGCACATTGCAGGTTACGCCGATTTCTTCCGGCATGGCGTCGGTCGTGACCCTGGCGCATTCAGTATCAAGCATCCTCCAGCAGGACTTTTTCATTGAACCCTCATGGAGCATCTGGGCGAGCATCGCCGTGTTTCTGGTGGTTGCGTTCTACCTTACCTTTCTGCTGCCACGACTTGGAGCAGCAGTAAGCGCATTGCTGACCGCGATAATATTCATCTCCCTGCTTGCTGCACATTTTGTCCTGATGACGATACATGCCATGTGGCTGCAACTAATGCTTCCGGCCAGCATGTTGCTTGCCGGGCATTTGATACTGGATGCAAAACGCTTCCTGATGGTGGAGAAAGGCAAGTTGAAATCCGACGCGGAATCTGCAGAAAGCAACAGGATGCTGGGCCTGGCGTTTCAGGGGCAAGGGCAACTGGATATCGCTTTCGACAAGTTCCGCAAGGTACCGATGGACGACAGTCTGATGGAGGTGCTTTACAACCTGGGGCTGGATTTTGAGCGCAAACGCCAGTTCAACAAGGCAGAGTCGGTATTCAAATATATGTCGGAATACAACCCGAAATTCCGTGATCTTGGTGAGCGTCTGGAACAGACGAAAGCGATGTCGGAAACGATCATTCTCGGCGGGTCTTCAGGCAGGAGCAACGACAGCACGATGAAACTGGACAGGGCCGGGGTTTCCAAGCCGATGCTGGGCCGATATGAGATAGAGAAAGAGTTGGGCAAGGGAGCGATGGGTGTTGTATACCTCGGCAAGGATCCCAAGATTGGCCGTATCGTGGCCATCAAAACCATGGCGCTGGCACAGGAGTTCGAGCCGGACGAGCTGCAGGATGTAAAAGAACGATTCTTCCGCGAGGCTGAAACGGCAGGCCGTTTGAACCATCCGAATATCGTGACGATGTACGATGCGGGTGAGGAACATGATTTGGCTTATATTGCGATGGAGTTCCTCAAAGGCAAGGATCTGGTTGCCCATACCAAGCCCGATAATCTGTTACCGCTGCCCAAGGTGATGAGCATCATTGCGCGTGTTGCCGATGCGCTGGATTATGCCCACAAACTGAATGTGGTGCACCGCGACATCAAGCCGGCCAATATCATGTATGACCCGGAGTCCGATACACCCAAAGTGACCGACTTTGGCATAGCGCGGATTACCGATTCAAGCAAGACCAAGACGGGAATGGTGTTGGGGACGCCTTCGTATATGTCGCCGGAGCAACTTGCTGGCAAGAAAATCGAGGGGAGCTCCGACCTCTTTTCGCTGGGTGTAAGCTTGTATCAATTGGCCTGTGGTAAGCTCCCGTTTACGGGGGATTCGATGGCGCAATTGATGTTCCGTATCGCCAATGAACCGCATGTGGATATACTTAGTATAAGGCCGGATTTGCCTCCCTGCTTGGTGGCAATCATTAACAAGTCGCTGGCTAAGCAGAATGAAGACCGGTATGCCAACGGCGCAGAAATGGCTGAAGCGTTGCGTCAGTGTGCTTCAAGCCTGTAAGGAATAAACATGAAGATCGACGAAGCACTGGAAATTGTAAGCCAGACAGACTCGGGCATGGTTCGCTCCCACAATGAGGATAGCGTGGCATGTGAGCCTTCTTGCGGTTTGGTAGTGCTGGCGGACGGTATGGGCGGATATAATGCCGGTGAAGTGGCGAGCGGTATGGCGGTTTCGGTAGTCGCAACAGAGATAAAGCAACGATTGCTGAATGAAAGCCCGACGGATATTGTCGAGGCAAGCGGCGAAGAGCTGGGCGTGTTGCTGTTGCGTGAAAATATTCAAAAGGCAAATTCCTCGATTTTTCACGCTTCACAAAGTCAGCCGCAGTATGCCGGAATGGGCACAACTATAGTTTCCGGTCTGTTTTACGACAACCGTGTTGTTGCAGCTCATATAGGTGATTCGCGCATGTACCGGTTGCGTGGGGATGCCCTTGAGACGATCACGCGAGATCATTCGTTACTGCAGGAGCAGATTGATGCAGGGATAATAAGCGTAGAAGATGCGCGAATTTCAAAGAACAAGAACCTGGTGACGCGCGCAGTCGGAATCGATGCCGAGGTTGAAGTGGAAGTTCATGTGCACGATGTGTTGGTTGACGACATTTACTTGCTATGTTCGGATGGTTTGAATGATATGGCGACAGACGAAGATATCCAGTCAACGCTTGTCGCGTTTCGCAGTAATTTGACGCTTGCGGCAGGCCAGCTGATTCAGTTGGCAAATGACAACGGTGGCCGCGATAATATTGCGGTGATACTGGTAAAGGTAAAAGGAAAATTCGCCATGCCACGGGGTTGGTTGACGAAGCTGATTGATTATTTTAAGAAATAAATTGCTCGAGGGTTACGACTATGGCTGCAAAATTGATACTTAGCATGGATGGGGCGGTGATCAAGGAATACCCCCTGAATAAAGAACGCATGACTATCGGGCGCAAGCCGCACAATGATATCGCGATCGACAACCTTGCGGTGAGCGGGGAGCATGCAGCAATCGTTACCATCCTGAATGATTCATTCCTTGAGGACCTCGACAGTACCAATGGATTGGAAGTGAATGGGACGCCGACCAAAAAGCATTTTTTGCAGAACAATGATGTGATCGGGATTGGCAAATACAAGCTGAAATATATCAACGATCAGGTGACTCAGAGCACGCCAGCCGATTTCGAAAAGACCATGGTATTACGCAACCCGGTCAAGCAGGCTCCTCCAGCGGCGAGCAAGCCGGCGGAGCCTTCAGGTTTTGCGCAAACGCAGGGCAATGTGAACAAACCTGCAGCCGCGCCTTCGGCTGATGTTACTTCCAAGATCGAAGCAATCAAACCGGCGGCCCAGGGCGGTGCCCCGTCACAGGTTGCAGTGGTGCAGGTTCTGACCGGGCCGAATGCCGGCAAAGAGCTGGAGCTGACAAAGAACTTGACTACGTTAGGCAAGCCCGGTGTACAAGTCGCCGTGCTGACACGTCGACCGCACGGGTTTTTCATTACCCATGTAGAGGGGGCCAGCCATCCAACAGTGAACGGCACGCAGCTAAGCGACCAGCCACACCAGCTGAATGACCACGATGTGATCGAATTGGCTGGTGTCAAGATGGAATTTTATTATAAAGGATAGAGCGACTCTGGGCGTGAAGAGGAATATAAGGACGCCCTCCGCCCTTTACCCTCTTTTGTTGGTCTTTCGTTAAAAGGCGCGGCGTGAAAAAAAACGCGATTTTGATTGGGTTGGGCCTGCTGATAATCCTGGTTTTCGTGGGCAACGCCGCCCGATTCTACCGGCTGGATTTTGTCGACCAGCTGTCTTTCATTCTCCACGATTACAGTCTGCGATTAACCATGCCACGTACGGTGGATGATCGCATCGTAATTCTTGATATAGATGAGAAGAGCCTTAAGGAAGAAGGGCGCTGGCCGTGGGGGCGTGACCGGCTGGCTTTGCTGATGGACAAGTTGTTTGACAGGTACGGTATCGCCTTGATCGGGTTTGACGTCGTTTTCGCCGAAAGAGACGAAAGCTCGGGGCTAAAGGTGCTGCAAAAGCTTGGCCAGAATCAGTTAAAGGATGTGGCGTCATTCCACGCTGTTCTCGACAAGATAAAACCGCAGCTTGAATATGACAGTTTGTTTGCAGAGAAGATCAGGAACCGCAAGGTGGTTCTGGGATATTATCTGACTGACCAGCAAGACAAGAACATTTCCGGGGCACTGCCGGAGCCGACGTTTCCTACCGGTTCATTCAAGGGTCGCCCGATCATGTTCACCAAGTGGAACGGATATGGTGCGAACCTCCCTGAGTTGCAACAGGTCTCGGCTAATTCCGGGCACTTTAACCCCATGGTTGATTTTGACGGTCGGGTGCGCCGGGTGCCCATGCTTGCAGAATATGACGGTGCTTATTACGAAGCACTGTCTCTTGCGATGGTGCGTACCCTGCTGGGATATCCGAAAGTGTTGCCGGGATATGCGGAGAACAAGGCTGGTGGCTATTCGGGCCTGGAATGGCTGGAGCTGGCAACAGCTGGCGGAAAGCTCAGGATCCCTGTCGATAGTGACGTAGCGACTTACGTGCCGTATCGTGGATACCAGGGGAGCTTTCGCTATATTTCCGTAGCGGATGTTTTGCACGAGCGGGTCGATCCAGCCCAACTGAAAGACAAGATCGTACTGCTGGGGACTACGGCACCGGGGCTGATGGACTTGCGTGCCACACCCGTTTCTGAGGTCTATCCCGGTGTGGAAGTTCATGCCAACATGATCTCGGGGATCCTTGACCAGAATTTGAAGGAAAACCCCGCCTACATGCTTGGCGCCGAGGTGTCTTGGCTATTGCTTATCGGCATCACGTTAAGTTTGTTGCTGCCGTTATTCAGCCCGGTCAAAGCAATTCTGGCCTCCCTGTTTGCTCTTGTTTCCACAACGGGGCTCGGCTTGGTCACGTGGCAATACGGGAATATATTGATGCCTGTCGCGAACAGCCTGGTGATGATTGCTTTGCTGTTTGCATTGAATATGTCATACGGTTACTTTATCGAATCACGAACCAAGCGGCAAATCACCAGCCTTTTCGGAAAATATGTGCCTTCGGAGCTGGTTGATGAAATGAGCAAGAACCCGGAACAGGTGGTGTCCATGGAAGGCGAGAGCCGCGAGATGACCATCCTGTTTTCCGATGTGCGTGGATTCACCACCATTTCAGAGGGCTTGAACCCCAAGGAGCTGAGCTTGCTGATGAATGAGTTCCTTACTCCGCTTTCCAGAGTGGTTTCAAGGCACCAGGGAAAAGTGGATAAATATATGGGCGACTGCATCATGGCGTTCTGGGGTGCGCCGAAGCCGCTGCCCGATCATGCACGCCATGCCATACTGGCGGGTATCGAGATGCAAGCGACCCTGAAAGCATTGCAGCCGCATTTCAGGGAGCGTGGGTGGCCGGAGATCCATATTGGCGTGGGCATCAACAGCGGCCGTGTCAGCGTCGGCAACATGGGTTCCGAGGTGCGTGTTGCCTACACCGTGATGGGTGATGAAGTGAATTTGGCGTCACGCCTTGAAGGCATCACTAAAAAATACGGCGTAGGTATCATTGTCGGGGAAAACACCCGTAATGCGGTTCCCGATTTCATTTATCGTGAGCTTGACCTGGTTCAGGTGGTTGGCAAGGATAAACCTGTGGCGATTTACGAACCGATCGGATTGGCAACCGAGGTTAGCAAAGCCATGCAGGATGAGATCAAGTTATTCCATGAAGTTCGCCGCCTCTATAAAAAGCAGGACTGGGATCAGGCTGAATTGCAATTGATGAATTTGCAGCGCATGTCTCCGGATACTGCGCTGTACGGAATTTATATCGACAGAATCAACTACTTCCGGAATAACCCACCGCCCGCCGGCTGGAACGGCGTGTTCGTATTCCAGTCAAAATAGGACATTAACATCATGGTAATCCGGACAAGATGAAGCTCAGGGTATTGGGATGCAGCGGGGGGATCGGCGGTAACCTGCGAACGACCTCTTTCCTGATCGATCAGGATGTGCTGATTGATGCCGGCACAGGATTAGGCGAGCTTGGCCTGAATGAATTGGCGATGATCGACCATATCTTTATCACGCATTCCCATGCCGACCACATTGCATGCCTTCCTTTGATGATAGACAGTATCGGTTTCATGCGGGATCACCCATTGACCATTTATGGATGTGAGGAAACACTGGATATTCTCATGAAACATTTGTTCAACTGGAAGTTGTGGCCAGATTTCACCGAGATCCCGAATTCACAGCAACCTTATATGCGCTTTCAATCAATAGCACTAGGCGAGGCTGTTGTTCTGAAAGGGCGAAAAATTACCTCGCTGCCTGCCAATCATGTGGTTCCCGCCGTTGGTTATCACCTGGACAGCGGGGAGGCGAGCCTGGTTTTCACCGGGGATACCACCACCAATGACGAGTTATGGAAAAAAGTAAACAAGATCACAAACCTGCGTTACCTGATCATCGAAACGGCATTTTCCAACAGCGAAAAAAATCTGGCGGTGCTATCCAAGCATTTGTGCCCCAGCCTGCTTGCTGAAGAGCTGGCAAAATTCAAGCTTGATGCGGAAGTATTCATTACCCATCTCAAACCGGGTGAAATGGAGCTGACCATGCAAGAGGTTGAGGAATGTGTGCGCGAACCACGTCCTAAAATGCTGCTGAATAACCAGGTAATCGAGTTTTAATCTGTTGAATAAATTATGCTCTTGAACTTCAAGATATTGTTGAGCAGTAGAGATACGCGGATAAAGGGGATATGCTGATCGAGAGCAGACATAACGCTGCTTCCATGATGAAATTCAGCGGAGTTATGCATCCTGTTTTCCGTGATTTTCTGGCATTGTTGAAAAAACTGCTGTTGCATAAAATAGGCGCATGAATATCCCATGCGTGTCATAGTACAAAGTATGGTGTGGCTGAGTTCTCATATCCTGAATGAATATCGCCATAAATGACTGTGGCGCCTGTTGTTGCTCAGACATGATATGGCCAGCAGGATTATTAGGGAGTGATCAGGCATGCGCCGGAGTCGACGCAGCAGCCCGAAGAGATAGACAGAGGAGTACCAATGAGCACAGCAATGGCGGCCAATAAGACGACGGGTAATGCCGGTGACATGAAGCTCAGGCTTGAATTCACCAAAAACCTCAATCAGGTCAACAACAAGATACATGCTACCGGCAACGTTGACGAGATCATGCTGGAGCTCAGCAAGGATATCTGTGCGCTGTTCAATGCGGACCGGTTGACCATATACGTTGTAGGAGATGACAAGGTCTCGCTTGTCTCCAAGGTCAAAACCGGCCTTAACTCGTTCAAAGATCTCAAGTTGCCGATTGCCGAGCAAAGTGTTGCCGGTTATGTGGCTGTGCACAAGAAGCTGCTCAATATCAATGATGTCTACGATGAAAAGGAGCTGGCGAAATATAGCCCGCATCTGCGATTTTTGCAGGAGGTTGACAAGCGGACTGGTTATCGCACCAAGCAGATGATGGTTGCGCCGATCCTGGATGAAACGACGCGTGATTTGGTTGGCGTTATCCAGGTCATCAATAACAAGGCGGGCGCTCCCTTTGCACCTCTGGTTCAAGAAGGGATAGAGGAGCTGGCGCAAACCTTGGCAGTTGCATTGCGTCAGCATATGCGCCAGCAAAGTAGTGCGGTAAAAAACAAATATGACTATCTCGTTACCGATGGCGTTTTATCCGCTGCCGAATTCGAGCTGGCAACACGCACCGCGCGGCGCAAGGGCATAGATATTGAAGAGGTGCTGATAGACGAGTTCCAGGTCAGCATCGCTGCGCTTGGTAAGGCACTTTCAAGTTTTTTTGGCGTACCCTATGAACCTTATAAGTCTGACCGCGTCAAGCCGCCAGAATTACTGAAAAACCTCAGGCGCGAGTATGTCGAAAGCGGCCACTGGCTCCCGATCGATGAAACGCAGGAGGGCGTGACCGTTTTGACAACTGACCCGGAGCGGATCCAGGCATCCCGGGTGGTTAACAACATATTTCCGAAGAGCAGGCTGATCTACAAAGTTTGTTCGCAACGCGAATTCAAGCAGACACTTGATCTTTTTTACGGGGGGAGTTCGTCCGACGCGACTGGAGGGTTTACCGAGGATAGCTCCTCCGTAGACGATTTGCTGTCCAGTTTGGGAGGCGACGAGGAAGAAGCAGGTATTACCCAGGAAGATGTCAGCGCTGCCGCCGATAATGAATTGGTCAAGCTGGTCAACAAGATCATCGTGGACGCATACCGGATGGGAGCCTCCGATATCCATATTGAGCCCGGGCCAGGTAAGGCGAAGACGCAAATCCGTGTGCGCAAGGATGGCTCGCTGATGAATTACATCGAGATCCCGTCAAATTATCGCAATGCTCTCGTGACGCGCCTCAAGATCATGTGCGATCTGGATATATCCGAGAAGCGCAAGCCGCAGGACGGCAAGATCAAATTCAAGAAATATGGTCCGCTGGACATCGAGCTTCGTGTTGCAACGCTTCCATCGCAGGGCGGGGTTGAAGACGTAGTGATGCGTATCCTGGCATCCGGGGAGCCATTACCACTGGAAAAAATGGGGTTTTCGAAGCGGAATGACGAACTGATCAGGGTGACAGTCAGCAAACCCTACGGCTTGTTTTTCGTGTGCGGCCCCACCGGTTCAGGTAAAACGACGACGCTTCATTCCATCCTGAAATTCATCAACACCCCCGATACCAAGATATGGACAGCAGAGGATCCGGTTGAAATTACCCAGAAGGGCTTGCGACAGGTGCAGATCAACAAAAAGGCCGGGCTTGATTTCGCAACGATCATGCGCGCATTCTTGCGCGCCGATCCAGACGTGATTATGGTCGGTGAAATGCGCGACAAGGAAACCGTGTCTATCGGCATTGAGGCTTCATTGACCGGCCACCTGGTGTTCGCCACCCTGCATACCAACAGTGCACCTGAATCCATCAACCGCTTGCTGGACATGGGCATGGATCCCTTCAATTTCGCAGATGCGCTGCTGGGGATATTGGCACAGCGCTTGGGCAAGCGACTGTGCGGGGACTGCAAGAAGCCACATATCGCGACTGCAGACGAAATCAAATCCTTGCTCGCTGAATACAGCAGCGAATTGATGAGCACGACGACATGGAAAAAAGACCCTGCGGCTGCTACCAAAGCGCTGTATGAGGAATGGGTAAAATTGTTTGCCGATGAAAAGAAGCAATTCACGTTATATACGCCGGTCGGATGCGAAAAATGCTCCAATACGGGCTATCGTGGGCGGGTGGGCTTGCATGAATTGTTGATCGGAACCGACCCGATCAAGAAGGCAATTCAGGAGCATGCTCGCGTTGCCGAATTGCTGGCTATCGCACTGGAAGAGGGGATGCATACGCTGAAACAGGATGGCATGGAAAAGGTCTTGTCAGGCATCACCGATATGCACTCGGTACGGGCGGTTTGTATCAAGTAAAAGGTATCATCATGCATTCCACAGACAATCTCCTGCACCGCCTCAAGGAACTCAACGAGATTGGTATCGCCCTGTCGCGGCAACGTGATTTGAACAACTTGCTGGAAACCATTCTGGTTGCAGCGAAACGCATTACCCATGCGGACGCCGGTACGCTCTATCTGATAGAGCACGAGCAACAGGCGCTTCGTTTCGAGATATTACGCAACGACTCCCTTGATATTGCGATGGGCGGCACCAGCGGTGTGCCGATCACTTTTTATCCGATCCGTCTTTACGACGATAACGGCAAGCCCAATCATGCCATGGTGGTGAGCCATGCAGCTTTGAGCGGCGAGACGGTCAATATCCCAGACGCCTATGAGGCACAGGGGTTCGATTTTTCCGGAACCAAGGGGTTTGATGCAAAAACGGGCTATCGCTCTCAGTCATTCCTGACCGTTCCGATGCGCAACCACGAGAATGAGGTCATTGGCGTGTTGCAGCTGATCAATGCGAAGGATCTGGAGAGCGGCAAGGTCGTGCCTTTTTCGAACGATGACCAGCAGTTGGCCGAATCGCTTGCATCGCAGGCAGCCATTGCGCTGACTAACCGCCACCTCATTGATCAACTGGAATCCCTGTTCGAGGCCTTTATCCAGCTCATCAACACCGCGATTGACGATAAGTCCCCCTATACCGGGGGACATTGCGAGCGTGTACCGGTGCTGACCATGATGCTGGCCGAGGCGGTCAATCGCACCAACCAGGGCCCTCTCAAAGACTTTGTGATGTCCGACAAGGATCGGCACGAATTGAAGATTGCCGGCTTGCTGCACGATTGCGGCAAAATCACCACGCCGGTGCACGTGGTGGACAAGGCGACCAAGCTGGAAACAATCTTTGATCGCATCCATCTGGTGGATACGCGATTCGAAGTGCTCAAGCGCGATGCTGAAATCTGGATGCTGAAGGAAATTCATGAGGCCGGCACAGACGCTCAGCGCGCCGAGTCCGCACGTAATAACTACGCCGCACGGATTGAGCAACTGGATCAGGATCGCGAGTTTTTGCGCCACTGCAATGTTGGCGGAGAATTCATGTCGGAAGAGGCGCAGGAGCGCGTGCGCCAAATCGCCACCTACCAGTGGCGCGATGCCAATGGAAATATGGGCAATTTTCTCAGTGATGCGGAAGTCGAGAACCTCAATATCCGTGCGGGCACGCTGACTGCGGCGGAACGCGAGATCATCAACCACCACATCGACATCACCATCAAGATGCTGGAATCGCTTCCCTGGCCCAGGCATCTCAAGAATGTTGCCGAATATGCGGGCGGGCATCACGAACGCATGGATGGCAAGGGGTATCCTCGCGGGTTAACGCGGGAACAGATGTCAGTTCAGGCCAGAGTCATGGGTATTGCCGATATATTTGAGGCGCTTACTGCCAAAGACAGGCCTTATAAAAAAGGTAAAACGCTTACCGAATCGCTTATTATCCTCGGAAAATTCAAGCTTGGCGGACATATCGATCCCGACTTGTTCGATGTATTCATCCGTGAAAAAGTGTATCTGGACTACGCCAAACAATTCCTTGCACCCGAGCAGATAGACGAGGTTGATCTGAGCAAGATTCCCGGCGTTGAATTGAATTCGTAATGCCGTGTATCAGGAAAGGCTTTGCATGCCCAAGGCGCGGTTTAGAGAAGTCGCTCGAATCACGTCATTTCCTAATCTTGAACCACTGCTTGAACATTTCTGTATATGCCTGCTCAAGATTCATTGCCAGATCTTTTGCGTCGCATAGCGGACTGCTCGCCATCTGGTCGCGTTGGCTGGAACGAAGTGTTTTGCGCAGCTCAACATCCTGCGCAAGCGTGACAACCTTCTCAAGATATTTTGCTTCGGAGTGTGCAATCCATTCCGGATGGCCGATGGCGTTGATGAGTGCGGCCGTCGCACGCGACGACACGCGATCTCCTACCAGGGTGATGACCGGCGCTCCCATCCATAATGCGTCACAGGTTGACGTGACGCCGCCCATGGCACCAACAGGATCCAATACAATATCCAGCCGATCGTAATAGGCCATATGCTCTCGCCAAGTGGGCGTGGCGCTGACGTCATGCAGCGCGATGCGGTCCGGTGAAACGCCGTGGCTGGCCATGGTATCCAGGATCTGCTTCCGGTTGTCGGCATCGGACAGCTCTTTGGTTTTCAGCAGCAACCGGCCTTCCGGCAGTGCATGGAGAATACTGGCCCAAAGAGTCAGGGTCGCAGGCGTCAATTTGCCCAGTTGATTAAAACTCCCTATCCATACGGTGCCGTCCGGAGCCGGTTTCCAGTTTGTTGCCGGGGCATCCTTGCCGTCGTAACTCCAGGAAACACGGGGCAGGCGCCATACCTGTTCGCTGAAATGGCTGTCCGTTTCGGGGGGGGTGACTATTTTGTCGCCGATCCAGTAATCCATCTCGCTTAACCCCGTGCTGGCGAAATAACCCAGATAATAGGCCTGCACCGGCGCAGCGCGGCGGGCGAATACGCCCAGACGGTTGCCTTCCGTATGGCCAGAGAGGTCGATCAGCACGTCAATGCCGTCTGCCTCTATTCGATCCCGAACCTCCGGGTCGCTCGTCCCTGTGATGTTGCCCCAGTGCTCTGTCAAGGCCTGCAACCGTTTTGTGACGGCATCCTGCTTGTCGCTGTTTGAGTATGCGAAAACCTCAACTCGCGCCCGGTCATGGTGGGAAAAAAGCTGCTCAATAAAGAAGCTTACCGCATGCTGGCGAAAATCCCCCGACACATAGCCGATCTTCAGGCGCCTGCCATCGAGAGCAGGACGTTGAAAACTCCTCTGCTGTGCAGCCTTGCGATCCTGCTCCGGGATGCATGCCAGTTCCCAGTTGCGGGCATGGGCAAGATACTCATGGGGGCCAATCAAGGCATGATAGCCATAGAGAAACAGAAGGCTGCTTTGTGCTATGGCGTAACCCGGTTTGGCACGTGTTGCTTGTCGGTAACTGGCCTCTGCCTCGGTGATCCGCCCCATATATCTGAGCGTGGTACCCAAGCCGCAGTGAGTATTTGCGTTATCCGGGTTGATTTCTAGCGCCTGCCGGAAGCTGGCCTCGGATTCAGTGAATCGCCTGGTTTCCTGAAGGAAAAGACCCAGATTGTTGAGCGCATCGACGTTTCCAGGTTTGAACTGAAGCGCTTTCCGGTAACTGTCTTCTGCTTCGGAGAGCCGCCCCATGTTCTTGAGGGTGTTGCCCAGATTGCTGTATGCTTCAGAGAAATCGGGCCTGATTTGCAGTGCCCTTCTGTAACTTGCCTCGGCTTCTTTCAGGCGTCCCATATCATCAAGCAAGCTCCCCAGATTGCAGTGAGTTTCAGCAGATTCAGGGATGAGCTGCAGCAATTGCAAGTAACAGCTCTCTGCTTCGGAGAGCCGCCCCATGTTTTTGAGCGTGTTGCCCAGATTGATTCGCGCATCGGCATGATCCGGCCTGATTTGTAGCGTATGCCGGTAACAAGCCTCGGCCTCGCTTGGCCGCCCCATATCCTTGAGGGTATTGCCAAGGTTGTAATACGCATCGGCATGATCCGGAATGATTTCCAGTACCCGCCGAAAGCAGGCTTCGGCCTCAAGCAGAAGGTGCTGCTCATTAAGCATAATGCCCAGATTGAAATGAGCGCCCACAAATTCCGGGCTAAGCGCAATGGCTTTTCGGTAGCTGGCGATAGCGTCATTCGGTTTTCCCTGCTTCTGCAACACAATCCCGAGATTGAAGTGCGCCCCCGCGTATGAGGGCTGAATTGACAGTGCAGTTTTGTAGCAAACAGCAGCATTCTCGAAGTCTCCGGTGTGCGCAAACGAATTGCCAAGAAAGAAATGATAATCGGCAAAGTTGGGGTGCTGGGCAATTCCCCTGTTGATGATCTCCTTGGCTTCTTCAATTTGTCCTTGCTGGAAAAGAACCAGGTACAAATCACGATAGGCAAATATATGCTCCGGATCCAATTCCAGCGCCTTGCGGAAATTATGGATGGCCTCATCCAGTTTGCCACGCATCTGGAAGATTGTTCCAAGCATGTAATGCGCATCAGCGATGTTTGGATCGATGGAAAGAGCGGTTTTCAGACAGCGTTCGGCCTCTCCGGCGTTACCTTGCTCCATAAAGATATAACCCAGGTTGCTGTGGGCTTTCGCGAAAATTGGGTCAAGTGCGATTACCTGCAGGTAACACGCCTTGGCTTCTTCCAGGTTGCCATTCCGTAGATGTGAGTCACCCTGCTCTTTGTGTGTCATGCTTTCTGCCGCAGGGTCATGCTGCGCCAGCAGCTTCTTATCCAGATTGCTGGGGGCATCATTGGGTGCTGCTTGCGCGGAAGAAGAAATAAGGCTTTTGAGGCGGTTGAACATGTTCATGATCTCGCTGAGCAGATCATAATTTCCGCAGCAGCTCTTTTGTCAGTTCATCGACGAATACCGGGTTATAGCCCGCATCGAGCAATCTCCATTTTAAGGCGTTGCCAAGTTTTGCTTTTTTGTAAATGTTCAGCTTGTGTTTCGTTTTGAATATCTGGACTTGCAGAAGCATCTTATTCAGCACTTCCTGCTGTTTCTTCTTTGATTTATTGGTATTGCCGCTACCCTCCAGAGGGATTCTTTGAATGAAGAACTCGGCGAGAGACAAGCCAAATTGCTGTGCGTCGTGTGCGTCAAACCAGGTGAGCATGATTCCTCCAAGAAGTTTTTCCCCAAACGCCCCCAAAGGTTATCAGGTATGTCAAAAAGGCTGGCTCAGCCTCCAGAGAAAGGCTTTCGATGAAAAGGCCTTGAGAAGTTTGCCTTAAGGGTGGCATTTGTCGTGGTGAGCGGATTTTTTCAAAAGCGTAATTGATTTCTGCCAATCTGTACAGCTCTGGCAGTGCGGCATGGATTATAACTCCTGCCTCTACTCGGCGGGATGGGGGTGTGCGGACTGATGGCCAGCACAAGGGGTAGGGGGAGTATCGTTGAATAAACCGCCTTTGCTGGTTCCGGCGGCGCTTTCAGTGCGGTTAATTTATTGTCCTCACAAGCTGACGAAAATTGTCAGTTGGCTGACGAAGTTGTATGCGCTTTTTGACGGAAACGGGCCTTTTCTGGAAGGAGCCAGGTTGGAATCAGCGTAAAAAACCAGGGAAGCCATTTCGAAAAATAATTTTTCTTTATTATTTAGATAATTGAACGTCATGACGCTCAATGATCGTAAACTGGCGGGTATGACTGGCTACCATCGAGTTGCTGGCACGACTATTGCGGCTATATCCGCCGACACGCATCAATTGGTGTGTCCAACTTTTAGAGGAGTTTTAACATGAAGAAAATTCAGAAAGGCTTTACGCTGATTGAATTGATGATCGTGGTGGCGATTATCGGTATCTTGGCGGCGGTGGCGATTCCGGCGTATCAGGATTACACCGTCAAGTCGAAAGTGACGGAAGGTACCAGCTTGGCTACACCGGCTCTGACTGCGATGGGTGTGCTCTGTAGTGAGGGCAGCATGACCGCCCTGTCGAATGACTACAATGCATCGCTGGGCATCAGCGGCGCAACAACTATCACTGGTAAATACGTGAAGTCGGTCCTGGGTAAAGTTGTGCAGGCAATGTCTACCTCCAATAACGGTATTGGCACGATCACGGTTTCATTCAACACGGTGATCCCGGCCGTCGGCGGTGCGTGCTACACGTATGTCGGCACCTGCTCCAAAGATGGTTCCGGTATGACCATGGCCGTAGTACCAAACGACTCCGGCGGTGCAAAGAACGTCCCCCCCACTACTGGCACCAAGTGCGCTGGAGGAATTGATTTCCCCATCAAGTTCATGCCTAAGATATGATCGGGCTTAGTGCAGCAGCATGACGAAAGAAAGGGGCCTACTGGCCCCTTTCTTGTTGGAGCCGGTGAACTGGTCGGCCATCAACGACGCAGACTTCGGGTATGATGCTGTCAGCACTGTCTAATTTTTCTGGGATACCCCCATGAGGCTTTTTCTCCCGTTTTTATGCCTGGCTGTTGCACTGGTTGCGACTTTTCTGGTTTACCAGCCCGGCTTGTCCGGGCCGTTCCTGTTTGACGATGGTCCAAACATAATTCACAACGGCAGGTTAGCGATCCACGAGCTAAACCCCACCGCGCTAAAGCAGGCGGCTCTTTCCGGTCACAGCGGACCGCTGCTGCGGCCGCTCAGCATGATGAGTTTTGCGCTCAATCATTATGTGGCCGGGTTGGATCCTTATTATTTCAAACTCACCAATCTGGCGATACATCTGGTTAACGGGCTGGGTGTGTTTGTCCTGACATGGCTATTGCTGGGGTTCTGCCGCAAGCGTTTCGAGCCTGACCTGACTAACGTACATGTGCAGTGGATCAGCGTGGCCGTCGCTGCTGCATGGTTGCTGCACCCGTTTAACCTCACCAGTGTCTTGTATGTCGTGCAGCGCATGAACAGTCTGTCGGCGCTATTCAGTATCTGGGGGTTGGCGCTTTTCCTGTGGGGAAGAGCAAGGCTGTACGAAGGCAAAAATGGCCTACTGCCGGTTCTGTGCAGTTTGCTGCTGTTCACGCCCTTGGCAGCACTCAGTAAGGAAAACGGAGCGTTGCTGCCGCTCTTTATGCTGGTTGCGGAAGTCACGCTATTTGGTTTTCATGCCGAAAAACCCTTAGTACGTCACTTCTTGATCTGGGTTTATGTGCTGTGCATCGCGATACCTGCCGCTATCGCTTTGAGTTACCTTGCTATGCATCTGGATTGGTTGATGGCCGGGTACAAAACCAGGGATTTCACGCTTGGCGAACGGCTCATGACCGAGGCGCGGGTGGTATGGTTCTACGTTTGGCAAATATTGCTGCCGAGCATTGCGCAAATGGGCCTGTATCACGACGACATCGCGATCTCGCGGGGCTGGCTGCAACCCGCAAGTACAATTCCTGCAATGGCAGGCTTGATTGCGTTGCTTGGGCTGTCATTCGCTGCAAGAAAGAAGGCGCCGGTTATGGCCTTTGGGGTGTTGTTTTTCCTGGCCGGACATTCGCTCGAATCGACGATTTGGCCTCTCGAGATCGCACATGAGCATCGCAATTATTTTCCGATATATGGACTCTTGCTCGCGCTTTTATTCTATGCGCTTTACCCTGTGAAGTATGTAAGCAACCTCCGTTTGCGCCAGACCGTTGTGGTGTTATTCATCGGCCTTTTCGCCTTCAGCACCTTTGTTCGTGCCGGAAAATGGGCAAACCAGCAAGACTTGTTCGAAGCAGAAGTCGAGCATCATCCAGAGTCCGCCTTGGCAAACGGTGAATTGGGAGCCTTCTACGGCAGCACTTTTCTTTCAGGCGCGAAGGTCGTCGAGCGTAATTACATTGCATCACGCGGGTATTTTGAAAAAGCGGCGAATCTCGACAGGAACGATACCAAGCCTTTGTTCGGCCTGATCATGCTTAGCGCCAGCTGGGGCAAAGCAGTTGAGCCTGGCTGGTTGAATGAATTAGCGCATCGGCTTGAAACTGCACCCTATGCTGCGATTTCCAGCGACAAATTGAATACTCTTACCGAATGCCAGCTGGAAGGTGTTTGCGGGCTTGCGAACAGCGAGTTTGAGAGCCTGTTGCGGGCTGCGCTGCGAAACCCGACCTTGTCAGGCGTGAATCGGGCAAAAGTGCTCGATGCGTTAAGCTCTTACACGATCAAAGTGATGCATGATAATAATGCCGCACTTGGCATCATGCAGGAGATGGTGCGGGCGGCGCCAGGTGAGACTGCTTACCGTTTTGCGCTGATCGAGTTCCTCGCGGCATTAGGGCGCTATGGAGAGGCAAAAGAACAGTTGGCTATATTGAAAAAGATGGATACATTGCAGGATCATGGTGCGAAGATAGCATTGCAGGAGCAGAGTATATCCCGCCTTGAAAATCAGAAATCAATTCGCTGACCAAAGAAAATAGAAGATATGAAAAACCTGTCTATCATTTTGCCGGCGAGGAATGAGGCCGCCAGTTTGGCTACCCTGCTGCCTGATCTGGTATCCCTGTTCCCGGGCACGGAAATCATTGTCGTTAATGACGGATCTGCCGATGACACGCTGGAGATATGCGCGAAATTCCCGGTGCGCGTAGTCAGCCATCCTTATCCGAAAGGCAATGGCGCTGCGGTAAAATCCGGTGTGCGGGCTGCAAAAGGAGATGTTCTGGTTTTTATGGACGCAGATGGGCAGCACAAACCCGAGGACATTTCTCCATTACTAGAGCGATTCAGTGAAGGTTATGACATGGTGGTCGGCGCCCGGATCAGCGGTTCTCAGGCCGGCATGCACCGCGCAGTGGCAAACGATATCTTCAGCCGTTTCGCTTCCTGGATGGTCCAGCAGCCCATCGGGGATCTGACTTCAGGTTTTCGGATAGTCAAGGCCGGCAAGTTTCGAAAATTCCTGTATCTGCTTCCGAATGGCTTTTCCTACCCGACTACCATTACCATGAGTTTTTTTCGGGCCGGGTTCAGCGTCGCTTACTTGCCTATTCACACGCCACGGCGCGCTTCAGGGAAAAGCCATATCAGCCCGGTGCGGGATGGTGTGAGGTTTTTGCTGATTATCATTAAAATCGGCACGCTTTTTTCACCGCAAAAATTGTTTTTGCCGATCAGCGCCGGTTTTTTTATGACCGGAATTGGTTATTACCTTTTTACTTATCTGACTGCTGGACGTTTCACCAACATGAGCGCGCTGCTGTTTATATCTGCCATTTTTACCTTTTTGATCGGAATCGTCTCTGAACAGATTTCTGCATTGCACTATAAAGATAATGATTCGATTGATCATGAATCCGACTAATTCATTGGCACGTTCGATCCGAGCTAATTAAGGAGCAGCCTAGTTGAAATTCCCGGATGTCTCTTGTTCCACCATCCATCGCCATATTTTGGCAGTATCCGCGTATTATCTGATTGCGTTGCTGGCAGTGTTGTTTCTTATGTATTTTGCAACGGATGGGCGCGTGGCTTACACGATGGATTCATTGACTTATCGGGATGCTGCCCTCAATTTCATGTCTGGCAACCCGATGCAGTCCACCAACGTTGTAACGCTATTTCCAGAGCGCCAGCCCTTGATTGTCTGGCCACCAGCATACCCGGCAATCTGGGCGTCGGCTGCATACCTGGGTAATGCCGACATTGATGCTGTGCCGTCAATCCTTAATCCGATCCTTCTGGGCATGACCCTGTTGATTGTTTTCTGGATTTGCCTGATGATTACCAGAAAGCCGTTTATAGCATGCGTTGTGGCAATCATGAGCGGCTTCGTTCCTTCTACCATGACCGTTTACGGGCACGCATGGAGTGAGACACTGTTCATTCCGCTGATTCTGTTGTCTTATGCCGCCCTTTTGAGGTACCGGATCTCACGGGAAAAGTTCATCTGGATTGCGGTGGCGGCAATTTTCATTGGTTTGGCCAATTGGGTTCGCTATGCGGGTGTGGCTTTCCTGCCGATACTGGTTTTTTCGATATTTGTATTATCAGGTGCGGCGTTTGGCAAGCGCATAATGCATGCGACCGGTGCAGTGCTCCTGAGCACAGCGCTGGTATTCCCTTTGTGGTTTCGTAACTGGCAGCTGTCTGGAAATATTTCCGGATCAAACCGTGGAGGTTCGGGAAACCCTGATCAGTGGGTTAATGATGTGGTGACTATTGCTGATTTGTTTGAACACTCTCTTTTTGCATTTGACTATGCGATTCGCTCAAACCTTGAGATACCGATCTTACTCACGATCGTTTTCGCCACTATTGGAGCTTTCCGCCGTCATGGCACACAGTGGCTTCGCCCCGTCGAGATTTGGCTTCCCATCGTTTGGCTAACGGGATACTTGCTTTTCCTTCTTTACGCCAGAGTGGCTCAGAAGGGGGTGCCGATGGATCTGCGCATGTTGGCTGTGGCGTTTCCCTTTGCGCTTTTCGCTTTGACGCCTGCCGTTGACGCTGCATTTGCCAATCGTTCGTTAAACATCAGGAAGATTTTGATAATTCTTATGCTTGGCCTGCTGATTAATTCAGGCCGCTCCGAAGCGGATAGGGTTCGCGAAAACTATGCATCCGCAGGGGTGCCAGGTTGGCGATCTGATTATGCGCTCCTCTTCCGTGATATGCGCAATACCTCTCCAATTGGCCGTGCGATACAGGAAGCTATTGGCCCGATCAGCCCTTCCGAACTTATACTGACGAATGACCGTGCACTCTATATCCGGTACCTGACTGGAGCAAAGGCGTACTCGCCACACTACGGTAGCGATTGCTCAGGCTGGGAGGACAACTTTGGTAAAGGGCTGTTGTTGATTCGCTCAAGAATGCTTCCCCCTTGGGCGATCGATTGTCTGAAAAACCCTACTCAGTGGAGGCTGTTGCAAGCCAATTGATATGCTCGTTCAATGTATGCGCGTTAAACTACAGCAATCATGAGCTTTAACCGCCTGAATGTTTTGATGACCAGCACTTCCTATCCGGAAAACGCAAAAGACTGGCGAGGGCGCTTTATTTTCAATCTTGCCGCCGCACTTGCACGGCGGGAGGATGTTTCTCTTTCCCTGTTTGCGCCTCCCGGTGAGTTGCCGGATAACGTGAGTGTCGCAGCCATGCCGCAAGATGCGCGCTGGTTTAAAGAGTTGTCACGTCAGGGTGGTATTGCCCATTTGTTGAGAAAGCGCAAGCTGCTGGCTGCAGGGTCAGTAATCCAGTTGTTGGTGCGGCTTGGCCGCGCTTATCGTCGGCACCCTGTTGATGTATGCCATGTCAACTGGCTGCAGAATGCGCTGCCACTATGGAACGTTCGAACCCCGACCCTGATCACCGTGCTGGGGAGCGATTTCAGCCTTTTGCGCCTCCCAGGAATGAAGAGGGCGTTGCGCGCCGTGCTGCGTCAACGCCGTGCCATTCTTGCGCCCAATGCAGAATGGATGCGGTTTGAACTGGAGGCTGAATTTGGTGATCTTGCTGAAATATGCCCTATCCCGTTCGGTGTTGATGACCCCTGGTTCAAGGTTGCTCGCCAGCTACCTGGAAAGCTGAGGCATTGGCTGGTGATTACCCGGCTGACCAGAAATAAGATCGGCAATCTGTTCGATTGGGGCGAAGGATTGTTCGGGAACGAGCGGCAACTGCACTTGTTCGGCCCGATGCAGGAATCAGTCGAACTGCCAAGCTGGGTGAAATACCACGGGCCGACGCACCCGGATGCACTGCTGAACGCATGGTTCCCGCAGGCTTGCGGCTTGATTACGCTGAGCCGGCACGACGAAGGGCGCCCCCAGGTGATGCTGGAAGCGATGGCGTCGGGGTTGCCGGTGATCGCTTCCGATCTTTTCGCGCATCGCGACATCATTCTCAACCGCAAGACCGGTTGGCTGGTAAAATCGGCCGAAGAGTTCCGCGAAGCTTTGGATGCAATGGAGATTTCCGACAGTAACAAAGAAACCGGGCAGGCAGCGCAAGCTTGGGTCAAAGAGAACATTGGTACCTGGGATGACTGCGCTGAACGTTATGCTTCTGCATACCAGCGTCTGCTGGAGCAAAAGGCGTGAGTAATGAGGATGTTTTGCTGCTCGGCGGAGCCGGATTTATTGGCAGCGCACTGGCCGCACGCATGAAGCGGGAAGGGATTACCGCGCATGTTGTTGGCCGTCGTGACACGATAAAACTGGAAAAATTATTGCCGCAATGCGGCACAGTGATTCACCTGGCCTCTGCTACCACCCCGGGCTCTTCGGCTCGCCATCCAGAAATGGAGCTTGAAAACCTCGCTTTTACATTACGCCTGCTGGAAATGATGCAAAAGCATCCAGAAATCCACCTGATATATTTTTCGTCCGGCGGCACTGTTTATGGTAACCCTGACAGATTACCCGTTACAGAAGATGCTCCGATCGCGCCACTCTCCAATCACGGTGCCGGAAAGGTGGCGCAAGAGGCTTTCTGCAATGCCTTTCGTGCTTGTGGGCATGCAGTAACCGTCTTACGCCCTTCCAACGCCTATGGGCCAGGGCAAACCATGCGAGGTGGTTTTGGTTTGATTCGCACATGGCTGGAGCACGCCCGTGCAGGGGCGACGATAGAGATATGGGGAGACGGCGAAAATGTGCGCGACTTTATTTACATAGATGATGTTGTTGAGGCGTGCATCCGTTTAATTGCATTGCCGCAAGACTCTGGCACTTACAACCTTGGCAGCGGTATGGGGTATAGCATCAACCAGGTGCGGCGTGTAGTCGAGCGATCCACGGGAATTGAGCTGAACGTTAATCAATGCACGGCACGTGGGATAGATGTGCGTGCAGTCGTTCTGGACGTCGGCCGCATCAGCAGATTGTTGGGTTGGTCACCAAGAGTGGAGTTGCAGGAGGGTGTGAGTCGAACCTGGGAATGGCTTCGCAAAGCGCCATGACAATATTTCGCTTCCAAATAAGATTACGGTATTTGATAAAGAATATCCGTTAATCATGCCATCCAATCTTCATTTGTCTTCTGTTGCAAACGTCTGTGCGGTGATAGTCGCATACTTTCCCGATGAGGGCTTCGAGGCACGTATTCAGACCATTTTCCCCCAAGTGGGGAAGCTGGTGGTTGTAGATAACACCCCTGATCCAATTTTCCTGTCTTCAGGTATAAGGGCAAAGTGGGGAGAGCGCCTTCATTGCATCAGCAATCATGCCAACAGGGGAGTGGCCGCTGCTCTCAACCAGGGACTCGAATATGCATGGCAGATCGGCTGCAAGTGGCTGCTTACCCTAGATCAGGACACCCGGTGCTATCCTGAGATGGTGGCGACTTTGCTCCAGGTGCATGAGGCCTGCGAACCAGGAATCGTGGTAATTGGAGGCAACTATTTTGATTCCCAGAACCATCGGTTTAAGGTTCCCGCAGGTGGTGAAACAGAATGCCTGGAACAAAAAACGGTTATTACCTCAGGAAGCCTGGTCGATGTGGGTGTGGCGCGGGAAATTGGCGGTTTTCGCGAAGACTATTTTATCGATCAAGTGGACCACGAGTTCTGCTTGCGTGTTCGCACTCACGGCTTTCACGTGGCGATCAGCCGAAAGCCGGTGATGGAACACAGCGTAGGTAGATCAGGGGGGGTAAAGCTGCCATTGCTCGGCACCCTCCCGGATCATCCCCCATTGCGTAAATACTATATTGCCAGGAATACCGTGGTGACGGTGGCCAAGTACTGGCATCGTGAGCCAGACTGGTGTCTGCGCCGGTTGGTGCGTCTGCTAATGGGACTGTTTCTGATGTCCTTTCTGGAGCGACAGCGTATTGCCAAGGCTCGTGCTTTTGCTGCAGGAGTCATGGATGGGGTGCGCTGTCGCATGGGGCCATGCTGGCGAGAATGGTTATATCGCTCCTGAAAGATTTTATGCATGGTTGAAAGGATAATTCATCTTTTCCGTGCAAGAGGGGTTGCGGGAGTTATACGTGCCATCCAGTTGCGCCTGCAAAAACTATTGGCGGGGCGCACGAAATCCTTTTTGGCTTGTGAAAGCCAGTTTATTGGCAAAACGGGCTTGGAAATCGGCGGGCCAAGCCAGGTTTTCGCCAGAAATGGCATCTTTCCTGTGTATCCGATTGCCCGGGTTATCGACAACTGCAATTTTTGCGACATCACTGTCTGGGAAGGTGAGATAAAACAAGGGCAGTCGTTTCAGTTTGATCGAAAAAAACCAAAAGGCAGGCAATATATCGCTGAAGCTACGGTGATGGGGTGCATTGCTTCAGGCACTTACGGTTTTGTGCTTTCATCGCATGTGCTCGAACATACCGCCAATCCGATTTTGGCTTTGTCTGAATGGATGCGGCTGCTGAAGAATCAAGGGATTCTGGTGTTGCTCTTGCCCCAGAAAGATAAAACTTTCGATCACCGTCGGCCTGTTACGACGATGGAGCATTTGATTGCTGACTATAACGTGGGGATGCCAGAGAGCGACCTCACGCACATGCCGGAAATTCTTGCTTTGCATGATTTGGAGCGTGACCCGGAAGCTGGTGATATAGCATCTTTTCAGAAGCGCTCCATGTGTAATATCGATAATCGATGCTTGCACCACCATGTCTTTGACTCGGTTCTTGCGCTACAGCTCATGGATTATATGGGGATGCGTGTTCTATCAATCGAGGAAATTCTACCCTTCCACATATTAATCGTGGCCCGTAAAGAGGGGAGCGTTAAGCCGAAACTGCCTCAGTTGAGTGAAAGTTCAATCAGTGCGCTTTAAGAAGCAGAAGAACAATGGCAATCTTTCATTACCAAGTCATGTACAGCCAGATTGTCAGAATACTCCTCTCAAGCGAGTGATAGCGAGGTTGGCGAAGCCAATGATTAACAACGCAGTGTTTAGCAGTGTATTCATGTGGCGGCTGCGTATTCTGAACATCGATATTTGAACTGCGGATTGGCTACATGTGTGGCTCACGCCATGCTTGCCGCTGATAGCTATTTCCCGATCCAGAAACAACACCAGCTGGTGTTGACGGTATATGAGGAAATTCATCTCATAATCAGCCACTACGGGTATATCCAGCCGGTAACGGAACCGATCAAACAGACGCCTTCGGTAGAAGGCCGCCTGGTGGTGTATGGTATTGAATATCATGGTGCGCCAGTCGAGGCGGGGTGAACATTCCCTTCCGTCTTCGTAATTGCTGCGCCCGCACACCAGATCGTACTCAAGCAAATCTCTATCCATGAAAATGTCTGCGAGCACCATCTGGTCTGCAAGCGCATCGTCGGCCCCAAGAAACAGTAACCACTCTCCTCGTGCAAGGGAAATTCCCTTGTTCATGGCATCGTAAATGCCATGATCAGGCTCTGAAATCCAGCGCAGTTGTTCGCTTTCATTTGCCTTGATGATGTCGATGGTGCCGTCGGTTGACGCCCCGTCAATGACCAGATGCTCGACATCTATCTGGCGCTGCATGTGCACGCTGGCCAGCGTTGTAGCGAGAGTGGCGGCACCATTGCGCACTACAGTAATTACGCTTATGAGGGGCGCGCGTGTATTATTCACTTGAGTCCGAACTTGCTCAGAATCCGCCATCGTATATCGGTCACAACATGTTTCAATAAGTAGGGGAAAACAGCTCTGTTAATCTCTGATCTTGAAGGAATGCGGCCCAGCGTTCGTTGTCGGATGCGGCGCATTTCCTGAAGGCCGAATTCAGAAATTGCAGCAGTGGATTTCTGATGCGGGTGAATACGGAACCCTCCAATGAAACGGGGCAATCTGGCAAAGCGTGCGCCAGCATCACGGAAACGCACCAGCAAATCCCAATCCATGGCGAATTTGAAGGATTCATCAACCTGCCCGCCAATCTTTTCCCATATGCGCCTTCGCCAGAACAGCGTTTCCTGCGGAATATAATCCGCCCAGGAAAGGATTTGATCATCGTGTGCAGGCATCATCCAGCGGCCAATTTGTTGATCGCATTCATTGATTAATATGCGGTGGCCGTACACTATATCCACTTCAGGATGGCAACAGAAGTATTGGGCCACATAGGCCAATGTGCCAGGAAGCAATATGTCATCCGTATTCAGCCACGCCATGATTTCCCCAGAGGTTTTTGTAAATCCGGCATTAATGGCTTGGGCTTGCCCGTTGTCCGGGCAAGACTCCCAACCAGTCAGGCGATCTCCATAACGCTTCAGCACATCTGTAGTGCCATCATCCGATCCACCATCCTGAACGTAAAACTCCAAATGTGGGTAAGACTGATCAAGCACGCTCATAAGAGTGCGTTCAATAAATTCTCCCTGATTTAAGGATGGGGTAACAATAGAAATTTTTGGTGTATCGGTAAGCGGTGATACATTAAAGTAATGAGCGGGGAGGCGTAACTCATGGGGGGGGTGCTGATTGAGGTTGCCAAGCCGTGGCTTAACCACTTGATATATCGAGCGAACAATCCACATTAGTGGGCGCAGAAAAAATTGAGATATTCGGGAAAGAATGCGCATTCGTTTTTCAAAAAAGCCCAATGTCAGCTTATGCACCAACCCGGATATCGTTGTCTGTCGGGGTGGCAGGCGCTTGCTCGAATATGGCAGGTCGGGCGCAAATGATGAGCCACCAATGCTCAGGGTATCCTGTAGAAGACACCATTGATTTGAAGCGTGCGGCCGGAGGCACGATCTGAAAATTCTGGTTGAAATGACCACAAGGTAAATCCTGCAGCCTCAAGGCGATCAATCACCTCTTGCCAGAGATGCTGTCCGTCGTAGAGCGGTACGAGCGATAATTCTACCATTACCCCCTTAATATGAGGCAATGTGTTAAGTGCGCCATCTAATACTTGCCATTCAAAGCCCTGCGTGTCGATTTTAAGAAAAGGAGCGCGCGCTCCTTTCAGGCACTCCCCGGCAACAGCATCCAGTGTCTTGATAGGGGCAATCTCCTTGCCTTGGTATGCTGATTCCGGTGCCACGTTTCGATGAGATTCCAGCATCGGCAGGATGGAGCTGCTATATGAATTGCCAGCAATATTGATTTCCGCCTCGCCGTTATGATCACCCAGTGCGCAGCGAGGGTAGGCCTCCCACTTGGCATCTCTGCCGCTTGCCTGCAGCAATTTCCCGTGCGCATCGGAAAGGGGTTCGAATGAGACAATATTGCCGATATAACCACAGCGACGAATTTCAGATGCAAATTGGCCCTGGTTGGCTCCCACGTCAAGAATCAGATCAATACCAAATTTTTGCAGCGAAGAAACTACATTAATTGAGGCCGCTTGCGCTACAGAAAGCGGTGTGTTTTTAATTAGAAATACATCAATGCCAAGCACATTCCTCAGGGTGCCTTTTATGATCTTTCCGAAGAACCCCATTGCATATCGCCTTCGCTGAATGATTAGCTAAACAATTCTTGCATAACCCTGTTACGCAACGATTTGACGGAATGTGCCTGACGGAATGCATCCATTCCTTTTAACATTTTGGCATATTCGGCGCTCCCGGGTCGCGGAATCAGTCGCAGCATATTCACAACTTTTTCATGGTCTCCGGACGCTACCATACCACATCCGAATTCCCTCACCATTCTGCCGCACCAGCCGTCATCATAAACAATGACCGGTCGGTTGACCCGTGCCGCGAGGTACAACACCGCGCTCTCCATCCGCCTGTCCCACACGTCATACAACATCAACAAGTAATCTTGTTCAGCCGCCCGAGCTAGCATGTCACTTTCGGTCATATAACAATTTATGAAACCCTTGAATTCAAGGAGAACCGATAATTGCTCGCGAGCTTGGGGTATGTTGAACTCCCCGGCGACCGTAAGCCTGCCAAGAGAGGTGTCGTTCTGGAAGGCGGGCACCAGCCATTCAATTCCCTTGCCGGTCCTGATTTGGCCAACGATACCAAATCTTACTCCATCAGCGGGCTCAGGGGGACGGTGATATGCAGGGTCATCAGGAATCTCCAGAGAAGGCAAGGTGCGGATCCTGATTTGCCCTGCAGCATCCTTGTAAGCATCAAGCCACGCCTGTGCTAATTCCGCAGTGCGCAAATAAAATCTTACCTCAGGTCGCCGCAAAAACCGCCCGATGACAAAACGAACCCATCGACTTCTCGGTCCTTTACCCAGATTGGGGCCATACAGGTGCAGTACGCCTAACCGTTCAACCGGAAGAAATAGCGAAAAAAACGGCCAAAGCAAAGCAAGCACATAAAGCGATTCGTCAAAAAACAATATGCGCTGATATTGACGCCCTTTTAACCGCATATATCCCAGTGCTAATAATGCCCTGACCGTATTGGTGTCGCCCACAGGAGTGGTCACTGTATAGCTCTCAACGTTGCTCCACATCCTCAACTGTTCCATCGAGTCCTGGAAAAACCTGTAATCGCTGCTACTTGACACCAAATAGTCTACGCGCTCATCCCTGCCGATCGCGGACGCAAGATTGAGCAGTGATTGAGCCGGATGGCCGATGGCACAAAACCAGGGTTCAATAATCAACAGTTTCATTCAGGCAAGAGGCTGATGCCTGAACTGAGATCAGGCATCATGGCAAAGATTGTTTGAGTAAGATCAGCCACTTATAACATCCTGGTAAAGTGCCAGATAACGGTGCGCTATCGCTTCAATGGCATACCGCTCCTCTACTGTTTTGCGCGCCTGACGCGAAATCACCTCATGGCGTACTTTATCTTCAAGTACCCATACGATTCCGGCAGCCAGGTCATCAGGCTCAAAAGCACGTGCCAGGTAACCGCTAGATTGATGGTCAATCATGTCTGGCATTCCGCCTATATTGAACGCCACGACTGGCGTGCCGCAGGAAAGCGACTCCATGACGGTGTTGGATAAATTCTCCTGTGTTGAAGGGGCAACTGTGGCATCTGCAGCCGAATACAACAGAATCTGGCTGATCTCATCATGTAACTGCCCCATGTAATGCACCTTCATGCCAAGGTCGGGTGGATTAGCCGGGGTGGTTGCGCCAATAACAACCAACTCCGTCCTTTCACCCCACCCTGCTTGCGCAATCTTCTTGAGGGCTGGGTAGAGCAAATGGCTGCCTTTCCGCTTATCAAGCGTTACCCCCATCGCTGAAAACAAAATCAGATTTTTATCTTGGGGCAGGCCATAAACCTCGCGTGCAGCGCGTTTATCAAACGGCTTGTATTTGGCGGTATCCAACCCGTTGGGAATCACTTCGATGCGCTTGTCTTTGAATAACGTGCTTGCTTTGGCTATTTCAGCCAGCCAGTGGCTCGTGGCAATCACCACGATCGGTACATCCCTCCATGATTGCTGTTTACGTTCCCATATTTGACGCGACAAATCATGATTGCTTGCTGAGCCCAAAATGGGGCACAAGCCACAGGACTGGCGAAATCTTCCGCATTCATCATCGTAGTGGCAGCCACCGGTAAACGGCCACATATCGTGCAACGTCCAGATAATTGGTTTCTTGAACTGGCGCAGCGTCTCAACCTTCATGAAGCTGGAGTTCACCCAGAACAAATGAACTACGTCCGGATTAATCATGCTCACCCTGTGTGCCAATGAGTCAGGGCAGCGTGCTGGCGAAAAATATCTGTTCCCATCTGCTTTGCATGCAGAGGTTACTTTTGCATCCCTTCGCGCATATAAGTACGCGAACAATTTATTTAACCTTCCGCGCTGTTCTGGTGTGATGACAGTGGGGTCGTCTGTTCCCTTATGCATTACCATCAACAGGGAATCGGCCCCTATGGATCGGAGACCGCGGTGTAGCCGATAGGTCGCAATCGCTGCACCCCCCACATTGTCGTATGTGTTAACCAATAATGGATTCATGACATTGTTGTTTCTATAAACAGTGAATCAGGTTTCCTGGTAACGCCATTCAGGATATCCAGAGGATATTATTCGTTTTCCGTAATGCGGCTCTTAGTGACAGCGCATATCCTCACATCGACGAAGCCAGCTTGAGCCAATAAATACTGGAAATAAAACGATCATGCATACACTGGCGTAATCTCCAATCTTTTCTTAAATACCATAGTATGAATGCTTCTGCGAGCTGATTTTCCGGCAAGCAATAAAACCACCCAGTCAACGAATTTCATATGAAAAGGCTCAAGCAAGGCTCGGTAGCTTTTTTGAATGAAGTGCCAACGTTTGTTTTCAGTGTAGTACTCCACGCCGTACTAATCCCACTTGTTGCGTGGTGGGCACGATAAGCGGCGTGTGCAGTTTTACCATTGATTTCAGATTGATTGATCAGGGCGACTTTCATGAGCGTACCCGGTTGAGCACCGGACCAAGCAAACGTGAAAATGCTTCCGCGCGCCTTGCACGGGCAAAATCCAGTTGTCCGACACGCTCAAATACCTGGGCGTGTGCGGCACCATCTACCCTGCCTAGATAATGGAGGCCAAGCGCTCTCATCACCCAATGAAAGGTGTGCCTGAGATGAAATGTTGATGGAAGATGGCATTGAATCATGGGATAAAAACAATTCGCGAAGATAACCCTTCCGCCTTTTCGGACAGCGCCGGCAATTTCGCTCGCCAATAAGATGGGGTCTTCCACATGTTCGAGGACGTCCTGCGCAACAATGGCATCGTATCTATTGTCAGAAAGGCTTGGCGCAAGCCTGATACGGTGTTCGGTTTGTATTATCTCCTGCATTACTCTTGAAGGATGGGGTTCAACAATACAAACTGTTGCGGCAGGATTGGCCACTGTAATGGCGCGTGCCAACTCACCAAAGCCACCACCAAAATCCCCAACCAACGTTGCTTCAACGTGGCATAAATAGCGGGCAATTGAACGGCGGTGCGAAACGGAAGCAGGATCAAGCGCGGTAAATACACCATTCATTAACCAAACGGGGTGGCTGTAATACCGTCCGATTGCCTGTCCTTGAAGTGAAAGCCGGTTATCGAGGCTCAAATTGCGCCACACCCTGTCCAATTCTTCCCAGACCCACTCCACAGATGGCAGAGCCATGGGCAGTTGCTCAAGATAGACGATCTCTGCTTGCGATAACCACTCGCGGGGAAACGGGTAACCAAAAATGGCAATGTTACTCATTACCTTACAGTATTCCTGCCGAACAATCTCTTGATGGCTATTGCAAGTTTGCGTGGTAGCGATGCTTTCTTGCCAAGCAAGGATTGAATGCGAAGCATAGCCAAGGCTGACTCCTCGATGTGATCGGGAAATTTTTCAACTTTTCCTGAAAACCGGGTGATTGTGAAAGGGTCGGTATCTGCACAATTTTCCCCGCTGCCATCGATACCTATGTTGCGCGCGAGTGTTCGGGCAGGGTTTAGACACAGGCCGTTGTGCTCGAAAATCGTGGCATACCAAAATATCGCCCATGTGTTTATCAGGCCGGTGCCGTTTGCGGTTACCTGGCTCCAGAAATCGTAGTTGCCATCAAGATTGAAGCGCAAGATTTCATCTTTCCCCCATGTTTTAATCAGGCGCTTGGGCTGCTTTTGAAACAGCATCCAGCGATCGGCCCATGTAGCCCAGCCCCAGCAGTTCATGGCGCGCCAAAAGAAAGCGTCCTCAAGGCCTTTTGGGTCAATTGGATAATTCCACCCACTGATATGCCAGACACGCGGTTCAGAAGAATACCTTTCAAGAGCGGCATTCATGAATGTCAAGAAATGCTGGCTGGTTACCACATCATCTTCCAGAACGATAATGCGACCATGCTTGGTCACAGCCTTTGTCACCCCCTCGACAATGGATCTGGCCAAACCAAGATTGGTGTCCCGTTCAATTATCGTGATAGACTTGAAACCAACAATTTGATGAATGTACCTACGAACCTCGCGTACTGCATCCACATCTGACTCCGACCTTGCTGCGTCGGAATAGATGATCAGATCACTATCGTTTGCCAATTCATTATGCAGTAACGCCTCTACGGTTTTGCGAGTATGTGCCGGGCGCTTATAGACAAAAAGGGTGATTGGGGCGAGATTCATTAGGTTTTAGCACTCAAAGCGCTTGGCGTTCGCTTCTTTTTCCATATGTTGGTTTGGGTAAATATCGGACCATAGGGTGAAGCGCCTTTTGCTGATAGAACTAAAGAGTATTCTGCCAGTATCTCTTTGATAGCGGGGCCAAAGTAATAGGTGCGATCGGCGTTGTCGAGAACCAATAGTCCGCCTTTTTTTAGCTTGGGTGCGGCATGTTTTATGCAGGCCGGGCGAGACCTGCCGTCGACGAGGATAATGTCAAAAAATTCGTCTGGGTAACAGTCAATTGAAGAGGCATAATTTTTGTAATTGACATCCTTGGGCTCGGCGGAGGAGTAGTGTTCGGGGTTTGAGGCCTCCGGCGATGCGACTAAATGCCCTTGTTCCGGCGGTACTAGCCGCCCTGTCCAATTATCCAGATGCTTCTTCTCCACCAGTTCCTTTAGCAGTGAAAACCATTCGTTGTTGTGCTCAATAGTAATAACTTCCCGGCAGCGGTTCAAAAAAAACAGTGTGGAGCCTCCACCACCAAATTCAAGGACCAGATCGGTAGGTTGAACCCGTTTATCAAGGTATCGAATGGCGTCAAAAGTAATCCATGGTTGCTCATCTGAAATAGGGGAGGAGCCTTCAAGCAATGAACGACGCCAACGAAAAAAATGCCTCAAAGTCTTAAGGCATGAAAGCCCATTGCAGCTGCGAAACATTTGCTCAAGGAACACTTTCATGTGCCTGGTGGTCAATCGGCTTCCCCCACGGAAAAAGAATGCCTTATATAGAAGACGCCCTGCCCTTCGTTTGGCACTTTCCCTGTGTGAAAGAAATCTCCCTCTTCAACGTAGAATGAGCCCGCATTCTTGACCCAGTCTGCGATGTCGCCGCCTACGGTGGAAAATAGCGTGACACCGTAGCATCCTTTACTGAGCGGCATCTCCTTGATCTCTATTTCAATTAATCCTTCTTTTTCTTGCTGGCACTGAAGAATTTGATTGGTTGTCGTGTTGCTCAAATGTGAAATTCTGTTGCCAAAACAATCGTCAATACCTACCGCTACATTAAAATTGAGCAATTCATTACGTGATGTGTTCTTCTCGAATTTGAGGGCGATAATGCAAGATGCGCCGGCAGCTACGCTGTTCAACAATTCTTTTGTACGAGGATCCCTTAATTCAAAAGACAGGAATCGAATCAAGCCATTTCCAATGCGATCCTTTCTGCTTTCTAGGTTGATTAACGCTGTTTGAGCACCGATTTTCAAATACTCTGCTATTGCGTCTTCGGTGCCCCCCTTCAGGCGGATTCCGCCATTTTCCAGATAAACAGCTCCCGTGCACAAGTTTCTTATTGCTGCCATGCTGTGACTAACAAACAAAATAGTGCGTCCTTGAGTGGATACATCCTGCATTTTCCCCAGACATTTCTTCTGAAATTGGGCATCGCCCACTGCAAGGACTTCATCCACGATAAGTATCTCGGGCTCAAGATGTGCGGCCACTGCAAAGGCCAGGCGTACATACATGCCGCTGGAATAGCGCTTGACCGGGGTATCGAGGAATTTTTCCACCTCGGCAAAGGCGACGATCTCGTCGAATTTATTCTTGATTTCGGCCTTGCTCATGCCGAGGATCGCGCCGTTCAGGAAGATGTTTTCACGGCCGGTAAGTTCTGGATGAAAACCGGTGCCCACTTCCAGCAGGCTGGCAACCCGCCCCCTGATTTTGACGCGCCCTGCCGTAGGTTCGGTAATCCGCGACAAAATCTTGAGCAGCGTGGATTTTCCCGCACCGTTGCGGCCGATGATGCCCATACGGTCGCCCTGCCGGATCTCGAAGCTGACATCCTTGAGTGCCCAGAATTCTTCGTGGGTGGGATCATCTTCCGGCGCGGCAAAGGGATGCGCCAGCTTGTGGCCAAGGCGCTTTGCGCCATTCGTCAACACGTCGCGCAAAGCGATATAACGCTCCTGCTTCTGGTGGTCGATGATGTATTTCTTCGAAAGGCCCTCGACGGTAATGATGGATGGCATGGGCTAGATTACATCCGCAAAGTTTTTTTCGGTCCTGCGGAAATGCAAAATGCCAGTAGCAAATATCACAACCACTAATATGATTGATAGCAGGAGTCCGGGCCAATACAGCGGTGCATCTCCGCGCAAAATCGCCCAGCGAAAACCGTCGATCACGCCAACCATCGGGTTGAGTGAATAAAGCAGGCGCCATTGTTCCGGCACGATTGCGCTGCTGAATCCCACAGGAGAAATATATAAACCGATCTGTACCACAAATGGGACGATGTAACGGAAATCCCGATATTTCACATTGAGTGCTGCAATCCACAACCCGGCGCCCAGCGCGGCAGCCAAGGCCATCAACACAAAAAAAGGCAGGGTAAGGATGCGCCAATCCGGCAGATATCCATACCACACCATCAGGGCGATCATGATGATGCCAGAGATCATGAAATCCACAAAGCCTACGAACACGGCGCTCGCGGGAATCACCATGCGAGGGAAATAGACTTTAGAAATCATGTTGGCATTGCCGATCAGGCTGTTGCCCGCCTCGGTGAAAGCATTGGAAAAGAACTGCCAAGGCAGCAATGCGGCGAAGACGAGTATCGGGTAAGGCACCCCTCCGGAAGGCAACCTGGCCAGCTTGCCGAACACCAGCGTAAATATCAGCATGGTAAGTAATGGACGTATCAGTGCCCATGCCACACCGATGACCGTCTGCTTGTAGCGCACCAGGATATCGCGCCAGGCAAGAAAGAAGAACAGCTCCCGGTAGCGCCACAGATCGTGCCAGTAATGGCGCTCGGTACGTCCGGCCTCGATAACCAGTGTTTGCGGATCAGTTTGCACGGTTTGAATTCCGAAGCTGGCAAATTTCTACTGTTTCACGGTTTATGGCGAGGATGAAGATCCCCGGCAATGTCGCTAGAAGGGTGCGCAGCAATTGTTTTAAGGGAGGCTCTGCATGCATCGCCCGCATGTCATGCACGGTCATTGGCTTGCATCGAACGGCAGCAATGGTGCATAGAGGATTGAAAATGATTGTGTTCATCATGAAATATTCACTGCTCATGCAATTCTGGGGGCAGTTGTCGGACCGGTCAACCCGGCTTTGAGCTAAAGGCGATAGGCGGTTTTATAACCGCCACAACTGGTAGCCGCCTGCCTTGATCGCAGCCGGGTCATGGGCCGACTTCACATCCACAAACAGCCCGCCGGGTTTCAGCTTTGCCAGCAGCCCGGTCAGCGGCATGTCCAGATATTCGCTGTGCGAGACAGCCGCAACGATCGCATCAGCAGGCGGCAGCTTTTCCCACGATACCAGAGAGATTCCGTATTCGCACAGGGCTTCTTCGGCATCCGCAACCGGGTCATGCACCGATACGTTGCAACCGAAGTCCTGGAGCTCGCGCACGACGTCTGCCACTTTTGAATTGCGCAGATCACTGCAATTTTCCTTGAAGGTGAGTCCAAGGACGATGATGTTTGCAATATTGAGAGGGTTCCCGGTGCGGGTCAGTCGCTTGACGGTTTGCTGTGCAACGAATGTTGCCATGCTGTCGTTGATCCGCCGACCGGCAAGGATGACCTCGGGGTGATAACCCAGCATCTCCGCCTTGTGGGTCAGGTAGTAAGGGTCTACCCCGATACAGTGGCCGCCCACCAGGCCGGGCCGGAAGGGCAGGAAATTCCATTTCGTTCCCGCAGCTTCCAGCACTTCAAGTGTATCGATATCCAGCCGGTGGAAAATCAGTGCCAGTTCGTTCATCAGAGCGATGTTCAAATCGCGCTGGGTGTTTTCAATCACCTTCGCTGCCTCGGCCACTTTGATGGAGCTCACGCTATGCACGCCAGCAGTAATAATTTGATTGTATAGATCGGCAATCTTGTCCAGTGTGGCTTCGTCATCGCCGGAAACCACCTTGGTCACTTTTGTGATCGTCCTTTCCCTGTCGCCCGGGTTGACCCGCTCCGGAGAATACCCGACATGAAAGCCTTCCCGCCATTTCAGGCCGGATTCACGCTCAAGTACTGGAATGCAAATCTCTTCAGTGGCACCCGGATAGACCGTTGATTCGTAAATGACGGTCGCGCCATGTTTCAGATACTTTCCTACGGTGGTGGATGCAGAGATCAGGGGAAGCAAGTCAGGCTGGTGCCCTGCATCAACCGGGGTAGGTACCGCCACAATCACGAAATCTGCCTTGGATAGATTTGTTGGGTCGCTGGAGAAGAGCAAATGCCGTGCTGTACGAAAATCTTCGTCAGGGACATCGCCTGCAGGGTCACGGCCATCGCGGTAACTGTTTACCTTGCGTTCGGACAAGTCATAACCGATGGTCGTATATTTTTTGCCGAATTCGATTGCCAAGGGCAATCCAACATAACCCAGCCCGACAACGGCGATAATCTCCTGGCTCACAGCCTTCCTTTCCCGTGGGTAAATTAACTGATGGCCGTCCAGTCGTTTGCTGAAGCGACGTTCTGATCAGGTTGCAAACCCGCGCTTGCTGGCATACTACCCTAAAGTGGCTGGGTTTTTGTATCCATGAGGAAGCAGGCCCGCTATTTTCTTTCACGTGCATCCAGCATTTCACGCAGTTCCCGCAAATCGCTTTCCAGCGTCGAGAGCTGGTAAAAACTGCCGCCTGCCTGCTTCGCCAGTTCCAGATGCTCGATCGCGGCATACAGGTTGCCCTGCCATGCGTAGCTGTAAGCGAGTGCCTGATGTTGCTCAAGCCGCTTGTTCTGGATCGCGTAGGCCTGGGCCTGCAGTTCATAGAGTTTTGAATCGCTGGGGTGCCGGGTGAGTTGCTCGTTGAGCAGTTTGACGGCTTTCTCCGCGTGGTTATTCTGCAACAGCAATTCGGCGTAGTCGTAGACCAGGGCGCGGTGCTGGGGGAAATTCTGCACGGCAGTGCTGTAGAACGCCAGAGCCGCCGAATCGTTTTTTTCCGCGCGCTTAACCTGCCCCTCGAGGGTTTCCATCATTGGATTGTTCCGGTACACCGGATTTTCGTTGGATAACTTGCGCAATATTGCCAGCTCTTGAGCTGCTTGCTTTACTTCGTTGTTGCGCAGCAATGCGGTTACCAGGCCATAGCGTTGCGCGATCAGGTTGCCATGCTTGTGCTTGCCCAGCGCATCGCTGAAATAAGCGATGGCGTCAGGTGCAGATTTCTGTGCGGCGATGAGCTTGGTGCGCACCAGCTGGAAACTGAGGCTGTCCGGAATCAGCCGGTAAGGCTGTTTATACACCCGGTTTTCAATATCGGCGACGCGATCGCCAGTGATCGGGTGGGTGCGCATATAGCTTGGAGCCCTGCCTTCCAGAAGCTGGGTGGCTCGCTGCAGGCGGTTCAGGAATTCGGGCATGGCATGAACGCTGAAACTGGATTTTTGCAGGATTTCCAGCCCGATACGATCGGCTTCCTCCTCGTGAGTGCGCGTGAAATTAAGCTGGCTCTGCATGGACTGTGCCTGCATGCCAACGATGGCGGCTTCGGCAGCCTGGGGATTGTTGCGCGCGGCAAGTATCGCAACGGCCAAGGCTGCCATTGAAGCCCAGCTGTTGTTTTGTTGCCCCGCAATGATGCGCGCCAGATGGTGCTGGGTGACGTGGGCGATCTCGTGGCTGAGCACGGCAGCCAGTTCCGATTCGCTTTGTGCGGTCAGCAGCAGGCCGGTGTTTACGCCGATGAAACCGCCCGGCATCGCAAACGCGTTGATATTGTAATCATTGATGGCAAAGAATTCGAAGCCCTGGCCGGGCTCCGCACTGTGTTCAACCAGTTTGCGCCCGATCTGATTGAGGTAATCGTTGACCTCGGCGTCGTCGAGGAATTGCTTGCTGGCGCGGATCTGCAGCATGCTTTGCTGGCCGATCTGCCGCTCCTGTATCGGGGTGAGCACGGTTTGCGAGATATCCCCCAGATCAGGAAGGCCATCACTCGCGGCGCCGGGGGGGAAGCACAGCAACAGCAACAACATCAGTCTTTTCATGCTTCTATGATAATAGTTTTTGATTTCGGTTCATAATTTTTTCTGCAGATGCCAATCCGTTCACTGCAAAAGCATTGTGAGCAGGATGCCATGCTTTTCAGCGGCGCGGGAAAGGGATTGAAGTGGACAACATGCTGTAAAGCGCTCAAAATCGCAACTTTTCAGGTTCCCGCGCAACATCAATGGACAAGATCGGCAAATACGAAGTCGTGCGCAAACTCGGCACCGGGGCGACCAGCACCGTTTATCTGGCTATTGATCCGTTCAACAAGCAGCAGGTTGCCATCAAACTGTTCGACCTGAAAGGTCAGCAGGATCCCAGTCGCGCCAAAATCTACCGCAAGTTGCTGATGACCGAGGCATCGCTGGCGGGCAAGCTGTCACATCCGCATATCGCCAAGGTACAGGATGCGGTGATGGAGGGCGACGTCAATTACATGGTCATGGAATACATCGAGGGCAGCACGCTCGAGCAGTATTCCGAAGTGGATCATCTGTTGCCGATCAGTACCATCGCTGAAATAGCCTACAAATGCTGCAAGGCGCTCGAATATGCGCAGCAGCAAGGGGTGATACACCGCGATATCAAACCGGCCAACATCCTCCTGCAGGGCGAAGCCGATATCAAGATCTCCGATTTCGGCGCGGCTGCGCTGCAGAACGACCAGACCACCACGCAAGTTTCAGGCGTCGGCTCACCGGCTTACATGTCTCCCGAGCAGGTCAAGGAATTGCCATTGACCCACCAGACGGACATCTATTCACTGGGGGTGGTGATCTACAAACTGCTGACCGGCAAATTGCCGTTCGATGCCAGCAACAATTACAGCATGATCTACCATATCATCAATATCGAGCCGCCGCCGCCGAGTAATTTCCGGCCCGAAACGCCGCCGGACATGGACGCGATCGTGCGGCGCGCGATGGAGAAGGAGACCGCAAAGCGCTACCAGACCTGGGAACAGTTCGCGAGCGACCTGGTCGGGTTTTTCAGCCATGGCGAGCAGAACAAAGCGGAGATCTTTGATACCGAGAAATTCGATACGTTGCGCAGCCTGGCGTTTTTCAAGAACTTCAGCGACGTGGAGCTTTGGGAAGTGCTGCGCATCAGCAAATGGCGCAAAGTCCCGGAAGCGGAATACATCCTCCGGGACGGCGAAAGTGGAAGCTCATTCTATATCCTTGCACAGGGGACGGTGCGTGTGAGCAAACAGGGCAGGCTGTTGAGCCTGTTGCGTCGCGGCGACTGTTTTGGCGAAATGGCCCATCTTCTGGAGCGCGATTTCAAACGCGGCACCGATGTGATCGCCAAGAACGATGTGGTGGTGATCGAGATCAACCCCGAAGTGCTGACGCGCGCATCCACCGGATGCCGCTTCCAGTTCAGCGAGGCATTCCTGCACATGCTGGTGAAGCGTCTTTCGGTTGCGAATGCGCGGGTCTCGCATTTACTGGCGGACAATGACCCGAACGGGGATGAATAAGAGATTGCGACTGCAAGGAGAGGGATGATGGAATTCGATATTGATCTGGACGCACGCCGGCTGGCATGCCCGTTACCGATATTACGCACAAAAAAAGCGCTGTCCCAGATGCTGAGCGGTCAGGTCATCAGGGTCGTTGCGACCGACAGGGGGGCGCCGAAGGACTTCGAGGAATTTTGCCGCCAGACCGGCAATGAACTGCTGTCCTCGACCGAAGAGAACGGCGAATTCGTGTTCCTGGTTCGCCGCCGCTGACAGACCCGATCAACCCAGCTTGCTGCGCTGCGCCTGCAGTTGTCCCAGTGTCGCGCTGAAATCTTCCATTCGCCTGCGTTCCTGATCCACCACGGCGGCGGGCGCGCGATCCACGAAGCTGCTGTTGGACAGCTTGCCCTGCGCCTTGGCGATCTCGCCCTGCAGGCGCGCGATCTCCTTGTTCAGCCGCTCGCGTTCGGCGGCGATATCGATCTCGATCTTGAGCATCAGGCGGAAATCGCCGACGATCTGTACCGGAGCATCCGAGCCGGGCAGGGCATCGCCCGTCGCGGATACTTCGGATAGCTTCGCCAGCGCCGCGAGATAGGGCGCATAGGCTTCGATCGCATTTTTATCACCGGCTGCGGCCAGCGGCACCTTCTGCGCCGGGGAAAGGTTCATCTCGCCGCGCAGGCTGCGGCAGGCGTTGACCATGGATTTCAGTGTCGCTACCCACGCCTCGGATTTTTCGTCGCAGCGCGCCAGATCGGCGCGCGGATAAGCTTGCAGCATCAGCGATTCCGAACCGTCCCCTTTGCTGCGCCCGGCAACCGGCGCGACCTTCTGCCACAATTCCTCGGTGATGAACGGGATCAGCGGGTGGGCGAGGCGCAGCACGGTCTCCAGCACGCGTACCAGCATGCGCCGTGTGGCGCGATGGCGCGCTGCTGAATCCTGAATCCCGTATCCCGTATCCTGAAGTTGCACCTTCGCCAACTCCACATACCAGTCGCAGTATTCGTCCCAGACGAATTCGTAGATCGCCCTGGCCAGCAGGTCGAAACGGTAGTCGGCGTAATGCCTTGCCACTTCGTCCTCGGTGCGCTGCAGCTTGCTGACGATCCAGCGGTCGACCGGCGAAAAGTCGAGGTAGCCGCTGTGGCAGTTGTCCTTGCCATGCTCCGCCAGGCCGCAGTCCTTGCCTTCGCAGTTCATCAGTACGAAGCGCGTGGCGTTCCACAGTTTGTTGCAGAAATTGCGGTAGCCCTCGCAGCGCTGCATGTCAAACTTGATGTCGCGCCCCGGCGAGGCGAGCGAAGCGAAGGTGAAGCGCAGCGCATCGGTGCCGAAGGCCGGGATGCCGTTCGGGTATTCCTTACGCGTGCGCTTCTCGATCTTGGGCGCGTCATTGGGGTTCATCAGCCCGGTGGTGCGCTTCTTCACCAGCGAGTCGAGGTCGATGCCGTCGATGAGATCGATCGGGTCGAGTACGTTGCCCTTGGACTTGGACATCTTCTGCCCTTCCGCGTCGCGGATCAGGCCGTGAACATACACGTCCCGGAACGGGATTTTGCCGGTGATGTGCCTGGTCATCATCACCATGCGCGCCACCCAGAAGAAGATGATATCGAAGCCGGTGACCAGCACCGAGGAGGGCAGGTACTGCTGCACAAAAGGATTCTGCTGTTCGAACGGTTTGCCTTCTTGCCAGTCCAGCGTTGAGAACGGCCACAGCGCCGAGGAGAACCAGGTGTCCAGCACGTCGGCGTCGCGGTCGAGCTGCCCGGCGTAGCCGGCCTGATCCGCCAGATGGCGTGCCTCGGCTTCGTCGTGCGCGACGAACACTTCGCCATTCACGCCGTACCACGCGGGAATCTGGTGCCCCCACCACAACTGGCGCGAGATGCACCAGTCCTGGATGTTGTTCAGCCACTGGTTGTAGGTGTTGACCCAGTTCTCGGGAACGAAGCGGATCTCGCCGGAGCTTACGCATTCCAGCGCCTGCTCGGTGATGCTCTTGCCTTCCTTGCCATCTTTCTTTGGGCCCTGCTGGCTCATCGCGACGAACCACTGGTCGGTGAGCATCGGTTCGATCACCACATGGGTGCGGTCGCCGCGCGGCACTTTCAGTTTGTGCTTGTCGATCTTCTCCAGCAGCCCTGCGGCTTCGAGAGCGGCGACGATTGCTTTGCGCGCATCAAAGCGATCCATGCCGCGATACTTTTCCGGGGCGTGATCGTTGATCTTTGCGTCCAGCGTCAGGATGGAGATCATCTCCAGCTTGTGGCGCTGCCCCACTGCATAGTCGTTGAAATCATGCGCGGGCGTGACCTTCACCACGCCGGTGCCGAATTCCCTGTCCACGTAGTCGTCGGCGATGACCGGGATGGTGCGCGCACACAGCGGCAGCGCGACTTGCTTGCCGATCAGGTGCTGGTAGCGTTCGTCCTCCGGATGCACCATCACCGCGACGTCGCCGAGCATCGTCTCGGGGCGGGTGGTGGCGACGGTCAGATGCGTGAGGCCTTTTGCGGTATCCGGCTCGGCGAGCGGATAGCGGATATGCCACATGAAACCGTCCTCTTCCTCCTGCACCACTTCGAGGTCGGACACGGCGGTATGCAGTTTCGGGTCCCAGTTCACCAAGCGTTTGCCGCGATAGATCAGTCCTTCGTTGTACAGGCGCACGAAGGTCTCGGTGACGGCGCGCGACAACCCCTCGTCCATCGTGAAGCGCTCGCGCGACCAGTCCGGCGAGGTGCCGAGGCGGCGCATCTGGCGGGTGATGGTGTTGCCGGATTCCTCTTTCCACTCCCACACTTTTTCCAGGAATTTCTCGCGGCCCAGATCGTGGCGGGGGCTGCC
>Ga0224495_10000092_pt1 | contig 68155 bp, 61 predicted proteins | sample SF_Jul11_sed_USG_FD_168128 | JGI IMG/M metagenome (GOLD analysis project Ga0224495, IMG submission 168128) | Sediment microbial communities from San Francisco Bay, California, United States - SF_Jul11_sed_USGS_4_1 | ecosystem: Environmental > Aquatic > Marine > Sediment | place: USA: California...
CGATCATCCACGGCGAGAAAGAGACCGGCGCGACGCTGCATTACATGACCGAGAAACCGGACAACGGTGACATCGTCGCGCAACAGGCGGTGCCGATCCTGCCCAACGACAACGCGTTGCACGTATTCCATAAAGTCACGGTGGCAGCGGAAATTGCGCTCAATGGGGTGCTGCCCGCGCTTCTTTCCGGCACCGCGCCGCGCGTGAAGCAGGACTTGAGCAAGGGTGCCTACTTTGGCGGGCGCAAGCCGGAGGACGGTGTTATCGACTGGGCGCAAAGTGCGCAGCAGATACACAACCTGGTACGCGCCGTTGCACCGCCATACCCCGGTGCGACCACGCAACTGCTTGGCAAACCGATGCGCATCCTGCAGACACTGGACACCCGCTGCAAAGTGACTGGTGAGAAGCCTGTGTTCTACATCAAGGACGGCAAGGCCTATGCGATCTGCGGCAGCGGCGTGCTGCTTGTGGTGCGCTTCGAACTGGGCGGCGTGGAGATTAGCGCAGCGGATTTTGCCGCGAAGCACGGCACTGAAAAATTTGAATTTAATCGTTAAGGAAATCGCAATGAAAAAAGTACTGATACTCGGCGTGAACGGCTTCATCGGGCACCACCTGTCCAACCGTATCCTCGCAACCACCGACTGGGAGGTGTATGGCATGGACATGAGCACCGACCGCATCTCCGACCTGATCGGCAAGCCGCGCTTTCATTTTTTCGAGGGCGACATCACCATCAACAGGGAATGGGTCGAGTATCACGTCAAGAAGTGCGATGTGATCCTGCCGCTGGTTGCTATCGCCACCCCCTCCACTTACGTCAAACAGCCGCTGCGCGTGTTCGAACTGGACTTCGAGGCCAACCTGCCGATCGTCCGCGCAGCCGCGAAATACGGCAAGCACCTGGTGTTCCCGTCCACTTCGGAAGTCTACGGCATGTGCCATGACGAGGAATTCGATCCGGAGAATTCCGAGCTGATCTGCGGCCCGATCAACAAGCCGCGCTGGATCTATTCCTGTTCCAAGCAGTTGATGGATCGCGTGATCTGGGGCTACGGCATGGAGGGACTTAACTTCACCCTGTTCCGGCCGTTCAACTGGATCGGTGCCGGACTGGACTCGATCCATACGGCGAAGGAAGGCAGCTCGCGCGTGGTCACCCAGTTTCTGGGCCATATCGTACGCGGTGAGAACATCAGCCTCGTGGACGGCGGCCACCAGAAGCGCGCGTTCACCTACATCGACGACGGCATCGCTGCACTGATGAAGATCATCGATAACAAGGACGGCATTGCCAGCGGCAAGATCTATAACATCGGTAACCCGGCCAACAACCACGCAATCCGTGACCTTGCCGACATGATGCTCAAACTCGCGGGCGAATATGCGGAATATCGCGACTCTGCAGCCAAGGTGAAGATCGTCGAGACCACCTCGGCGGCCTATTACGGCAAGGGCTACCAGGATGTACAGAACCGTGTGCCGAAGATCACCAACACCTGCGAAGAACTGGACTGGAAACCGACCGTCAACATGGCCGACACGCTGCGCAGGATATTCGATGCCTACCGCAGCCAGGTTGCAGAAGCGCGCGGATTGGTCGATTAACAACAGGATTCAGGATGCGGGATCCAGGATTCTGAAAATCTGGTTCCTGGCTCCTGAATCCTGATTTCCGGGTCCTGAAATGAAACAACTTGCCCTCAAGATCGATGTCGATACCTATCGCGGTACGCGCGAGGGTGTTCCGCGTCTGGTCGAAGCGTTGCAAAGCCATAACGCGCAGGCCACTTTCTTTTTTTCGCTCGGGCCGGACCACACCGGACGTGCCATCAAGCGCATGTTCAAGCGCGGTTTCATCGGCAAGGTATCGCGCACTTCTGTGGTGGAACATTACGGTATCAAGACGCTGCTGTATGGCACCTTGCTGCCTTCTCCGGACATTGGCAGGAAATGTGCCGATATCATGCGCAGCGTGCGCGATGCGGGTTTTGAAACGGGGATCCACTGTTACGACCATATCCTCTGGCAGGATTACGTGGCGAACAAGGATGCCGAATGGACACGGAAAGAACTTCAGCGCGCGGTGGACCGTTATGCGGAGATATTCGGGGAAGCGCCGCATGCCCATGCTGCGGCAGGCTGGCAGACGAACCGCCATGCGTTGCGGTTGATGCAGCGCTTCGGGTTCGAATACAGCTCAGACACGCGCGGCACACATCCGTTCATCCCGACCTGGAACGCCGAGATCATCGCTTGCCCGCAGTTGCCTACCACCCTGCCGACTCTGGATGAATTGCTGAACCGCGACGGCATTACGCGCGACAACATTTCACAGCATATTCTGCAGCTTTCAGAGAACCCGCTCCCCACAGGCCACGTCTTCACGCTGCATGCCGAACTGGAAGGCGGCAAGCTGATGCCGATATTCGTGCAGCTGTTGCGGGGCTGGGAGGCGCAGGGTTACGAACTGGTATCGATGCAGCAATACCTGCACAGCCTGAATGCCGGCTCCCTGCCACGCCATGAAGTTGCGATGCAGGAGGTGGAAGGGCGCGTCGGAACACTGGCTTGCCAGGGCAGGGAAAGCTGACTCCCTGAGATAGAAATCCCGGTTCCGAAAAACCTGTAGTTTTTCCGGAGCCGGATCAGTCATTGCCGAACAGGTCGCGGCTGTATACCTTACCTGCGACATCCCGGATGTCGTCAGTGATGCGGTTGGCAACGATGACGTCGGATTCCTTCTTGAATTGTGTCAGGTCATTCACCACTCTGGAGTGGAAGAATTCTTTTTCCTTGAGGGCAGGTTCGTAAACGATGACCTCGATGCCCTTTGCCTTGATGCGTTTCATGATGCCCTGGATGCTGGAAGAACGGAAATTGTCCGACCCGCTCTTCATGACCAGGCGGTGGATGCCGACCACCTTTGGATTGCGCTTGATGATGTCGAAGGCGATGAAATCCTTGCGCGTGGTGTTGGCCTCCACGATCGCATGGATCAGGTTCTGCGGCACATCCTGATAGTTCGCGAGCAATTGTTTCGTGTCCTTCGGCAGGCAGTAACCGCCGTAGCCGAATGACGGATTGTTGTAATGGTCTCCGATGCGCGGGTCGAGGCATACCCCCTGAATGATATGTTTGGTATCGAGCCCGTGGGTGGCCGCATAGGTGTCGAGTTCGTTGAAGTAGGCCACGCGCATCGCAAGATAGGTGTTGGCGAAAAGCTTGATCGCCTCGGCCTCGGTCGAATCGGTAAACAAAGTGGGGATGTTTTTCCTGATCGCGCCTTGTTTGAGCAGATCGGCAAATGTCTCGGCGCGTTTCGAGCGCTCGCCGATAACGATGCGCGAGGGGTGCAGGTTGTCATATAGTGCGCGACCTTCGCGCAGAAACTCCGGCGAGAAAATGAGGTTACTGCAATTGAATCTTTCCTTCGCTTTCTCGGTGTACCCCACGGGAATGGTGGATTTGATCACCATCACCGCCTGCGGATTGATGTTCATGACATTCTGGATGACTGATTCGATCGAGCGGGTATTGAAGTAATTGGTTTCCGGGTCATAGTCTGTCGGGGTGGCGATGATGACGTAGTGCGCACCGGCGTAGGCCTCCCGCTTGTCCAGCGTGGCCTTGAAGTTCAACGCCTTGTGCTGCAGGTAATCCTCGATCTCGGCATCTTCGATGGGCGAATGCTTGCGGTTGAGCATTTCGACCTTTTCGGGGACGATGTCGACCGCAACCACTTCATTGTGCTGTGCTAGCAGGATGGCGTTGGAAAGCCCAACGTAGCCGGTACCGGCAATGGCGATCTTCATGGATAAACGTTATGGGTTGATGAATGGCAAGAGCGCATTATGCCGCAGGGTTGCTGCGGCGTATGCCGCCTACGCGTTCGTCAGGGCACGCTCGATCTTTGCATCCGCTTCCTGTGCCAGTTTTGTGAGATTGGCATCGCCGAGGATCTGCATCATCGCTGTCGGCTTGACGAACTCCAGCGAAACTTTGCCCGGTGCAATCTCGCGCACTACGGCATTGCATGGCAGCAGGCTCGCTACATCACTGTTAGCGGTGTAGGCTTCATATGCCAGCATCGGGTTGCACGCGCCGAGGATCACGGTAGGAATGAGGTCCTTGCCGGTTTTCTCCTTGATCTTGCTGTGCATGTCGATGCGGGTGAGGACGCCGAAGCCCTCTGCGCCCAGCGCTTTGGTGGCGCGCTCGATGGCTTCGTCCAGCGTGGCGGGGATTTCGCGTTTGAAGTTGATTGCGTTCATGGTTGTTCTCCGTTGGTTTGTTGAAATGGGTCAGATCGATAGAAAGCGACCGGTCTGTTTCTTTTATTGAGTATTAGCGAATGCTAACACAGCCACCCGCTGAATAATAGCGCTACGGTTTAAAGGTGTTCTTTGAGAGCGTCGAGCACTTTTCGGACAAGGTCTGGCTCGAGGCAATCCAGTTCGATATTGCCCGGCATCGAGCGCAGCCAGGTAAGCTGGCGTTTCGCCAGTTGCCGTGTCGCGGTGATGCCCTTGTCGAGCAGTTCGTCCTCACTGATCTCTCCCTCAAGATATTGCCATGCCTGGCGGTAGCCGACGCAACGCATCGAGGGCAGGTTGGGGTGCAACGAGTATTTCTTGCGTAGCGCGCGCAATTCATCCACCAAGCCCTGTTCCAGCATCGCCTTGAAACGTGCCGCGATGCGTGCGTGCAACACGGCGCGGTCGGAGGGGACAAGGGCGATGGGGATGACGCGGAAGGGGAGCGCGTCGTTTTGCGGTTGCGCGATCAGCGCCGACATCGGCTGCCCGGTGATGCGGTAGATTTCCATCGCGCGCTGGATGCGCTGGGTATCGCCGGGTTTCAGTCGCGCAGCGGTTTCTGGATCGACCGTGGCAAGCTGTCGGTGCAGCCATTCGATACCGTGCTGTGCGATCTCGGCATCGAGCGCGGCGCGCACTTCCGGGTCGGCCTGTGGCAATGTGCTCAGCCCTTCGCGCAACGCCTTGAAATACAGCATAGTGCCACCGACAAGCAGCGGAATCCTGTTCCTCGAGGTGATGTCGTGCATCAGGCGCAGTGCGTCGTTGCGGAACGCGGCAGCGGAATAGGCTTCGATCGGGTCGATGATGTCGATCAGGTGGTGCGGCGCGCGGGTGAGGGTGGCGGCGTCCGGCTTGGCGGTGCCGATGTCCATGTCGCGATACACCAGCGCCGAGTCCACGCTGATGATCTCCACCGGCAGGTGCTGAGTCAGCTCGACAGCCACATTGGTCTTGCCACTGGCGGTGGGGCCCATCAGGAAAATTACATAAGGTAGTGCGCTCATGTCAGCTCTTCGTTTCGAGTCTCTTTCATCATCCACACGGCGAATATGCTGATCGCCGCCGCGATGGAAATATAGCCGCCAACCCAGGCGAGGCCGCCATGCATCACCAGTTGCTGTGCGAGGTAGGGTGCCAGTGATGCGCCAAGGATGCCGCCGAGATTATAGGCTGCGCCTGCACCGGTGTAGCGCACCGCAGTCGGGAACAGCTCCGGCAACAACGCACCCAGTGGCGCGAAGGTCGCACCCATCAGGAACAGCTCGAGCGACAGGAATGCCGTGATCGCAACCAGCGAGCCGCTTTCCATTGCAGGTGCCAGCAGGAAGCCGGACAGCAGCGCTGCTATACCGGAAGACAGTAGCACCGGGCGCCGGCCGAAACGGTCACCGGCGATCGCGGCCAGCGGCGTGGCGATCGCCATGAACACGATGGCGATACACAGCATGCCGAGGTACTGCGGCTTCGGGATGTGCAGTGTCGCGACGCCGTAGCTCAGCGTGAACACCGTGGTGATGTAGAACAGCGCATAGCACACCACGATGGACAGCGCGCCGAGGATCAGGGGGATGGCATGGTGCGACAGCAGCGTTGCGATCGGCACCTTTACCGGTTGGTGTTGCGCCAGCGCCTTGGCGAATACCGGAGTCTCGGCGAGCTTCAACCGTACATAAAGGCCGACGGCAACCAGCGCTGCGCTCGCAAGGAAGGGGATGCGCCAGCCCCAGGCGCGGAACTGCGCCTCGTCGAGCGCATTCGCCAGCAGCAGGAAGCCGCCGACCGCGAACAGGAAGCCGACCGAAGGGCCGAGCTGCGGGAACATGCCGAACCAGCCGCGTTTTTCTTTCGGCGCATATTCTGCTGCGAGCAGCGCCGCGCCGCCCCATTCACCGCCGAGACCGATGCCCTGGCCGAAACGCAGCAGGCACAGCAATACAGGTGCGAGCCAGCCGGCTGTTTCATAGGTCGGCAGTACACCGATCAGCATCGTGGAAACGCCCATCACCAGAAGCGACGCGACCAGCGTCGCCTTGCGCCCGATACGGTCTCCGAAATGTCCGAACAGTAATGCGCCGAGCGGGCGCGCAACGAAGGCGATGCCGAAGGTGAGGAAGGCGTTCAGGGATTGCGCAGCAGCATCGCTGCTCGGGAAGAACACCGGGCCGATCACCATCGCCACCGCGAGGCCGTAGATGTAGAAATCGTAGAACTCGATGGCGGTGCCGATAAAACTGGCGAAGGCGATGCGGGTGGATGAAGTGTGTTTCACAATTGTCAGACTACTTACATAGGAGTTGTTTTTCGTTCCAACCGCTCTATTTCTTGAGGCTCGACGCTTTCAAGTTCCAGTAATCGGTTAAATAGTTCTTGTTCTGCAATGTAGGGGGCAGACATGCCTTGAAACTTGAAGAAGGCGGCAAGATAACCAGCCACAGCATGACTAATTGCTACGAGTAAATCCTCAACTTGCTTGGCTGTTGAGATTTGAAAATCTTCTATCGTTGGATTGGCAGGTAAATGAGCTTGATAAAAATAATTTACTCCGTATGGAGAGCCATGAATGATTTCTGATGATAGTGAATAAACCAAGGAATAAGCTGCTAATAGGCGACTACCAGCTTTCTTACCCGCTAATTCGCCAACCCTGTGGAATCGACTTGAAAGGTCTAGCTTTGTCCACCCTTCATTGCCTCTTCCATCGAATTCAGCAAATTCTGAGGGAATAGCATATTTGTCAGATTGAGGCATCGATATCTGAAGGGAGAAGTCTCCACTACCGACTTTTCGATTCAGCTGCTTCCATGCCTTAAACGCTACATATCTCTCTGCTCGTTGCGCAACAGAATCATCTTCAACTAATAAGAACGCAGCATTGATAAATGATTCAATGGTACTTCGAGCAACGGGGTACAGGTCTCGAACTGGTATGCCTTTCCATTCGGCACATTTTAAGATTGTGTTAACTGATTGACCTGCGCTCATTGCAATGAGTTGCGATGTCTTCAATTTAGCCTGGTTAAGATTGCACCTTAGTTCTTCACCAGCATAGGTTGTTGGACCTTGGGTAGACAAATGTAGGCTAATCCTCAATAGTTCCGTCTGAGCTTTAATGATCTTCAGCAGTTCTGGATTTTGCTGCTGCTTATTCTCCATGATTCATCTCATTTTCCCCGCATAAACATCGCATCCAGTTCCGCCAGCGAAATCTGGAACCACGTCGGCCGCCCGTGGTTGCACTGGTCAGCGCGCTCGGTCTGTTCCATCTCGCGGAGCAGGGCGTTCATCTCGGTGATACTGAGGATGCGGTTGGCGCGCACGTTGGAATAGTTCGCAGAAGTTTAACCAGCTTGTTCGAGTAGCTTGCGGATTTGCCCGTGCAGTTCGATCAAGTCGGTGTGTATCGTTTTCCAGACGATCTCCAAGTCAACCTTGAAGTAGCCATGCGCGATGCGATTGCGCATGGTGTAGATGACTGACCAAGGTACTTCCGGGTGGGCTGCGGCAAATTGTGCGTGATGGCGTTCGATGTTGCGTGCCGCTTCGCCGATGATTTCGAAGTTGCGGATGACGGCGTCCTGGGTCTTTCTGTCTTCAAGAAAGGCCGCTTCGTCTATATCCGAGACATATTCATGGATGCGATCGATAGCCTCGACGATGTGGCCGAGATAGTCCGGTATGCGCAGAAGGTCTGCTTTGCTCATACCGCGACGGCTTCCGCCATCACTTGTTCGCGGAATTTGTCGGGCAGCGCATTCGGCGTCAGCACATCCACGCCGACATGGAGCAGCTGCGCCACTTCAACCTGGATTTTTGCAATGTCCATCAGCGTGGTTTCCGCCGTTGGCTCGACCAGCAGGTCAAGGTCGCTGGCCTCGGTGTCGTTCCCATGCAAAGCAGAGCCGAACACGCGAACATTGCGCACGCGATGGCGCAGCGCGATCTCTCGGATCGCTTGACGGTGTGTTTGCAGGGCGAGTGATGGGCGCATTTTTCGATGGGTAGCTGCGTTGGTTGTGCGGATTATATCGGCAAGTGCAGGCGAGTTGTTTGAATAATCGACCATGCCCATATTGGGTATTTTAATACCCGATTTGGGCATGGTCAGGCGATATGGGTCATTTTCCCCGCATAAACATCGCATCCAATTCCGCCATGGAAATCTGAAACCACGTCGGCCGCCCGTGGTTGCACTGGTCTGCGCGCTCGGTCCGTTCCATCTCACGGAGCAGGGCGTTCATCTCGGTGATGCTCAGGATGCGGTTGGCGCGCACCGCGCCGTGGCAGGCGAGGGTGGCGAGCAGTTCATTGCGCCGTTCAGTCAGGACACGGGTGGCGCCGAATTCGCCGAGCTCGGCGAGCACTTCGCGCGCGGCGGCTTCTGCCTCGGATTGTTTCAGCATCGCGGGCATGGCCCGCACGGCGAGTGTGTTGGGCGAAAGCGGGGCGATGTCGAAGCCCAGCGCTTTGAGCGCTTCCTGCTCTTCTTCAACGGTGGCGACTTCAAGCGCGCTGGCGTGGAAGCTTGCCGGGATCAGCAGCGGCTGTGTGGCGATCTGCTCGGCATCCAGCGAGGCCTTGAGCCGTTCGTAGACGATGCGCTCGTGTGCGGCGTGCATGTCGACGACAATCAGGCCTTGGGTGTTCTGCGCAAGGATGTAAGTTCCGGCGAGCTGGGCCAAGGCAAAACCAAGCGGGTGTTCCTCATTGGAGTCAGTAAAAGCAAACCCCTCCCTGCCTCCCCTTGTCAGGGGAGGAGGCGTCATCCCCCCTGACAAGGGGGGACTGAGGGGGGTTGGGTTTTCGGTTTGTGCTTTCCACAGACGGTAAGCGGCTTCTTTTTCGGCGGCTCCGAGCGGCATGTATTGCTGCTTCGGATACGGTGCAGGGCGTTGTTGCTCCGTCATGCAGGGCTGCTGCGCATTGGCCGGTGTCGCGAGCGCTTCCTGCAGGGTGTGGAAGATGAACTGGTGCACGCCCTGGCTCTCGCGGAAGCGCACCTCGCTCTTGGCCGGATGCACGTTGACGTCCACCTGGTGCGGCGGCAGTTCGAGGAACAGCACGAAGGCCGGGTGGCGCTGGTGGTGCAGGATGTCCTGGTAGGCTTGGCGCAGCGCGTGGCTCGCGACCTTGTCGCGTACGAAGCGGCCGTTGACGAAGAAGTACTGTGCGTCCCGGTTCGCGCGGGAGTAGGCGGGCAGTGCGGCATGACCGCGCAGCGACAGGCCGGCGGCTTCCCGTTCCACACTCACGGCGGCATGGCCGAATTCTTCGCCGAGGATCGTGGAGATGCGGTTCAGTGCGCCTGCCCTGAACTTTTTTTCCTCCGGCAAGGTAAGGTCGGGAGGGGTTGCGGGTAATTGCCAGATGGTTTTTCCGTTGTGCTGCAGCTTGAATGCGACGTCGGGGCGCGACAGGGCGATGCGCTTGAAGGTTTCTTCGCACCAGCCGAATTCGGTTGCTTCGGTTTTCAGGAATTTGCGCCGTGCCGGGGTGTTGAAATACAGGTCGCGCACTTCGACTGTGGTGCCCGGCACGTGGCTGGCCGGGGCGGGTTCGCCGACGATGCCGTTGAGTGCATCGACCTTCCAGCCGTGTGTCTCATGCGCGGTGCGGCTGGTAAGTGACAGATGCGCCACGGCGGCCATGCTTGCCAGTGCCTCGCCTCGAAAACCCATGCTGGCGACACTTTGCAGATCGTCCAGCGAGGCGATCTTGCTGGTGGCGTGGCGCATCAGCGCCAGGGGCAGGTCTTCCTTGGCGATGCCCCTGCCGTTGTCGCGAACGCTCAGCAGCTTGATGCCGCCGCCTTCGAGCTGGACGGAGATCTCGGTCGCGCCCGCATCGAGGCTGTTTTCCATCAGTTCCTTGAGGGCCGAGGCGGGGCGCTCGATGACCTCGCCGGCGGCGATTTGGTTGATGAGCAGATCGGGGAGCAGCCGGATGGAATACATGATCGCCGGGCAAATGATGGGTTGGATACTGCGCGGGATTATAACGGAAACACGGTGGCGGTTTCGTCAGTACACGCCCCTTGCGTTGAGGTATTCGCCGTATTTGATGTCCTCGTGAAGGATGTGATGCACCAGCCAGGACTCGAAGAAGACCAGGAAACTGGCTTTGTCCGGGATATCGCCGCCGAGGATCCGCTCCTTGTATTCGGCAACCTGGGCATAGAGATCGCCATGTTTCTTCTTGTGGGTTTCGGTGCCCGGATAGTCGTAGAGCTCCATCAGTTTTTCTTCGGCGGTGAAGTGGTAGTGTGTGTAATCCACCAGGGCATCGAAAGCCCTGATCAGCGATTCGCGGTCTGACATTTCCTGGAGGTGCTCGATGATCGAGTTGGCGATCTCGATCAACCGCTTGTGGTGGCTGTCCATCTGGGAGATATTGATGGAGAACGCATTACGCCAGACGAAGACATCTTGTTCCCCGCTGTCGTACAGGATGCGTGCTACCCGTTGCTGGTAGCTTTCAAAAAGTTTCCAGCGCAGGATCGGCACGTCGCCCAGCAGCGATCCCGGGATCTGTATGACCAGTGTTTCCTCGCACACGCGCAGATGTGTCAGGCAGGGGATCTTGAAGAGGGCGCCTTCCTCGCCGAAGAAGCTACGCTCTTTCAGGACGTCGAGGATCTTGCCTCCCGCGGTGCGCTCGATCAGCCCGGAGCGGATGATGTTGAGAACCAGATGATCTTTGCATGCAATGAGCTCGCCAGGCTGGAAACGCCGCTCGGATACATGATCGACGATCTGACCGACGAAAGCGGCAGGGAGTCCTTCGCTGAACAGGTTGGTCGAATCCAGGAAGGTGCGCAGATCGGCGATGCGTTGCATGCGGTCCAGAAGCCCGTTGCGCCGGATGAGTTCGGTATAGAGAGCAGTCGGGAAGCGCATCAAGCGGACAAATGACGAGGCGCGAAAGGTATAACGCGAAGGTTCGTTATTCAGCAATGCGTCTACGCCGATCAACGAGCCGGCGGACAGGCTGCCAAAGATGTTGTCCCTGGCGCGGGTTTTTTCCACCCGCCCGCTTACCAGCAGCAACACTTCCCCGGACGATTCGCCCTCCTTCAGGATGATGGTTCCGGGATTGGTCTCTGTCATCGGGTGGTTGATCAGCATCCTCATGTCATGGAGCGGAATGCCGGGAAAATGGGTTTCCAGATAGCCGAAGGCGCGGTGGCGAATCACATCGGTCTGTCCTGCCACCAGCACGTCGACACTGCCGAACGCTGCACTCGAGCCGATCTCCTTTTCTTCGGGAGTCAGTTCCCCGGCACGGTGGGCGAGCAGGATGCGCGTTGAAGTATCGTTGCGGAAATCCCTGGCTTCCCCATGAATCATGCCGCCTCCCACATCGATCTTCTTCAGGTCGGTCGGAACCAGATAGGCAGAGCGGGTGCGCTCGAACGATGGCTGGTCGAGGCCGGGCGCTTCCCGCTGGCCTGTGACCATGCCCTGAAGGACATCCATTGATACGATGTCTGCCAGATGCGCATAGGTGCGATACCCGTCTCCCCATAATGTGCGGAAGAAAAAGACGCTGGTTTCCACGGAGTGGGGCGAGAAGACCGGCATCACCTCCAGCCCGTCGACCTCGTTCCAGGTATCGAAGGCAATATCCCTGATATCGAAATAATCGCCGAAGTGTTCCTCCTCCATTCCCAGCAGGGCGGACAGCTTCTTTGCGACCGATGCCCTGACCAGCGGGGTCGCAAAGTAACGGATGCGCTTTCCGGCACGCATCAGCGTGGTAAGGCCGGCAAAATGATCGTCATGTGCATGCGTTTGGAAGATGCCTTCGACTTCGTCGATGCCGATTCCCAGCGCAGCCATGGTGTTTGCAATGTGCGGGCCCGCATCGATCAGGTAGAGGCGCCCCTGATAGGTGATGATGCTCGACATGCAGGGGCGGTTGATATCCCACCCGTCGCCTTCGCCCGAGTGGATGACGGCGAAGTACTCCGGCATAAACCGGCGGTAACCGAGCGGGTAGGCGCATTCATAGGCTTCGCCGGGACGCAGATTGAGATCCACGGTCACCGTTTCGCCGTTATGGGAAACCTCGAAGACGTTTGGGTGCAGCCGCCGCAACCATACGCCGGCAGCGATCTCCATCTTGCCATCGCCGACGATCCGGGTATCAATGAAATCCCGTGTTGGCTGGATGTGCCCGAAAGCGAACTTGAGTTTCAGGCGCATCATCTCGGCGGCCTGTTCTGCGTCGATTCCTGCTTCCGTAATTTCCTCGCTCGATACCAGTCCGTAATTTCCCCGGTAGATGTAGCGCATCTGGGATTCGACCTGTTCGGCTGAGCCGATCAGCAAGGGTTTGCGGCCGGTGTTGTTGGGATGGCGGGGCACGAGCATGCCCTGTTTGTAGAGCATCTGCAGAACCGGAAATTCGGCGAGATTGGCGAAATCCCCGTTCTGCAGCGAAAGATCGGAAAGCAGGATGGCGTTGGGTCCGGTTTCGCAGGCGACGCCCTTGACCTCATTGGGCAGGATCAGGCCGCGCTTGATCAGGTGCTTGACAGCATCGGCAGGGCAGCCGCACAAGATGCGCAGGTCGGCTTCCGGGATTTCAAGCCACTGGATTCCTTTCGTGACGCTGATCTTGTTTATACCCATTCCTCATCCTTCGCTTCGAAAAAGCAGTCTTCGGCTGGTGCTTATACAAGGCTTCCCGGCAAGCGGTGCGCCGGTAATGTGGTTATCGGTTAAATAGCCCTTGGCATAACAGGGAGTAATTAAACCACATCCGGCGTTATTGGGGCGAAATTGCCCCCCAAGCCAAGGTTGGCGAATGCGTGGTGCGAGCTGCTTCCCGCAAGCGTCAGAAAGAGGTTGCCGTGGCTCCGGAATTTCCTGCAGCGACATATCCGGAGCCGCTGCTGACCAGTGCGTTCAGGCTGGCTGTACCGGTGGGGATTGCGCCCGCCCAGGTGAGGCCATCCGTGCTGGTATATGCGTTGCCGACAGCATCGATGGCCACAAAACGGGAGTTTCTTGTAATGGTCGTGCTGGTGAATGCCGTGCCAGCGATATCGAGGGTCGCATGCTGCGCATTGGCGGCGACTCCAATCAGATTGGGTGCTCCGGGCAGGGTTTGCGAAGCCCAGGTGGTGCCGCCGTCGGTACTGGTCACAACGGTGCCACCGTCGCCTACTGCAACATAGGTGTTCAGGATGGAGCTTGCCTGGCGCAATATATTGGCGGTTCCGGAGGTTATCGCTGTCCAGGTAATACTGTCCGCACTGGTGAGTATCGTGCCGCCATCGCCTACTGCGACATAGATGCTTCCATGGGTTATGCCGTTCAGGTTGCTGGTCGTGCCCGATATACGGGCAGACCATGTGATACCGTCCATCCCGGAAAGTATCGTTCCCGCATCGCCGACGGCAAGAAATGTCCCGGCGACCTGTATCAGGGAGCGCAAAGCGGGGTTGCTGATGTTATAGGGAATGCCTACTGCCCAGGCGAGGCCGTCGGTGCTATAGATGGAAGCGCCTCCGGCACCAACTGCAACCCAGCGCAATGCCGGATTGGCGGGATAGTTCTGGTTTGCTGCATAACCGGTCACCGCGTAAAGGTCGGATGTGAACCCGGCGGGTGCAGCCTGGCTGGCCCAGCTCGTGCCGTCGGTGCTGGTAAAGATCGCGCCACCCGCGCCGACTGCGGCAAAGCTGCCGGCAGCGCTGTTGGTGTTGTTCGAGCAAGTCGTCAGGCCAGTATAGCCCACACCGAAGAGATTCGGGTTCAGGAGGTTCAGTGTCAGCGGGGCGTTTGCGGCCCAGAGGGAACCGGACAGGTAAGGTGTCGCGGTGATCGTCGGGCTGCTTGAGCCGCCCGGCCCTCCGCCGGTTCTGCCGTTGGCGGCATACCAGTACTGGGTGCCATCGAGCAATCCGCACAGGTAAAAAGGGGAGGCCGCCGACTGATAAACATGCGCATTGGGCAGATTTGACCAGACGAGTGAGGTCAGGCTGGGATCGGTTGCGGTAAATAGCCAGTAATCGACCCCGGGAATCCCTGTCCAGGTGAGCACTACTCGGCCATCTTTCGCAGTTGCCGTGAATGCTGCGGGGGGCTCTGCTGCCGAGCCGCCGCTGAAACATCCGCTGAGCAGTGGTGAAGTCAATACAGCGAAAAACATGAAGAGCAGTTTTTTCATGGTTGAATTCCTGGAGGGGGTAATTTTATTATGGCAGCCGCCAATATTATTTATCGTCGATAAATCAGCCATGTACGCTTGCAGCAAGAATCCTGGTGCGTGTTAGAGTTTTGTCTGATGGCTTTGTAAAATCTGGTTCTTGCAAGGGCAACACGGGCTTGTCAGGCAGATTATCAGGGATTAATGAACTTCGGGTGCATCGTAAAAGGCCTGTTATCGGATTTGCTTGTCAGTAAGTATGCAAGGCGGAGCGAGAAAGATACAGGACTCTGAATCAAAATGAAAGTGTCACTCAACCTTTCATTTGGCCATGATCTTTCCTTTTTCACCGTCGGTTTGAGGCAATGCTGCAGGAGCCGCCACTGGAACGGTCACCGTTGCCGAAGCAGTGGACTGGTTGCCGGATGCATCGGTTGCCGAATAGACCAGGGTATACACCCGGTCGGCACTTCCGTTGCTTTTGGCGCGAAGCCGCAGATAACGGTCGTCAAGGCCATAGCTCGCGTCGCGGATATCGTCTGCCTCCAGGGGGGCATTGGCGGTGATGGACTCGAGTTTTATTTCGGGAAGATTGTCGAAGTCGTCCTCTTTTATTGCGAAAGTCACGTTGACAGGCAAGTGCCGGCTTTCCGGGGACCAGATCGTGCTGGGGGATACGGCCACTGCAAGGGTAGGCGGGCTGGAGTCAAGGGGCAGAATAGGGAAAGAAATATTCATCGGCGGGCTCTTGGTAGTAGCTGCCGGAGGAGCACCCTTGGCAGCACTCGAAGGAGGCTCAACGGCGACAGATGCAGAGGAGCCGTCAGAAAAGCTAACCAGCGCATGGCCCTTCAAATAGTTGATGTCAGCTTTGTCCACGGTGATACTCATTTTTGCAACGAATTGGCCGCTACGAATAACAGGAGATTTGTCGTTTACGGTTTCCCAGAGAATGGCGTGGGTTTTACTCTCCTCTCCGGGGGTTGTCATATTGACGCGCCAGCCGGTCGGCGCGTTGGAGCTTGTCGAGGGAATACCGAACTTGACGTTCCATCCCGATGGTTGTTCAGTGAGTTCCCAGACATCGTTGCCGGGATCGGCATCGTTTTTAGTGTCATATCCGATCGAAATGGCGGTGATATCCAGTTTGCTTTTGTTGGTTACCTGGTAGTGGTAAGCGATTTTATTGCCGACATGTTTGGCGTATGCTCCAACTCTGGCTTCAGGTGTGGGTTCAGCCGCCATGCCATTGCCGGTTGCAGCAAATGCCAGGCTAAACAGGAGCGCAACGGAACGCGTGATTTTTTGCGCACTCAAGCGGGAAAATCCGGGTTTTGAGATAGCCATACTGTGTTTCATGTTCGCCATTTCCTGTGATTGTATTTCAAGGCCGGCGGGCAGAACGCGCGGTTCTGCTCCTGTTGGCTTCGAGAGCAGTGTTCCAGTAATCGAATTCAGGGTCAACAGGCAGGATTGCACGCGCTGCTAATCGTTTTCGTCGCAGAGAAAAGCCCTCGCGGGACAATTGATTTTGCCGTTGAGGGCGTTATCGGGCTGATCCGGCTGTGGGCAGATATCAGTAACCGCCGCTGCTGCGATAGATGTAATTGTTCAGTTCGGCCGATTTGGCATTCATGGTACGCACGATGCCGTGTACATAGCGTACGATGCCGCGCATCACCTTGTATTCGATCATCGGGTGCGAGTCGATCAGTGTCTCGAACTTTGCTCTTGGCAGGCTCAATACCTTGGCCTCGCCTTTTGCGATGAGCGTTGCGCTATGCTGCGTAGGTGCGCCCCCGACAAATGTGATGATGCCGGCCAGGTCGCCCGGCTTGAGCGTGTAAATGGCCGACTCGCCCTCGCTGCTCTGGATTTTTACCTGTATCCCGCCTTGCGCAAGGATATAAAGGTTGTCCGGCTGTTTATCGCCGGGCTGCACGATCACCTCATCTGTCTTGTAGCTCTGTACCTTGAATAGTTCTGCAATAACTTCCAATTCGGTATCGCTCAGCTCCTCCGCAATTATCGAGGTGCGAAGCGTATCGATCACTAGTGACATTTCCTTCTCCTTGTTGTGTATTGATTTCTGTATGCCACGATTATACTTGTACTTCCTGTCAGATTCTCATGGACAGAATCATTATGAACACGCTTATGCAAATTGTGAATAGAAGATGCCTGTTCTCCGCCACAAAATTGACAAATGCCTTCTTAAAGACGTGGAATGATACTGCACATTCGCTGGCGAGCAAACAAAGGTGTCTTTTAGAAGCAAGATAAGGGCCGTTGCCCATGGCTAGATCGATTTAATCTGTCAGGGCTCGGGGTTGCCTGCATTGCCGTGGCCTGCTGTGGCCATGAACTGGGTTATAATCCTCCGAGTAAACATTTCGAAAAACAAAATGCTGACCGGCGGGCGCCGGGGGTATTAAGGGAAAAACAAATGGCAACAGATCAAGGCAATAACACCTACGAAGTGGGTTTTTCGACAGACAAGTTTCAGCACATATTCTATATAAGCTGCCCGGACGACACGGATGCAAAGCCATTCGCACATGCAGTGTTCCATTATTACGACACCCCGGCTGATTGGGGGGCAAAAAAATGCATAACAGCCATCGCCGTGATCAAACCCGGTAATTGCCTTCCTGATTTTTTGCATGTCGGTTTGCAATACAAGAAAGTGGTGCCCATGCCCGAAGAAAATGAGGAGTCGCACCGTTCAGTCAGGGAAATGATCAAGCAGGTTGTCGGCGATGGCTATGTGCCGATGGCTATCTATGATGAAGAGGCGAAAACCATGACTGTTTATGCGACAAGGCAGCTGGAAGCGGTTCCGCTGGAGCGTGCATCCAGTGTCGTTCAGAATTTCAGTAACTTCGGCGGCATGCTGGGCAGAAACAAATAAAACTCATCGCTTGGGCATCTGCATCCAGTAGAGGCGGTGGGTCTTGCGATAGCTTTCCACATGCAGATCCTGCGCATTCATTTCAACCAGAATCGCACCGTCTTCATCCGAACGCAGCAGTTTTGCACCCTTGCCGGCATAGCGTTGCACCACCTCTTCCCTGGGGTGGCCGAAACGGTTGCGATAACCCGAGGTGAATACCGCAAAATCAGGTGATACTGCTGCGACGAATGCTTCGCTTGAGGAGCTTTTGCTTCCGTGATGTGGTACGACCAGCAGGCTGTTCTTCAGCTTGTCTGCGTGCAGCCTGAGCAGGCGTTTCTCTGAATCCTTTTCGATGTCTCCCGCCAGCAAGATGCTGTGCCTGCCGGCACTGATGCGCAATACGCAACTCTGGTTGTTGTCATGCGATCTTGCTGTGGAAGCATCGCCGTGCGCAGGATGCAATATCTCGAATTGCACGCCGTCCCAGTTCCAGCTTTCGCCGTCCTGGCAGCGCCTTGCACGAGCTGCCGGCACAAGAAGCGGGTGTGAATCGGGCAGTGAAGACGAGACCCAGCCGACCCGCATGGCCTGCATGACCGAGGCAGTGCCGCCGGTATGATCGCTATCGTCATGGCTGAGAACCAGCCCTTCCAGTTCGGCGATGCCGAGCGCGCGCAATGCGGGAACCAGGATTCGGTTGCCGCTATCGGCTTCCCCGGAGAAATCCGGCCCGGTGTCATAGAGTAGCGCGTGCCGGTGGGTATGCACTGCTACGGCCAATCCCTGGCCGACATCGAAAACGGTCAGGCGCAACGTGCCCGGTGCCGGCGGCTCCGGTGTATTCAGGAACATCGGTAGCAGCATCATGAATCCCAGGCCGCGCGAAGGGAAGCCGCGCGGCATCAGTATCCATAACACGCCCAGCATGCCCGCCACGATGCTCCAGGTTGGAGGGGCATGCTGTATCCACACGGCTTGCGGCAAAGTGTTCAGCCATTCAAGGAAACGCATCACGCCACTCATGACGAAATGCGCCATCCACAACGGTGTTTCTACCGGCAATGCCGCGCCCAGCAGGGCGAGCGGTACGACGATCAGGCTGACCAGCGGGATGGCAAGCGCATTGGCAACCGGCGAGACCAGTGAGACTTGCTGGAATAATCCCAGCAGCAGAGGGATTAGCCCGATGGTCATGGCCCATTGCACCTTGGCATATTCTGCCAGCCAATGGCTGCGCCCGACCCGGTTTGCGGTCACGAACAGGATAAGTGTCACGGCCCCGAAAGACAGCCAGAACCCGGCGGAAATGACGGCCCACGGGTCGGGTATCAGTACACCGAGAAGCGCGATTCCCAGGATCTGCCCGGGGGAAAAGTTGCGATTCAGCCACAAGGCTATTGCTACGGCACCGACCATGTATACGGTGCGCTGAGCGGGCACCGCGAAGCCGGACAGCAGCGCATAGCACAACGCAACCAGCAAGGCGGAAGCTGCGGCAGCTTTGCGGGCCGGCAGAAGCAGCGTAAGTTTGGTGCTGCGCCGCCATAGCCAGTAGGCGATGGCAAAACCAAGACTTGATAGCAGGGTGATGTGCAGCCCGGAAATGCTCATCAGGTGATTGACCCCGGTGCGGGTGAACAGCTGCCATTGTGAGGGTGGGATGCTGTTCTGATCACCGATCGCCAGCGCACTCATCACGCCTGCGTAGGGTTCGTTGCCGAGCGTGACATTGAATTTCCCGCGGATCGCTTCGCGCCAGGTCTCGATGCGGTATGACAGGCCCTCTGCGAGTTCGTCAATACGCCGGTTGTCGCCCTTGTTGATCACATACCCTGTCGCACGGATATCCCGTTCCAGTGCCCATGCCTCGAAATCAAACCCATGCGGATTGCTGCCGCCGTGCGGTCGCTTCAGGCGCAAAGCCAGTTGCCAGCGTTCCCCAGCCTTTACTTCCGGCGGGTTTGAACGCTCGCTGAAATAGGTGCTGAGGTAGACATGCTTTGGAACGAAGGCCTTAGGGGTGAGGGTTTGTTCCACATCGAAGCTGAAACGCAGGCCTTTTTCGTGGCTTCGTGGCAACTCTGCCACAACGCCGACCACTTCGATATCGCGCCCCTCCCATTCATCCGGAAGGTTTACGGCAAGGCGCTGTTCGGCTTGCCATGCGGCATGGTAGAAGCCCAGCCCGCAGGCAAGGGTGGCAAGGAGTAAAGTGCCGGCAATTTTGGAGATCAAATTTTCCGGGCGCAAGCGCACGAAAATAAATACGAAGAGAATAACGGGCAGAGCCCATGCCCAGATGAATTCCGGCAATCCGGGCTGCTGTTGCAGCAGCCATGCGCCCAGCGCAAAGGAAATGGCGAAGGTGAACATTCGTGCAGATTAACCTACTAAAATAGAGCCATGCGTAAATTTTTCCGCAAGTTCTTGCCGCACCGCGATACGGTTAAAAACCACCGCTGGCTTAAGCCGCTGGGCAGCTGGCTGCATCATCCGAATCTGTGGCATCTGCATCGCCGTTCGGTGGCAGGCGGCGTGGCGATCGGATTGTTATGCGGGCTTATCCCGGGCCCGATGCAAATGATTTCTGCCGCGCTCCTGGCAATATTATTGCGCGTCAACCTGCCGGTTGCGGCGGTTACCACGCTCTATACCAACCCGTTCACCATCGTTCCCCTGTATATACTGGCTTACGAACTCGGTGCCTGGGTGAGCGGCTCAGATCACGGGGCGGCAATGGCAAAGCCGGTATTTTCAGAGTTGCATTGGCACAATCTGGCAAGCGAACTATGGAGCTGGCTGGTGTTACTGGGTGAGCCGTTCCTGATCGGCTTGCCTTTGCTTGCCTTGTGTTTCTCGTTGGCCGGGTATGTTGCGGTGCGCTTGGTGTGGCGCGCGGCTGTAATTTTGAAGTGGCGCAGAAGAAAGCAAAGGCTCAAGGAGGTTTGAATGTCGCATGCTGCTGCACCCTGTCTGACAGGAGATTCATGAATGGCTTACACGAGAGCATCGTTCGATCTACGCGAGCTACTGGAAACTGCGCAGTTGCTGCGCACTGAAGTTGCCGATACCCAGCGTGCATTGCTGCATGAGTGGCGGTCGCACTTGAAAAACCGCACTTTCATTCCCAGTGCAACCAACCTTGCAGCATATGTCGGCTTGAGGCGCCATGATCTGCGCGACCTGCAGCAACAGCTTGCCACGCTCGGCCTGTCTTCGCTGGGACGTTGTGAGGCACATGTGTTGTTGACCCTGGATGCGGTGATCCATGCGCTGGAGCACATGGTCGGTGATATCCGGCCCTCGCGGCGTATGCCCAGTTCAGCACGAGCGATCGGGCGCGACGAGATATTGCTGAAACAGCATACCAGCAGGCTGTTGGGCGACGCTCCCCAGAATCGCTGGACGCGCTTCATGGTGACATTGCCGAGCGAGGCAGCCGAGGAATACCTATATGTGCGCGACTTGCTGGTCCACGGCATGGATTGCGCACGGATCAACAGCGCCCATGACAGCGAAGTTGCCTGGCGCAAGATGGCAGAACATGTGCGCCGCGCCGAACGCGAAACCGGGCGGTCGTGCAGGATATTGATGGATATGGCCGGCCCCAAGCTGCGCACTTCACGGATGTCTTTGGGACCTGCGGTGCTACATCTCGGCGTCAAGCGCGATGAAAACGGGCGCGTGGTGCGGCCTGGCTATGTGATCCTTGATTCATCCGGTGTGCCAGGATGCGGTGCTTCAGTCAACAAGATAGGTCAGCATGTCCCGGCGCGGCTGAGTGTACCTGCTTCCTGGCTGGAGAAAATCAAAACGGGTGACAGCATTTGTTTTGAAGATGTGCGCAGACGTGAGCGTTGCCTGAAGGCGGTAAAAAGACTGTCACCCAGCCAGGTTCTGGCTTCATGCAAGGCAAGCGCGTACATTAAAGTCGGGACGATTTTGCACCACCAGGAAAAACATGGCAAGGGAGGCCAGTCTACCGCGAAGAGTGGCGACTTTATCCCGCAGTCGGCAAAGATATGCATATTCCAGAGCGAAACGCTGCTGCTGACACGAAAGGATGTTGCGGGAAAACCAGAAAAGCGCAGCGCATCCGGAAAGCTGATCCGGGCAGCACAGATCGCATGCAGCGAAGCGGGGGTATTCGATTCCATCAAGGCGGGGCACCGGGTATGGATCGATGACGGCCGCATCGGGGCAGTCATCGAAAAACTGGACAAGGCAGGAGCCTGGCTGCGAATTACCCATGCGCGTCAGCAGGGGGAGACGATCGTCGCAGAAAAAGGGCTTAATTTCCCGGACAGCAGGATCGACCTGCCGATCCTGGGGGACGATGACCTGAATGCATTGGATTGTGCCGTCGAGATCGCCGATATAGTCGGGCTTTCATTTGTGCGCAATGCGGACGATATGGATCGGCTGAGTGCCGAATTGCATGCGCGCGGCAAGCCGGACATGGGCATCATTGCGAAGATCGAGACGCCTGACGGTGTGAGAAACCTGCCGGAAATCATCATTCATGGGGCGGGGCGGCATCCTTTCGGTGTGATGATCGCGCGCGGCGATCTTGCGGTTGAGATCGGCTATGACCGGCTTGCAGAAGTGCAGGAAGAAATATTGTGGTTATGCGAGGCAGCGCATGTACCGGTGATCTGGGCGACGCAAGTACTGGAGAACATGGTCAAACAGGACATCCCGTCGCGCGCCGAGATCACCGATGCGGCAATGTCAGAGCGTGCGGAATGCGTAATGCTTAACAAGGGGCCGTATATTTTCAATGCCTTGGGCATCCTGGACAGCGTCGTGGGTCGCATGCAATTTCACCAACTGAAAAAAACCGCGCAATTCCGTGCCCTGCATTGGTGACACAGCGTCATCTGCTCAAACAAACCCGCTGCCGGCCGAAATTAGGTCGAGTTTTTGCAACCGTTCTGGTTTGCGCTAGCCACTGGATGACTACCCATAGTATAGTTCGGCGATTCTGTTGAATCGTTACATTAGGGGAAAGCATGCAAAGTCAGTTGATCAGGGTTAAAACGAAGTCTGGAACACCGCTTTATATAGATATTTGCGCCGACGACGATCAGAAAATATTTGTCCTGATGAACATCACGGCTTTTACTGTCGGCACCTATTTCGAGAGTGCGGAAAAAGCGATAAAAGAGTGTATTGATGTCATCAACAAGGTGATCGGTTACAAAAACGACGGGGATCGTATTGACTCGCTTTATTCACCTCCGGGGGGTGCATTCCTTTCCAATGAGGAAATGGCAAAGCTTCTTCCCCCTGACAATCCCAAATAGCATTGCCGTTTCAGCAAGGCGCAGCTGGCTGTAAATTACCTTCTGCGTCTTCGAATGCCGGCCATTGATCGCGGTTGTGGTGATTGTGATCTGCCAGCGGGTAGAAGGGGTGTCAGCCCCAGATTTCAGCCGGTAATTTCAGCCTGTCCACCGGTTTGTCGCCCAGTAGGTGCTCTTCTATGATGGCAGTGACATCCTCCTTGCTTACGCCTCCGTACATAATACCTTCTGGATAAACCAGTACGCTCGGGCCGGTACCGCAAGTCCCGAGACAGCCGCTACCCGTCACTGCGAAGCGCCCCCACAACTGCCTTTGCTCGAATTGCTGCATGAATTCCTGCAGCACGCTCATGCTGCCTTTCTCTCCGCAAGAGCCGCGCGGATGGTCAGGCGGGCGGGATTGAGTGCAGATAAAAACGTGCTTTAGTGGTTTACCCATTTATTTCTCCTGTTGAATTGAACCGCAAAAATATTCCAGTATTCTTTATGTCTTGGGGGCGGCATGCGATTGTAAATGACGCGCTTCAATTTTTGTCGGAAATGTGTTTTTTGTATAGGGCGGCACAGGCGAATCCGCTACAATCCCGCGTATGAAAGTTTCCGGATGATCCAAAGATGAATCATGACGTATTTAACGGTGATGCGGACGGCATTTGCGCGCTGCATCAGTTGCGGCTTGCTTTCCCGGAAGCCAATAACCTTGTCACCGGTGTCAAGCGGGAGATCGATCTGCTGAAGCGTGTGGACGCCGGTTCGGGCGATGAAGTGACCGTGCTGGACCTGGCATTGAACAAAAACCTCAGTGCCTTGCAGGTAATGCTCGGCAAAGGTGTAAGAGTCCAGTATTTCGACCACCATGTTTCGGAAGAAATCCCCGATCATCCCAATCTGTCGGCGGTGATTGACACCCGCCCCGATGTTTGCACCAGCTTGCTGGTAAACCGGCACCTGTCAGGGAAGTATCTGATCTGGGCGGTGGTCGGGGCATTTGGCGACAACCTCCATGAAGCCGCATACCAGGCGGCACAACCGCTCGCCCTTCCTCCGCAGAAACTTTCGCTGTTGCGCGAGCTGGGAGTATGCCTTAATTACAATAGCTATGGAGAGTCTGTTGAAGACCTTTACTTCCATCCTGCGGAACTGTATCGCATCATGCACCAGCAGAAGAACCCTTTCGTTTTCATTCGTGACGATGGCATTTTCGAAGTGTTGAAGCAGGGCTATGCAGAGGATATGGCTCTTGCCCGGAACGTCCACCCGGAACACGAGACACCGGGGGGGGCGGTATTCATTCTCCCGGCAAAACCCTGGAGTCGGCGTGTCAGCGGCGCTTTCGGCAACGTGCTTGCCAGCGCGACGCCGGAACGCGCCCACGCCGTACTGACACAGCGTACCGACGGGGGGTTCGTGGTGAGTGTGCGTTCTCCGCAGACCAGGAACAGTGGCGCCGATATTCTTTGTTCACGCTTTGCAACCGGAGGCGGCAGGAAGGGTGCGGCGGGAATCAACCGGCTTCCAGAAGATGAGCTGCCGAAATTCGTAAAGGCTTTCGACGAAGTATTTGCCGCTGCCTCATAGCCTCAGGCTGTCTTTTTATTTTCCAAGCGGGGGTTCATGGTGCTGAACTTCACTATCCATGAGCGACGCTTTTTTACAGGATGAACGGTACGAACATCTTGGTATGCTTCATGTATTCATGGTACTTGTGGCCGAAATAACGGATATTTTCGGATTCTTCCGTAATCGCGGTGACAACGAGCAGGCAACTTGCGGTCACGGCAAGGATGCTGCCGGGCAGCGAAGGGTTTTTGAAAAACAGCCCCCAGCAAAGGAAGATCAGCGAGGAGTACATCGGATGCCTGATGTAGCTGTATATCCCGGTGGTGATCAGAAGAGTGGTCTTTTCGAATTCAAACATCGGTGAATCATTGCGTGTGGAATCCGGCTTGCCTGCCAGGTAAAGCCGAATGACGCTGACAAGGACAAGCAGTAACGAGATAAAAAACAGAAGCCCCGAAACTGTTTGAAAGATCGAGCCTGTGTTTGCGTGCCAGAAACGCAAATTCAATACGAAAATCCCGAGCATGCATTCCCAGGCAAAGAAACGGTAGAACCCGTGCGAACCGGGATTTGCCAACGAATCACGAGACAAATAAGTGAGCGCCAGGGATGCGGCAATAAAAATGACGGCTTCCTGCACAGAGCCTCCTGTTTGATGGCAGTATGATGTGATCCGATTCCCAGAGCGGTTGAGTAATCGGCAAGACAACGTACTTTCAAAACAACTGGTGCAATTATAGGGTGAATTACGGATTTGTTTTAAGAGTAAAGTTCCTGAACTGGCTCATCCACTGAAAAGACACACATCTACATTGTGGCAAGCAGCCAATGCCCCGGGGGGCGGGTTCTGGCAGAAATATTAAGCCTGCAAAACCAGTGAGGCGATGATTGTCAGCACACCCGCGAGAGCGACCAGAGGCAAGACGTAGTGCCTGTAATTTGTGAGCTGATCGATCTTGATGGCAATGGCCGTGATCATGATGCCGATAAAAGTGGTTGTCATTTGCATTCCCTCCAAAAGAATTGCTGTCGACATTAAAGCTGCCAATCTGCTCCTGCCTTCACTATCAGGTTCGGCGCATCAGGCGATCCCCCTGTCGTCATGCGATCCTATATTGGGTTTTGATCTTCCTGTCGTCAAACCCTTGAAGACAAATGGTGGGGGCGGGGGATGATTGGCTAACTGGAGGGACGAAAGGTCGAATTTCGGGATGAACGGCGGTCGGTTATTTGCCGATGAAGCCCATAAAAATACCCGGGATGATGGCCCGGGTATTCAGGAGCAAGACTGCAGCTCAGCGCATTGGGAGATCGTGCATCATTGATTCGGAAGACGGTGCATCCGCATCTTCCATTGGGCACATGTTTTTCAATTGAGCGCGTTGCTCGGGCGTCAATATTTCCTCAATATGGTTCTGGGTGGCGATCGTCGCCTCAATCATCTTGCGTTTCAGGTCGAAAATCTTCTGGTATTCCTTGCCGATAGCCGAAGGGTTGCGCTTGTCTGCTGCATAAAGACCGCGAAGTTTTGCCGATATATCCATGATCTTGCCCTTTGCTTCCCGGTTTCCGTGCTGGAGATCATCGGAAAGTTTGTTGATTTTCCTGCGCTGGCCGTCACTCAGGTCGAGCGACATGATCATGTGCACCTGTCTGGAGGCCATTTTCATCCAGGGCCGGTGCTGTCCTGCCATGCCGCCTTTATGGTCGCACATGGCGCCGCTCATTTTTCCTCCCATCATGGCGCCCTTGTGCGCATACATGCCGTCGCCCATTTGACCGCAACAAGCGGTTTCAGCAGCCAAGTCATGCGCATCGGGTTGGTTGGCAGGCTGATGCGCTGCTGGTTTGTTGATGGGAAGGTTTGCAGCGTAGGAGGGTGCTGCGATGGCTACGGCGATCAGGCAAATGGCGAAATAATGACTTTTGAACATCTTCATAAGGGTCTCCATAAATTTGCGGGTGTGATACCAGTTCTATGTGGCAGCTATCACTTATGAGTTGCCTGCCAGAGGCTATGAAAGGAGGCTGCCTGCTTTATTAAGTTTACCGTCTGTAAAAGTGGCACCAGACTCTTTCATGCGAAGTCATATGGGACAGCAAGAACGGTAACAGGTTCATTCGGTTAGCAGCGTGCCCTTGCACGAGAGTGAGTTTCCTAGACTACATGCTGCCGCCGCCAGCAAACAAAAGTTTATCTTGCGGCGGTATAATGATTCGGCTGCCGAATCGATTCTAGTGTCTGCCGTTGATTTTCAGCCTGTGCGCAGCATGTTTTGTGGTTGCCTTGATGAAATATTTTTGCCGCGAGGCCAAACATTTTTCACCTGAACTTGAAGACAAAAACACTTGATGGATAAGAATATAAAAAACAAGGATTCCGGGAATTTGCGTGCTGGAGGTAAAGACACCGAAAAGGCGATCGAGGACAGTGAGCGCTTTTTTGCCGCTTTATCGCATATCGGCACGACAGGGATATTCCGGACTGACATGCTGGGCAATTTCCTCTATGTCAACGAGCGATGGTGCAAGATCGTCGGCATCAGGCAGGGGGATGCGCTGGTGGGAGGCTGGGCACGAGCCATGCATCCGGATGACCGTGACATGGTTGCACAGGCTTGGTCCGCAGCAAGGCATGCCCGGCTGGATTTCAACCTGGAATACCGCATCCGGCGCCCGGACGGCGAGGAGCGCTGGGTACTTGAACAGGCGACCCCTGAAATGAGTGCATCCGGCAAGTTGGCCGGTTACGCCGGCACCCTGACCGATATCACCCAGAGCAAGCAGATGGAAGACCAGTTTCAGCGGTTTTTCAACCTGATCCCCGACTTGGCGTGCATCGCGACCATAGAAGGGCGCTTCCTCAAGATCAACTCCATGTGGCAGGAGGTTCTCGGATATTCGGAGAAGAAAATCCTTGCCACGCCTTTTCTCGATCTGATCCATCCCGATGACAGGGAGGCGACGATGAAAGAGGTCGAGCGGCAATTGGCCGGCTATGTGACCCTGGAATTCGTCAACCGTTACCGTCACAAGAACGGCAGCTACAGGTGGCTGGAATGGCGGGCGACCCCGGCTGTCGATGGCAAGCTGCTTTTTGCATCGGCACGGGACATTACCGAGCGAAGGCAGCTGGAGGAAGTAAAACAGGAGGCTTTGCAGCGTCTGCAACATATCGCATCCCAGGTACCCGGGGTGGTCTACCAGTTCCGGCTGAACCCGGACGGCAGAGCCACCGTGCCTTATGCCAGCGAAGCCGCACGCGAGATATACCGGCTTGACCCGGAGGAAGTCCGCGAGGATGCCTCAAAGGTGTTCGACTATGTGCACCCTGAGGATCTGGAAAGTTTCAAGGCATCCATGCAGGAATCCGCACGGGATTTGACGCCTTGGCATCATGAGTACCGGCTGAAGTTCGATGATGGCACGGAGCGCTGGATTCTGGGTAACAGCGTTCCGCAGCGCGAAGCGGACGGCTCCACGCTTTGGCACGGTTTCCTTACCGACATTACCGAGCGCAGGAAGATCGAGGAGCAACTTGAACATAACAGGGAGTTGCTGCAGGCCTATCTGGACAACGTCTCCGACACCATCTGGCTGTTCGATGCGCAACAGAACATCATCCATGTTTCAGCCGGTGTGACCAATCTGCTGGGTTTTTTACCAGAAGACCTGATTGGACGCCCGGGCGCACTGGTCCTTCACCCGAACGATAAGGGCATCATAGATAAGGTCATGCGTTATGTGTTGGGGCATCCTGGTGAACCGCATACGATCCAGTACCGGGTTCGCCACAAGGATGGCCGCTGGGTCTATGTGGAGAGCACCGGCACGAACATGCTGGACAATCCGGTGATCGGAGGCGTACTTGTCGCCATGCGGGATATTTCAAAGCGCAAGCTTGCGGAAGAAGCATTGAGAGCAAGCGAGCAGCGTTACAGGCTTCTTGTCGAGTCCTCTCCCTTCTGCATCCATGAAATAGACCTGAAAGGGCGCATGCAATCCATGAACAAGGCCGGGCTTGACATGCTCGGTGTGAGCGATGTCAAGGAGATACTTGGTATGCCCTACCTTCATGCAGTAAGTCGGGAGGATGTCGGGCGTGTCGGGGCCCTGATGCAGGATGCGATCACCAATGGCACGCCGAGCTATTTTGAATTTACGGGTACCGGGGACAAGCAGCCGTATTTCAAATCATGCTTCATCCCGATCAGGGACGACAGCGGCAACATGATGAAGTTGATGGGGATAACCGAAGACATCACCGAGCGCAGGCAGCTGGAAGCGGCGCTGCGGCACAGCGAGGAAACCCTCAATATCGCGCAGAATATTGCTCAGACCGGCAGCTGGTACCTGAATATCCCGGCTAACCGGCTCGAATGGTCGCTGGAGACCTATCGCATGTTCGGCATCACGCCGCAGGAAGCCATCGATCTGGAAACCTTTGCCGCAGTCATTCATCCGGAAGACCGTGACTTCGTGCTCAAGGCTTGGGGCGACGCGATGGCCGGCGCTCCCTACGACATCGAGCATCGTATCGTGGTCAAGGGGCAGGAACGCTGGGTGCGTGAGCGGGCGCGGATCGAGCGGGATTCTGAAGGCCGGCCGCTTTCCGGAATCGGTACGGTGCAGGATATTACCGACCGTAAATTGTCTGAACAGATACTGGCCGAAAGCGAGGGCCGCTTCCGCGAGATATTCAACGCCGTCAGCGATGCGATATTCATTCACGATGCGGAAACGGGCCGTATCCTCGATGTCAATCGCCGCATGCTTGAGATGTACCGCCTCAAACGTGAAGAAGCGCTGGCATGCGAAATCAAGGACCTGAGTGCCGGCGTACCGCCGTATTCATCTGCAGAGGCTGCCGAAAAGATCCGCCTGGCGCGCACCGAAGGACCGCAGACCTTTGTCTGGCATGCCCGTGCCCGCGATGGGCACCTCTTCTGGGTAGAGGTCAGTCTCAAATTTGCACTTATCGGCAGCCAGCAGCGGATATTGGCCACAGTGCGCGATATTAACGAGCGGAAACAGTCAGAGGCTGCCCTGCAGGAAAGCGAGTACCGCTGGAAATTCGCCCTCGAAGGTTCGGGTGACGGTCTTTGGGACTGGAATCTGGCAGATAACACCGTGTTCTTCTCCAGGCGCTGGAAAGAGATGCTCGGCTATTCCGATGATGAGATCGGCAACGGCCTGGACGAATGGGAAAAACGCATACATCCAGACGACAAGGCAGAAACCCTTGCCACGGTGAAAGCCTATCTTGACGGTGAGACGCCGGTATATCAGAACGAGCACCGCGTAAGCTGCAAGGATGGCAGCTGGAAGTGGATACTCGACCGGGGTATGGTCGTCAGCCGCGACGAACAGGGAAAGCCCTTGCGCATGATCGGCACGCATGCCGATATTACCGAGCGCAAGAAGGCGGAAGAGCAGATCCACAATCTGGCTTTTTACGATACCCTGACGCAGCTTCCGAACCGGCGCATGTTGAATGACCGGATGCACCAGGCAATGGCCTCCAGCAAGCGCAGCGGGCGTTACGGCGCACTACTGTTCCTGGATCTGGATAACTTCAAACCGCTCAATGACACGTATGGGCATGCCGTTGGCGATCTGCTTCTGAAGGAGGTTGCACGTCGCATCAGCGGGTGTGTGCGTGAAATGGATACGGTTGCGCGTTTTGGCGGCGACGAGTTTGTGGTGATGTTGACCGAGCTGGACCCGGATCCGGTGGAATCGACCGCCCAGGCCGGGATTGTTGCCGAAAAGATCCGCATCATTCTGGCCGAGCCCTATGTGCTGAAAGTGCATCATGAAGGAGCAGCGGACACGACTGTCGAGCACCACTGTACCTCGAGCATCGGCGCGGTATTGTTCCTGAATCACAAAGACAGCTCAGAAGATATCCTCAAATGGGCTGATATGGCGATGTATCAGGCCAAGGAGGATGGCCGCAACCTGATTCGTTTCCATGCATCCGGGAAATAAAAAACCGGATTGCTCCAGCAGGGCTTTTCACTAACTGCAGATTTCACAACCTGATGAGCACCCTGTCAGTGCATCAGGCCATCTCACCGCCTGTAATTGGTGCCAGGATTGGGCGCAATAATCACTGAACTTTTCCAACTTGTTGTTTTTCATCAACGTATAGCTTTGGCATGTATCCTGCTGAGGAAGCTATGCGGATGCTTTATCCCTTTTCAAACTTGTAAAAGGAAGTGTCGTGATGAAATACAAATTGTTGAGCTTGTCTATTCTTGTGGCCTTTGCCGTGCCCAGCGTTGCGCTGGCAACGGATGCTTCGCCGATTACTGCAAATGTAAGCCTTACCAGCAATTATCTGTACCGCGGAATTACCCAAACCGGTGCCAAGCCGGCTATTCAGGGCGGTTTTGATTACTTGCATGCCAGCGGCATTTACGCCGGCGTGTGGGGTTCCAACATAAGCTGGCTGGAAGACTCCGGTGTTGCTTCAGCCGCGAGTTTCGAGTTGGACACCTATGCCGGATTGAAGGGGGGGCTTGCCGAAGGCTTCAGCTATGACGCTGGCTTTTTGCGCTACAACTACCCTGGAAGATATCCTTCCGGGGCGACCAAGCCGGATACCAACGAAATCTACGGTGCGCTTAGCTGGAAATGGTTGACGGCCAAATACTCCAGAAGCATAAGCAATCTTTTTGGCGTGACTAACTCCAGAGGCTCCAGTTATATCGATTTGAGCGCAAGCTACACGCTTGAAGAACCTGGCATCACACTGGGCGCGCACTATGGCAAACAAACTTTCAGCGGGGCAGGTAACGGTGCATTGACTTATAGCGATTACAAGCTGAGTGTTTCCAAAGATTTCAGCGGCTACGGAGTGGGGCTTGCCTACAGCTCGACAAACACCAAAAAGGGTCTTGGTGAGGTCTGGAATATTGCCGGCCTTCCAGATGGCTCCAGCATCGATTTAGGCAAGTCAGCCGTAGTGGTGTCGGTAGCTCACTCTTTCTAACTATACACGGGCGGGGTGGGCTCCGCCTTTATTCAGGAGAATGCCATGAAAATGATCGTCGCAATCATCAAGCCCTTCAAGCTGGATGAAGTCCGGGAAGCGCTTTCAGATATCGGCGTGCAAGGGATCACCGTTACCGAGGTGAAAGGCTTTGGCAGGCAGAAGGGGCATACCGAGTTGTATCGCGGTGCGGAATATGTGGTGGATTTTTTGCCGAAGATAAAACTGGAAGCTGCTGTCAAAAGCGATTTGCTTGAGCACGCACTTGAAGCGATTCAGAAAGCGGCAAGTACCGGCAAGATCGGTGATGGAAAGATTTTTGTCCACGACCTTGAACAGGTGATCCGTATCCGCACCGGAGAATCAGGAGGGGATGCGCTGTAAACCGGAGTTACCTTCGCGCAACCTGCTGTGAAGGCGGTACAGAGCGGTTGGGAACAAACGCCTCAGGCGCTACCGCTTACTCTTTGGAAGCGCTATCTGACGGCGGGTTTGCCGGTTTGGTCGTTGCAATCCCCGAAGTACCGATGTTAGGCTCACCGATAACGGGCGCTTTATCATCCGGACCCTTATTCAGCGAAACATCGTTGCTGCTTTCACGGCTGTTTTCCGGTTTAGCCGGAGCGCCCGCCTGAGGCTTGGCAGCAACGGGAACGATAGTCACCATGTATTTGATCGGGCCGGCGGAATTCAAGCCGAGCTTCTCACAGGGCTCGTTCGTATAGGTCGTCTGCCTCCCGTCCGTGCATTTGTTCATGCTTGCTTCTGCCTGTGATACCGGATAGGAAAGTAATACCGTGATGAATAGTCCAGCAAGTGCGTGCTTCATCATTTGCATGTCCTTAATTTTGTGAGCCGAGCTCGATGAGGCAGGGATTGGCTGCATGCATGATGTAAAAAACGGGCTTTTCACGCAACCGGAAAATTATGCATGGGGAGTAGCAAACAGTCCGTTCTCTGCCTTGTGCCGAACAGGTTATTCGCCCCGGATCAGGCCGTCAACCAGATGCAACCTGCGTTTCATTCGTCCTGCCAGCTCGTGATCGTGAGTGACCACGATGAAACTCGTGTGCAGTTTTTCGTTAAGCTGTTGCATCAGCTCGAACAGCGCGTGCGCGCTGTTGCTGTCAAGGTTGCCGGTAGGTTCGTCGGCCAGCACGCAATCGGGCTCCGTCACCAGCGCGCGCGCCACTGCGACACGCTGGCGCTCACCACCAGACAGTTCGGCAGGCTGATGCCGGAGGCGATGCGCCAGTCCGACCTGTTCCAGCATTACCGCTGCGAGCGGCTCGGCTTCGCCGCGCTTCACTCTGCGGATCAAAAGCGGCATCGCGACGTTTTCCAGTGCGGTGAATTCAGGAAGCAAATGATGGAACTGGTATACAAAACCAAGGGAACGGTTGCGCAACTCGCCTTGCTGCATCTCGTTCATCTTCTGGATGTCCTGGCCGAGAATATGCACGCTGCCGCTGGTGGCTTTATCCAGCCCGCCGAGCAGATGCAGCAGTGTGCTCTTGCCGGAGCCGGATGCGCCGACAATGGCGATGCGTTCACCGCGCTGAACTTCAAGGTTGATACCCTTGAGTACAGGCACATCCTCCTTACCGATGATAAAGGTCTTGCGCAGGTCGCGGCAGGAGATGACGGTTGCTGTATCCGGGCTATTCATAACGCAGTGCCTCTGCAGGCTGGGTTCTGGAGGCCCGGTAGCTGGGGTAAAGTGTTGCCAGCAGGCTGATCAGGAAGGATATCCCGGAGACCATCATCACCTCTTCGTAACGCAGGTCGGATGGCAGTTCGGTGATGTAGTACACGTCCTTGGCCAGGAACTGGATGCCGAGCATGCGCTCGATGAACGGCACGACGACATCCAGGTTGAGTGCCAGCAGGATGCCGCTGCCGCTGCCGAGCAGCGTGCCGACTACACCGATCACCACTCCCTGCACGATGAATATTTTCATGATGCTGCGTGGCGATGCACCCAATGTGCGCAGGATCGCGATGTCTGCCTGCTTGTCAGTGACGGCCATCACCAGCGTCGAGACGATATTGAACGCGGCTACCGCGACGATCAGCGACAGGATGATGAACATCATCTTCTTTTCCATCTGCACCGCGCGAAAATAATTGCTGTTCTGGTGTGTCCAGTCGTTGGCATACAGGTCCGGCGGTAATTTGCGTTGCAGATCGTTTGCCACTTGCGGTGCGAGGTCGATGTTGCGCAGCTTGGTGCTGATGCCGGTCACCGCATCGCCGAGCCGGAACAGTTTTTGCGCATCGCCAAGGTGGATCAGGGCAAGGCTGTTGTCGTAGGGTGCCATGCCGATCTCGAAGATGCCGGCCACACGGAACTGCTTGAGGCGCGGCATCATGCCGGCAGGGGTGATCTGGCCTTGCGGGGTGACCAGCATGACTTTCTCGCCGATCAGCACTCCCAGCGCCCGCGCAAGGTCGGAGCCAAGCACGATGGAAAATTCCCCGCTGCGCAGATCGCTCAGGGAGCCGGCCTTCATTTTTCCGGAGAGCTCTGTTATCGAGCTCTCGTGCGCCGGGTCGATACCGCGAACCATCACGCCTTTTACGTTCTGCCCGAAGGACAACATGCCCTGGCCCGAGACGTAGGGCGCAGCAGCGAGCACCTGCGGGTTTTGCGCGACACTTTCCAGGACGGCCGGCCAGCCATTCATGCGGCCACCATCTGCGATCACTTCAAGATGCGGGGATGCGCCCAGCATGCGGGCGCGGATCTCCTTCTGGAACCCGTTCATCACCGACAGCACCACGATCAGCGCCATCACACCCAGAGCCATGCCCAGCACGGAGATCAGCGAGATGAACGAGATGAAATGGTTGCGCCGCTTGGCACGGGTATATCGAAGGCCGATGAGCAGTTCGTAAGGTTGCAAGATTGAGATAGCCGACGTGTGATGGAACAAGGTGCTAGTGTGCCACAAGCACGCCGGCTATGACAGCTCAAGAGAGCGTTGTCAGTTTGCATTCAGGATGGATGCCATGTTGTTTTCCAGGTCGTTCACGACCACCCATTCGGTCGCGCCGGCCTTGCGCACCTTGCCTTCCCAGCGTGCCAGGCGGTTGAGGTATTTTCGCGGGTCGGCATTGTCGGTTCCCAGTTTGGTCACGTTCAGCGCCACGATGCGGATGCCATCCAGGCTGATCGGGAAATCACGAACCGTCCCTTTTCCGAGCTCTTCCTGCATGTCGGAAAAGATGACGATGGTTTTGATGCCTGCCTTGGTCTCATTCAGGTATTCCGCTCCCTGGATCAGGCCGCCGGTGATATCGGTATAGGCGCTGCCCTTGACTTCTTTTGCAAAGGATTCGACCTTCGACTTGAAACCGCGTTTCTGCTGGGTCGCCTGGGAAGGGCGTTTGTCGAAAGTGACTTTTGCGATGATGTCTTTCTCCGAGAAGCTGCGTGTTTCCACCCGGGCGACTGCCAGTGAATCTCCCGGGTTCAGGGTGGCCAGCAGGTAATTGATGATCCGGGTTGCCTTGCTCATTTCCTGTGCATAGGTGCCTGAAGTATCTACCAGCATATACACGGCCTGGCTGTGGGTGCGGCTGTCACCGCACGAACTGACCAGAAATACCGTGAACAGCATGATCCATGCGGATAAAGTCTTTTTCATGATGCCTCCCTTATTCTGGATTGCACGGTACGGGTCGGGCTATTCCGCATTGCCACCACCCAGCGCTCGATCATCAGCGGAATGACGATGGGGATGTCGTAGACCAGTTCGAGCACCCTGGCGAAGCGCCTGAACACCACGCCGACGAATCTGAGCAAGAAGCCGGCGCCGCGCATCGTCTGCACCAGCAGTACCCCGATCACCGTGCGCAACGAATTCATCACACTTTCCAGCGGGATCGCGACGAAAGCCAGGGCGAACGGCAGAACGAAACCCATGATCATCTGCCCGGCCATCGGAATGCTCGTGAACCAGCTGTCAGCCACAGGCGGCGCCGCGGAAGCCAGATCCCGCATCAGCGAAGCCTTGTCCGAGATCAGCATGTCGCGCATTAGTGCCAGCGACGATTCGATGGATGCGAGAATCACCAGAAAGACCAGGGAGGCGATCATCAAGCGGCGGCGCATGCGGTCATCCATGCTGGCGATCTTGGGAAACAGCTGGGTAATGCGCAACGATTCCAGCAGGAACAGGCCCATGGAGGCCTCCATCAGGATGATCACCAATGCGGCCACATCCGACGTCTTGAGGCTGTTGGTCAGGTAGTCGCTCGCGCCCACCATTTCCGACATGGGCAGGGCGATCAGCTTGTAGTTGATGAACGCGCCTCCCAGGGCGATGACCATCACCAGCGAGGAGATCGAGAACTGCACGAAAGCCGATACCGTCAGTGCATGCTCTGTCTTGTCGTCCTTGGCACGTATCGCCTCAAACTTGGCAATCTGGCCGTCGATCTGCTTGGCATTGTTGTTCAGGGAGATAACCTTCTTGTCCATCTCGCCCATCAGTTTGTCCACAGAACGCCATGACGGCTGCATTCCCTTCAGGATCTTGTGCCGGTCTTCACAGGTACGTCGATACTCGCTTACCGTCTTGTCGTGGATCTTCTGGATCGACTTGTGGATGTCCTCAAGCAATTTGCGCGGAATATCCCCGCCCGACTTGAGCTGCGATACCGACTCGAGTGCCTTTACCCACTCCGGCGGCGGTGGCGGGACCTCACCGCTCTTGCGGTAGTCTTCCTCGATGCGCGTGACTTCCTCCATCAGCTTGCGCTGCAATGCAGGATATTCATGCATATCCTTGCTGATGAGGTTGCCCACCCGCTCGAATTCCCGCTCAATCAGTGAAGCAGTGCTCTCCTTGCCATGCGCCAGCAGTACTGCCTGATTGCGCATGCGCAGATTGTCGGCACTCATGAACAGCCAGCGAGACAGATACCGCGAAGACTGGGTGACCAGATTGCATACCGAAAGTATCACGCCGTGAACCGGCTTGCGTGCTGCATACATAAACAGCATTATCAGAACGCCCCATGCCAGGGCAGACATGGCCACATTCCCGGGCCAAAACAACCAAGAATTCCAGTCATTCATTTTCGAATCCCTCCAAATCGTTGATCGATATCCCGGCAACTGTGAAACGAATGCATCCGGCTTCAAACCTGCGGGGCGGGATGAAAGTGCCATCCCAACGAGGCATACTGTGCAATTTCTGCAGCGCTCATGCAACGCCGCCTAACCGATTTGAAAGGCCATTTGTTCTTCGATAAATACCGCTCATCCATTTCCAGATACCGTTCGTCTGTGCCAAGCGTTTTTTAAGCCGAAAAATGGCCGCTCCTGCTGAAAAACGCGAGTGAGTAAATGCTGCTCGAAGGAGGTAAAAAAGGAACTGCCGGATCCTTCATTGCCAATATGGGCCGAAGAATCGGCTGCATCATGCGGCCAAAAAGCATTTGCAGTCTCGAACCCCGACTTTCCCGCAAATGCTAAACTCTTTGCCATGAGAAGCATCCACCTCGTCCTCACCGATCTATTCCTTCCCCGTGATTTTGCCGCCGAAGCTTGTGCAGGCTTGCGCCTGCCTGCCCTGGAAAAGATGCTGGCGCGGGGTATTTCGACCAATCCGGGAAGAGGAAAGGGTTTTGAAGGGCGAGCCATTCCGACAGAGCCGTGGCAAGCGGATATTTCAGGGGTTTCACTGGAAAAGCATCTTTGCGGGCTGTTCGGCTTACCGTGCCATCCGGAGGTGCCAATCGCGCCGATCTCTGCCGCCTTCGACGGGCTAGGTAAAGGATGCTGGATGCGCGCCGACCCGGTGCACTTGCAGTTGCGCCGGGATCAGCTGGTGCTGTTGCCAGTACCGGATATCAGCCTGGCCGAGGCTACGCAGTTGTGTGGGGAGGTGAACGAACACTTAACCGGGCAGGATCTGGCATTTTTTGCGCCGCACCCGCAGCGCTGGTATGTGAGGATCGATGCCCTACCGGCCATCGAGACCGTTCCTCTTTCCCTGGCCGTGGGGCACAATGTGAATGACCTGCTGCCGAAGGGCGCCGATGCATTGCGCTGGCATCGTTTGTTCAACGATATCCAGATGCTGTTGCATTCCCACCCCGTGAATCAGGCGCGTGAATCCGGCGGAGCATCGACGGTGAACAGCGTGTGGTTCTGGGGATGCGGCTGCGACAGTGATCTTGCGGTGACATCGCATGGGAAATTTGGCAGGGTGAGCTCGGATGAACCTTTTGCAGAAATGCTGGCGTCGGCTGCAGGCATTCCGTTCGTAAAGTGCTCTGGCCAATGGTACGGAGGTGGTGGCGAGCACAATGAATTGCTGGTGTGTACCGGGTTGCGTCAGGCGTTGCAGAAGGGGGATATTGGCGCATGGCGTGCCGTTTTGCAGGATTTTGAAATCGGCTATGCACAGCCGCTCTGGGAGGCGTTGCGCAACGGGAAGGTCAACCGGTTGACGATCGATATCCTGTCGGGAATAAATTCACGCAACTTGCAGTTAGATCGTGCCGATTCCTGGGCGTTCTGGAGACTCTCCGGAACGCTTACCGGATATTCATTGGTGTAGAATGGCGTAACACTAGAACGAAGGATCGACCATGTCTTTCTGGGATTCCACGATTGAATTCTTCTGGCGCGCAGAAACACTCCCGGTGCTTGTCATGGCGATGGGGATGGTGCTTCTGCTGCTCCATTTTCGCAAGGAAGACCACAACAGCATCATCAATACGATGATCTTTTTCCTGGTGTGTGTTGCCGGGCAATTCGTCAGCAGCCTGATTTATGCCCTCGAGTTCACCAAGGCTGCGACCATCCTGTATGAAGTCTTCATCATCGGCGGCGGCATCGCAGTCATTCGCCTGTGGGGCTCCCTGATCTTCCGTATCGTGTTGCCGATGGCGCGCCTGACTCCCCCGCGCATCGCCGAGGATATCTTCGTCATCATCGGCTATATCGCGTTATTCCTGGTGCGGCTGCGTTACGCCGGGCTGGATCTTGGCAGCATCCTCGCGACCTCGGCGATGATCACCGCCGTTGTGGCATTCTCCATGCAGGATACGCTGGGCAACATCCTTGGCGGCCTGGCATTGCAACTGGACAACTCCATCGAGATCGGCGACTGGATCAAGGTAGACGACATCTCCGGCCGTGTTGTGGATATCCGCTGGCGTTCCACGCTGGTGGAGACGCGCAACTGGGAAACGGTGGTGTTTCCCAACAGCCAGTTGATGAAGAACAAATTCATGGTGCTGGGGCGGCGCACCGACCAGCCGGTACAGTGGCGGAGATGGGTATGGTTCAATGTCGGGCTGGATGTCTCGCCCACAAGGGTGATCTCCGTGGTCGAGGATGCTATCCGCCAGACTGACATCGCCAACGTCGCGAAGGAACCGATGCCGAATTGCGTGCTGATGGATATGGACAACAAGGGTTACGCGCGCTATGCGATGCGTTACTGGCTGACCGACCTGACACCGGATGACCCTACAGATGCGGCCATCCGCTGGCATATCATGACGGCATTGCAGCGCGTGGGAATAAAGCTGGCGATGGAGGAGCGCAGTATCCACATCACCAAGGAAAACGAGAAGCACGAAGAGGTTGTGCGGCAGCGAGAAATCATGCTGCGCATGAAAACGTTGCGGCGCGTCGAGCTGTTTTCGCAAATGACTGACGACGAACTGCGCAAGCTGGCCGAACGGTTGCGTTATGCGCCGTTCGCCCGGGGTAATATCATTGCCAAGCAAGGCTCGACTTCACAACACTGGTTGTTCATCATCATCAGCGGCGAAGCCGAAGTGTATCTGGAAGGAGCTGGCGGCGAAAAACGTACCCTGAATATCCTTTCGAAAGGGAGCTTTTTTGGCGAGATGAGCCTGATGACCGGTGCGCCGCGCTCAGCCTCGGTGATCGCAAAGACCGATGTCGAATGTTATCGCCTCGACAAGGGTGCCTTTGAGGAGATCATGCAGGAGCGTCCCGCCATTGCCGATGAAGTTTCGCAGATACTGGTCGAACGCCGTGCAGAGCTCGATAGCGCGCTGCAGAACCTTGACGAGGATTCGCTGCACAAGGAAATCCGCAATCAGCGCAGCGAAGTGCTGGCGACCGTCAAACGTTTCTTCGGTTTGTAGTATCATCGCACCCGCTTTTAAGCCGCAACAGCAGAGGTTGACAATGAAAGTATCATTCCTGGATTTTGAAAATGCCATCGCCGAACTTGAGGACAAGATAGAGCAGCTGCGCTACGTGCAGGACGATTCTGCACTGGACATCGCCGATGAAATATCGCGTTTGACAAAAAAGAGCGAGGCACTCACCAAGGACGTCTATGCGAAGCTGACGCCATGGCAGATATCCCAGGTTTCGCGCCACCCGCAACGCCCTTATACACTGGACTACATCGAGCACCTGTTCACCGACTTCGAGGAGCTGCACGGCGACCGCTCGTTCGCCGACGACAAAGCCATTGTGGGAGGATTGGCGCGCTTCAATGGGCAGAGCGTGATGGTGATTGGCCATCAGAAGGGTCGCGATACCAAGGAGAAGATCGTGCGCAACTTCGGCATGCCCCGCCCCGAAGGTTACCGCAAGGCACTGCGCCTGATGCGGCTGGCGGAGAAATTCGGCATTCCCATCATGACCTTTATCGATACGCCGGGCGCCTATCCGGGGGTTGGCGCGGAAGAACGCGGCCAGTCTGAGGCGATAGGCCGTAACCTTTATGAGATGACCGAATTACGCGTACCCATCATTTGCACCGTGATTGGCGAGGGCGGCTCCGGAGGTGCGCTGGCAATCGCTGTGGGCGATGTGCTGCTGATGCTGCAATACAGCACCTATTCGGTGATCTCCCCCGAGGGCTGCGCATCCATCCTGTGGAAGAGCGCCGAAAAAGCAGCCGATGCCGCAGAGACGCTGGGCATCACCTCGACACGGCTGAAAGCCCTGGGCCTGGTGGACAAGATCATCAGCGAACCGCTTGGAGGAGCGCATCGCGATTATGCAGCCACGATGCAAAACGTGAAAAAAGCGCTTCAGGATGCGCTCAAGACAGCCCAAAGCAAACCGACAGTAAACCTCTTGCAGGATCGTTTCAATCGCCTGATGAGCTATGGCAAGTTCAAGGAAGTTGAGCTTAGCTGACTTCGCCGAACGCATCGAGGCGCATGTTGCACCGCTCCTCCCTGCACACAGCACCATTCTGATTGGCTTGAGCGGAGGGGTGGACTCGGTAGTGTTGTTGCACTTGTTGCACCGGCTTGAGCAAAGCCATTCCTGGAAACTCACCGCCCTGCATGTCCATCACGGTATCAGCCCGAATTCCGATGCCTGGGCGGAATTCTGCACCGGGCTCTGTAAAAACTACGCCATTCCCCTGCATATCGAACGCGTGGACATCGCGCCGTTGCGTGGGCACGGCATCGAGGCCGCAGCGCGCAAGCTGCGCCATGCGGCCTTCTCCAGGCAGGCATGCGACTGCATCGCACTTGCCCACCATTCCGACGATCAGGTGGAAACGCTGCTGCTGCAATTGCTGCGCGGCTCCGGGGTTCGCGGCGCCAGCGCCATGCCGCTGTTTGTCGAGCGCGGAAATTCGCCCGCGCTGCTGCGCCCGCTGCTTCATTTCTCTCGCAAGGAGATTGTCGGTTTCGCGTTGGATCAGGGCCTGAAATGGATCGAGGATGAAAGCAATGCAGACGACAGCTATCCGCGCAACTTCCTGCGCCACCGCGTGCTTCCGTTGCTGGAGCAAAAATTTCCTGCCTACCGCGACACCCTATTCCGGAGTACACAGCATTTTGCCGAAGCAGACGAATTGCTCGATGAGTTGGCGCGGCAGGATTCCGCCGAGGCCGTCCGGGAAGAGGGACTGGAAATATCAGTTCTGCGTCGGCTTAGCCGTACGCGTGCAAAAAACCTGCTGCGCTATCATCTGCATACCTTAGGCGCCCCGATACCCCAGGCTGCGCAGCTGGAAGACATGCTGGATCAATTGTGCGACTCGCGGGCCGATGCGTCTGTGTGCGTCGCCTGGAGCAACTGGGAAATTTGCCGTTATCGCGGGAGGGCGCACGTTCTGCATGCTTTGTGCGAGTTTGACCGGAACCTGGTCTTGCCGTGGCGCGGCGAAACCGTGCTGGACTGGCCGGCGCTGAGCGCCAAACTGTACTTCAGCCGTTCCCGGGGTGCAGGGATCAGTTTGGAAAAATTGCAGCACGCGCCGGTGACGATACGCCTGCGGCACGGTGGAGAATCGCTGCGTCCCCGCACGAACAGTCCTGTGCGTACGCTGAAGAACCTGCTGCAGGAGCATCAGGTTCCGCCCTGGCAGCGCGACCGCCTGCCACTGTTTTTTTGTGGTGAAGAACTGGTATGCGTCCCGGGAGTGGCTGTCGCGGCTGCATACCAGGCGACTGCTGGGGAAACGGGCATTCAACTTTCAACCGGATAAAAGGGGTCCGGGAGACACAGAAGGTTGCACCGAGCGTGATGCTACAATCTTCCCATTGAGCATATCCGGGGGTATCCGGCTGCCGATCGACTGGAGGCGATTATTATCTTGAGCGAGCCGGAACAAGAAAAACAATGGGTCATTGACTGGCAGGACCATTCCATTGACTGGCGGGATCGCACCAATCGCTCGCAGCGGCTGGTGTTTGAGCTGGATCAGGGCAACAGCTACAGTGTGGTGGTGCATTCCGATGAAGACAAGCTCAGGTTCCTCGACCAGTTCCTGCGACCTCCGGAAACCGCGATCATTTCGCCGGATGGCGGGTTGCTGAACAACATCAGGGTCGACGAGAACCTGCTGTTGCCGATCAGTTATCGCGGCCTTTTGACCGAATCTGTCGAACAGCAGATCGTTGAATATTTCGGCGTGTGCGGCGTGGACGAGAAGGAAACGCACGAGTTGCTGACAAAATTACCGGGTCAGCTTTCCTCATACCAGAAACGGCTGGTTGGCTTTGTACGGTCTGTCTTGGTAAACCCGCGGGTCATGGTTTACGATTCAATCTGGGGTGGCGTCACCAAGGCAGAGATCGAACAGCTTCAGCGCTTCGAAGGTTATTACCGCCGGTACGTTCCGAACCATACCGCTGTTTATATCGACTACGACACGAACTTGAATACGCAAATCCATGCAGACAAAACTTTCATCCTTTGACAGCACCATGAAAGTGCTTGCCGCTCATGACAGCCGCCTGGCGGTTCTGGAGCGGAGAGTAGGGCTGTTCGCGCTTGTCGGGCTGGGCGCGCTGCTGCTGGTATTCGTCATCGTCGCGATCGAGCAGGGGATGTTCGCCAGCACCACAAAACTGCGGTTCCAGACCAACGATGCAGGCATGATCCATGAAGGCATGGAAGTCAGGTTGAGCGGATTCAAAGTCGGAAAACTGCTGGGGATATCCCTGAAGGACGATGGCGCGGTCGAAGTTCAGTTCTTCATAGACAACAAGTATCTGCTGCATATCCGTCATGGCGCCAAGGTACGTCTTGTGGAGCAGGGATTGCTGGGTGACGGTGTCCTGGAGATCATTCCGGGGCCCAAAGACCAGCCAAGTCTTGTGGTCAATGAACTGCTACCTTTCGAGCGCCAGTTCGGGATGGGTGAGCTGGCACATGAACTGGTAGAACGGTTGAAGCCGATCCTCGACAACGTCCAGGTCACTACGAAAAAGCTGAACGAGCCGGATGGACTGGTGAACCAGATCAAGAAGACCGGCCAGGATATTTCTTCGCTTGCACAGCAGACCCAGAACGTCATTGTCGAAGAGAACATCAGGCTTGGCAAGGCGCTGGACAAGTCGACCGAGGCAGTCGAAAAGGCAAGCAAACTGATTGACAATTTAAATGAAGTCACCCGGGATGTCGGCAAGGTCGCTTCTTCTTCTGCGGAGAGCATCCCTCCCATGCTGCAGGATGGCCGCGTGGCTGCAGAAGATGCGCGCAACATCATTAACTCGGCCAAAGACTCCTGGCCGGTCAAGAACATGATAGAGCCTGGAGAGACGAACATCCTGCCGATGGATAGCTATGGTGCAGCAAATGTTCGGCAGAAATAACACCGTCGTTTCTGTTTTGCTGTCTAGCCTGTTGCTGGTTGCGTGCGGGAGCGCGCCGGAAAAGCCCAACCTTCCGAGCGAACAGGCGAACACGCTGAGTGCGCGCGCCGACGCCGCCTTTCTGCAGGGCGAGTACGAGAGGGCCGCGGACGATTACCTGAAGGCCTTGCGGATCAGCCAGTCGGTCGAGAATATTGCCGAGATCGCGATCCTGCGCTACAACCTGGCGCGTGCGCTTCGCGAATCGGGGCGTCCGGAATCCGCACACCAGCATCTGGACGCGTTGTTCTCCGAACCTGTCTTGCCCTATCCGCCGTCGACGCTGGCCGCTGCCGCCGCATTGAAAAGCCAGCTCTATCTGGAGGGTGGAGAATTAATATCTGCTTCGCGCTGGCTCGAAAAGGGAGAGGAGCTCTGCCAGAGCAAATGCGCGGCAGCCGGATCGCTGTTGCTGTTGAGCGCCCAACTGGCGCAGCGGGAAGGCCGGCCTGACGAAGCACGTAAATTTGCGGAAGAAGCCATATCAGCGCTGAATTCCGGCAGGCAGCAGATCGAACTGGCGAATGCACATCGCCTGTCCGGCGAGATCAGCATGCAGGCAAACGATCTTTCAGGAGCGTACGCTGCATTCCAGAAGGCTCTGGCCATAGACCAGAAATCGGGCGCTCCCGGCAAGATCCGCCTGGATCTGTTGCGCCTGGGCATGGCATATGAGCGTGCAGGCGAGGCAAGTACGGCACTGCATTATTATCATCGTGCCTTGTCGGTCAGCGAAGCGATCGGCACAGCCAAAGGCACGGGTGAAGTGCGCGTGCTTATCCAGAACCTGCAGGGCACTCCTGAAACCAGGACAACCGGGCCCCGGTAATGCTGAGATATACCGGAAGAAAACTGTTGACCGGCGTGCTGGTGCTGACCGGCTATTTCTCCCTGTTGATGTACGGATTGTCAAACTTGCGCGTGCTCGGTATCGAGCCGGTCAAGAAAGGGTTCTACCGCCAGGTTTTCTTCAGCGGCAACGAAGCGCTGCATATCATCGGATTCATCGGGCTGTTGCTGGGCGTGATCGTGTCCACGCAGACCTTTTCTATCGCCGGCGGGGACAGTTCACTGGTGGTCAAGGTCATGGCATGGGTGATCGTGTGGGAGGTCGGCCCGTTGTTCGCGGCGATCATCATCATTGCTCGAAGCGGATCCGCGATCGCCGTCGAGCTGGCCCTGATGAAGATCGAGGGGGAGATGTCCAGCCTCGAGCGTATGGGCGTTCCGCCACTGGATTACCTGGTGGTGCCCCGGATCATCGGGGTGGCGATATCGGTGGTCGCCCTGACCGCTTATTTCCAGATCGTGGCGGTCGTCGGGGGGCTGGCCGCAAGCGCGGTGTTCCAGAATGTCTTTTTCTGGGACCAGATCCACCGCTTCGTGGAACTGGTCAACCCGTGGGTATTGATAGGCGGGATATTGAAAAGCCTGGTGTTCGGTCTGGCAATCTCGACCATCGCCTGTTTTCATGGCATCTCGGCGGGGACAGCCACTTCAGTTGTGCCCCAGGCGGCCATCAAGGCTGTAATTCGTGCCCTGCTTGTCGTTTTTGTGCTGGATATCGTATTTGCAGGGCTCAGGTTGATTTAAAACTAAAAAAATAGCTCGGTAGCTCCCTTCAATGAAAGCATGGTGTCTGCAGGTTCCTGCCTGTATACAGGCGATATATGCCTGCCTACTATAAGTTGCTGCGCAGAAGAATACACTTAAGGCGCAAACTGACCACACAAGCAAAGCCTGATAGAATAGCGGGTCAGTTTTTATCAACTTTTTATCTGGAGAATTTAGCATGGCTGTTGAACGTACCCTGTCGATTATCAAGCCCGATGCAGTTGCAAAAAATGTCATCGGTAAAATCTATTCCCGTTTCGAGAGCGCAGGCCTGAAGATCGTGGGTGCGCAGATGCGTCGCTTGAGCCAGACCGAGGCAGAAGGCTTTTATGCGGTGCACCGCGAACGTCCTTTTTTCAAGGATCTGGTGAGGTTCATGGTCTCGGGACCGGTGATGATCCAAGTGCTGGAAGGCGAGAACGCGATCCAGAAGAACCGCGACCTGATGGGGGCGACCGATCCGAAGAAGGCAGACAAGGGGACGATCCGCGCAGATTTTGCCGACAGTATCGATGCCAATGCCGTGCATGGCTCGGATTCTGCAGAGAACGCGAAGACCGAGATCGCCTATTTCTTCGGGCCAAAAAACATTTGCTCACGTTGAGGCAAACACCTGCAAATGCAGAACCTTCTCGATCTTGATGCGCAGCAGTTGACTGCATGGTTTGCGGAACAGGGTGAAAAGCCGTTCCGCGCCAGGCAGGTGCTGCGCTGGGTCTACAAGGCCGGGGAGCCCGATTTCGATGCGATGAGCGATCTTGCGGTTTCTCTTCGCGACAGGTTGAAACAGGTCGCATGCGTGCAGCCGCCGAAGGTGATACGCAAGGAGCTGTCCGATGACGGTACGTGCAAATGGTTGCTGGATGTGGGCACCGGCAACGCGGTAGAGGCCGTCTATATCCCGGAAGCCGATCGCGGTACGTTGTGCGTTTCGACGCAGGCGGGTTGCGCGCTGGACTGCGCCTTCTGTTCCACCGGCAAGCAGGGTTTCAACCGCAACCTTTCGACTGCCGAGATCATCGGCCAGTTGTGGTGGGCCAACCATGAGCTTGGCAAAGACCAGGAAGGTAACTGGCAGATCAGCAATGTAGTGCTGATGGGCATGGGTGAGCCGCTGCTGAATTTAGACAACACGGTTAACGCGTTGCGCCTGATGCTGGATGACCATGCTTACGGCCTTTCGCGCCGCCGGGTGACGGTATCCACTTCCGGCATCGTACCGGCGATTGACAGGTTGCGTGACGAATGCCCGGTTGCGCTGGCGGTGTCGCTGCATGCGCCGAATGACGGCCTGCGCGATGAACTGGTTCCGGTCAACCGCAAGTACCCGCTTAAGGAATTGATGGCAGCTTGCCGGCGCTATCTGGAAAAAGCGCCGCGCGATTTCATCACGTTCGAGTATGTGCTGCTGGAAGGTGTCAACGATAGCGAGCAGCAGGCACGCGAGCTGGTGCGGCTGGTGCGCGATGTACCGTGCAAGTTTAACCTGATCCCGTTCAACCCGTTTCCAGAGGCGAAATTTAGGCGCTCCGGCCCGGATATCATCCAGCGTTTTCGCGATGTGCTGATGCAGGCGGATATCGTCACCACCCGACGCAAGACGCGCGGTGGCGACATCGCTGCAGCCTGTGGGCAACTGGCAGGGCAGGTGCGGGATAAGACTAGGAGAACCGGGATGCATTCCGTTGGAATCCTTTAGATGAATAGTGGGGGTGTAATGATGTGCAGATTGATCGTTATCTTGATGTTACTGGCAGGTTTGTCGGCTTGCGGAACGCCATCCAGCAATCCCAATGCACAAGCGAGCGCAAAAGTGCATACCGAACTGGCGGGGATGTATTATGAGATGGGGAAGCATGGTGTAGCCCTTGAAGAGCTCGGGTTGGCGCTGCAAGCGGATAAGGATTATGCACCTGCCTACAGTGTGCGCGGCCTGGTTCACATGGCACTGCGTGAAGACAGGGAGGCGGATGAGGATTTCCAGAAAAGCCTGCGCCTGGACAACACCGATTCGGACACGCACAACAACTATGGCTGGTTTCTATGCCAGCACGACAGGATTAAAGAGGCGATCCCGCATTTCATGGCTGCCCTGAAAAACCCGTTGTACCGCACCCCTGAACGCGCTTATCTGAATGCCGGGCTATGCTCCAAAAAAGAGGGTAATACAAAGGATGCCGGGGAGTTCCTGCAAAATGCGTTGCAGCTGCAGCCAGATCTGGCGCAGGCATGGCTGGGCCTGGCTGAACTGAACTTTGAACTTGGTGATTACATTTCGGCAAAGAGGTATTTTTCGGGTTTTGCTGAAAGGAGCCAGGGCATGGCACCGGAACAGCTTTGGCTGGGCGTTCGCATTTCACGAAAGGCCGGGGATCGAAATGCCGAGTCAAGCTATGGTTTACAACTGCGCAAGCTCTACCCGGGCGCACGCGAAACTCAAATGCTGTTGCGTGGCGAATAATGGAAAACGAAACCAGCAGCATTGTCGGAAACAACACCGATTCTGAAAAGAATCCTGCTGAATCCCCTGCAGCTACGCTGGGTGCCTTGTTACGCGAGGCGCGCGAGAACCTTGGACTGAGTGTGGCGGATGTGGCCAGCCAGATCAAATTTGCGCCGAGGCAAATAGAGGCGCTCGAGGCTGATGATTACAAGCATTTGCCAGAAGCCGCTTTTTTGCGTGGTTTTGTACGGAGCTACGCCAAGATATTGCATCTGGATGCAAAGATGTTGTTGGCGGCAATGCCGCAAAAAGAAGCTGCGCCGACAGAATTGCTTCCGGAGTCGGTTGATGAGCCGTTCCCGAATATGCATTCTGTGCTGCGGCAGAACCTGATCTGGCTGGGGGGCGCGCTGCTTCTGATCCTGATCGTGGCAGTATTTGCTTTCTCGCGCTTTTCTGTGACTCCAGAGCAACCCAAGACAGCGCAGGTTGAGATACCAATTACCCTGCCTCCCGAAACGCAGGGCAACATGGCCCAGGTCTTTCCTGAGGTTGCTGAAACCCAACCTGCGTCTCCGGCTATGGAGCAGCAGCCATCAGAGCAGGTGCCGGACAACGCCACGTCGCGTGCCGTGCGGAAGAAGCAAACGATTTCTTCTGACGATCAGTCAGGCGCTACACTTCAGGAAACTTCGTTGCGCCTTGTTTTTATCGGCGAGTCGTGGATAGAAGTAAAAGACAGGGATGGCAATATACTTTTATCGAAAGTTGCCCCCGAAGGAGATGAATTGACCTTGGAGGGTATCGCCCCATTATCGGTATTGATCGGGCATGCACCCTCAGTGGAGTTGTATTACAAGGGCAAGCAGGTTGATCTGGCACCGTATACCAGACGGTCGACCGATGTGGCGTTCTTGACGCTGGAGTGAACATGGTTGCGACGATTATCGATCGCCGCCCATCACAACGGGTGCAGGTCGGCAAGCTGATGTTGGGCGGTGGTGCGCCGGTTGTGGTGCAGTCGATGACCAACACCGATACTGCCGATGCCGAAGCGACCGTGCGACAGGTTTACCAACTCGCCGAAGCGGGCTCGGAACTGGTGCGCATCACCGTGAATACTCCCGAAGCCGCCGCTGCCGTGCCGCAGATACGTTCACGGCTGGACGGTATGGGCTGTGATGTGCCGCTGATCGGTGATTTCCATTACAACGGCCATCGCTTGCTGACCGATTTTCCGGATTGCGCGCAGACGCTGGCGAAATACCGTATCAACCCCGGAAATGTCGGGCGCACCCGCAGCGATGAGAATCCTTTCTCGGTCATGATCGAGACTGCGGTGCGCTTCGGCAAGCCGGTGCGTATCGGCGTGAACTGGGGCAGCCTCGACCAGAGCCTGGTGGTGCGCATGATGGATGAGAATTCGCACCTTGCCGAACCGAAGGATGTGCGCGAAGTAACGCGCGCCGCGCTGATCGCTTCTGCGCTGCAAAGTGCCCAGCACGCAGAACAGCTCGGACTTGCGCGCGATCACATTGTGCTGTCCTGCAAGGTAAGCGAGGTGCAGGATCTGATTGCGGTGTACCGCGCGTTGGCGCAGCAATGCGACTATGCGCTGCATCTTGGGCTGACCGAGGCGGGCATGGGTTCGAAGGGCATCGTCGCCTCGACGGCAGCACTTGCAGTGCTGTTGCAGGAAGGCATCGGCGACACGATCCGCGTGTCGCTGACGCCGGAACCGGGCGGCTCGCGCACCCAGGAGGTGGTGGTGGCGCAGGAGATCTTGCAGACCATGGGGTTGCGTGCTTTTGCGCCGATGGTGGTTGCCTGCCCCGGCTGCGGACGCACCACCAGCACGGTGTTCCAGGAACTGGCTCAGAGTATCCAGGCGCATCTGCGCAGCCGGATGCCGGTCTGGCGTGCGCAATATGAAGGCGTGGAAAATATGACTGTTGCGGTGATGGGCTGCGTCGTGAACGGGCCCGGCGAAAGCAAGTTGGCGAACATCGGCATCAGCCTGCCGGGAACCGGCGAGACTCCCGCTGCCCCGGTATATGTCGATGGCGAAAAAACGGTAACGTTGCGCGGCGACAGTATTGCCGCAGAATTTACGCGGCTGGTGGACGATTATGTGGAACGGAAATACGTGAGACGCTAACCTTCCTTTAATCCCCTTGACAGGGGAAAGCATGCTCCTCCCCTGATAAGGGGAGGCTGGGAGGGGTTACGTTTTACCTAATAAATAAACCATGAGCAACGAAACATTACAAGCCGTAAAAGGCATGAACGACATCCTGCCGGACGAGGCACCGCTGTGGCTGTGGTTCGAGGAAGAGGTGCGCGATTGGCTGCACAGCTACGGGTATCGCAACATCCGCATGCCGCTGGTCGAACCGACCGCGCTGTTTAAGCGTGCGATCGGAGAAGTGACCGATATCGTCGAAAAGGAGATGTACAGTTTCGAGGACGCGTTGAATGGCGATCATCTGACGCTGCGGCCGGAGGGTACGGCGTCCTGCGTGCGTGCGGTGCTGCAGCACAATTTGCTGTATAACGCCCCGCAACGCTTGTACTACGAGGGGCAGATGTTCCGCCACGAACGCCCGCAAAAAGGGCGCTACCGGCAGTTCCATCAATTCGGTGTCGAGGCGCTGGGTTTTGCCGGTCCAGACATCGATGCCGAGCAGATCCTGATGTGCGCGCGGTTGTGGCGAAGACTCGGGTTGCGCGACATCAGGCTTGAATTGAACACGCTGGGGGATTCATCCTCGCGTCATCGCCATCGCACCAAGCTGATCGCTTATTTTGAGCAGCATCGGGAGATGCTGGATGCCGATGCGACGCGCCGTCTGCATAGTAACCCGTTACGCATCCTGGACAGCAAGAATCCGGTGTTGCAGGATATGATTGCCGCTGCGCCCAGGCTGGCTGACGAACTGGAAGAGGACGCACTCAGTCATTTTAACGAGGTTCAGGAGATTCTCAGGCATCACGGGGTCGCGTTCGAGATCAACCCGCGACTGGTGCGCGGGCTTGATTATTACAACCGCACCGTATTCGAGTGGGTGACCACGCGGCTTGGCGCGCAGGGTACGGTATGTGCCGGCGGCCGTTACGACGGACTGGTCGAGCAGGTGGGCGGCAAGCCGACGCCTGCAACCGGTTTTGCGATGGGGGTCGAGCGCCTGCTGGCGTTGTTGCTGGAGGACGGCATGGTGCTGCCAAAATCCGAAGTGGATGTGTATGTGGTGCATCAGGGAGAGGTTGCCAGCCGGATGGCCAGCCGGGTGGCGGAGCAGTTGCGGGATGACAGCTTGCGTGTGCTGTTGCATTGCGGCGGCGGTGGCTTCAAGTCGCAAATGAAGAAGGCAGATGCCAGCGGGGCAGCCGTGACAGTAATCATTGGCGATGATGAGGCGCAAGCGAACGAAGTCAGTGTGAAGCCCATGCAGGGCGGTGAGCAGGTAAGGGTCGGCGCCCGGGATCTTGTGGCGACAGTTAACGAATTTATCAAGTAGGAGCAGAAAATGGCAGCACTGGATTTGCAGGAACAGGAGCAACTGGAAGCGTTCAAGGCGTGGTGGAAAGAGAATAGCAATCAGGTCTTTGCTGTCTTGTTGATAGTACTTGCCGCGATTGGCGGTTGGCGCGGCTGGCAGTACTACCACCAGAAGCAGATCATCGAAGCGGCAACCCTGTATGAAGGTTTTTTCCGGCAGCTGGAGAGCAGTGATGCCAAACGGATCAACGATGCCGCCGCTGCGGTGATGGAGAAATATTCTTCCTCTGCCTATGCTTCTCGTGCCGCCTTGCAGGCGGCAAAGGTGAATGAGGAAAATAAGGACTTTGCGCGTGCCAGGACGCAATTACAATGGGCCATTGATCATGCTGTAGAAGAGGATTTGAAGGATGTGGCCAGATTGCGTCTGGCGGCGATATTGATTGACGAAAAAAAATACGATGATGCGCTGGCGCTGTTGAAGTCACCCCATCCGGCTTCCTTTGACGGCCTGTATTCCGATCTGAGAGGCGATGTTCTGAGCGCCCAGGGAAAAACGGAAGAGGCAAGAAGTGCATACAAACTGGCTTATGAAAAGGCGGATAAGCAGGGTGCATACCGCAACCTGATAGAGATGAAACTCGATGCACTGGGCGCGGCCAAATGAGGCTGGCGAGCCTGCCTCTTTTGTGCTTTGGCCAGATTTGCAGGCTGGCGCCCTTGGTGTTGCTTGTCGCACTGAATGGATGTTCTTCGGATAAGCCGGAAGGCTGGATAGGTGCGAACAGTGAGCCTGCAAAACTGACCGAGTTTACTGAAAAAGCCAGATTCGAGGTGCGTTGGCAGGGCACTGTCGGCGATTCGGGGGAAAACTTCCTGCAACCTGCCCTTACCCGGGATGCGGTCTATGGCGTTTCCGGCAAGGGAAGTCTGACGCGGCTGGACAGCACAACTGGAAGGCAGGTTTGGCGCGTTGATAGCGGCATTAACATCAGCGGCGGTGTCGGCAGCGGCGAAGGTCTTGTGCTCATCGGGAGCATCAAGGGCGACGTGCTGGCGTATGAAGAAAGCGGCAAGCTTCGCTGGAAAAGCAAAGTGTCTAGCGAGGTATTGAGCGCACCGCAGGTCGCGGACGGGGTAGTACTGGTGCGCAGTGGTGACGGCCGCATTGCAGGATTGGACGCTGCAGACGGAAGCAATCTCTGGGTTTTCGAACGCAGTACACCCGCTCTGGTGGTGCGCAGCCATGCCGGGGTCACGGTTCAGCGCGGCATCGCATATGCAGGATTTTCAGGCGGGAAGCTGGTGGCGCTCAGGGTCAACAATGGCGAGGTGCTGTGGGAGACGTCGGTATCGCAACCGCGCGGAAATACCGAGCTGGAGCGCATCAGCGACATTACCAGCAATCCGGCGGTAGATTTCGAACAGGTTTGCGCCGTTTCTTTCCAGGGGCGCGCAGCGTGCTATAACATTGAGCAGGGCAGCCCACTCTGGAACCGGGAGATTTCCAGCGACAAAGGCATGATGCTGTTGCGTAAATACCTTTATCTCACTGATACGGCCGGGTCTGTATTTGTCATTGACAAGATCAGCGGCGGCACACTCTGGAAAAACGACCAACTGTTCATGCGCGGCGTGACTTCACCTGCGGTGATCTCGGATTTTGTCGTCGTCGGCGATAGCGAAGGTTATCTGCACGGGCTGAACCGCGAGGATGGAGATTATGTGGCCCGTATCAAGCTTGGCGGCGGCGCGATAAAGACGGTGCCGATACCGACGGAGGATGGAGTGCTGGTGCTGACACAGAGTGGCAGCCTCTATTCGCTTTCCATAAAATAACCTCGGGAAACAGGGCTGCGACGAACAAGGTTTGCTCGTTGCGTTGCCCGCTACAGTACGGCACCCGATTTTTTTACCCGGCTCGACCGGTTTATGACCAGCGACTTCACATATGTTACCCACAATAGTATTGGTAGGCCGTCCGAACGTGGGCAAGTCCACTTTGTTCAACCGGCTCACGCGCAGCCGCGACGCACTGGTCGCCGATCTGCCTGGGCTGACGCGTGACCGTCATTATGGCCGCGGCAGGGTAGGGGACAAACCTTACCTGGTCGTAGACACCGGCGGGCTGGAGCCGGTCGCCAAAGAAGGCATCATGTTCGAGATGGCCAGGCAGAGCCGCCAGGCGGTAGATGAAGCCGATGTGGTGCTGTTCCTGGTCGATGGCCGTGCGGGCTGCACGCCGCAGGATGCGATCATCGCCGGGCAATTGCGCAAGACCGGCAAGCCGATCCTGCTGCTGGTCAACAAGGCCGAGGGGATGCAACGCACCAAGGTAGCCGCCGATTTTTTCGAACTCGGACTGGGTGAGCCGCTGCCGATCTCATCGGCACACGGCGATAACGTGAGTGAAGTGATCGAGATCGCACTGGAAAACTTTCCGCTGGAAGCCGATGAAGAGGAGGCTGCGGTTGAAAGACCGCCGAAGCTCGCCATCGTCGGGCGGCCGAATGTCGGCAAATCCACGCTGGTGAACGCCATCCTCGGTGAACAGCGCGTGATCGCGTTCGACCAGCCGGGCACCACGCGTGACAGCATCTACATCGATTTCGAGCGCGGCAGCAAACAATACACCATCATCGACACGGCCGGAGTGCGCCGGCGCGGCAAGGTCGAGGAAGCCGTTGAAAAGTTTTCCGTGATCAAGACGATGCAGGCGATCGAGGATGCCAACGTGGTGGTGCTGGTGGTCGACGCCCGTGACCAGATCACCGAGCAGGATGCGCACGTGGCAGATTTCGTATTACAGGCGGGGCGCGCACTGGTGCTGGCGGTCAACAAATGGGACGGGCTTGACGAGCATCACCGTGATCAGGTCAAGCGCGACATCGAGCGCAAGCTGCACTTTCTGAGTTTCGCCAAGTTGCATTACATCTCCGCGCTGAACGGCACCGGCGTGGACAAGGTGTTGAAGTCGGTCGACGAGGCCTACGCTGCAGCGATGGCCAAACTGTCCACGCCGAAGCTCACCCGTGCGCTGATCGGCGCGCTGGAGAAACAGGCCCCGCCAAAGAGCGGGCGCTTCACGCCCAAGATGCGCTATGCCCACCAGGGCGGCAGCAACCCGCCGCTGATCGTGATCCATGGCAGCGGGCTGGACAATGTGCCTGCCAGCTACACGCGCTACCTGGAGCGCACCTTCTGTGAAATATTCAAACTCGCAGGCACGCCGATGAGGATCCAATACAATTCCAGCAAGAACCCGTTCGAGGGGAAAAAACCCAGGCCGCTCACCGAGGCCGAACAGCGGCGCGCCCATCGTGCACGGATACGCGGGCGCAAGCTTTATGGCTGATTCTACGTTTCAGTAATTTAGCAAGGAGAAGATATGAATACATTTGCATTTTATCGTAAGGTAGTGGCACTCAATTCAGAGGTGCATCGCAACCTGAAATTCGCTGCAGATCAGGTCAACTTTCTTTTTGCAAAAGATACCACTGCGGTTCTGCTGGCGGGCATCGAGTTTGCCGAGGCAGGCCGCGAGTACCCCATCGTTTTCATTCGCGGACAAGACAAGCAGATGCGCCCGGTGGCGCTGCTCGGCGCGCGCCAGAACGAAAACCTCTTCGTCGATGAAACCGGGAAATGGGACGCGCGCTATATCCCGGCTTTCGTGCGCCGTTATCCTTTCGTGATGGCGGACGGCGGCTCAAATGGGCAGCTGGTAGTGTGTATAGACGAAAGCTGTCCCGCGCTGAATGCAAATCACGGCGAGCTGCTGATCAACGAAAAAGGTCATCTGGAGCCGCGCATGAATGAAGTGATGCAGTTCCTGCAGAATTTCCAGCGCGAATTCGAACGCACCGAATTGATTGCGAAGCAACTTGATGATCTGGGCTTGTTTGTCCAGCAAGGCGCCCGCTTCGATACCCCCGCTGGCGAAACGTTTCAGCTCAACGACTTCTATTTGATCGACGAGGTGAAATTCGGAAAGATCGAGGATGACAAGCTGCCGCAGTTGTTTCGCAGCGGCGCATTGGGAATGGGCTATCTGCATCTGGCATCGCTGGGGAACATGCGCAGGCTGCTTGACCGGCTGTCGGCACGCTCCGCCCGGCAAATTGCTCCGGGGCGGAATAACCCGCTCCACTAGAACCACGGAAAGACAACAGGGCCGGTAATGCAACGAATGCGAAGCGCCTCAGGATTGATGCCACCCTCGCTTGGTATGCGGCATCAGCCTTCCGGGCTCAACTCCCGGTTCATCGGCAACCTGCCGGAGTTTGCGGAATATATCACTCAGAGCCGGGAAATGCTGACCAGGGCGCATACCGCACTCGGGACTGCCGATATCGCGAAGGCCGTCGAGGGCAACGCACCTTTCGAACTGAAGCCGGCCGTCACATCTTCTCAGGGAAAGAACAAAGCTTACCGGCGGGGTGTGCTGCTTGTCCACGGACTGACCGATTCTCCCTATTTCATGCGCTATCTTGCCGAGTTTTTTCAGCAGAACGGTTTTCGCGTCATGGCTATCCTGCTGTCCGGGCATGGGACACAGCCGGGAGATCTGCTCGACATAAGCTGGCGGGAATGGGCCAAGGCGGTTGCCTATGGCGTCGACCGGCTGGCAGAGGAAGCCGAAGAAGTCTATTTGGCCGGCTATTCCGCAGGCGGTTCCCTGAGTGTTTATCAGAGCCTGTGCGATGACCGGGTGCGCGGGCTGTTCCTGTTCTCCCCGGCACTCCGGGTGTCACCGCGCGCAGCATTCGCCAACCTGCACAAACTGTATAGCTGGCTGGCACCCTCGGGGAAATGGCTGACGATCAAGCAGGACCTGGACATTTACAAATATGAGTCCTTCCCGAAAAACGCCGCTGCCCAGATGTATGCGCTGACCAGGGAGATCAAAGCCAGGTTGCGTGGGCACGAGATGAGTATTCCGGTATTTGCTGCTGCCAGTGAAGATGACACGACGACGAGTTCGGCTGCGACAATAAAGTTTATTGCTCGCTCGCACAATGCGCTCAGCAGGCTGGTGCTTTACACCAGGGAACCGGACAGGCTACCGCCTGACATCCCGGCAGAAAGACTGGAGTGTGTAAACAGCGCCGTTCCCGCAGAGCGCATAATCAGCTCCGCACATACTTCAATCATGCTTCCGGGGAGTGATGTGCATTACGGCAGGCAGGGGGAATATTCAAACTGCCAGCATTATTATCCCGCCGACATGGAAAAATATGCTGCATGTGCCGCGCAAAAAGATCAAACCCTGCAAGGCGAGATCACTGGAGAGAACCTGGAAAAGGGAGTCCTGCGCCGCCTGATGTATAACCCGAATTTCGATTCGCTCATGGCTTCGATGCTGAGATTCATCGAGAACCTGACATGACCAAGACCCTGATCTATGCCCATCGCGGCGCCAACAAGGAGGCGGCGGAAAATACCCGCTCTGCCTTCGACGCGTCGTTGCAATACCCGATCGACGGCATCGAGACCGATGTACAGCTCAGCCGCGACGGGGTAGCCGTGCTCTGGCATGACCGATTCCTTGGCAAGCTCGGCATGCCCCTCAAGCGCATCGACGATTTTGACTACGCGCGGTTGCAGACGATGAATTTCGCGGCGCATTTTTCTGCAGATGCGAAACCCGAGGGTGTCATGCTCCTGCAGGCGTTTCTGGATGCGTACCGGCAGCGTTGCCGCCTGTTGATCGAGATCAAGAACCGGGCATGGGAATCGCGCTCGCGGCATGAGACCAAGGTTCGCCAGGTTCTGGACATGGTGGGTGCGGCGCAAGACGACAGGGTTCTGGTTTCATCGTTCAGTCTGGAGAGCCTGATCTACGCGCACCAGTGTGCGCCGGAGTTTCCGCTGGTGTACAACCTGGAGCCCGAGCAGAAACTGGATGATGCAAGGCTCGTTTTGATCGAGCAGTCATTCCTGCACGGGCTGTGCCTGCCGGTAGAGTCCCTGAACGAGCCGATGGTGAAGCTGTTGCGTGATCATGAGAAATCTGTTGCGGTATACACCTGCAACAGTGACGAGGAGATCAGGAAGGCGCTGGATCTGGGGGTGGACATCCTGATCAGCGATATTCCGCAAAAGGCATTGGGGATGAGGGATCAGTGAAGCGCGATTTTTCCAGGCTGGCGGGCTGCCAGTTCGACCTGCTGGTCTGCGGTGGCGGCATTTACGGCGCGTGGACGGCGTATGACGCGGCGCTGCGCGGACTGCGCGTCGCCATCGTCGAGCAGGGCGACTGGGCGAGTGCTACCTCTTCCGCTTCCAGCAAACTGATCCATGGCGGTTTACGCTATCTGGAGTCACTTGATTTCAAGCTGGTCAAGAAGTCACTGGCCGAGCGGCAGATGCTGCTGGCAACGGCACCGCATCGCGTCTGGCCACTGCGCTTCGGCATCCCGGTCTATGCCGATAGCCGTGTCGGCACGTTGCAGCTCAGGGCGGGTTTGTCCATGTACGATTTTCTGGCGGGCAATTCCGGCCCGGGAATGGCGCACCATCACTTCGACCAGAAATCTTTCGCAGAGCGTTTTCCGGCACTCAATATCGCCGGCTTGAAAGGGGGGTTCACCTACGGCGATGCACAGACCGATGATGCGCGTCTGGTGCTGGAGCTGATTGCCGGGGCCATGGCTGCCGGCGCGGTGTGCGTGAACTATTGCAGGTTGACCGGTATCATTGAAGAGAACGGAATGGCTTGCGGAGCAAGGGTCCAGGACATGCTCAGTCTCGAGACTGCGAATGTCTCCGCGAGACAGATCGTCCAAACCACTGGCCAATGGACGGCCGCATCGGAGCCGGGGCGCGGGTGGTGCCGCCTGGACAAGGGCATTCACCTTGTGATGCCTTCACTGCTAATCGACGAGGCCTTGCTGCTGACTGCCAGATCGGATGGCAGGGCCTTCTTTATGATCCCCTGGTACGGGCTGACGCTGCTGGGCTCGACGGACGAGGATTACAAAGGAGACCTCGATCATGTCACCGTTGAGCAGCATGAGGTGGATTATCTGCTTGCGGAAGCCAACCGCTATCTTAAATCTGCGTGGACTGAAAGCGACGTGATCGGAAGTTTCGCCGGGGTGCGTGTGATGAAGCGCGATGACAAGGCCTTGCCGTCTGCTGCCAGCCGCGACTGGGAATTGAAAACAGCGGGTAACGGGCTGCATTATTCCATTGGCGGCAAGCTGACTTCGGCGCGAGAAGATGCAGCCTGCATTGTCGATGCGGTCTGCGGGCTGCTTGGTGCAGAAAAACCCTGTGCCACCCGAAACCGCCTGTTCCCGTGGGCGCCGGAGCAGGAGTATGCTGCGTGGCGGGCAGACATGGCTGCCAAGGCGGGCCGGCTCGGCATCGATCAGGAAAGCGAAAAATGGCTGGTGCGACGCCATGGAAAGTGGGCAGTAGAGGTGCTGGACATGGTTGCACAAGAACCCGGCCTGGCTGAACGGATCGTCCCTGCGCTGCCATTCATTCTTGCGGATCTTTTGTATTGCGCGCGCAGCGAGATGGCCATTCATCTGGGCGACCTGTTGCGCCGCAGAATGCCCTTGCGGATACTGGCAAAACTGGGCGAAGGTTCGCTGCGACGGCTTGCTGAAACCGTTGCGCCGGTGATGGGCTGGAATGAAGCCGCGATACGGCGTGAGATCGAAACTTGCCTGCAGCAATGACCTTGCGATGATCTCTGCCTTCGCACTGGATCTGGGAACGACGTCGATCAAGGCCGGATCGCTGGACCGGCAGGGTGCGCTCACCCATATCGTCACGCATCCGGCGCCGAAGATCACAGGCGACGGCGGGCGATATGAAAGTGATGCGCTGGCCTATGCCGCGGTTGCGGAGCAGGCGCTGAGCGAATGCATGGCCCGAGAATTTTCTGGCGGGGCCAGCGAGCATATACCGCTGGGGATGTGCAGCCAGCGTTCTTCGTTCCTGCTCTGGGAGCGGGGCAGTGGTTCACCGGTCACGCCACTCATCTCATGGCAGGATAACCGCGGTGCGGCGAGCTGCGAAGCATTGCGCCAGAAGGAAGGTTTGATCCGCGACCTGACCGGCTTGCCGCTGACGCAGTATTACTTTGCTCCAAAACTGGGAACCTTACTGCAGGACAATCCGGACTGGCTTGCACGACTGAAAAGCGGCGAATTGCTGGCCGGCACACTGGATACCTTCCTGATCTGGCGCTGGACCGGCGGCAAATATTTTGTGACCGATGCTTCCATGGCTGCACGCACACAGCTGATGGACATCCACAAGCTGGGCTGGTCGCCGCAACTCTGCGGTTTTTTTGGTATTCCACCGGAAATATTGCCGGAGATCAGGCCTTCGGCAGGTCTGAACCTGATGCTGGACAACGGCCTGGTATTGCAAGCCGGTGTTGGCGACCAGTCGGCCGCGTTTTTTGCCAGCGTCAGCAGAGATCATGAGGCCCTGGTCAATCTCGGCACCGGTTGTTTTGTCTCGTGTCCTTTGCCGGACGGCTATTTGTCTACGGAGAGGTCCGCGCTGGATGGATACCTGCATACGCTGGTTTATCAGGACCGTACGCAGCATGCGCACTTTGCCATCGAAGGCACGCTTAATTCCATTGCTGCCGCCCTCGCTCCCTACCCTGCTGATGAGTGCCTGATCGGGGATGTTACCTTGGGCGACGTCTTCTGTGTCGCTGAACCCAGCGGGCTCGGCGCGCCTTACTTTCGCAACGATGTCGGCATCCATTTCTCGCAGCAGGTCGAACATCTGGCGCCGCACCAGATCGCCAGCCTGATGCTGGAAGCCGTGATATTCCGTGTGGCAAGGATCCTGGAAAATTTTCAGCAAATGTTCCCTCTGGAGCGTGTTTACCTTTCGGGCGGGTTGTCCGAGTTGCCCTGCCTGAAACATGGCATCGCCAATTGTGTACCCTTTGCGGTCTATCATTTGGGGCAGGCCGAAGCGAGCTTGCGGGGTGCCGCCTTGCTTGCGGCCGGAATGGAGCCCGCACACAACAGGGAAAGTGAAAGAGTAGAAGATATCGTCAATGATGGCGTACTTCAGGAAAAATTCCGGCGCTGGAAAATATGGCTGGATGATCTGCTGGAACCCAAACAATGAAACGGACACCCGTACATGTAAAATTTGATTATTGCATCCATGCGCCCTGGCTTGTTGACCGGTGCCGGGCAAAAGTGTAGTTTGCTGCATTGAGAATATCCCGCGCAAAGCGCTTTTGGATCGGCACGAGTAAGGGAAACTGTAAGGCATTCGAGGATTCTGGCAGGGAGCATTACTGATGGACGACAAAAGTCCAGAAAAACGTACCAAACCGAAGAAGCGTTCATCCAAAGCACCTGCTCTGGCAGCAGGCTTGCTGGTCACCGCTGCAGCAGCCGGTGGTGGCGCGTACTATCTGGGTTATCTGCCGCAGACCGCCATCGAGTTGCCTTTTGTGATACCGTTCGAGCTGCCTTTCGAGATACCCTGGTTGGAACCGGCCGTTATAAAGAAGCCCAGCCCTGCACCTGCAACTGCCAAACCGCGCGCACCCGTTAAACCGCCTGCTGCTACAGCGGGCGCTGCCACTCCAGGCCCGCAGCCCGGTGTTGTTCAGGCCCCGGCCCAGCCTGCCCCAATTGCAGAAAAACAGGAGAGTCAGGCGGCGGGGGAGAGCAAGGCCATAGAAAGCAAAACAGCAGGAAACAAAACCATAAAAGGCAAAGCCATGGAAAGCACGGTTGTTGCCAAGGCAGAGACGGCCATTCAGCAGCCAAAACCCGTAAAAAGAAAAGTTGCCATAAAAGCCAAAAGCGTAAAGAAATCGTCGCAAGCTGCTGCGGTAGAAAAGAAACCGGTTTTGCCGGCCGTAGAGCAGAAAACGAATGCCGAGTTTAAGGACGTGCTTCTCGAGCCCGGGCCACCGGTTGAAGAATACGTGATTACGCCTGCGCCTGCCGCATATGCGTCAGAAACGGTCGAACCATTGCCTTCCCCGGTTTCTGTCAGACCCGAGCCTGTTGCACCAGCGGCGCCTCCCTTGGTGCCCAGGGTCGTCATACCGAAATATAACGACTTAATGACCCCCGTAATGCGTGGCGACCGCAAGGCGGTCAAGCAATTGCTCGACCTGGGATGGTGGGTGGACAAGCCCAATGATAGCGGCATCACGCCACTGACGGCCGCGGTGATGAACGGGGATACGCGAATGGCGCAACTCCTGCTTGATCATGGCGCGATGTTAAGCGGAGAAGCAATCAAAATAGCCCGAAAAAACAAGGATGAAGACATGATATTGCTTCTTGAGCGGAGAGGCGCACGCAAGTAGAGCGAGGAGCTGATCTCAAGGGGGCAGCACAGGCCCGGTGTGGAGGATTCAGTGGCCACTCTTTGATCATTGTTGTGCCGGGAGGTGTATATGGAATACCGTACAAAAAACGAGGACACGAAAATAATCGCCGCACTCGGCTGCCTGTTTGTTGGCATGTTTCTGGTCTGGAATATCGCGACACACATTACGGCAATCTATGAGCTGAAACTGGATGCAGAGACTTGTGAGCAGGTGAAGACGCGCGGGCTCGCCCCAACCCGTGATTGCATCGTTGAAGCACCGTTCCGGCAGGGATTGGGTGCTAATGGCTACCTCTTGCTGCCGGACGGCCAACATATCCAGATTTCACCGCTTGCAGCAAACCAGACCAACAAGAGTGCGGAATGGTCGACTTCGATGAAAGTACAGTTCCTGATCGTGCTGGTTTTCTGGGCGGCAACACTGGCTCTTCTGTTCAGCGCTTTTCGCGAGAAGAAATAATCAAGGCCCGTACTTTTGCCTCATACCTACCAGCAGATATGACAAAAAAAAGCCGCCCGGATGCTATCGGGCGGTTTTTTTAGCTCCTCCGTTTGGCAAAGTGATTGCCTGGGGGTTACGCTTGAGGGTGGTGCGTTTCGACCTGCACCAGCGGCTCATTTTCCACAAAAACTTCGCGCTGGCGTATACGGCGGCGCGATACCGGTTTGTCCGCATACCCTTCAGGGATATTTGCTATAGCCTGGAGTTTTCCCGGGTCGGTTTCGATCTGAACAAGGTCTACGCCACTACCTGCCGCCACGGGGGCGGTCATTGGCGCGGGTGTTTCGCTTGCAGGAGTAATCGATGTTTCAACGACAAGAGCGGCTTTCTCGCCAGCAGTTACTTCCGGTTCGACCTGTTTTGGTTCGACAGAGGGCATGGCGATGTATTCGCTCGGCTTCACTGGAGGCACCCAGCCTTCCGGGTAGGCAATGTATTCGGAAGGCTTCTGGCTTTCCGGTATGGTTTTGGCCGGTGCAGAAACGACAGGAGTTGATGCTTGTTCAGCACTGGCTGTGCCATTACCGTCTGCCGGAATTTCGCTGCCCTGCATGGCGCTGCTCTCGCGGCGCTGGCGCTCGCGTTGCCCTCCCCGACGGCCGCGTCGGCGTCCGCTGCCTTCGCGCGGGCTGCTTTCTGCGGTGGCCGGTGCGTTTACCTGGTTTTCCAGTACGGGCTTTTCTTCGGGCGGTGGTGGCGGTGCAGCACGTTGCGGTTTTGGCGGGCGAGGCGGGCGCTGCTCTGCCTGTTGACGTGGCTCCTGATGTTGTTTTGCTGCAGCTTCGACAGGCGTGTGCTTCTCCCCGCGATCACGGCGATTGCTCCCACCCTCGCTGCGCTCTCCGCGTTCGCGGCGCTTGCCGCTGTCACTGCGTTCGTTGCGATCTCCACGTTCATGGCGCGATTGGCTTCGGGAGGGGCCTGCAGAAGTTTTGGCCTTGGGAGTCTCCTCGCTGCCTCGCGTCCTGAACCAGCCGAATAGTTTCTCGAATATCGACGGCTTGGCTTCCTCAACCTTCATTGGGGCAGGCTGTAGAGGCGTGACACCCTGTACCACAGCCTTGGTACGAGTCGCTTTTTGTTGCTCCTGGGTGGAAGTCAGTGCTTTTTCTTCGCTCGGTTTTTCCACCAGTTTATAGCTGGCCTGCATCACTTCACTGGTCATGTCGTCCTGACGCAGGCGGCTGATCGTGTAGTTGGGCGTTTCAAGGTGCGGATTGGGGATCAGGGTGATCGCAACTTTCAGTCTTGATTCGATGCGGTGGATATCAGAGCGTTTTTCGTTGAGCAGGAAGGTGGCGACGTCCACAGGCACTTGCACATGGATCGCCGCACTGGTTTCTTTCATCGCCTCCTCCTGGATGATGCGCAGGATGTGCAGGGCGGAGGATTCGGTGCCGCGGATATGACCGATGCCGCTGCAGCGCGGGCAGGGGATATAGTTTCCTTCGCCAAGGCTGGGCGCCAGGCGTTGGCGTGACAATTCCAGCAAACCAAAACGCGAGATCTTTGCGGTTTGTACGCGGGCTCGGTCGTAATGCAGCGAGTCGCGCAGGCGGTTTTCCACATCGCGCTGGTTGCGGCTGTTTTCCATGTCGATGAAATCGATCACGATCAACCCTCCAAGGTCGCGCAGGCGCAACTGGCGGGCGATCTCTTCCGCAGCTTCGAGGTTGGTATTGAAGGCTGTGGCTTCGATATCCGAGCCTTTGGTCGCGCGCGCCGAATTGATGTCGATTGCGGTCAGCGCTTCGGTGTGGTCGATCACGATGGCGCCACCGGACGGCAGGCGGACTTCGCGTGCATGGGCGGATTCGATCTGGTGTTCGATCTGGAAACGCGAGAACAGCGGCACATCGTCCACATAGCGCTTGATACGGTTGATGTTATTCGGCATCACCGTTCCCATGAATGCCAGCGCCTGCTGATAGACTTCTTCGGTATCGATCAGGATCTCGCCGATCTCCGGGTTGAAATAATCCCGGATGGCACGGACCACCAGACTGCTTTCGAGGTAGATCAGCGAAGGCGCTTTTTCGCCCTTGGCTGCCTCTTCAATGGCATCCCATAATTGCTTGAGGTAGTTCAGATCCCATTGCAGCTCGCTTTCATTTCGACCGATACCTGCAGTTCGTGCGATGATGCTCATGCCACGGGGTATTTCCACATGCGATAACACCTCGCGCAGCTCGTCGCGCTCCTCTCCCTCGATGCGACGGGAGACACCGCCGCCATTCGGGTTGTTCGGCATCAGGACGATGTAGCGTCCTGCCAGACTGATGTAGGTGGTGAGCGCCGCACCCTTATTGCCGCGCTCGTCTTTCTCGACTTGCACCAGCAGTTCCTGGCCCTCGCGCAAAGCCTCCTTGATCGAAGGGCGGTTGCCACTGCCGGGCAGATAATACTGGGGGGCGACTTCCTTGAATGGCAGGAAGCCGTGGCGATTGCCGCCGTAATCGACGAAACAGGCTTCAAGGCTGGGCTCAAGGCGGGTGATGACTGCCTTGTAGATGTTGCTCTTGCGTTGTTCCTTACCGACAGTTTCGATGTCGAGGTCGATGAGCTTTTGACCGTCAACAATGGCGACACGGAGCTCTTCCGGCTGTGTCGCATTGAATAACATGCGTTTCATTTATATTGTCTCCCGCGCTCTGACACGGGCGAGACCGGGCTGCGCGCGGTTCAGGCGCGCGAGAGGATCAATCGTGCAATAAGTCTTGTATTGTGCAAACGGTTGGTCAAATCTGTTCTCTCTTATAGCCGGTCTTGAAAAATTCGTTCTTCGGGACTTTTGCATCAGTGGCTGCAGGTGCTTTGCAGAATCGCATCGCATGTGCTTCGCCGACGGTGTCAAAAGTCCCTAAGGGGTGAGGCAGCAACAGTGCTGCTTCACAAAAATCCACAGGTGCTTTGAGCGCATAAATCAATTACTATCGCTGCTGGTTCCGGTGAGCGATATTAACCGGGCTGCGGATGGAAGGGTGGCGGCGAAATGCGCCGTCGCTTGCACCAGAAATCTTCCTGGCGGGGAGAAAAATCCCGAACTAACCCGATTCCAAATCGCACGAGCGGCGAAGTATAAGCAAAATGAAAGGTTTAAGCAAAGGTTCTGTTAATTTTGTCGAAATTGACGAAAGCGGGGAATCGCAGCGCATCGACAATTACTTGTTCCGCCACCTCAAAGGGGTGCCAAAAAGCCACGTTTACCGTATCCTGCGCGGCGGCGAGGTGCGGGTAAACAAGAAGCGCGTCGACCAGACCTATCGCCTGAAGCTGGGAGACCTGCTGCGCATCCCGCCGGTCCGCGTGGCGGAAAAGCATGAGACGGAGCAAACACACATTCCGTCGGTAGAACTTCCGGTCCTCTATGAGGACGATTCGCTGGTCGCGGTGAACAAGCCGGCCGGACTGGCGGTGCACGGCGGCAGCGGCGTGAGCTTCGGAGTCATCGAGCAAATGCGCCAGGCACGACCACAGGCAAAATTTATCGAACTGGTGCACCGCCTCGACCGCGAAACTTCCGGCGTGCTGCTGCTGGCAAAAAAACGCTCCGCGTTAACCGCGATGCACGAGATCATGCGCGAGGGTAACAGCGACAAGCGCTACTTCGCCCTGGTGCTGGGGCAATGGAAAAACGCCAGGCAGCATGTCAAATTGCCGCTGCACAAATTCGACACCCCGCAGGGCGAGAAGCGCGTGGTTGTCCGGGAAGGCGGGCAGGCGTCACACACCGTCTTTGCATTGCAAAAAAGCTGGCCGGAATTCTCCCTGCTGGAAGCACAGCTCAAAACCGGCCGTACTCACCAGATCCGCGTGCATCTCGCGCACCTTGGCTTTCCGATAGCCGGGGACGACAAGTATGGCGATTTTGCGAGAAACAGGGAGTTGATGAAAAAGGGGCTGAAAAGGATGTTCCTGCATGCCCATTCGATTGCCTTCAGCCATCCGCTGACTGGGGAGCCGATGAGGCTGGTGGCGCCACTACCAAAAGAACTGGAAGGCTTCATTGCAAAACTGGACAGGAATACATCTCCATGAGCAACAACATCACTCTTCACGGAATTCGCTGTCGCCAGTTGCCCGCACCGGCGGCCCGGGCAAACACATCTGGTGTTCTTGTTGAAAGAAACACGTGATCGGGCTGATACAGCGTGTCAGTGAAGCGAGCGTAGCGGTGGATGGCCGTATTGCCGGACAAATAGCACGTGGCCTGTTGGTGCTGCTCGGAGTCGAAAAGTTCGATAACGTGGCGATTGCGCAACGACTGCTGGAACGCATCCTGACTTATCGTATGTTTCCCGATGACGAGGGCAAAATGAATCTGTCGCTTACCGATATTGATGCAGGCTTGTTGCTGGTACCGCAATTCACTCTTGCCGCCGATACACGCAAGGGCACGCGCCCGAGCTTTTCTTCCGCTGCCTCGCCAGAACACGGCGCAGAGATGTTCGATTACTTCGTGAAGATCGCACGTGAACGACATGCCGGTGTGGCGACGGGTGTGTTCGGTGCAGACATGAAAGTGAGCCTTGTCAATGACGGTCCGGTGACTTTCTGGTTGCAGGTGGGCGCAGGCCAATCATGAGGCTCGGTATCGATCTTGGCGGAACAAAGACAGAGATCGTTGCGCTCGACGAGCAGGGCAGGGAATTGCTTCGCCGCCGGGTTCCCACACCGCAGGGGGCGTACTATGAGACTCTGCAGGCAATTGCCGAGCTGGTGCACAGTGTCGAGGCGGAACTGGGGCAATACGGCCAAATGGGCATCGGTACGCCCGGTGCGCTCTCCCGTGCGACCGGACTTCTCAGGAACTCCAACTCGGTGGCGCTCAACGGCAAGCCCCTCCTGCAGGATATCGAAGCATTGCTGAGGCGCAAGATAAAGATCAGCAACGATGCCAACTGTTTTGCACTGTCCGAGGCGGTGGATGGTGCGGCGGCAAACTTTGATGTGGTGTTTGGAGTCATCCTCGGCACCGGCGTCGGCGCGGGCATCGTGGTCAATGGCCGTGCGCTCACCGGCCCGAATGCGATTGCGGGCGAATGGGGCCACAATCCGCTGCCCTGGCCTGAAGCGCACGAACTTCCCGGGCCGGACTGTTACTGCGGCAAAAAGGGCTGCATCGAAACCTTTCTCTCCGGGCCGGGCATGATGAAGCTGCATCTTGCCGAAGGTGGTGTGGCGCTGGATCCGGCAGAGGTCGTACAGCGCGCGGAGGAAGGTGATGCAGCCTGCGAAAAGACGATTCAGACCTACGAGCAGCGCCTTGCACGTGCGCTTGCACATGTCATCAACATCCTCGACCCGGATGTGATCGTGCTGGGAGGCGGCATGTCCAACATCGAGCGGCTGTATGCGAACGTACCGAACCAGTGGGGTGACTGGGTATTCTCCGACCGGGTGGATACCAGGCTGGTAAAGAACAAGCATGGTGATTCCAGTGGCGTCAGGGGAGCGGCATGGTTATGACCGAACATTTTTCACCTATCACACAGGAGCAACGATATGCATACCACACTGATTACCGGCGCCAACCGTGGAATCGGGCTTGAGTTCGCAAGACAGTACGCCGCCGACGGCTGGCGCATTCTGGCCTGCTGCCGCCATCCGGAAAAGGCGGAAGCGTTGAACGAACTGGCTGAGAAGTATTCCGGCCAGGTGCAGATCCACCAACTGGACGTCGCCGACTTTACGCAGATCGACCTTCTGGAAAAAACGCTTGCGGGTGAAACCATCGACGTGCTCATCAACAATGCCGGCGTCTACCCGAAGTGCGACTCGAAAGGATTCGGCAGCACCGATTACGAAGAGTGGGCGCGGGCATTCAGGGTCAACACGATGGCGCCGCTCAAGATGGCCGAAGCGTTTGTGATACAGGTGGCACGCAGCGAGTGCAAGATCGTTGCCAGCATCACCAGCATGATGGGCAGCATCGACGACAACACCAGCGGCGGCAGCTATCTCTATCGTTCCAGCAAGGCCGCCCTCAACATGGTCACCAAGAGCCTTTCACTGGACCTCAGGCACGATGGCATCACTGCTGTCGTCTTTCATCCCGGATGGGTGCAGACCGAAATGGGTGGACCGAATGCGCTGATCACCACGGAGCAGAGTGTCAGCGGGATGCGACAGGTAATCGGCAAGCTTACGCAGGCCGATTCCGGGAAATTCTTCAACTACGATGGTAAGGAGATTGCGTGGTGAGAAATCTCGGGCCTGCCCCCTCGATTCCACCGGATTTCCTGTATCAGTTCCTGCCGTAAAGAGCGCGCAGTTCCTCTTTGGCCTGCTCCAGGATGAGCTTCTGTTCCGGGGGCAGATTCCTGCCGGCACGGTTGATATAGAACGACAGCATGGACATCGCCGACTGGAACGGCTCCGCCTTGCGCCGGGTGCTGGTGTC
>Ga0224495_10000093_pt1 | contig 68015 bp, 64 predicted proteins | sample SF_Jul11_sed_USG_FD_168128 | JGI IMG/M metagenome (GOLD analysis project Ga0224495, IMG submission 168128) | Sediment microbial communities from San Francisco Bay, California, United States - SF_Jul11_sed_USGS_4_1 | ecosystem: Environmental > Aquatic > Marine > Sediment | place: USA: California...
AGCATCACAAACTTGTTGATGAAGGTTCAACAGAAAGAAAAATCGTGCTTTTGAGCGAGCTAGAGGGTTGGTTGTTAGGATAGGGGGAACGCTTCGCAAGTAGGTCCCCTTATCCTAACATTAAACGGCAGGCTTTAGCCCTGCCAAAATGGGCGGGTTTTAAGCCGCAGATAAGATCTTTTTGTTGTAATTATCAATCGCGGCGCGGAGGGCCTGGTCGCCGAGGACACTGCAGTGGATTTTGCGTTTTGGCAGGCCGCCGAGTTTTTTAGTTATTTGTAGAGGCGTGATTTTGTAGGCCTGATTGATTGTTTTGCCGATTGCCATTTCCGAGAGAACACTAGTTGAGGCGATTGCCGAGGCGCAGCCGAAGGTTTTCCACCTTAAATCAGTTATTTTTTTGGTTTTGGGATCGACTTTAATCCAAATTTTCATTAAATCTCCGCAAGCAGGGGAGCCGACCTCGCCCACGGCGTCAAAATCTTTTTCTTTCAAATCATCTGTCATCACATTTTTTGGGTTATAAAAATGCTCCTGGACTTTTTCAGAATATATCCACTCGTAACCCCCTATGTCTTTGACGTCATATTTGCTCATTTGACCGCACTCATCTCTCTTAATTTCTTAACATATTTTTTTGTTGCGCTAATCAGTTTATCAGCATCTTTTTTTGTTGTCGAGCGGCCGAGAGTTACTCTTAAACTACTATGAGCTCTTTCGGCATCATTCGTTATTGCCATAATTACGTGGGAAGGATCGAGGGATGTTGACGAGCAGGCAGAGCCGGTCGAGGTGTAAATTTTTTCTTTGTCCAAATACAAAACCAGCGACTCCCCCTCCACACCTTCAAAACTGATATTAATATTATTCGGAAGCCGCTTTGTCCTGTGGCCATTGAGTTTTGAATTTGGGATTTTAAGCAATTCTTGAATTATATAATCCCTTAATTTCTTTTCACTTTCCCCTTTACCCTTTCCCCTTAGCAGCGATATTGCCGCTGCTAATCCTACAATTGCCGGCACGTTCTCGGTGCCGGAGCGAAGGCCGTTCTCCTGTCCGCCGCCGAAAGTGATTGGCTCAATTTCAACGCCCTTTTTTATATAGAGAACACCGATGCCTTTCGGGCCATAGATTTTTGAGCCGTTGATTGTTAAAAGGTCAACGCCGAGTTTTTTGGCGTCCATTGGTAGGTATCCTGCCGCCTGACATGCATCTGAGTGAAAAAGAATTTTTCGCTTTGCTAAAATCTTAGAAATTTCAGCGATGGGCTGAATCGTGCCGATTTCGTTGTTGGCATACATTATCGAGACCAAAACAGTGTCTTTTCGAAGGGCTTTTTTGAGTCCGTCTAATTTTACGATTCCATCTCTATCTACAGGCAAATAGGTGACATCGAAGTTTTCTTTTTTGAGCTGACGGCAGGCATTCAAAACCGCCGGATGCTCGATTTGTGTTGTAATTATGTGTCCCTTTACCCTTTCCCCTTTTAACTTCAAACTTCTCGCCGTTCCTAGCACGGCGAGATTATCTGATTCCGTTCCTCCTGCAGTAAAGATGATTTCTGATGGTTTGCAGTTTAAAAATTTAGCAATTTGGGCGCGGGATCCGTCAACCGCTTTCTTGGCTTTTAGGGCCGGCAAATACAGGCTTGATGGATTGGCAAAATCAGCATCAAAGTAGGGGAGCATTTTTTTGAGCACCCGTTTATCCGTCGGCGTTGTCGCAGCGTGGTCAAAATAAACAAAGTCTTTAGTCATTAGTCCCCAGCCTCCAGTAATTAGTTAGTTTGGAACTTTGCTAGAACTTCGTCGATTTTGGCAATGCACTCTTTACAGCCTTCGTTTTGCGTGACTTGCCCCGATTTTGGGCGAATCACAGCAACCGGGCGCGAGTAGCGCATCACTTCGTAGACTTCCCCTCCCTCGACATCCTTCATCACGCGCGAAATTTGCGCCTGAAGTTGGTTGATATTGATGGTCTTCATGGGAAGTCCTTTCGAACTGAACCCTTTAGCCCTCAAGCTGAAAACAGGAGAGCCCCTCCTTCTCTACCTTGAACTTGACGTTCTATATAACATTATACATAACAGAAATTTTGTCAACCCCCACACTCTTGGGCGACTGCCGCGTTCTTGTTTTGAAGGCTTTGTCTGTGAGTAAGAAATTAGTATTGCTAGAGATTTCTTTTTAGAGAAAGATGAGCGGCCAGAAAAATATTTGTCGCCCAAAAGTGTGGGGGTCAAGGCCTAGAAAGCCGTTCTGGCGGGGTCAAGCCCTAATGCCCTTTTAACTTTACCCTTTACCCTTTTCACTCTATACTTAACTTATGAACATCGTTGATGTTATAGGTATCATTTTTGTTATTGTGTTTGTTATTTTTGCCTTTAACACCGGTGTTCTACTCGCTGTCACTTCTTTTTCCAGCTTTATCGTGTCAGCTTTTCTTGGCGCTCTGCTTTTGCCCGGATTTCTCGATTTTTTGAAAGATTTGGGTTGGGCGGAAAACGTTTATTCTCCTTTAATCGTTTACTTCGTTGCCCTGGTTGTAGTTTGGATAGGAATTGTTTCCGTCTTTTTCCCCTACATTAGGCGCACCAAAAGCACTGTCTCAAAAGTCTTATCTCCCCCGATCTGGTTTCTCCACGCCCTTTTAATATTTATTTTTCTCTGTACTATTTTGCCCCAATTTACTCTTTCGGCAAAAGTTATCGACTCTGTTGACAAATCTCTCATTTTTTCACTAACAGATAGAATTGGACCGATAAACCGGCTTAAGACATCTAACTTGCAATCTCTTAACCACGCTTTGGCTAAAGCAGTGGTTGTTTCGCAGACTAATACTGAATCAATAAATCTTAACTCGGGCTATAACATCTCCGAGATAAAGCTTTCCAAAAAAGAAGGAGAAGTGATTTATACCCTAATAAATCAAGAGAGAGTAAAGGTCGGTATGAGCTATCTTGAAGAGGATCAAAATCTTGAGCTTTTAGCAGCAAATTACGCTGTTGAAATTGCCCGCAACAGACGCCTTTCTCACGTTGGGTTAAATGGTCTGACTCCCGAGGGCCGCGCCAGAGCTCTGGGAGTAAAGTTTGATTATCTTGGCGAGAATCTGGCTGTGGCGCCTGAAACGGAGATTGCCCATGAGAAACTGTTTCAATCCCCCTCCCACCATAAAAATATCGTTTCGCCGGTTTTTCGGAGAATGGGGGTGGCCGTTTTGGATTTAGGTAGAGCTGGAAAAATTGTTGTTCAAGAGTTTGCTAACTAATTGGAGGCTAATGACATGATACTGGAAGGCAGAGAGCTTGCCTCAAGAATAATAAAAGAATTGGGGGCAGCGCCGCCGCCGCGCAATTGTCTTGCGGTTATTCAGGTCGGAAACGATCCCGTGAGTACTCTTTATGTGGCCAAAAAAAAAGAGATCGCCGATGAGTTGGGCGTTTGCCTTAAACTAGCCAAGCTGCCGGCGACGGCTACTGAAGACAATATCTTGGCTGAAGTTCTCAGCTTGAACGATGATAGCTCGGTTGGCGGTATCCTTGTCCAGATGCCCTTACCCCAAGCCGCTGATCGAAACAAAATCGTCTCTGCAATTGAGCCAAAAAAAGATCCAGATGGCTTTCATTGCCTTTTGAAAAGTGAGAAATTCCACTGCATTCCCCCGACGGTTCTGGCAATAGACGAGATCTTGGATTTCTATCAGATAGAAAAGCGCAACAAGAATATCTTGGTTGTTGGGGGCGGTTTTTTGGTCGGGCGACCTCTGTTCGAGTTCTGGAAGGAAAAAGGTTTCCAAGTTAGTATATTAGAGAAAGACGCAAGTAATTACTCGGAGGAGCTTAAAAGAGCCCAAATAGCGGTGGTTTCGACTGGCGGCGGCGGTAGGTTTAGTTTTCAAGACTTTTCAGCTGGCGCTGTGGTGATAGACGCTTCAACTGTCTCTGACGACGGTAAGTTAAGGGGGGATGTCGAAGTCGAGGGTTGGCCCGATGATCGCCATCTTTGTCCCGTTCCCGGCGGGATTGGGCCGGTGACAGTGGCGATGTTGTTTAAGAATTTTTACGATCTTCAAAATACGCTCACCACTTGACACAAAGACACGCGGTTCTTTTCCCAGCGGAAAAGCCCGCTCTTGAGAGAATTCTCGCGTTCCACCCGCTCGAAGCGGCTCGCTCGTCCCGACAAAGTGTCGGGACACCGGCTCGCTTCGCCTGCGAATGGTCTTTGTTACCAAGTGGTTCGCTCGAAAAGATACGCTTTCCATTTTTCCTGATTTCGTTTAAGATATCTTTGTATGAAAAGCGCAAAATTCGCAAAAACTGTATTTGTTTTGTCACTTGCAGTAGTCGTTCTAGCTTCGGGGACGATCGGTTATTTTTTGGGTAATGGCAGAATTAATTTAAAAGCCGATCTCTCTCAAAGAAGCGGTGACCTGACCGACTCCGACCTGAAGCTTTTTTGGGAAGCATATAACAAACTCAAAGAATCATATCTGGGCTCGATCGATCCCCAAAAATATCTTTATGGAGCAATCGGAGGCGGTTACAGCTCGGTTGGCGACCCCTACACTGTTTTCCTCCCGCCTGAATTGTCGGAGGAATTTGTTAAAGAATTGTCTGGCGATCTGGAGGGGATAGGAATAAAAATCGGGATGCTTGATGGTATGCCGGCGGTGATTGCTCCGCTTGATGATTCCCCGGCGCAAAAAGCCGGACTGAAACCGAAAGACAAAATACTTAAAGTTGATGATACTGAAACTGCGGGCGTCACTTTAGACGAGGTGGTCTCAAAAATCAGGGGTAAGGCCGGAACGAGAGTCAAGATAGTGGTGATGCGCGACGGCGAAGGGGAGACTCGTAGTTTCGAAATCGAACGGGCGAAAATTGATGTTAAAACCGTTGAGCTTGGGTATAAGGGCGATGTCGCGATTATTACTCTTAATGAGTTCGGGTTTGAAACAAAAGATGAATTTCTCAAAGCGGTCCAGCAAGTTTCCGATAAAAATATCTCGAAAGTCATCCTTGATTTAAGAAATAATCCCGGAGGACTCCTAGACGGCGCGGTTGATATCTCGGGGGAGATTTTTTCGCGGGATACATTGGTTGTTATTGAGGAGGGCAAGGGCGAGAAGCGCGAGCTAAAAACTAGCGGTAATGAGACCTTAAAGCAGGTTAAGCTGGCCGTTTTAATTAATGGGGGGACTGCCTCGTCGGCCGAGATTGTCGCTGGCGCCGTCCGCGATCATGGGCGGGGCAAAGTCATCGGTCAAAAAACCTTTGGCAAGGGTACGGTCCAGCAATATGAGGGGTTAACCGGCGGCTCTGCGGCGCGAATCACTGTTGCAAAATGGCTGACCCCAAAGGGCATAAATATCGACAAGAACGGTATCGTTCCCGACATTGAAGTGCCAGAAGCCCAAAATGCTCTTTTTTCCGATAATGACCCTCTGATTAATCGGGCGATTGAGGAACTATCAAAATAATTTGGGCGTTAGCTGAAGGTTTTTATCCCTGTTCGCTTGACAATAATCTTTTTGCTATAATTTAAATAGAAGGAGGGAATAATGCCCGATGTTTTAGGTAATCAACAAACAAATCAACAGGATCCGTCTAGTCTCGACTCAAGCCAAGGTAAATCGCCGCTTGAGGAAGACGCTCTGAATTCTCCGCCAAGTCCTCCGCCTCCGCCCTCTCCTTCAGGACCGGAACCTCCTCCTCCACCTCCAGCTGAGCCAACACCGCCGGCAGCGCCGCCGAGTGAAACTCCGAGCAATCCAAACGGCTCCGTACCCGATACGGAAGAATTTTTAAAAAGTATTTTAGAGGAGAGTCCTCCCGCTCCTGCTTCGCCTGAAGCTCCCGCGCCCGGAGCGCCGCCGCCTGCACCACCTCCACCTCCTCCGTCACCAACTGCGCCGCCAGCGGCGGAGGCTGAAGCTCCGCCCCCACCCCAGACAGGCGAGCCGAAAATAAAAGATAGTGTAAGCGGTTGGGACGATATTATGGCTCCTCCGGAGTCGGCTCAAGTTGGCCAAGCACCCCCACCGAGCGGAGGGGTAAGCCAAGATGTGGTTGGGGCAATGTCGAGTCAGCCGCAAGGCGGCAAGGGGCCCCTTAAGTTAATAATTCTGATCGTTGTCGTTGTTGCTATAGCGATTGGCGGCTATTTTGCCTATACTACTTTCTTCTCAACGTCTTCGCAGCAGCCAACAGAAGAATCTCTCACAACAGCTCCATCTCCTGTGGCTATTCAGACCGGTGACGAGGTTAGGAAAAGTGATTTGGCGAATCTGCAGGAAGCCCTTAAGAATTATTATGCCGGTTCTGGGAGCTATCCGCTGGCTGAGAAGCTGATTCTTTTAGGCAGTGAGGACAATGCCTTGACAACGGCGTTGGTACCAACATATATTGAAAAAATCCCACTCGATCCTGATTATCCCTCCAAGCAGTACGGTTATATCTCTGACGGTAAGACATTTACCCTTTCAGCGATTATGGACTCAAGTGACGATCCCGCGGTAGTTTCAGAGGGCGGCTTGTATCTTTACAAAGTAACCCCGACTACGCTAGTCTCTACTCAAGGAGAAGCAACTGCAGTTTCATCTTCGCCGACATCCGGGGAATTAGAATTCGAGACGGAGTCGGAGCTTGAGTCAGAAGGCTTGAATCTTTAAAAAGAATTTAACTAAAGAGGTAATATGGCTATTGTCTATATTTTGCTAGGTATTGTCGGAGTAATTATTCTCTATATTATTGTTGTATTTAATGGATTGGTGACGCTAAAGACCAGGTGCGAGGAGGCTTGGAGCGACATTGACGTTCAGCTCAAGCGCCGCTATGATCTTATTCCCAATCTCGTCAACACGGTTAAGGGCTATGCCAAACACGAAAAAGAGCTTTTTGAGAAAGTAACTGAAGCCCGCGCGAAAGCGATGGGGGCAAAAGATATCAAGGAGCAGGGCAAAGCGGAAAATATGCTGACCAATGCCTTAAAATCCGTTTTTGCCGTTGCTGAAAATTATCCTAACCTTAAGGCGAACGAGAACTTCTTGCATCTTCAGGGAGAGCTGACAGATACGGAAAACAAAATTGAGGCTTCAAGGCGGTTTTACAACGCTAATGTCAGGGATCTAAATATCAAGATTAAATCATTTCCGAGCAATGTGATCGCCAACACCTTCAAGTTTGAACCTAAGGTTTTGTTTGAAATCGCGGCTTCACAGGCCGAAGCTGCTAAGGAGCCGCCTAAAGTCGAGATGTAGGTTATGAAGAGGATATTAATTATTATTGCCGCGATAGTAATTGTTGGGGGAGTAGCTTATTACGCCTATTCGCGGTATGCCGCTCAAAAGCGCTCCGAAGAACTAGCGGCAGAGTTTACCGAAACCGGCTTTAAGTTGGGCTCGGGCGCTGACGAGAAAGTTGTCGAGAAAATCAATGAACCCCTTAAGATTGACTACGGAGTTAGTATTTACCCGGGCTCAAAAGCGTCGGAAACTCCCTCCGCCTATGTTGAAAACGCGGGAGTCCAATATACTATCGGGACCTTCAGCACCTCGGATTCAGCCGATAAGGTGGTCGCTTACTATCAGAAACAATTCGGTTCCGATGCCCAGACTAACAAAGCGACTTTGGGGGACGTGGTCTATACCGTGATAACAAAGAAAAACATCAACCGGCCGGTGGCGAGCGTTTACAGGGATGGCAAGCTCACCTCCTATATGCTAATTACTTACTAAACTATGAATGTATAAACAAATCTCTTCAAACATACGCTTAACCTGGGGGCTAATGACCCTTTTTTTGATTTTTGTTATAGCTGTCGGCTGGGTTTTTGCCCGCGCTTATAGCGAGCCGATTATTCTTGTTATCGCAGTCTTGGTCGCGGTCGCTCAGTCGCTTGTTTCCTATTATTATTCCGATAAAATCGCTCTTTTCACGACCGGCGCGAAGCAGCCGAAAAGATCGGATTTTTTGGAGCTCTTTAGGGTTGTCGAAAACCTATCCATTGCCTCCGGTTTGCCCCAACCTAAAATCTATGTCATTTCTGATCCGGCACCGAACGCCTTTGCCACTGGGCGCGACCCGAAAAATGCAACTTTAGCCGTGACGACAGGGCTTCTGCAACGCCTTAATAAGACCGAGCTCGAAGGGGTAATCTCTCACGAGATGTCTCATATCGGAAATTATGACATCCGGCTGATGACGGTTGTTGTTGTTTTAGTTGGTGTGATAGCGCTTTTGGCCGATTGGTTTTTGCGAATGCGCTTTTGGGGCTTTCGCGGCAATGATCGCGAAGGCGGCGGCGCGTATTTGGTTTTGATCGGTTTGATTCTGTCGATTTTGGCGCCGATTTCAGCGACTTTGATTCAGCTGGCAATTTCACGACGGCGCGAGTACTTGGCCGACGCAACCGGCGCTTTGATGACCCGCTATCCGGAAGGTCTGGCCAGCGCCCTTGAAAAAATAGCTTTGGAGAAGAGAGAAATGCGTCTTAAAAATCGCGCTACCGCTCATCTTTTTATTGCTGATCCTTATAAGTCCGATAAAAAATCTCAAAAGAGCGAGTCTTGGCTGGCGGTTGCCTTTTCTACGCATCCACCGATTGCCGAGCGCATCCGGCGTTTGCGGGAGATGATAGGACGCTAATTATTTATTTCTGGTTCTAAAATGGGTCGAGGCCGCCTATGGAAGGCGGCCTCGGAATGGGTTCGTTGACGAGAGGCCCTCTGGCGACGCAATGTGCGGCTCGCGCCATGAAGTGGAAGCTAACGCGGCCGGGGCTATAGAACGTCTAGCCCGCCCGCCGCGAAACCTCATCATCAACGAACGATAAAATATACCACTTTTCCTTGAAATTGTCAATACCCTATGACACAATCAGATTAGGCTTGTTATCCTAAATAATATGATCAACAAAACCTGTCGACAGTGTAAAAAAGAATTCGCAGTCGAGGACGACGACCTCTCATTTTACAAAAAAATCTCCCCCACTTTTGCCGGAAAGACCTTTGATATCCCCCCGCCAACCTCGTGTCCGGAGTGTCGTCAGATGCGTCGGCTTGCCTGGCGTAATGAAAGGTCGATTTATAAACGAAAATGCGATAAAACAGGCAGAGAAATCGTCAGCATTTTTTCTCCTGACAAAAAAGATTACACTGTTTACGATCAGCAGATCTGGTGGGGTGACACTTGGGACGCTATGGAATATGGACAGGACTTTGATCCCAACCAGCCGTTTTTTAAGCAATTAGGCCTGCTCAATAAAAAAGTACCTAAGCTCTCTTTAAATAATATAAACACGGTAAATAGCGAGTACGGCAATCACGTGATGGAGATAAAAAACTGCTATATGTCGGTAGTTACTTATTATGGCAGTGAGGACGTGCATTATTCTTACGGGGCATTCACTTGTAAAAACTCCATTGACTTATTCATCAGCGAGAAGTGTGAAAACAGCTATCGCCTTATATATTGTGACAACTGTTATAATTGCCGATATTCTCAACGGCTCAACAATTGCACTGATTGTTATTATTCTATTGATCTGACGGCGTGCTCGAATTGCCTTTTTTGCTCGAACTTAAAGCACAAGGAATACCACATTCACAACAAAAAATATTCTAAAGAAGATTACGAAAAAGAGCTGCAAAAATATGATTTTGGTTCTTGGGAAAAATCAAAGCAATATTGGCAGGAGTTTGTTGAGTTAAAAAATAACTCGATCGTTAAGTTCGCTAACAATGTAAATTGCGATAATTGTTCGGGCGATGATTTGACAAATTGCAAGGATGTGAAGTATTCCTTCAGCCAGAAGAGATCGGAACATTCAAAATACAGTTTGCGAGGGGTAAATGATAAATACTGCTATGACTATATGGGTGGGGACATAGAGTGGGGTTATGAGTTTTTGAGCTCGGGCTATGGCAGCTCTATTTTATTTTGCTATTTAGAAGAAAGGTCGGCAAACTTGGCTTATTGCATAAGCTGCTTTGGCTGCCGAGATTGCTTTGGGTGTGTGGGATTGAAGAATAAACAGTACTGCGTATTTAATAAAGAGTATTCAAAGGAAAGTTACGAAGCTTTTGTAGCAAAAATTATTGAGAGGATGATGGCGGATAAAGAGTGGGGAGAGTTTTATCCCTATCAAATGTCGCCGTTTGGTTTTAACGAGACGCTTGGCTATTCTTATTATCCAATCAAAAAAGAGGAAGCACTAAAGCTTGGCGCCAAGTGGCAGGACGATGATTTCGGTATTAAATTTGATGGTAAATTCTATGAGCCGGAAGACGATATTGAAGAGTATAACAAGAGCCAAGAGAAGCGGGAAGAACTGTTGAATGGCGTATTGAAGTGCGAAGTTTCCGGCAAGCCGTTTAAAATAGTTCCGCAGGAACTTGCATTTTATATGGAACAAAAAGTCCCGATTCCGAGGAAACATTATGACATTAGATACAAAGAAAATTTTGCTCTTCAGAATCCCCGTAAACTCTGGCATCGCCAATGTGTGTGTGAAGAAAAAGGTCACGGTCACGAGGGAAGATGTAAAAACGAATTCGAGACAACATACGCTTCCGACAGACCGGAAAAGGTGTATTGCGAAAAGTGCTACCAGAAATCTGTTATTTAGTTTAGTCTGAATGAAATGAGGGATTACCAAAAGGCGGTCATATGACGAGAAAATGTATCTCATGTAAAAAAAATTTTGAGATTGAGAAAGAAGATTTAGCTTTTTACAAAAAAATTGGCCCTGTTATCAATGAGAAAAAACTCGCAATCGATCCTCCTCGGGAATGTCCATCTTGCCGGGAGATCAGAAGGTGGGCTTATAGAAACCAGAGCTCGCTGTACAAGGCAAAATCTGCCCTCTCCGGGGAAGAAATGATTTCTCTTTACCCTCCTATTACCGAATATACGGTATACAAAGAAAATGAGTGGTGGACGGACAAGTGGGATCCGCTTTCATACGGCCAAGAATATGATTTCTCCAGGCCATTTTTTGAACAGTTTTTCGAACTTCAAAAAAAAGTGCCGAGGCGGGCTCTCCAGCAGGACGGTACTAACGAGAATTGCGAGTTTACTACCTACGGAACCAGTAATAAAAACTGCTATCTTGCCTTTGCTTGTAGTGTCTGTGAAGATGTCTACTATACTGATTGGTCTCATCAACTCAAAGATTGTATAGATTGTATTAAATGCGTGGGTGGTGAATTGCTATATGAGTGTGTAGATAGCAACAACTGCTATAATAGCATGCATTTAAAAGACTCTAACGCATGCCGGGAATCCTTTTTGCTTGAAGATTGCCAAAGTTGTGCCAATTGCATTTGCTGTAAAAATTTAGTCGAAAAAGAATATTATTATTTCAACAAAAAAATCTCAAAACCCGAATATCAAAAAATAGTAGAAGAAGCAAAAAAAGACGATTTCAAGAAACTAGAAGAAAAGTTTAATAAATGGAAAAAGAGTCAGCCAGCTCGCTTTGCAAGGATTATCGGATCGGAAGAATGCACGGGTGATAATATTTTTAAGTGCAGAAACTGTAAGAAATGTTTTGACCTTTTGCTTGGAGCGGAGAATTGCAGGTATTGTTATTTCTGCGGAGGGGGTGCTAAGGAAATGTACGATTGCAATATGGCCGGCCAAGGGAGTGAGCTAATTTATGAGATGCAAGCTACGGTTGGATCTTATAATTGCGCTTTTATTAACTTTTGTCGAATATCAAAAAATTGTTACTATTCTGATTCGCTTGGATCGTGTGATAGTTGTTTCGGTTGTATCGGCCTTAATCACAAAAACCATTGTATATTAAACGAGCAATACACAGAGGAAGAATACAAAAGATTACTGCCCAAAATTATCGAGCATATGAGAAAGACCGGAGAGTGGGGGCGGGGTTTTCCGATTAAAAACTCGCCGTTTCCGTTTAACGATACTTCGGCATATGAACTTCATCCAATCTCAAAGGAAGAGGCTTTAACGAAGGGCTACCTTTGGAATGACAATAAAGTTCTACCGCAAGACGAGAGCAAGATGACTAAAGACGTTTATCAATGCGTTTCCTGTCTAAGGAAATTCAAAATGATTCCGCACGAGTTATTTTTCTATGAAAGGATGAGCGTAAATAAACCCAAGCAATGCTTTTTCTGTCGAAGAAAAGAAAGACTAAAAAACAGAATCAGCTACTCGCTTTTTGAAAGAGAGTGCGTGTGCGAGGAGTCGGGTCACGGTCACGAGGGAAGGTGTAAGGTAGAATTTGAGACAACCTACGCACCGGATAGACCGGAGAAGGTATATTGTGAAGATTGTTATCAAAAATCTATTATATAAAAACAATCTTCATGGTGAGCGAAGTCGAATCCATGAAAAGTGCTACCAAAACGCCGTGTTATAAGGTATAATTACACTGTAAATGGATAAAGAACAAGCAAGAAAACGCATCGAGGTTTTGCGCAAAGAAATCGATGAAAATCGTTACCTTTATCATGTTCTCGACAAGCCGCGGGTTTCCGATGCGGTTGACGATTCTCTTAAAAGAGAGCTAGCCAAACTCGAGGAACAGTTTCCCGACCTGGTAACGCCTGATTCGCCGACGCAGAGAATTGGCGGGAAGCCGCTCGATAAATTTAAAAAAGTCCGTCATAGAATCCCGATGCTCTCTTTAAATGATGCCTTCTCCGAAGATGATTTAAAAGCTTGGGAGCAGCGGCTTATCAAACTAGCCGGCGAGAAAAAGATTAAGAATTCGGGCTTCTACTGCGAGCTTAAAATGGACGGCTTGGCCGTCAGTTTGCAGTATCAAAAAGGAGTTTTAACTGTTGGCACGACCCGCGGCGACGGCCAGATAGGGGAGGATGTAACTAATAATTTGAAAACTGTTGAGTCAGTCCCGTTAAAATTAAGGGGTGATGTGGCCGAAGAAATAGAAGTTCGCGGTGAAGTGTATTTGCCCAAAAAAGATTTTGAAAAGTTAAATGAAGAACAAAAAAAGAAGGGCGGGCAAATATTCGCCAACCCCCGAAATATTTCTGCCGGCTCAATCCGCCAGCTCGATCCAAAAATCACCGCTTCCCGCAATCTGCAGTTTATGATGTATTCGATCCCGACCAGGCTTGATCTTCAATCTCATCACGAAGAGCACGATTTGGCCAAAAAACTTGGCTTTAAAACAAGTGATAAAAACAAAGTTTGCAAGGACATCAACGAAGTATTATCTTTTCTTAAACATTGGGAAAAAGCGCGCCAGGGTTTGCCTTTTCAAACTGACGGAGTGGTAGTTGGGGTCGACGATAAGAAGGTTTTTGAACAATTGGGCGTTGTTGGCAAAGCGCCGAGGGGACGGATTGCCTATAAATTTGCTGCCGAAGAAGCGACTTCTCAGATTAAGGATATTGTTGTTCAAGTCGGGCGCACCGGCAAGCTCACGCCTGTGGCTCATCTTGAGCCGACTTTGGTTGCGGGCTCGACAATTTCGCGGGCGACGCTTCATAATGCTGATGAAATAAAACGTAAGGACATTAAAATTGGAGATACGGTTGTAATCCACAAGGCCGGTGATGTTATTCCCGAAGTCAAAGAAGTGATAAAGCGAATGCGAAGCGGCGACGAGAAGGAATTTCATATGCCAAAAGAGTGCCCGATTTGCGGCGGCAAGGTGATTAAAAGAGAGGGCGAGGTTGATTGGTATTGCGCAGATAGGGATTGTTCGGTAAGGGTGATGCGCTCGATCGGTCATTTTGTCTCAAAAGGTGCTTTTGAAATAGACGGTTTGGGGCCGAAGATAATCCAAAAACTAATCGAAGTCGGGTTGGTAAAAGATGCAACCGATATTTTTGATTTAAAACAGGGCGACCTGGAACCGCTTGAAAGATTTGCCGAGAAATCGGCTCAAAACCTCGTTGAGTCTATCGAAGCAAGCAAGGAAATATCGCTTGACCGGTTTATTTACTCGCTTGGCATTCGCCACGTCGGCTCGGTTATGGCTCAGGATTTAGCCCGTCAGTTCGGAACGCTTGAAAAATTTACCAAAGCTTGCCATGAAGATTTTGACAGAATGTATGGTGTGGGAGGGAAAGTCGCCGACAGTATTATTGAATTTTTAGAAGAGGAAAAAAACCTGCGCTTGATTGAGAAAATGCAAAAACTCGGCGTGAAAATAAAAAGTTTTGAATCGGCCGTGAAAGCCGATAAGTTGAAAGATCAGAGTTTTGTTGTCACCGGTTCGCTTGAAACAATGACACGCGAGGAAGCCCATAAGAAAATCATTCAATACGGCGGCGAAGTTCACACCAGCGTTTCATCTCAAACCAACTTTTTAATCGTCGGCGAAGAACCCGGCTCAAAGTTAGATAAAGCGAAAAAGTTAGGCGTTAAACAAATTTCAGAAAAGAATTTTCTTGAAATGATCTCGTAAATATTTTGCATTTTTTCCTTTTCTTGATAAGATATAAATTGAGGTTTTTATGCTGAAAAAAGAAGACGTTGAACACGTCGCTAAGCTTTCGCGTTTGGAATTATCTGATGCGGAAATTGAAAAATTTACGCCGCAACTGTCTTCTGTTTTTGAAATGTTTGAAAAATTGGACGCCGAAGATTTGAAAAACGTTGAAGAAACATCGCAGGTGACAGGACTCGAAAATGTCACCCGCGAAGACGAGATAAAGTGTCTTGACGATTTAACTTGCTGCACGACCGAAGAACTGCTAAAAAATATTCCCATTAAAGAAAGCAGTTCAATTTTGGTTCCTAAAGTAATTGAGGATAAATGAGCAATCTATGTAATTTAACAATTGCCGAAGCTTCAAAGCAGCTTGCCGAGGGCAAGATAACTTCAGCGGATCTGACGAAGTCGGTTTTAGAAAGGATTGAACAAGTCGAGCCGAAAGTCGAGGCCTATTTGAAAGTGCTTGAGGATTCGGCACTCAAAGAAGCGGAAGCGTCGGATAAAAGACGCCAAGCTGGAAAGCCGCTTAGCAAATTGGATGGTGTTCCAATCGCGGTTAAAGATTTGTTTTGCACTAAAGACGTTGAAACAACCGCCGCCTCTAATATTCTGAAGGGGTTTGTACCGTGCTATGAAGCAACAGCGGTTAAAAAATTAAAAGATGCGGGGGTGGTTTTAGTCGGCAAATTAAATCAAGACGCTTTTGCCCACGGGTCATCAACCGAAAATTCGGATTTCAAAGTGACCAAGAATCCATGGGATTTGGAGCGGGTGCCGGGGGGATCAAGCGGCGGCTCTGCCGCCGCCGTTGCCGCCGATGAGTGCCTCGGCGCGCTTGGCACGGATACCGGCGGCTCGATTCGCCAGCCGGCATCTTTGTGCGGAGTCGTCGGACTCAAGCCAACCTACGGCCGTGTATCGAGATACGGCGTAATTGCGATGGCATCTTCACTGGATGTGATTGGCCCGCTAGCCAAGACTACAGAAGACGCAGCTTTGATTATGGAAGTGATTGCCGGTCGCGATTCTCTTGACGGGACGACTTTAGGTGCACCGGTGCCGGAGTATTCGAAAGAACTTGAGAAGGATATGAAAGGTCTTAAGGTTGGCGTTCCTAAGGAATATTTTGCTGAGGGGATGGATGAGGACGTAAAAAAGGTTATCGAAAAGTCGGTTGAAAAATTAAAATCTCTTGGCGCGGAAATCGCTGAAATCTCACTCCCCCACACCGATATGGCTCTGGCGACTTATTATATTCTTCAGCCTGCTGAAGTGAGTTCGAATCTTTCTCGCTACGATGGAATAAAGTACGGGTTTTCGACTCTGCGGGAAGAAAAAGAACAACCGCTTGAAAAAGTATATTTTGAATCCCGAGGACAGGGTTTTGGCGCGGAGGCAAAAAGAAGAGTTATGCTCGGGACCCATGTTTTATCGGCTGGCTACTACGATGCATATTACAAGAAAGCAATGAAGCTCCGCACTCTTGTAAAAAAGGATTTTGACGAGGCATTTAAAAAAGTTGATGTTATAGTTACGCCCGTCTCGCCAACTCCGGCGTTTAAAATTGGCGAAAAATCTGATAATCCAATCCAGATGTATCTTTCAGACATTTACACAGTCCCGATCAATCCCGCGGGAGTTCCGGCAATTTCAACACCAGCTGGATTTGTCGAACGTGATGGTAAAAAACTTCCGGTCGGGATACAGATTATTGGGCCTATGCTCGGCGAGCCAGTTATTCTAAATGTCTCTTATCAGCTTGAAAAAGCACTTTCTTTAAAAGATAGGCCGAAATTATGAGCAAATATCAACACAAAAAGAAAAGAAATGTGGATGGAATCGGCTCCTCATTTTTTGGCCTTTTGGAAAGAGGAGTCGAGCGGCTTTTTGAGAGGGTATTTAGGCCCAAAGCGACTTTTGCAGTTTTTTCTCGGGGCGAGTTGACCCAGCTCTGGCAGGGGATGGAAGCAATGGAACCTCGGCTGGCAATAATTGAGGCTGACAAACTTGTTGATACAGTTTTGAAGAAAGCCGGCGTGGAGGGGGAATCATTTGCCGACCGCTTGCGCAAAGTTGAAAAGCTGGTTGACAGGAATATTTATAATGGAATGTGGGAGGCGCATAAAGCTCGCAACGAGCTTGTCCACGAAATCAATCATTCGGTAGATGTGTCAAAATCCCACGTCCTACTTGCAAAAATGAAGGATTTTTTGACCGCATTGGGGGCATTTAAAAATGACTGAAGAATTTAGGACGGTTATAGGACTTGAAATCCACGTTCAGCTTAACACAAGAGCCAAGATGTTTTGCGGTTGCGATAATAACGCAGAAGGCAAAGAGCCGAATACGGTTGTTTGCCCGGTTTGTATGGGTATGCCGGGAACCTTGCCGGTTGCAAGTCGCGAGGCGATCGAAAAGACAATAAAATTGGGGCTAGCACTTGGATGCGAGATTCCCAAGATTTCAAAATTTGACCGCAAGCATTATTTTTATCCCGACCTACCTAAAGGTTATCAGATTAGCCAATACGATCAGCCGTTTTGTAAGGGCGGACAAATAGAGCTCGAGTCAGGGACTGTCAAATTAAACAGAGTTCATTTAGAGGAGGATGCCGGAAAGTTAGTTCATCCGAAAGGGAGCAAATATTCGATCGTGGATTTAAATAGAGCCGGCACACCGCTTTTAGAGATTGTCAGCGAGCCGGATATTACCTCGCCAGCAATGGCCAAGGATTATATGAAAGAACTTCATTTGATTTTACGAAATTTAAGGATTTCAGATGCGGATATGGAAAAGGGTCAGATGCGCTGTGACGCAAATATATCAGTCCAGTTAAAAGGGGAAAGGAGAAAGGGTAAAGTAGCTAGCTCACCGATTGTGGAGATAAAAAATTTAAATTCATTTCGTTTCGTGGAAAAAGCGCTGGCACACGAAGAAAAAAAATTGCAAGAAGAATTCGAGAAGTGGCCGGAAAAAAAGACGAAACTGACTCACGGTTTTGACTCAAATCGCGGCACGACTTATCCGATGCGCGAAAAAGAGGAAGCCAAAGACTATCGTTATTTTCCTGAGCCGGATGTTCCGCCGTTTGATTTGACTAGGTTTCCGATTGAAAAATGGAAGAAGGAACTGCCCAAACTGCCAAGTCACCACCGTGCTCGGTTGTCTGAACTTGGCTTAACTAAAGAAGAAGCTAACATCATCGCAAAGGATGACACGATAAAGGATGTGATCGAAAATGTAGCGGAGAAAAATAAGGCGATTATTGGGAAACTGTTGATCAATAACGTAGAGGCCAGGAAACTTTCGATTGAGGCTCTTAATCAGATTGCTGATACGATAAGAGATGGCAGCCCGTCAAATTGGGTACGAGATATGATCAGGAGGTCTGTGAAGAGCGGGAAGCTGCCTCTGGAAATTGTTAAAGAAACAAAGGGCTTGGCACCGAGCTCGGAAGAAATCTCAGAAAAAACGAAGGAATTTACGAAATTTCTTATTTCTGAAAATCCTGATGTGGTCCAGAAACATAAGGCAGGAAAAGCCGGAGCCTTGGAGTTTTTAATCGGGCAGGGTATGAAAATGACGAAAGGCACTGTGAACCCGAAAGAGTTAAGGGAAGAACTAGTTAAGCAGTTGGAAGAGGAGAAAAGATGAAAAACGTAAGAACAGCAATAATAAATTCACTTGGTGTCCTAATTTATGTGGCGATTGTCTCAACTGTGATGACTTATGCCGAAAAGATTTTTGGCAAGATGAATACGATTGTTGGGGCAGTCGGATTTCTGATGCTTTTTACTCTTTCGGCTGGAGTTGTTGGTTCATTGATAATCGGCAAGCCGATTATGCTGTATATTGATAATAAGAAAAAGGAAGCGGTAAGTCTACTTGTTTGGACTTTGGTTTTCCTTGCTATAATTACTATCGCAGTTTTAATTTATTTGGGGGTGAGATAAAATGCCACAAACAAAACAATGTAAACAGTGTAGCCAGGAATTTCAGATAACAGATGATGATTTAGAATTTTTGAAGAAAGTAAGCCCGATTTTACAGGGGCAAACTATTTTAATCTCTCCGCCGACTCTCTGTCCGACTTGCAGAGAGATCAAGAGATTATGCTGGCGGAATGAGCGAAGTTTGTACAAAAGAAAATCGGATAAGTCAGGCAGGGAAATTGTTTCTATTTATTCGCCTGATAAAACCGATTATCAGGTGTATGATATTTCCGAATATCAAAGCGATGAATTTGACCCGATGAGTTTCGGCCAGGAATATGATTTTTCAAAAAGCTTCTTTGCCCAATACGACGAATTGCTTCATAAGGTTCCGAGAAAAGCTAGCAACACAACTAGAAATGAAAACAGTGACTACTGTAACCAAACATGGCAAACCAAAGATTCATATCTTTGTTTTAATGTTGGTTATGCTGAGAACTGCCTTTACTGCACAGAAGCTTTCCATGTTAAAAATTGTGTAGATTGTTTTGATATAAGAGATTGCGAGTATTGCTATAGTTGTTTTGATTGCGTTAACTGTAACAAATCGAAATATATTGAACACTGTAGAGATTGTTTTGAGTGCTATTTTATTTATGACTGTTTGGGTTGCAAAAATGTTGTTCTTTCCAGCGGCCTTCATAACAAACAGTATGTCTTTGAAAATAAACAGTTAACAAAAGAGGAATACGAAGAGAGGGTAAAAAACATCGATTTTTCCAGTAGAGCTGCAATGGATGAGCTTAAAAAGCGATTCGAAGAATTGAAAAAGAGTGCCATTCATCGCGAGAACAATAATATTTCTTCAGAAAATTGCACGGGAGATTATTTGATCGAATGTAAGGATTGCACAGATTGTTATAATGCCCTGAAAAGTGAGGGGTGCAAAAGGGTTGCCGGAATTGATGATGCTTCGCGCGATTGTCGAGATATGAACATTATTACTGAGGCGGAGCTTTGCTATGAAGGCACAAGTGTGACCGGACACAAAAACCTTTTAAGCGTTTTTGTGGTCTATGGCAGTGATAATATATATTGTAATTTTTGCGAAAATTGCAACAACTGCTTCGGGTGTGTCGGACTAAACCACAAACAATACTGCATCTTGAATAAACAGTATGCGAAAGATGAATATGAGAAACTGCTAGCAAAAACAATTGAGAAGATGAAAGAGGACAATGAGTGGGGAGAATTTTTCCCGATGAGCATTTCTCCGTTTGGTTATAACGAGGCATTAGTAAATGCCTATCATCCAAAATCAAAAGATGAGGCAAAAAAACTTGGTGCAAAATGGCAAGACAATGATTATTCTCTTCAATATCAGGGTGAATTTTATGCGCCAAAGGATTCTATAAAGGAATATGTTGCCTCGAATGACGAAGTAAAAAATTTGCTCAATGGAGTCTTGGAATGCGAGACAAGCGGAAAAGCATTTAAGGTCATGCCGCAGGAAATCGCTTTTTACATGGAGCATAATATTCCTGTTCCATCCAAGCACTCTGAGATTCGATACGAAGAATTATTTAAAAAAAGAAATCCCCGTAAACTCCACCACCGCCAGTGTATGTGTGAAGAATCTGGCCACGATCATGGCGGACGTTGTCCTGTTGAATTTGAAACCACCTACGCACCCGACCGGCCGGAGAAGATTTATTGTGAAAACTGTTATCAGAAATCAGTTATATGAGCCAAAATAAAACGTGCAAGCAGTGTAATGAACAATTTATCGTTGAAGACGAAGATCTAGAGTTCTACAAAAAAATCTTTCCGACTTTTGCCGGTAAAACTTATCATATCCCGCCGCCGACGCTGTGTCCGGATTGCAGGATGATAAGACGGCTTCTTTGGCGCAACGAGAGAGCCCTTTATAAACGGAAATGTGAACGTACGGGTAAAGAAATTGTATCGATCTATTCTCCCGACAAAAAGCATTTTAAGGTGTGGAATCAAGACGAGTGGTATAAGGACAATTGGGACCCGCTCGATTTTGGGAGGACATATAACTCTTCCGAGTCGTTCTTTAAACAGTTTTATGAATTGCAGCAAAATGTCCCGCGTCCCGCAATGAGTTTTTTTAATTGCGAAGATTGCTATTATTGCAATTTCGTCTGGAATGCTAAAAAATGTTATCTCTGTTGGGCAACGATGGATCTTGAGAATTGTATGTATTCGACGAGATCATTTGAATCGGTCGGATGTGTTGACTGTATTGATACGAGAAATAGCCAGCATTGCTACAGTTGTCTTGACTGCGAGAATTGCTATAAAGCTAGGTACTCAGAACGATGTAAGGATTGCTCAGAGATTTCTTTTTGTTTCGACTGTCGAGGATGTAAAAATATCTATCTTTGCACGAATCTTAGGAACAAACAATATTATATTCGGAACAAGCAGTACAGCCGCGAAGAGTATTTCCGTGTTTTAGAAAAAAATGCGGGGAGCATATCGCGGGGGAAGCAAGATACTGCCGAGTTGAAAGAGATGGAGGAAAAGTCAATTCATCCTGAAAATTACAACCTGAAGTGTGAGGACTGCTCGGGGGATTATCTGACCGAATGTAAAAACTGTTCTGAGTGTTTTTTGGTCGCCAAATCTGAAAGCAGCAAGTATATTTTGAGCGGAAACCAGAATATAAATCATAGCTACGATATATACCAAAATGTAGATAGCGAATTTAGCTACGAAGGAATCGGCGGCTCGGGATATAAAAATATTTTTTGTGCTTGGATGATGCGCGGTAATGATAATTATTACTGTAATTTTTGTGAAAGCTGCTCAAATTGTTTTGGTTGTTTTGGGTTGAAACAAAAACAACACTGCATTTTAAACAAACAGTATTCCAAAGAGGAATACGAGAAGATTGTGTCTGAAATAATAGAGAAAATGAGCAAAGACAAGGAATGGGGCGAATATTTTCCCTCTTGGTCAGCGCCATTTTGTTACAACGAGACTATGGCAAATACCTGGTTTCCAAAGTCCCGTGACGAAGCGGTGAAGCTTGACGCCAAATGGCAAGACAATGATTATATCCCGAATTATTCGGGAGATTATTACTCGCCTAAAGACAAAATTGAAGAATACATTGGCAACAAAGAAGAACAGGAAAAAATGGTGGAAGGGGTACTGAAGTGCGAGGTTTCGGGAAAACCATTTAAGATTATGCCTCAAGAGCTTAATTTTTATATTGAGAACAAAATTGCGATACCGACTAAGCACTATGAAGTTAGGTACTTGGAGAGATTTAATCTTAGGAACCCCCGCAAGCTTTACCGTCGCCAGTGTATGTGTGAAGAACCGGGACATAATCATGAGGGAAGATGCAAAATTGAGTTTGAGGCTACCTACGCACCCGATCGGCCGGAGAAGATTTATTGTGAAAACTGTTATCAAAAGACGGTAATATGAGTATCAATCAAACCTGCAAACAGTGTCAAAAGGAATTCTCGGTCGACAATGAAGAATTAGCCTTGCTAGATAAACTTTCTCCAACTGTTGGCGGACAAAAGCTAGATATTCCTGTACCAACACACTGTTTTAGCTGTAGGGCAAAAAGACGTTTAGGCTGGCGAAATGAAAGGTCGCTTTACAATCGCAAATGTGACAAATCCGGTAAAGAGATTGTTTCAGTGTATCCGCCCGATTCGGAGTATAAAGTCTTTGAACAAAAGGAGTGGTGGGGCGATGGATGGGATGCCAAGGATTATGGGCAGGACTTCGATTTTACAAAATCCTTTTTTGAGCAGTTTGCAGAACTAAATAAAAAAGTCCCTAAATGTGCACTCCTAAATAAAAATCCGGATAATAGTGATTACCTAAATCGCGCCGAAGATAATAAAGACAGTTATATGTCTTTTGACCTTGGATGGAACGAAAAAATTTTTTATTCAAGGACTATTTATAATTGCAACAATCTCATTGATTGTACTTTTTGTAGAGATCATTGCTCTTTTTCTTACGAATGCCTGAATTGTAATTCTGTTGTTAGCTCTAGTTATTGCATTGATTCTTCCAAACTATCTGAATGCCATTTTTGTTTTAATTTGCATGGTTGCCAAAACTGTATATTTTGCGCCAACCTGCATAACAAACAATATTGTATTGAAAATAAACAGTACTCCAAAGAAGAATTCGAGCAAAAGCTGAAAGAATATGACTTTGGGTCTTATCAAAAAATTCAGGAATATAAAACTAGATTCGCCAATATTGTAAAAAGTTGTGTTCATAAATATGCGAGTAATTTAAAATGTGAGAATTGTAGTGGGGATTATCTTGAAAATTGTAAGAATATTAAAATCAGTTTTGGGGTGAAGAATTCTGAAAATGGAAGATATATGTTCGATTCCGAAAGAGGTAAAGATACAATGGATGATTGCTTTTCTGGCGGTGAGGGAGCAGAACTAAATTATGAAGTGCTTGGAGCTGGCTGGCCATACAACACGAAGTTCAATAATTCGTCGTGGCACTGCTCAAATGTCATTTATATAAACTTTTGCCAACACTGCAAGGATTGCTTTGGATGTTCGAACATGAAAAGAGCACAGTACTGCATCCTGAATAAGCAATATTCCAAAGAAGAATACGAGAAATTAATACCCAAGATCGTGGAACATATGAAAAAAACAGGCGAATGGGGCGAGTTTTTTCCACTTCAGATGTCTGAGTTTAGTTATAACGAATCTGTTGCAAACGAGTACTTTCCTCAATCCAAAGAAGAAGTTTTACAAAACGGTTGGAAGTGGAAAGATAAAGTCGACAACCTGGTACCGTCATCCGGTTATGTAATTGCGGACAATATTAATGAGATAACAAATGAAATTTTAGAAAAGGTATTAGTTTGTGAAGTCACCAAAAGACCTTATAAAATTCAGTCCCGGGAGCTCGCATTTTATATCGAACAAAATATCCCAATTCCTCACAAGCATCCCGATCAACGTCACCACGAGCGGCTTTCATTGCGCAACGCACTAAAGCTCCATCACCGCCAATGTATGTGCGAGGAATCTGACCATGACCATTCCGGGCGCTGTCCCGTTGAGTTTGAAACTACTTATGCTCCAGATCGGCCGGAAAAAGTGTATTGTGAAAACTGTTATCAGAAGACGGTTATATAAAAGATAAAAATTAATCTTTAATTTAGGAGATAATATGGCAGATGAAAAACCCACCGAAAGCAGAAAACAGAGATTGGCCCGGGAGCTGAAGGCGGAAACAACTAAGACCTTTGCTACACTTCTGACTTCGGCTTTTGGCCTAATTGCCGCCTTTGCCTGGAATGACTTTGTCAGGGGGACAATAAACCGCTACATTGCGCCGGGTCAGGGGCTTAAATCCCAGCTGCTTTACGCTATTTTGGTAACGCTTTTGGCGATAGTTGTGTCTTTCCAATTAGGCAAACTGGCCGCACGCTACAAAGCGGACGACGAAAGTAAATAATTGTACTAATTAGTTATGTTATAATGTATTAAAAGAAGAGCCTATGGAATCTCAATCTAGTCGAGCCTTAATTATTTTTCTCGTTGTATTAAGCTTCCTAGCCGGCATATTAGGAGGAATTGGCGGGATTGCTTTAGTTTCCTCGTCCGAGACATTGCAAAGAGGTCTCGGCATCTCCGAAAGCGGGGTTAAGCTGCCCGCACCGGAGAGAATAGAAAATATTACAGTTAAGGAAGACTCGGCAGTAATAAGCGCGGTTAGAAAAGTATCTCCCTCGGTCGTAAGCGTTGTCTTCACTAAGGATGTCAAGGTAATTAACCCTTTTAGCTTTTTCGGGGAAGGGGAATCTATCCAGCGTGAACAGGGTAGTGCTACGGGCTTTATCATCACCTCGGAAGGTCTAATCGCCACCAACAAACATGTGGCAAGCGTGGAAGGCGCTGATTATCAAGTGATTACCCCGGATGGCAAGCAATACAAGGCGGAGGTAGCTTCTTTAGACCCCTCGACCGATTTTGCAATTCTTAAAATCGATGCTAAGGGTTTGCCGGTGGTTGAGTTTGGCGACTCCGATAACGTCGAGGTAGGCCAGAGAGTGGTGGCAATCGGCAATGCTCTAGGTGAGTTTCAGAACACGGTTACCGTCGGTGTTCTTTCCGGCAAGGAAAGAACACTTGAGGCAGCCACTGCTACTGGCGAATCGGCTTCGACCCTGGAAGGTCTTCTTCAAACTGATGCGGCAATCAATGAAGGAAATTCCGGCGGGCCGCTAATTAATTTAAAGGGGCAGGTGATTGGCATTAACACCGCAACCGCCGCTAAGGGCCAAGCGGAAGGACTTGGTTTTTCGATTCCCGTTAATTCGATTAAGACTGCCATTGAATCATATAAAAAGTACGACAAGATTGTCAGGCCTTACTTGGGAGTTCGATACGCTATGGTCGACCAGAAAATTGCTGCATTACGGGGCTTGAAAGAGGAGAAAGGAGCTTTGGTTTATGGCGACTCAAGCCGAGGTCTGGACGCGGTGGTTAAAGGTTCGCCGGCTGAGAAAGCGGGTATAAAAGAAGGCGACGTAATCTTGAAAATTAATAATGATGAGGTCAAGGCCGGAAGTTCCTTGGCGCGACTTTTGAGCAAATATCAGCCGGGCGATGAGGTTACAATAAAAATTTTGCGTGACGGTAAAGAACAAGATGCAAAAGTGAAACTTGGGGAAATGCCAAGCTAGCTTTGCTAGCTAAGTAAGAAGTAAAGAGTAAAATTCTAAAAATTCGAGGTGATGCCGTCCCGACCGCTGTTGGCGTGTCGGGACGGCATTGGGCAGAGGGTCAGGGCCCCCGCAGACAACCGAGGCAGACCGGTTGTCCGCTGGGATCGTTGGTCAGAAATGTATCCCGTCCGTGGATCCCTTGGGGACACCGACCGCGGAAGACGAGGGCGCGACGATGGGGCTCTGGGAGCCAGCCTAACAGCTGCCGCAACAGCTTTATCATCGCAATCACCTCTTATTTTCGAGCATAGCAAATCTAGTACGGTTATTTAAGTCGTTTCGGAAAATAGTTTTGAGTTGATATTTTTTTGTATATTCTCCAATTTCTGTTTTTTGACGCGGATCGATTTCGAGGATGGCCAGGCCGTTTTTTGCAAGACGGTTAGGCAAATCGCGAATTAGTTTTTCTATTAAATCGAGCCCATCTTTTCCGCCGTTAAGCGCGATTTTCGGTTCGTTGTAAATTGAATTTTCAGGGATAATATCAGCACTTGGCAAATAGGGGAGATTAGCCAGAACCAGATCAAATTTTTGAGGCAGTTTTGGATTGTCCAAAAGATCGCTTTTTAAAAAAATGATTTTTGTTTTATGAATTTTAGAGTTTTTTCGGGCAACGGAAAGCGCTTTTTCACTAATATCAGTGGCATAGAGTTGAATTGTGAATTGTGAATTGCGAATCATGAATTTTCTTGATTCCTTATATAGAGAGACGGCAAGGCAACCTGTGCCTGTACCCACATCGATGATTGTTATTTTTTTATTCCTAATTCCTAATTCCAAATTCTTAATTCTGTCGTGCAGGAAGCTTAAGGCTTTTTGCACGAGCAGCTCCGTCTCGATTCGGGGGATAAGAACATCCTTATTTACAATAAATTCACGGCCGTAAAACCAGCTCTTTCCAACCGCGTACTGGTAGGGGAGTCCCCGCTCGACAATCGCCTTTTCCGCTTTTTTGAATTTTTTGCAAACGGCAGGGGAGATGGCCAAGTTTTTTTTGCGCAAGAATAACTGCTCTGACGAAATTTTAAGCAAATCCCCCGCTATCTTTTCTGAAATTTTTCGGTTGAGGATAGAGTCTTGCAGAAGATCTATCAGTTTCATGAGGGCGAAACGAAGCTTTCTAATTTCTTTCTTCTTTCAAAATCGGCAAGTTCATTTATCACTTTATCTAAGTCTCCGTCGAGTATTGTTTTCATATTGTTCCAAGATTTTGGAATTCGATGGTCGGTGATGCGGTCTTGTGGGTAATTGTACGTTCGTATTTTTTCGCTTCTGTCCCCTGTTCCTATCATCAAAAGCCGCGCTTCACGACCCTCTTTTCGCTTTTTTTCTTCTTCAATTTGCCATAACCTCGCGCGCAAAACACCGAGTGCTTTCTCGCGGTTTTTAAGCTGCGACCTTTCGTCTTGGGATGTGGTAACCATTCCGGTCGGCAGGTGAGTAATGCGCACTGCCGAATCGGTTGTATTGACTGATTGGCCGCCATGTCCGGACGAGCGGAAAACATCAACTCTTATATCTTCCGGCCGGATTTCGATTTCTCTTTCCTCTACTTCGGGCAGAACGGCAACGGTTGCGGCCGAAGTATGGAGCCGCCCCGATTTTTCGGTTTTAGGGACTCTTTGGACTCGATGAACGCCGCCTTCGTATTTCAATTTTCCATAAGCGCCGAGCTCTGCGATAGAAATAATAGCTTCCTTAATTCCCCCAAGCGGAGTCTCGCTTTTTGAAATGATTGCCGCATTCAGATTTTGTTTCTCGCAAAACATCAAGTACATCCGGAGTAATTCTCCGGCAAAAAGTTCTGCCTCGTCCCCCCCTGTCCCGGAGCGAATTTCTACGATCGCGTTCTTTTCGTCGATTGGGTCGCTCTTGACAATCTCCTCTTCCACTTCGCGAATTTCCTCTTTGATTAACTCTTTAAAATCAGCATCGTCTGATGTTGCAAGCAGGTTTTTTAGTTCTTCGAGTTTATTAATTTTCTCTTCCATATTATTAGTATCACGTATCATCTGTTTTGTATCAAGTATCTCAAACAAAAGATACATATACCGGATATTTGCTTATATTTAGGAGTTCTTATCTTGCGCTTTGGCCGGTTTTTCTTTGGGCTCTCGGTCCTTCCCTTCAACAGCGATCTTCTTAGCCGCTTTTCTTTTTGAGGCTTCCGCCTTTATCTTCTCTGATTTTTCAAGTCGGGCTTTGAAGCGGTCGAGCCTTCCGGCGGTATCAACGAATTTCTTTTCGCCGGTATAGGCAGGGTGGCACTGCGAGCAGATTTCGACTTTAAGAGTTGGCACGGTTGCGCCAATCTCAAAACTTGCGCCGCAGGCACAGGTAACTTTTGCTTTGTCGTAATATTTTGGGTGAATATCTTTTTTCACGAGATAAATGCTAACAGATAGTTTTCAAATTTTCAACTCTTAAGATGCGACGGCCCCGACAAGTTGACGCTGTCGGGGCCGGTAGGCGGACGTGGTGGGTTGCTTCTAGTCGAAGATGGTGATTGCGAAGCTACCCACTGTTAGTCCTAGCAGGAGGGAGACGAAGCCGGCACCGAGGAGGGTTGCGCCGAAAGCGACATTCGCTAAAGATGCGGTGTCAATCGGCTCCTTTTTCTTCTGCTCGGTGCGGAGGATGCGAAACCCTACCGATGATGCGGCAAGGCCGAGCAAGATTGTCAGCACCGTGGCTCCAAGCATAGTTCTCTTCTCCTCCCACCCTGGGTGAGCGGCGTTATCGTTGTCGGATGAACGTCGTCCGCCCGAGCGGGAGGAATGTTTCAAGTTGCGGATTATCCTAGAGATTATAGAATTAGATTATATGAATGTCAAGGTAAAAAAGGCGATTTGGGCTGTTTTTTTGGTTTTAGTTACTGTGCTAATTGGATTGGCCTTCATTATCGTTCGAACCGGCTTTTTGTCTGATAAACCCGCAGTTTCTGAAAAAATAGGACTACCCACCAGCGAAAAAATATCAACCATCGTTGTTCCCCACTTTAATACTTTCCAAACCGAGCGGCGGGATTTTTTAAAGAAAATATCTGGCGAAGTTAGCCCCAAGAAAATCGTGGTTGTTTCTGTCAATCACTATGGATTGGGCGAGAAAGACTTCTTGACGACTCAAAAATCATGGGATTTTTCAGTTGTCGACCCCAAAATTAATACTGAACTTTTTGATTCCTTAATTAAGTCAGGGCAAGTTGGCGCTGACGAAACCGTTTTTGAAAATGAGCACGGTATTAAAAATGTCCTTCCCGATTTAGCCGAATATTTTCCCGAATCTAGCTTCCTGCCGGTGATTGTTAAAGAAACCGCGTTGAGGGAAAAAACAAAAGAATTTTCCGGTTTGCTCTACAGTGAGTGCCCCGACTGTCTCTTGGTCAGCTCGATTGATTTTTCCCACTATAATCCGAACTCCTTAGCTCAAATTCATGACGTTATGTCACTCTCTGCCCTTAATAGCTTAGATGAAGAAAAAGCTTGGACAGCTGAAACGGACTCCCCCCAAGCGCTTCTACTGACACTGCTCTGGGCGGGCAAGCGCAACACCCAAAAATTTAATCTTGAATTGAATTCCAATACGGGCGAGAAGGCGAAAAATGACGATATTGAAACAACCAGTGTGATTCTGGGCTATTTTTCCTCCGGTGAAAAATCTCAATTTGGGAAAAAGACGACTTTCGTTATCGCCGGCGATGCGATGTTTGACCGATTTGTTTATCATAGCTTCAAAAGCAAAGGCCTCGAAGATATTTTTAAAAAATTTGGACCGAGAGTTTTTGCCGGCGCTGATTTGGCTCTTGTTAATCTTGAAGGCCCGATATCAAGCGGGCCAATAATCGATGACATCTCGCCGGATAATTTAATCTTTAACTTCCCGAGCAAAACTCCCGACGCCCTTAAATTTGCCAAGATTAAGGCAGTTTCTTTAGCCAACAACCACACTCTAAACGCAGGTGCTCAAGGGTTCAGCACTACCCAAGATATTTTGAGAAACAATTCAATTTTATTTGCTGGTCACCAGAGCCAGATTGGCGAGCAAAGTGTTCTGCGAGTTGAGGCGGAAATTCCTTTGAGTATTATCACAGTCAACTCTTTGGAGGGCTCAAACGGGGTTGGGGGACTGGTAGAAAAAGAAAAATCAGCTGGGCGGTTTGTTTTGGTTTTCCCCCACTGGGGGAATGAATATCAGAAAGTTCACTCCCCTGCCCAGCAAAAATTGGCTCGAAGTTGGATTGACTCCGGCGCCGACTTTATAGTTGGCTCACATCCTCACGTGGTTCAGGATTTTGAAATATACAAAAGCCGCCCGATCGTTTATTCTCTCGGCAATTTTGTTTTTGACCAAGGGTTTTCAAGAGAAACTCAAGAGGGGCTGATTTTAGCAGGGATAATCTCCGATAAAGAATTGCAGCTGACTTTTTTACCGACCGAAGAGATTAGTATCAGGCCGCAATTACAGCAGGGAGATAAAAAAACAAAAAACATCGCCGAAATACTCGATATCAATTCCCAAAATGGATTTGCGAAACTAAGTAGTGATACAATTAAAATAAATAGATAAATATGAGGCGGAGGGGATATGGCCGAAGAATTTGTGGATGCGCGAAAAGAGAGCGGAGCTAAGAAAATAAGCCCTATCAAGATAACTATAATTGTTCTGGCTGTTATAGCTGTGGGAGCTTTAGGATTTATCGGCTACAGCTTCGCCAAATCAAAGTATGGCTGGGGCAAAAGTGATGCCTCGCCTACCCCAACCGTCTCGGCGGTTCCTTCGCCCTCACCGACTCCTTCGGTTGTGATGGTAGTTGACGAAGGCGTGGCTTGGATTAAGCCGCCGGAAAAGCTCGATGACCTGGGCCTTTTTAGCAAGAAAGAAGGCTTTGAAGGTATGGGTGAATACCAAAGCACAGATTATTATAAGGTAGCGACGACTACGGAGGGCTCGGAAATTATCACTGCCGTAGTTAATGTTGCCGTTCCCGGCGTGGGAGAAGATATCCACCGTTTTGTCAAAAGAGGCGGCACTTACTATCGAATCGCTCAAAACAGTTTTAACGAAAACGGCGATATGTACAATTGGGGCGGTTTTCAGCAGGAACAAAACTACGTTCTCAAATCGCTTTTGAACGAGAAAGTGATAAGCCAGGGCAAAACCGATTTGACCCATTCATTTCTTGGCGGAATTGAAGCTGCCGAAGGGTTTAGCAGCGGTGGAAAACTTATGTCGACCAAGTGGGGCGAACTTAAGCTCGAGCTTGGCCAGAGCGTTGATGAATCCGATGGGCTTGCTAAAGTCGGCCGCTATTATATCGAGCTTAATGACTCGACCAAGGCTTATTATCAGCCGAGACCCTCGTTTGCCCGAGACGATAATACCTTTGCCTTGGATTGGATAAAAGACGGCAGCGGGAAGAACTTTGAGATGATGAGGGTATCGGGTTGCGGCGGCGCTTTCGGGGCCTTTCCGGTTGTTGTAACTAAGAGTGCTTTGAACAACAAGGTTTTAGCTGGGACGAAAGGGGATTCAAAATTCTACACCTTTGAGAACGTTGCCGATGATATTGTTAAATTCGGCTATAAAGTCTACGAGATGGACGGTTTAGGCGGCAAAGATGACATTAGCACTTTCGCTTCCAATTTCGGTATCAATCTATGGGTGGATGATCTAAAGACAGACGTTATCTACTCAAACGTGAAATATCTGCCGCAGGTTGAATGCGCCAAGCCGGTTGTTTATCTCTATCCACAAAAAGAAATGCCGGTAAAGGTTTTAGTCGGGGCTAATATTTCGCAGTCGGATCCGCCTTATGGCGAGGGCTGGAATGTTGTTGCTAAACCGTCCGGTCAAATAATTTCGGCTGGCAAAGTTTACCCTTATCTATTCTGGGATGGTTTGGGTTTGGGGATGTATCCGGCCATAAAGTCGGGGGCGGTAGTTGAGAGCTCAAAAGTTAAATCAACGATTACCGGCCAGCTTAAGGAAATTGGTTTAAATCAGAAAGAAATTACTGATTTTCTCGAGTTCTGGATGCCGAAGATGCCCAGTAGTCCTTATGTTAGATTAACTTGGTTTACCAATGAAGAGCTTGCTGAGCTGGCGCCGCTTAAAGTTACACCAAAGCCGGATTCGGTTATCAGAGTTTTCCTTGACTTTGCCGCTCTTGATAAATCAGTTGCCTTGCCTCCCCAAGTTCTGCCTAAATATGAAAGGAAAGGTTTCACGGTTGTAGAGTGGGGAGGATTGCTGCGAAGCAGCAGATAAATAAGCTTCGGCTCTTGCACTCGTGACAGATTTAGGGTAGGATTATTTCCGTCAACTACTAAATGTAGGATTTTTTAATGTCAGTTACTATTCCAACAGTCAAAGAGTTATTCAAGGCCGGGGCACATTTTGGCCATCGAAAGGCCAGAACTGATGCACGCTCCCAGGAGTATATTTTTACTTACCGCAATAAAGTTGCGGTTATTGACCTTGAGAAAACTCGCGCCGGTCTAGAAAAAGCCTTGGACTTTCTAGTAAATCAGGCGAAGCAAGGGGCAACGATTTTATTTGTTGGCACTAAAGATCAGGCAAAAGATAAGGTAAAAGAGACCGCCGAAGCCCTAAAGCAGCCCTATATTGTTTCCCGCTGGCCGGGCGGGCTTTTGACTAATTATAACGAAGTAGCGAAAAGCGTTAAGAAAATGCTCAAGATCGAAAGTAATATTGCCGAAAACAAATATGAAAACTTAACCAAGAAAGAAAGATTGCTAATTGAGAGGGATTTGAGGAAAAAGCAGACAATTTTCGGCGGTCTTAGGTATCTTGAGCGAAAACCGGATGCTTTGATCGCAATCGACGCCAAAGAAGAGGAAATTGCTATTAGAGAAGCTAGGGCCTCTGGCATTGCTACTGTGGCCATATGCGATACCAATTCAAACCCGAAAATAATTGATTATTGCATTCCGGCAAACGACGATTCCCAACAGGCGATCGAGATTATATTTGGCCTAATTAAGGATACGATTGAGAAAAACTTCAAACCGAAGGCGTCCGCTGAGGAAAATCTTGAGGGTCGTGTTGATCGGGCCATAAGCAAGAAGGAAGACGTGAAGAAAGAAACGATACCCGCGGCTAAAAGGGCGGTTGCTAGAAAAGTAACAATGAAGAAAGCAGTAACGGCCAAGAAATAATCCTATGGAAAAAATAAAAAAACTACGTGAAAAAACCGGTGCCGGCGTAATGGATATCAAGAAAGCTCTTGACGAAACCGGCGGCGATGAAAAGAAAGCCGAGAAAGTTCTTAAAGCTAGAGGCGTTGAAATTGTCGAGAAAAAATCAAGCCGCGCCACATCGCAAGGGCTAATTGATTCTTATGTCCATTTTGGCAAGATCGGGGTTTTAGTTGAGATTAGCTGCGAAACCGATTTTGTCGCTCGGAATGAGGATTTCAAGAAATTTGTTCACGAGGTTGCTCTTCAGATAGCAGCTTCCGAGGCAAAAACAGTTGAGCAACTATTGAAAGAAGAATATTTTAAAGAGCCTGGTACAACGATTGAGGATCTTCTTAGGGGCGCAATCGCCAAAATCGGCGAAAATATTAAGATAAAAAGATTTACCAAGTACTCTCTGGGGGAATAAGGGTCGCTCACCGCTTGACACGAAGATACGCTTGGATTATTAGCGGGTTCCACCCCGCGAAGCCCAGCAGAAAAAGCCCGTTCTTGAGAGAATTCTCGCGTTCCACCTGCTCGAAGCGGCTTGCTCGTCCCGCCACAGGCGGAACACCGGCTCGCTTCGCCTGCGAATGATCTTCTTGAGCTGTGCGGTTTGCTTAAGTTCTAATTATTTTTGTCTCCTTTAGCAACTTTGATTTTTCGGCGGGAATCAGCTAAATTAAAAGAGAGGTGAAGATATGTATCAGCAGGAGATAAAAACACTAAAACAGAAATTCGATCAGATAGCCGGCCGGCTTAGCGAGGATTTGGCAACGGTTAGGACGGGGCGCGCTTCGACTTCGTTGGTTGAAAATATTACTGTCAGTTATTATGGTTCGACTGCACCGCTCAAACAAATGGCGACTCTCTCAACACCTGACCCAAGCCAAATTGTTATTCAGCCTTGGGACAAGAATTCTCTGGGTGATATTGAGCTGGCAATTAGAAACTCGGACTTGAATCTATCGCCCGTAAATGACGGCAACGCGGTGAGGGTTGTCCTGCCGCCGATGACCCAAGAAAGGCGCGATGAATTAATAAGAAATATTCACCGAAAAGGCGAGGAAGCGCGGGTGGCTTTGAGGTCAGTTAGGCAGGATTCCTGGGAGAAAGTAAAAAAAATGGAGAAGGACAAAAAGATTACTGAAGACGACCGTTATGCTGCAGAAAAAGAATTGAATGAATTGATTGACAGTTACAACCAAAAGGTCGAGGAGGCGATTGTTAATAAGGAGAAAGAACTAAGAAGTATCTGACTTATTATGCTCGTTTTAACTATTCTTGCTTTTGTCATTGTCTTAAGCCTTTTAGTTTTTGTTCATGAATTTGGCCATTTTGTCATGGCGCGGCTTTCCAAAATTAAAGTTGAGGAATTCGCCTTTGGTTTTCCGCCGAGACTCATCTCAATGAAGCGCGGCGAAACGCGCTATAGTATTAATCTCATCCCTTTCGGCGGTTATGTGAAAATGCTCGGTGAAGATAAGTCAAATCCTTCACCGGATTCTTTCAGCCAGAAGAAACCGCGAGTACGTTTTTCTGTTATTGTTGCTGGGGTTGTAATGAATATTGTTTTAGCTGGGGTTTTGTTTTCGGCAGGCTATATGATGGGAATGGCGCCGGTAAGACTCGATCCGAATGCTTTGGGAGGGCAAAAAAGTTTCGAAGTAGTGGTGGCCGAAGTTGTCGGGGGCTCCCCGGCTGCTTCTGCAGGATTAGAGCGCGGTGATTCTATCTTGGGCTTTGCTTCAAGTGAAGAATTTAGCAAATTTACCCACTCCAACTTGGGCCGTGAAGTATACTTTTCGGTTAAAAAGGACGGACGGGTACAGGAGATGACAGTTAAGCTTTCAGATAGTGAATCTACTCCCTTTGGCGTGGGCGTGGTATCTTTACCGATTGTTAAACTCCCATTTTTTAGTGCTGTATATGCAGGATTTAAGGAAATGCTCTATACAACAGGTTATATTTTCGTAATGCTAAAGGATTTAATCGTTAATTTGTTTAAGGAACATAAAGTAACAGAGCAAGTCGCGGGACCGGTTGGCATCTTTAATCTGACTGGGCAAGCAGTCAAAATGGGAATAGTTTATCTTATCCAGCTAGCAGCAATCCTTTCTATTAATCTCGGTCTCATCAATATCCTTCCCTTTCCGGCTTTGGACGGAGGCAGAGCCGTTGTTGTTCTAGCTGAAGGTATTTTCCGCCGCAGGGTGGTAAAGGAAGAGATCGAGAATTTCTTTCATACTCTAGGTTTTGTACTTTTGATGGCCCTGATCGTCTTAATTACGTTTAAGGAGTTAAGAGCCTTGTTTTAGTCCCCCCGTTTTTTAAATACTGTATACTAAAGTTAACAGGAGGGCTTATAGATTATCCTCTCATCGTGGGGAACTGGAAAATGAATTGCGCTTTACCCGAAGCTTTAGTTCTCGCTGGCCGAATTTCAAAGTCAGTTGAAGGGATTAAGCACCTCGAGGTCGTTTTGTGCCCTCCCAGCGTTTATATCTATTCGATTTTTGATTATCTTAAGGCGAAACCCTTGAACTTATTTTTTGGCATTCAGAATACAATGTGGGAAGAAGAAGGTGAGTATACGGGAGAAACCTCGCTTCTTTTCGTTAAGGGTATTTGCCGCTATGTTATTTTGGGACATTCGGAGAGGCGGCACAAGTTTTCCGAGACGGATCAAGAGGTAAACAAAAAAGTGGTTTTTGCCCTTAAGTATAATTTCTTGCCGATTATTTGTGTTGGCGAAGAGGAAAGATTTCATCTCGAGGATCATTTCAAAACCGAGGTCGAAAGAATGAAGCGCCAAGGAGGGATTATTTCACAGATCGATAATGCTTTACTCGGCGTTTCTGTCGGAGAATTAAAGAATGTTGTTATCGCTTATGAGCCGGTTTGGGCTATAGGTACTGGTAACGAAGCGACTGGTGCTTACGCTGCTTCTATCTGCTATATAATAAAATCTTACTTAGCTGAAAAATACGGAGAGGATATTGCTAAAGACATAAAAATCCTTTACGGTGGTTCTACAAATTCGAGAAATACAAAGGAGTATATGCTCCAGCCTTCAATTGATGGACTTTTAGTTGGGGGTTCCTCTCTGAAAGCGGCAGAATTTATCAAAATGTGCCAAACCATATCCGAGGTGAAAAGTGGCCGAGCTATCTAAAAGGATTGTAAGAGTCCCCCCGCACCGCCAAATTTCCAAAGCTGACTTTCGCTTAAAGCGTGTTCTAATCAGGTTTGATCTAAATGTTCCGGTTGAAAAAGGCGAGGTTCAGGATGAAAAAAGGATAGAAGCGGCAATGCCCACTCTTAAGAAGGTTATGGAGAGAGGGGCAAAGGAGATTATCGTCATCAGCCACCTGGGGAGGCCGGAGGGTAAAAGACGGGATGAATTTTCACTTAGACCGGTCGCTCAAATAATCGCTAAAAGGTTGAGATCAAGAGTCAAACCAAAGAAAATTGAAACCGAAATAGATAGCCCGGCGCTAAAAGAATATTTTGAATTAACCCCTCGAGTGAAATTATTTGAGAACCTGCGTTTTGATCCGGGTGAGGAAAGTAATTCTGCCTCTTTTGCAAAAAAATTGGCCTCTCTGGCTGATATTTTTGTTCAAGATGCTTTTGCTAATATTCACCGCGAGCATACTTCGATGGTTGGGCTGCCGGAATTGCTCCCGACCTATGCGGGTTTATTGCTAGAAAAAGAAGTTTATCATCTGATGAAGATCTTGAACAATCCCGACCGGCCTTTTGTTACGCTAATTGGCGGAGCGAAAGTAGCTGATAAATTGCCGATAATAGAAGCTTTTTCGAAGATTGCCGAGGCAGTTCTGGTAGCGGGCAAAACAGCTAATGAGTATATTCTTGAGGGGCATCCGAGAACGGGGGATATTTACCTGCCGACAGATGGGATAAGTAAGCTCGGATCAATTGTGCCGATCAATGAACAGACCTTAAAGTCTGGCATTTTTGATGTTGGACCTCAAACAATAATGCTTTATAAAAGCATTCTGGCTTCGGCGAAGACTATTTTCTGGAACGGAAATCTTGGGATGACTGAGAACAAGCGCTTTATCCACGGAACGTATGAGATTGCCCGTTTTATCGGCAAGCTTAAGGCTCATAAGGTCGCTTCCGGTGGGAACACAGATGAGGTAATCTCTGCGCTTAATCTTACTGATCAATATAGTTTTGTTTCAACCGGTGGCGGAGCAACGAGCGATTTTATCGCCGGCAAGAAATTACTTGCCCTCGAGTTGTTGCTTAGATGAATTAAGGGGCGGATATGAAACTACAGGAATTGGTTGAAAAAGCTTATAAAGAGCGTTTTAGCGTTGCTGGCTTTAATGTTTATAATTTAGAGTCGGCTAAGGCGGCCGCTCGGGCAGCCGATGTGACCGGGAAGCCGGCTCTTTTAATGACAACAGAAAATGCTCTCGAATATGCTGGCTTTGGGCAGCTGGTGGCGATTGTTTTGAGGATTAAAAAGGATGCAAAAACCCCAATATTTTTGCATTATGATCATGGAACAAGCGTGGATCTTTTGAAATTAGCGATGAAGAGCAGTTACGATTCGGTAATGTTTGACGGATCGAAGCTGCCGATTGACCAAAACATTATGCTCTCGAAAGAGCTTCGCAAATTGGCCCATTCTAAAGGAGTGGTTTTTGAAGCGGAAATTGGCCGGGTCGGCGGCGAGGAAGAAAATATTAGATCGGAGGAATTTAAGACTAATCCTCCCGAAGCTTTGAGGTTCTACAACGAAGTAAAGCCCGATATGCTAGCGGTAGCAATTGGCAATATCCACGGGCGAGAAACCTCAGCCGAACATCTCGACTTTTCTCTTCTTGCTAAAATTCAGGATTTGGTTAAGTGCCCCCTGGTTTTACATGGTTGCTCGAACAGAAATCCGCGCGAATACCAAGTAGCGGTTTCTCAAGGAGTAGTCAAAATTAATATCGATACAGAGCTTAGAGAAGCTTTCGTCGATGGGTTAAAAAGAGCATTGCATAAAAAGGAAACAAACCCGCGCAAAATTTTAAGTTATGCTTCAGATGAAGTGACGAAGTGCGCCAAAGAAAAAATCGAGATTTTTTCGTGTTCCAAGTTGCATTGCTAAGTATTGATTGTAAAAGATCTTTTTTGTATACTATGCTCGGATGCGCCTTGGCGGGACACCCCTTCCACCCTGAAAGGGGGTGGTTGCCGTGGGCAGTCGAGCTTTTGTCTATGCCTGGATGGAGGTAGATGGTGGGCAAGGCGATCCCCGCCGGCTCTCGCGCGAGGCCTTGATCGGCAAGATCGAGGCGGGCGAGAAAGGCTGGGCAGTAGTGTCGTACTTTCTGCCCGGCGGGGACGAGCTGCGGGCCACTTTGAGTCTGACCATCGCTCGATCGGATGACGCAGGCGTTGGGCTTGTCCGAATTGCGCCGGGCGACACCGCGCAGTTCCCGATTGGGAGGGTTATTGTCCCGCGAGATTCACTCGAGCTGTTTGTTGGTCTCGCCGAGGCAGAGCTTGCCAAGGCGTGCCAAACCGTCGAAGGGAGGACGTTGCCAAGTGAAGAGGAGCTCGCCCCTGTGGGGGCAGATGCAGCCTAGTGCGCGACGTACCCCGCCAAGGCGCAGCACTCATCCATTCCGTGGCTCCGGCCGTCCATTGCAGGACATTAGCCGGAGCCACATCTCGTTTATTGTGCACCAGGTAGTGAAAATTTGATATTTTTTCGCTGTGAAATAATTTTTAGCAACCCAAAAAAGCTAGTTCGCAAATCCTATTTTTATTTCTCGGTCAGCTTTGAAAAAAATGATATTTCATTTATCAAATTTCTACTACCTGGGAACTTGATAAAAATCCCTCTTTTGCTATACTCTCCAGAGTTGGAGTAAATATGCCATCTCAAAAAAAAGAACTGTCAAAAAACAGGATAAAGCTTAGCATCACTGTCCCGCCTCAGGTAATGAGCGATTTTTTTGAAAAGGAATACGGGCGGCTTGCCCCGACCGTTTCGCTTTCTGGCTTTAGGCCGGGTAAGGCGCCGCGGGTGATGACAATCGAAGCGATCGGCCATAATCGTCTCTCTCAAGGCGCGGTCACAGCCGCAATTGATCGGTCCTATCGCGAGGCTCTTTTGGAGCATAAAACCTATCCCGTCACTCAGCCCTCAATATCTATATCGAAGCATCCTTCCTTTGATCTTAAATCTGGCGATAATGAGCTGGCCTACGAAGTTGAATTTGATATTTTGCCCGAGGCGAAGATCGGAAATTATAAGAAGATTAAAGTACCAAAAATCGATGCCGAAAAGCTGAAGGTTACACAGGATGAGGTTGAACAGGTCGTTAAATATCTTTTGCGTCAGCAGGCAAAACTCACCGATTTAGATCGCCCAGCGAAAAAAGGGGACTGGGCTCAAGTTAATTTCAAAGGTTATCTGAAGGGTGTTTATAAAGAGAAGCTCTCAAGTCCAAGCCTGCCTCTTGTTTTGGGCGAAACCAAAGTGATTCCCGGTTTCGAGGATCAGATTGTCGGTATGAAAAAAGATGAGAACAAAAAATTCACTTTAGCTTTCCCAAAGGATTTTCAGGATAAGGAATTTGCTTCAAAGTCAGTCGATTTTGAATTGCATCTTGAGCAATTAAAGGAAATTGGATTGCCGGAAGCTGATAAGGAATTTGCTAAAAAGTTTGGTCACGATAATCTTGAAAAAATGAAGAGAGCCATTAGAGAGGGTCTGGAAAAAGAAAAATTGGACCGCGAAAAGCAGACTCAAAGAGCAGCCATCTCAGGACAGATTATAAAGATGACCAATGTTAGCATCCCCAAATCCCTAATTGATAATGAAGCCGCCCGCCTAAAATCTCTTTTAGAGCAGGATCTAACTAAACAGGGGCTTTCGGTTGAAAAATATTTGGAAAGAACCAAAATGGATCAGAAGCGTTTTGATCGAGATCTTGAAGAGCAGGCGAAGCGTAATATTACCTTAGGCGTCGGCTTGGGTGAGGTTGGCAAAAAAGAGGGAATGAACCTGGCGCATGACTCGGCGGAAAAGGTATATGAGAGAATAATCGAACTTTGTACTAGATAGTGTAAAGAGTTCTTGACATTTAACCTGAAAATTGCTTTAATTTTTCTAAGGAGTTAATATGTCATATTTGATCCCAACTGTTATCGAGAAGTCACAATTTGGTGAACGCGCTTACGATATTTACTCAAGGCTTTTAAAAGACAGAATTGTTTTTTTGGGCGGAGCGATTGATGACGATGTGGCTAATATTGTTATTGCCCAGCTTCTATTTTTACAATCTGAATCCGATAAAGAAGATATAAAGCTCTATGTTAATTCGCCCGGCGGAACGGTAACGGCCGCTTTAGCGATTTATGATACGATGCAGCATGTCAAACCTGATGTTTCGACTGTTTGCGTTGGACAGGCGGCTTCTGGCGCGGCGCTTCTTTTAGCCGGAGGCAAAAAGAGCAAGCGATTTGCTTTGCCTCACGCAAGAGTTATGATTCACCAACCCTTGGGGGGAGTTGAGGGCCAAGCCACCGATATAAAAATTCACGCTGAGGAAATATTAAAAACCAAGGATCGCCTGAATGAACTTTTGTCTAAAGCGACTGGCAAAGGAAAAAAGCAAATTGAGCAAGATACCGAGCGCGACAGGTTTTTGACGGCTGAAGAAGCCAAAGCCTACGGAATTGTAGATAAAGTGATTTCGAAATGACTACCCAACAAATCTTCGATCTAGCTATTCAAGTTGGCATAAAAAACGATCCCCGCGGCAAAGCGGAGGTTGCTCGGGTTTTGAAGAAAAATCGCCGGGATTTTCGGGAGTTATCGAAGAAGAAGCAGGCCGAATATGATAAAGAGAAATTTGTCAACCCTTATTCTGACTCGAGATTTTTATCTGGTGACAAAAACAAGAAGGTGAAGAGAGTTTTGGTTGGGATTGACATTGATTCGGCGGAGGTAATTTTAGCTAAGGAACTGGAGCGATCCGGTAAACCGATCGACTTGATAATTGCTCACCACCCTGAAGGCGCGGCGCTGGCTGATTTGCACGAAGTTATGGATATCCAGACAGCCGTTTTGGCTCGCGCCGGCGTGCCGGAAAATATCGGCGAGGGGGTTCTGAAAGAGCGACTTGAACAGGTTTGGCGCTCAATCTCTTCCGCTAATCACTATCAAGCAGTTGATGTGGCAAAGATTTTGGGTATCCCGATGATTAATGTCCATACCCCGGCCGACAACTGTGTTTGGAAATTTGTTGATGATTATATTTCAAAAAAGAAGCCAAAAACCCTGGGCGAAATTATTGATATTCTTAAAGAAATCCCGGAGTACAAAAAAGCAACTGAACTTCATGCCGGACCGGGAATTTTTGCAGGGAGCGAAAAATCACGCGCTGGTAAGATTGTTGTTACCGGTATGACCGGCGGTACCTCTGGAAGCGAAAAGATTTATGAAAGAATGAGCCACTATGGCATCGGCACGGAAATCGCGATGCATATTCGCGAGGAAGACCGCGATGAGGCGATTAAGCACTACATCAATGTTGTCATCGCCGGCCATATTGCTTCCGATTCATTAGGTTTGAATATTTTTGTGGACGAGCTGGAAAAGAAGGGAGTTGAAATTGTTCCATGCTCGGGATACATTAGATACTCGCGCACAAAGGCGCGTTCGTAATTTCTAAAAGCACTTTGGACTAAATAAATGGAGAAAGGGCGGTCGCGTTTGACGCGACCGCCCGGGTTTGTTGTGGGCGGGCAAGCCGCCCACGGACCGCCCATAGCAGGGCAAGGACTTCACCTCCTACAAGCTAAACGGGTGGATGATGGGCAGAGACTCACCAACGAGAGAGTACATCCTGTCCTTGACCAGCGGGGCATTCTGCTCCGACTGGATGAGGATAGCATTGGGGAAAAGTTCGCTGAGGGCTTTCCCTTCGTAGGCGTACTGGACGACCTTGCTCTGCGCGTGTTTTCTGGGATCTTGGCGAATAAGGCGGGTCAACCTGATCGCACTCTGCCGATACTCGCGGGCAAGACGTTCTGTCTCTGCGAGGCGTGAAGCGTGCGCAGCGAAGCTCTCGAAATCGATTGCTGAGCGCGCCTCGAGATCCGACCAGAGGACAGACTGCCAGTTGGCAGGTAACTCCTTTTGCCCATCTGCTATCATCATTCGCCAGAGTTCGGTAACTTCTTCCTGGTCTGTCTGCCAACCCCAGCTTCGAAGCGGCTCGAGATCCGGGACGATGATTGTGAGCCGAACCGGGATGACCCGTTCGATCTGTCCGAGCAACTTCTTGGCCTGTCCTCCAAAGCGTTCGACAAAAACTGTCTTTCCGAGATCGAGTTCGACCTCTTCTCTATCCCTTGCAGCTTTGGGGCAGGAAAAGGTTATGAACTCGATCTGAGATTTGCCTAGTGCTTGGCAGAGTCTGCTAAGACCGACTATCTCACCAACTTCGTGAGCTTCGATGATATCAAAAGCAGCGCGGGCTGTTGCTGAGAGCGCCTTAAGCGCTTTTCTCTCTTTGTTTCGCACAAAATCACCCCTTTCTCTTCCCGTGTCCGGGAAGAGGCTAGGCTAAATAATTAGAGATCAAATTTAACGCAGGGCTCTTCCCGAGGAAGATTTTGTCCTGCGGTGATGACAAGCCATTCTTTCTAAAATCAATTTATAGCCGTTCATGCCGCGATTGAGCCATTTTGAGACGCGGGCGACGGTCGTTGAGGATAGGCCCGTTTCCTTCTCAATTTGAGAGTAGGGGATCCTGTCGTTAAGCATCTGTGCTGCCTGCCAACGTTTTGAAAATTCAATTATTTCCTCTTCCGTTAGGAGGTCGCGGAAAAATTTTTTTGCCTCATTCAAAGTCTGCAGTTTCAAAACTGCTTTGAAGAGCCCTCTCGATTTTTGATTATCCCAATTCTTTTTCATTGTTTACCCAACTAAAGTGCTTTACTATACTAAAGTATCATTCCATAGGGATTCTGTCAATCCCTCATTTTTTTCTCTCTAAAAGATTTCGAATCGAAAATTCACAGTGAGATTTACAGGCTTGAAAGAATGTACTACAATCTTTCTAGTCCCTGAGGGAGGTGATGCGAGCTGTGGCGTGCAAGTACCTTCGTGATCCCGGGAAGAGTAAGATCTACACCTGTGTTGTCTGTGGTTCGGTGGTCGTGGAGCCGGGCCGTAACTGCGGCCCGGGTCTATGTCTAGACTACGAGGACGAGGCCAAGCTGCGTGGCGGTTGCCGCCCAAAAGAAGAATCCCCGAAGGGGGACAGGGACGAACCTAGGGGTTAGCCAAACGAAGCGCTAGCCCCTATTGACTTGAAAAGCGGTATAATTTGTTTAGTATGAGAAACTGCTTTTTGGTCTTTTGCAGCTTAATTTTTGTCTTATTAGTCGGGCCCTTTTTACTGACCCTGAATTTAAGCCGGACTATTGCTTCACCTGATTATGTTAAACGGTCAATCAACGGGGCTGATCTCTATCAGAAAATCGTCAGCGTCGATTCAAAAGAATTAGCCGATTTTTTTAGCGGTGGGAATCCAAATGCAGACGCACCCCCGCCGGAATTTATCGACCAGCTTAAAAAAGCGATTGGTCAGGAAGATATCAAGCAGGCGTTCGAGAAGAATTTTGATGGGGCGGTTACGGCCCTTAAGGAGGGCAAGAGCGAATATTCGATAGACATCAGTAATTTAAAAACCAGGCTTGTTAGGGGGGCAGACTCACCAGAGCTTTCTCAATATTTTGGCCAAATCAAAGAGAAATTTCCGGTTCATTTCCCCGATTTTATTGTTTCGTTTGCTAAAGCGATCAAATATTCTTCGCTGATCATCCTAATCGTAGGGTTGTTTCTTTGTCTACTTTTGGCCTCATCAATTCTTCTGGCAAGAGGCGCAAGATCAAAAGTGCGCACGGCAAGCCTGCTCTTTCTTATTACAGCAATCGTTGCGACTATTCCCGCCGTCTTAGGTTATGTTATTGATGTGCCTCTTCCCAATCTTGGGTTGCCGCAGTCGATTTTTCAGGCTATTAGCGATGTTCTTAATAATCTTAAGGACGGTCTCGCTCGGCTTTTTGCTCTAGAAGCGGCCATTTTCGCCGTCTTGGCAGTGGTTCTTTTTATAATCGGATTTTTTGTCCCTCGGGCAAAGCTGAGTCCTTCTGGAGCAACGACAGCTCCGGTCCAGCCGCCAGATCAAAAATAGTTCTATGAAAAAAGCAATAGTGATTAAAATAACTGGACAAGTTCAAGGGGTTGGTTTCCGCTGGAGTGCAAAAAATAAGGCAGATGATCTGAAAATATTTGGCTATGCTAAAAATGAGCCAGGCGGCAGAGTCTTGATCGAAGTCGAGGGTGAAACTACTGCTGTTGATAAGTTCGTTGATTGGTGCAAGAACGGACCGGATTCTGCCCAAGTGGAGCAGCTCGATATTGAAAACACAGAGCCTAAAGGTCATCGGAGTTTTGAGATTGTTCTAAATTAGAATATACTCAACCTACTATGACCGGCAAATTTTTAGGATTTCCCAGAGGTTTTCTTTGGGGGGCCAGCGTGTCCTCTCATCAGATAGAAGGGGGCTTGATTAATAACTGGAGCAGATGGGAGATCGAAAACGCGGGGAAGCTAGCTAAAGATGCCCGGAATTCCCCCTGGCCGAGGGAGGGGGTTTTAAAAAAAGAGGCCCGAAATCCTCCTAACTATATTTCGGGTTTAGCTTGCGACCATTATAATCTATTTAAGAGTGATTTTAATATTGCCGAAAAATTAGGTTTTAACGCCTTTCGCTTTTCGATTGATTGGTCAAGGATTGAACCCGAGGAAGGCAAGTTCGACCAGAAGGGACTCGACTTTTACCTAAGATATGTTAAAGAACTTATCGCAAGAGAAATTGAGCCCTTTGTTACTCTTTGGCATTGGCCGATCCCTCTCTGGCTTGAGAAAAAAGGCGGCTTGGAGTCAAAGGACTTTACTCTCTATTTTGTGAGGTACGCCTCTAAGCTGGCAAGATTGTTTAAAAATAAGGTGATATATATTCAGACCGTTAACGAACCGGAAATATTTACTTCGCAGTCCTATTTGCTGGGGAGATGGCCACCTGGCAGAAAAAATCCGTTTTCGTATTTGAAGGTGCTTAAGGTTTTAAGCGAAACACATAAAAAATCTTATCTTGCCGTTAAGAAAGTCTCAAAGAAATTTCAAGTTGGAATAGCTAAAAACAATGCCTATTTTGAGGCCTATAAAAATCGGCCCCAAAACAAATTTTTAAAACTCTTTGCTAAATGGTGGTGGAACGATTATTTCTTGAATTCAATTAAGGATTATCAAGACTTTATCGGCCTTAATCATTATTTTCATTATCGGATTGATGATGGAGTTATTAGTCCCGGGGAAAAGAGGGTCCACTCCGATATTGGATGGGAGCTCTATCCTTCCTCAATTTATTTTGTTTTAAAGGATTTATTGAAATATAAAAAACCTGTCTTCATCACTGAAAACGGCTTAGCAGACTACAAGGATAAGTATCGGGGCTGGTATATCAAGGAGATTTTAAAGAACGTTTACCGGGCGGTATCGGAGGGCGTTGACGTTAAGGGCTACTTTCACTGGTCTCTTCTTGATAATTTTGAGTGGGCCGAAGGCTTCTGGCCAAGGTTTGGCTTGGTCGAGGTTGATTACGGGACACAGAAGAGGAAAATTAGGAAGAGCGCATTTGAATATTCGAGGGTTATTCGAAATAATGGGCTAGATGATTAAAGCTTCGCATCGGATTGGCATAGGTTTCGGGACGACTTCGGGAGTAATAACGACCCTGGGAGTTATTGTCGGTCTTAATTCAGCTTTAGACTCAAGATTTTTAGTAGTCGGCGGAATAATAACCATTGCAGTTGCCGATGCTTTTTCTGACGCTCTGGCTATTCATGTTTCTCAAGAGACAGAGGAGTCGAAGTCATCTTCCGAGATTTGGGAATCAGCTCTGGCTACTTTTTTTACTAAATTAGTCTTGGCTTTGTCTTTCTTAATCCCTGTTTTTATTTTTTCCTCGGTCGGAGCAATTTGGGCTAGTCTCATATGGGGTCTATTAATAATTTGCCTCATGAGTTTTTTTATAGCAAGACATCGTCGGGTGTCTCCACTTAGGGTAATTCTTGAGCACCTTGCAATTTCAATTGTGGTGGTAATAATTGCTAGATTTGTTGGAGTTATGGTCAGTAGCTACTTGGTTTCTCCCTACTCAATATAGGCCCGAAAAACCCTCAAGACAGGTGTTGACAATAACCTAATCCTATAGTATTGTCCTATCTGGAGGCTAATTGCATTTAAGTATTTGACATAAACAGGACAAGACATGAAGCAGGCAGTCCAGCTTTCTGCTGGGCTCTTTGTTTTAGAGCCCGTAACTTGACAATTAGAATCAGTGTGGGATATGCAGCCAAGGACTCATTTCTAAGTCCCAATCTCACATTGAAAATTCTGGTTTGACAAAACCAGATGAGAACGCCTGGTGAATGGCGTTTAAGAAGTGATTTACAAAAAATATTGAGTCAAATCAATTCTACTAAGAGTTTGATCCTGGCTCAGGATGAACGCTAGCGGCGTACCTAAAACATGCAAGTCGCGCGCTTGTAAAAGCGCGGCAAACGGGTGAGTAACGCGTGGGAATCTGCCCCGAACTGGGAAATACCCCGCCGAAAGGTGGGTTAATGTCCCATAGTCTCCGCCTTTGGCGGAGTAAAGCTCCGGCGGTTCGGGAGGAGCCTGCGTCCTATCAGCTTGTTGGTAGGGTAAAAGCCTACCAAGGCAATGACGGGTAGGGGGTGTGAGAGCATGGCCCCCCACAACGGCACTGAGACACGGGCCGTACACCTACGGGTGGCAGCAGTTAGGAATAGTACGCAATGGGCGAAAGCCTGACGTCGTGACGCCGCGTGGAGGAAGAAGGCCTCCGGGTTGTAAACTCCTTTTCTGCAGGAAGATTATGACTGTACTGCAGGAATAAGCATCGGCTAATTACGTGCCAGAAGCCTCGGTAATACGTGGGATGCGAGCGTTATCCGGAATTATTGGGCGTAAAGAGCGCGTAGGCGGCCAAGAAAGTCCGACCTTAAAACTAGCGGCTTAACCGCTAAGATGGGTCGGAGACTTTTTGGCTTGAGCATTTGCAGGGGCAAGCGGAATCTGCGGTGTAGGGGTAAAATCCATTGATATCGCAGAGAACACCAATGGCGAAGGCAGCTTGCTAGGCATTGTCTGACGCTGAGGCGCGAAAGCGTGGGTAGCGAACGGGATTAGATACCCCGGTAGTCCACGCCGTAAACTATGCGAACTAGGTATTGGGATAATCGACCGTCCTGGTACCGAAGCTAACGCGTTAAGTTCGCCGCCTGGGGAGTACGAGCGCAAGCTTAAAACTCAAAGGAATTGGCGGGGGCTCGCACAAGCGGTGGAACATGGGGTTTAATTCGACAGTAAGCGGAGAACCTCACCAAGGTTTGACATCTACGGAATCCCCGAGAAACCGGGGAGTGCCCGCAAGGGAGCCGTAAGACAGGTGCTGCACGGTCGTCGTCAGCTCGTGGCTTGAGTTGTTCCGTTAAGTCGGGAAACGAGCGCAACCCCTATCGTCTGTTAAATTTCTCAGGCGAGACTGCCTCGGCAACGGGGAGGAAGGTGGGGATGACGTCAGATCAGCGTGGCCTTTATACCTTGGGCAACACCCGTGTTACAATGGCCGTTACAGAGGGTCGCAATATCGCGAGATGGAGCTAATCCCCAAAAACGGTCCAAGTTCGGATTGAAGTCTGCAATTCGACTTCATGAAGCCGGAATCGCTAGTAACCGTGGATCAGCTACGCCACGGTGAATACGTTCTCGAGCCTTGCACACACCGCCCGTCAAGGCAGGAAAGCCGGCAATGCCTGAATCCCGCATTTTGCGGGACACGGCAGGGTCGGTGATCAGGCCTAAGTCGTAACAAGGTATCCGTAGGGGAATCTGCGGATGGATCACCTCCTTTCTAGGGAGTTAAGCCCCGACCTTGAGTCGGGGAAGATCATGGTTGATCGCACGAACTCCAATTTGTGCGCTTCTCATCTGGTTTTGTCAGACTGGAGATTGTCCTGTATGATCTAAAGTAGTCGCCGCAAGGCGGTTTTTGTAGTTGGAGTTGGTTTTATGCTATGATGGAACTAGATTTAATAAGGAGGATAGATGGGCCCCGAACACTCACAGCACGGTCCTGAAGACATGGGAGTAACTCCACCTTCCCCAGACCCATTTGGCAGAACGAGAGAGCAAGAGCCAGAGACTTTTGTTAAGGATGAAAATTTGGCTCGGGACATGGCTGATGCCATAGCTCCAGGAATGGATAAAGCCCGTGAGATTGAAAAAGCCGGAAGCGATGTCGTAGAAAACCGACAGAGAGTATTGGATGAATATAGCGGGCGGTTTTGGCCTGGTGGGTTGATTGGGCATCACAGTGATATTGAATTTCCAGCCGATAATCCTCCGATAAAAAAGCAGGATGTAATTTTCGCCCGCGTCTATTGTGATTTGGCCAGACGTCATGCCGAGGAAATAGTCTGGGATCAGTCTCTTCCTAGCGATGACAAATACAAGCTCTTAGACGGGATTCAGCCGGGGATGAGTGGAGCCTTGCGAGGTGATCCGGCCGCCACAGATCTCCAATTTTACGATTCTGTAGCCAAGGGAATGGGAGGAAGGCTGGAGATACACCACGTACCTCAATTGTTGGGAAGGATAATAGGGTTTCTTGCCACGTCAAAAGCAGTAAATGAACAGACATTGAATACGATGATTGATGCTTTGGGGAGAAGGTACAGTCAGGATCGAGCTGAGGGCAGGGCCAGAGTCTTAGATATATTGGCCCCGGAGATCGTCATGATGAGGCAAGTGCCAGAAGGCTTCTTTGCCAGTAAACACGATTTGTATGACAGATTGATGGCAGAAAGCGACCGTAAACGGAATCCTCAAACTGGAAGATACGAATTAAAATTGGAAATCTAGCCTGGTTTTGTCAGATTGGGAACTATTCTTTTAGCGGCGAACGATTTAGGGATCACACCCGCCTTTTTTTTGATTATTTGGTAAAATGAATGTGTAACCTCTGTGGTTTAGGTAGAGTTTTTGGTTATGAACCACCATTAAAGGAGGGGAGATCGAGGGAACTACTCAGCCAAAGGTAAAGAAGGACTTCCGCGATTACCCGATCGCTTTTGGGTTTGTTTTGTGGTGGCTATATGAAATTCCCCACCTGATTATAGTTACCACACTTAGAACTAGCAGAAAGCTGTTCTCCTTTTTTTCTATTAACTTGCTCTTTCGCACTTTGTTTCTTCCTTGGAAAAGAGACGAGATTGACACGACTAATATGTCTCTTGACGACAAGCTTCAAGTTTGGATTATGAATCTTGTCTCAAGGTTGGCCGGTGCAGTTGTTAGGTCGATTACTATCCTGTTGGGCCTGTTAGCCGTATCTTTAACCTACGCTCTTGGAGCGGTTTCGCTTATCGGATTTATCGGGTTGCCGGTTTTAGGTGTATTGGTAATTGTTTTAAGTTTAATTTAAGATGGATAATTTTGACTTGAAGAAAGCTCGAAATTTCGGCAAATACCGATCGGGGAAGGCGATTGAGTCGTCTCCGGTCACGGTTTTTGTCGGATTCTTATGGTTCGCGGCCCTTATTTCCGCTCTTGTCCTTATTGCAGGTAGATTTTTTGAACCCCTTGCTTTTCTCGTGAAGGCAGGCTTTCTTACTCTCGGATTTTCGTCCCTGATTCTCTTTTACCTCTCCTTTTTACGTGCCTTTTATGTCCCCAGGGTCTATATAGACTCGGGTAATGCCGCCGAAGCTTTAAGTCTGCCGGTTATGGAGATGTTGCTTGATAGTATTAATATTGCCCGAGAGAATCAGTTTGCCGAGATCTCGCCTGTTATTCTTCTGGCTGCTCTTGATAAAAATCAAGACGGTAAATATCTCCTCTTACGTTGCGGCTTTGGCATTGAGAAAGACACCTCGGCTATTATTGCTCAAGAAGTAGCTTCTCTGCCAAAAGGGAAGGTCGCCGAACCGGCAATTTCGCAGTCGACTCTCTTGGTTATTGAAGCGGCAAGAAAAAATGCACAAGATAACTCCAGAGGCTCGGTTTCGTCAGGGGATATCCTACTAGCCCTTATTCAAAAGAGCGATATTTTCAAAAAAATGATGTTTGAAATCAAAATCGAAGAGCAAGACATAAAACAGGTTGTCGAGTGGCACGAGATGCTCAAGAACTATTCCGAAGAACTGAAAAAACCGTTTTTAAAAAAAGAGACGATTGAGGGCGGAATAGGTAGGGACTGGAGCTTTGGCTATACGGTCACTCTTAACCAATTTGCTCGCAACCTCAACCTCCAGGTTCAAGGTATCGGAGCAGTTCATATCTACGGGAGAAGTCAGGTGGTAGACGAAATCGAACGGATTTTAGCTAAGACCGGTGAGAACAACGTTCTTCTGATCGGGGATCACGGGATAGGTAAGAAGACGATCGTTAAAGGTTTTGCTACGAAAATTGTTCAAGGAAAAGTCCTGCCCTCCTTGCGCTATATGCAGATTTTTCATGTTGACACCGGAGCGGTTTTGTCCGGCTCAAGCAATCCGGGCGAGGTCGCCTTAAGGGTGAGGAAAATTTTTAATGAAGCCGCCCGGGCTGGCAACACGATTCTCTTTTTTGATAACTTTCACGCCTTGGTTTCCTCGGAAGAGGGTGTAGGCAAGGTTAATACCTCCGAAATTATTCTCCCCTATCTTCAGGGAAATATTAACGTTATCGGCGCAACGACGCTTGAGGATTATCACAAGCATATCGAGGCTAACCCCGGAGTTGCGGCGGTTTTTAATCGTATTGAAGTTAAAGAACCCACCCAGCCGGAGACAATCCAGATTTTGGGAGAGGTTATTCCGATTATTGAACATCGCGACGGTGTCTTTTGGCCATATCAGGCAATCAAAGAAGTGGTCAGGGTTGCCGATCGCTACATTCACAACAAACCCTTTCCCCGCAAAGCGATTGAGATTGTTGACGAGATATCGGTTGATGTAGCCAAATCGGGAGGAAAGGTAGTTCACCCGAAAACAATCGATGAGCTTGTAAGCCGCAAACTTGAAGTGCCAGTTTCTCAAGCGGAGGGGGAAGAAGCGCAGAAACTTATGCACCTTGAGGAATTTCTGCATAAGAGAGTTATCGGCCAGGACGAAGCGATTCAGGCAGTGGCTTCAGCAATGCGCCGAGCTCGCTCCGGAATTCAGTCCAAGCAGCGGCCGATTGGCAACTTTTTGTTCTTGGGTCCAACGGGGGTGGGAAAAACTGAAACCTCAAAGGCATTGGCCGAGGCCTATTTTGGCTCCGAAAAAAATATGATTAGAGTTGATATGAGCGAATTTCAGGAACAATCTTCAATTTACCGCCTGATCGGCTCTCCTCCCGCCGCCGGAGCCGAAGGCGAGAAAGGCCAGCTGACAACGGCCGTTGCCGACAATCCCTTTTCTCTGATTTTACTTGATGAAATCGAAAAGGCACACCACGATATTTCGACGCTCTTTCTGCAGGTATTCGACGACGGTCGCTTAACTGACGGGACTGGCAGAACTATTGACTTTACTAACACGATTATTATTGCTACCTCAAACGCGGGAAGCGAGCAAATAAGACAAAACCTGTTGCGGGGAGTTCACGGCGACCAAATGAAAAAATCGCTTTTAGAATTTTTGCAGCGCCAAGGAATCTTCCGCCCCGAATTCTTAAACCGCTTTGACGCCGTTGTCGCTTTCCACCCCCTAACCAGAGAACAGATTAAGCAGGTGGCAGGACTAATGCTTAAGAGTCTGGCCGAGCGGATGGCTGAAAAGGAGATTACGATTGAGTTTACGCCGGCCGCGGTTGAAAAGTTAGCGGCGGTAGGCTTTGATCCCGTTTATGGCGCCCGCCCGATGCGCCGGGCTATTCAGGACAAGGTGGAAAATGTTTTGGCCAATAATATTTTGGCGGGTAAAATCGCCCGCGGCTCGAAGGTAATTTTGGATGAGAAAGATATAGTGTGATAAGTTTGATATATGTGGTTTATGCCAATCTTTAAGAAAAACCAGACAGTAAGGCTTATCGCTTTATTTATTTATTGTAGGATAAAAACTGTCCTTTATTTATTTTATGCTAGCTTGTTGGTGTTGTGCACTTTTTTGCCTGCAAAAGCGCTTGCTCCGCTTATAACCGTAACTGAGCTTGACTATCAAGCTGGTCAGGGATTAGGCCAGTGTTATCGAATGGATGGTGATTTGGATGGGGACGGAATAGATGATATTGTCTCTGGTCTAATAAGATGGCAAAGCACGAATGATACCGGGCGGATTCTTATCTATTGGGGTGGGGAAAATGTCTCTTCAACGCCAGATGTGGTTATTGACGGAGAAGCCGTCAACACTCGTTTTGGTGATGGCTTGAGCGTGGGAGATTTTAATGGCGACGGTATTGACGATCTGGCGTCAGGCGCAATCGAAACGGCTACTAACGATGGCAAGGTTTACGTTCTCTATGGCCGGTCACGTGCCGCCTGGTCATCTGTTACTAACGCTTCACAGGCGAATGTAAAAATTACCGGTGACACGGATAGCCACTTAGGCAATAAAGTGGGACTAGAGGGAGATATTAATGGCGATGGCTACAACGACCTTTTAATGGGGGCGGAATATTGGGGAGCAAGTGATCAGGGTAGGGCTTATATTTTGTTTGGCGAGGATAATGATTCAATTAATATCACTGTCGCTAACGTTGATGTCATTATTAATAATGATTTTGGAGCGGGGGTTTCGGCTTTGGGGGATGACGTTTATATTGCTGATGTTGCCGGTGATAGCTATCCGGATATTTTAATTTCTGTTGGAGATTGGTTAGATGGCGACGGCGGCCAATCAAGAGTGATAATATTTAACGGGTCGGCATCTTTCCCGACAGGGACTATCAATGCTTCTACAGCCAACGCAATAATTTTAGCTAACGGGAATACCGATTTTGAAGGGTTTGGTTATGCTGTTCGAGCCGGCGATGTCAATAGCGACGGCAAAAAAGATCTGCTTGTTGGCTCCGATCACTTTATAACTACGACAGGATTGCCCCGACTATCGATTTTTTACGGCGGGCCAGGTATATCTGGAACTATGTATGCAGTTACCGATGCCGATCAAGTGATAATCGGTGAAGCAGAGGGAGATTTGTTTTCGATGGCGATTATGACTGGCGATATCAACAATGACGGTGTCGATGATATAGCAACAACTGCCTATTTTTACCCCACGCCGTGGGTCGGCCCGGGAAGATTGTATATTTTTTACGGCGGGTCCGGGCTTGCAAGCAAAACAAATGCTTCTCAAGCTGATTATATTATGGAAAATCCTTTGGGAATCAGCTTGATGGGCTGGTGGGTTGCTGTGGGTGATATTAATAATGACGGCTGGGACGAAGTAGGCGAAGTATATATCAAGGAGTCTGGCGTGACGACCACCCTGCGCATTTTTGGCCTCTCTCATCTATCGCCCGTGGTGACTATTAATAGTCCATCTATTAGTTACAGTGGAGGTCAAGCAGGGGTGCAATTTACAGGTAGTGCCACCGATCCTGATAGTGGAAACATACAACGTGTCCAATATTCACTCGATGGTGGTTCCTGGCAGAGTGCTCTGCCGTCCGATGGTTCTTTTGGCTCGACTTCGGAAGATTATTACTTTGATCTGACCATCACCAGCAATGGTTCATATGGTGTGAGAGTTCGAGCGAGTGATTCGGAAAATGCAACCACCAGCGAAGCTAGCTATGCCGTTTCGAGTTTTGATATTAATGGCATTATTACTCAAGCTATTCAAACGGGCATTCTCCCCGAAACAGGCGCTGGTTCGGATTTAGAACCGGCCTTGGCTTTATTGATTTTACCCTTTGTTATAACCGGCTTTGTACTATACTTTCAAAAGTTGAGATAAGAGGTCATGTGGCATATTTTAGTTGACACTGGGGCAGTTTTTTTGTATTCTTTCGTGAAGCGTTTAACGCTTCCACACCAAATCGGGAAGAGGTGAGAACCTTGAGTTGGGAGTGCCGAAAGTGCCTGGAGGCAGCGATCAAGGAGAACAGGAAGGCTAAGAAGCTCAACGGGCGTCAGACTCCCGAAGGGCGGGATGCCTATGAGCGGAAAGCTACCCTGGCGCTGCGTGCTCTCTCCCTTTGCACCTCCTGTAAGTCTGGAGAGGTGCTTAACATGCGGCCGCACAGGAAAGTGAAAAACGCGATCTCTGTGTTGGCCTGTGAGCCTCTTCGTGCAAGCGGCTTTGAGTGCAGCTTCCACCTTTGCGCAGATACTCTTCTCGAAGTCATTGAGGAAGAGTACGAAGGTCGCGAGGAAGACAAGCGCGATCTCTACGACCTGGTGAGAAGGGTAATGCGTGAGGTGCTCGGTGTGGGTACAGGGCTCAGCGAGCCCAGACGGCAGCTTTATCGCCGTTATATCTTACATCCCTAGGCCCGCGGTTTCGGAGGAAACGCGCGGGCCGGCCCCACTCTCTTTATAAGTTTTTCTCCTTTTGATAAAATATGTTTGTTTTGATGCGGGCGATTAGCTCAGCCGGTTAGAGTGCGTCACTGCGCTTTGCGGGTGGAACGCAAAGCTGATGCGGTATGATGCGCCGTGGGAGTGGAACCCGCGGCTACACCTTGATAATTATGGTCTTTTGAGGGGCGTATAGCTCAGCTGGTTAGAGCGCGTCACTGATAATGACGAGGTCCATGGTTCGAGTCCATGTACGCCCACCAAAAGACCATAAAATAATAATTCGGAGGTTCAGCCGATATTCATTGGAAAAATAATTGTCGGCGAGGTTTCCTCCATCGCCCACCAGGATTGTTTTGGTGGTAAGGACTCGAAGGCCGGAGTGCGACGGCGCGAGGCGGGGTCGCGAGCAATTTCAGCAGAAATTGACTTGTGACCGAGTCCTCCATCGCCCACCATTTTTATGACTTTAACCGCACATGTAGCAACGGGTATTGCCGTCGGTTCACTCACAGACAACTCCTCTGTGGGTTTTTTTGCTGGTTGGCTTACTCACCACGTAGTTGACGGTATTCCCCACAGCGACCCAGGTTCTTGGGGAGCGGTTGGCGAAAGTGTTTTTAAAAACAGAAGATCTTTGATTTGGACGGTCTGCGATATCACAATTGCCACAACTTTATTTTTCTTGTTTCTCTCACTCTCGGGCTTTTCCACAGTACTCTTTATTTCGGTGTTGGGTGCAGCCATACCCGATTTAATAGATAACTCTCCGTTTTGGAGTAAACCGTTAAGAAAACTGCCTCCCCTAAAGTGGTTTCATCAGTTCCATGAAGTTATTCACTATACCATTAAGGTTAAGAAATATCTCTGGCTGGGAATTATGACCCAAATTTTGATAATAATTGTATCTCTTGCCGCTTTTTTGCTGTCCTCGGCTCGTTAGATCGATTCCCTCGACAGAGTTTACCCTGTTAAAGCGAACTCTCTTTAATGGGGTTTACCTATTAGTTGGGATAATATATACTTGACTTAAGGACCGAATATGAGCCAAGAAGATCTTTTAGTTGCGAAAGATTATGTTATTAAGCTGCCTAGAGCGGTTGCTTTTGAACCGAAGGCGTTTAGCGAATTTTTGCGTACTACCTCAAGGATAATGAAAAACCTTCCCTTTGCTTTTCTTATGACGATGGAGGGAAAGAAAATTTATTACGGAATAAGATCTAACAGAAGCTATTATAATGTCATTGAAAATCAGCTTTACTCCGCCTTTCCTGGCGTTGAAGTGGAAGAAACTGAAAGAGAGATGTTTTCGGGTAGGTTTGAAAACGGGGCCAGAGCAATCCTTTGGCTTAAGCACGGCGACTTTTATCCGTTTTTAAAACACGATCAGATTGAAGGGGATTTTCTGGCTGATTTCTATAACCAATTCACTCATCTTACAGCCCAAGATCAGTTTTATTTTCAGGTGAAGATTTGTCCTTTGGACTATAATCGGATGAGATTTTCCCTAGCGAGGAGTTTAAGACTGGGTATGAAAAGTCTTAGAGATAGAGTTAATATTATTGAGGCAGTAACCTCCAAAAAGGCTTCGGCCGGGGTAAAGAGAATGGCTTACGAAGCGGCCATTGAGAAAAACAAACAGCCTCTTTTTCTCTGCGAGATTGATTTGGTTGTTTACTCTGACAGTTATGAAACGGCGAGATTGAAATTGGAGCCGATTGCCCATGTATTTCAGAAACTAGAGAGCGATTATAATGAGTTTTATTATAAAATTCAACCCCTAGCCGAGTCGGATGTTGATGAACTAAGATCATTTAAATTCGGCCGCCAGGCGGTTTGTTTGGCACCGGACGAACTTTCCACGATCTACCACTTCCCGCCTCACACTGACCAGGTGCCCAATCTTTATAAAATTATGTCGCCCAAAGCCGAGCCGCCAATAGGGCTCCCGACTCCAGACAATACTCCACCCGAAGAGTTGTGCCTTTTTGCCCAAACTAACTATCGAAATATCAGGGAGATTTTTGGCATCAAACGCCGCGATCGCGTCCGCCACATGTATATGATTGGCAAGTCTGGCTCTGGCAAGTCTAAACTGATGGAGTTGATGATTAAAAACGACATCGAACAAGGCCATGGTGTTTGCGTGATTGACCCTCACGGCGACTTAATTGAGAATATTCTTCCTTTTGTCCCCGAGTCAAGAGTTAAAGACACGATCTATTTTAATCCGGTTGACGAGGAATATCCGATTTCTTTTAACCCGCTGGAAAAAGTTGACCGAATGTACCGCCAGCAGGTGGCGAGCGGCTTGATCGAAATATTTAAGAAGACCTTTGGCGCTAACTGGTCACCGCGGCTTGAGCATGTCTTGCGAATGACAATATTGGCTCTTCTTGATGCGCCCAGAGCTTCGGTGATGTCGATTCTCCTTCTTTTAACCGACAGGGAGTATAGGCAAGAAGTGATAAAAAATATTGAGGATCAAGTCGTCAAGAATTTCTGGACCAATGAATTTGCCAGCTGGAGCGAAAAGTTTGACAGCGAAGCGATTATGCCCGTTTTGAACAAAATCGGCCAGTTTGTATCAACTACGGTTATTAGAAATATCGTTGGTCAGGAAGAAAACAAAATCAATATGAAAGATATTATGGATAATCGCAAGATTATTTTCGTTAAGCTCCCCAAGGGAGTGTTAAACGAAGAAAACACCTCGCTTCTTGGCGCAATGGTTATTACCAAAATCTATCAGAACGCTCTGGCCCGTTCGGAAGTTCCCGAGCACCAGCGAGTTCCATTCTATCTTTACGTTGACGAGTTTCAAAACTTTGCCACCGATACTTTTTCAAATATTCTGTCGGAGGCAAGAAAATATAAATTGAGTTTAACCCTGGCCCACCAGTATGTTTCGCAGCTAAGCGATCTTATTAAGAGAACGGTTTTTGGTAATGTCGGTTCGATTGTTTCGTTTAGAGTAGGCCCCGAGGACGCCTTGCTTTTAGCTAAAGAGTTTGAGCCGAGATTTACCGATGCTGATATTGTCAATCTTGGCGTGAGGGAAATTTATCTAAAACTTTCAATTGACGATGAGATTAGAGAGGCCTTCTCGGCTAGAACCCTGGCAATGCCGCAGGTTGAGACGAGCTTCAAAGAGCAGATTGTTGCCTTCACCCGTGAGAATTACTGTCGCTCTAGAGAAACCGCCGAACATGAAATCAGCCGCGAAAAATCGAAAGAAATGGAAGTTCTTGATAAACTCAAAGGCGAAAACTTCTCCGCGCCGATTTTATAAGTTATTATCTTATTTGCGGGTTTAGCGAGTTTTTCGGGTTTGAAATTCTAACTCGCTAAATAAATAACTCGCTAAATAGAAAAATTGAAGAATGGCTATTAATAAAACCTGCAAACAGTGTAAAAAAGGATTCGTGGTTTTGGATGATGATTTGGTCTATTTGGACAGAATTTCGCCAACCTTCGCGGGTAAAAAGTTCTCTGTTCCGGCACCATCTCTTTGTACGGACTGTCGCATGCAGAGGCGCGTAGCTTGGAGAAACGAAAGAAATCTTTATAAGAGAAAGTGCGATCTTTGTCAAGAACAGATAGTTGCTTTATATGAACAAGATTCGCCATTCGCAGTTTATTGCCAAAAATGCTTTTGGTCGGATAAGTGGAACCCACTAGAATTTGCTAAAGATTATGATCCTTCAAGGTCTTTTATCGAACAGATTAAAGAAATACAAAAAAAAGCTCCTCGCCTAGCCCTCCTTAATACTTTTTCGGAAAATTCGGAGTTTACTAATCATTCCTCAAAAAATAAGGATTGCTATTTAGTTTTTGCTTCGTTTGATAATGAGCGCGTCATGTACTGCCGAAAAACTCGTAACTCCAAAGATATCTTGGATTGCACGACCTGTTTTTACGGCTCAGAGCTTTGTTACGAATGTTTTTTGATTGAGAATTGTTATTCCTTGAAATATTCAGTCAACTGCAAGAACTGCTCAAATTCCAATTTTCTTTTTGATTGTCTGGACTGTAAGGATTGTTACATGTGTTACGGGCTTCGTAATAAACAGTATTATTTTGAAAATAAGCAATTAAGCGAAGAGGAATATAAAAGAAGGATACCTAACTTAGGATCTCGCAAAATTCGAGATGCCGAAAGAAAAAGATTCATAGAATTTTCGAAAGATGCTGTACGCAAATATGCGAGATTTACAAACTCCGAGAATTCCACTGGTGATGATCTTATTAATTGTTCGAGATGTGTTAATTGTTATGATGTTGAAAAAGCTGAAGATTGCAAGAATTTTGAGCATGGCGAAGTCCTTAATTGGTGCGTTGATTGTTATGGTGCCGGTAACCCCGGGGAGTATCTTTACGAAGTGCACGGTATCTTAGATGGTCATAATTGTGCTTTTACGCACGCTAGCTATCATTCGTCCCGTGTCTACTATTGTGATAATTGCCAAAACTGTCAGGATATTTTTGGCTGTGTCAGTTTAAAAAAATCTCAATATGCAATTTTAAATAAGCAATATTCGCGTGATGAATACGAAAAGAAAATTGCCGAAATAATTGAAAAAATGACCCAAGCTGGTGAGTGGGGAGAATTTTTCCCAATCGGTATGAGCCCATTTGCCTATAATGAAACCTTGGCTTCTGAATATTTTCCTCTTAAAAAAGAGGGGGTTGAGGCAATTGGCGCTAAATGGAGAGATATCACCCATGAAAAAATTAATATAGAAACAGTCATCCCGCATGATGATATATCTGTCTACATCGATTCAAAAGAGGAGGTAGAAAAATTATTAGCCTCTGCTATAAAATGTTCGGTAACCGGTATTCCTTTTAGAATCTTGCCGCAGGAAATGGTTTTCTATTTGAAAGAAAAAATCCCGGTCCCGGAAATTCATTATGATGCACGTCATGCCGAGAGACAGAAATATGTTAACCCCCGCAAGCTTTGTAAGCGCCAATGCATGTGCGAAGAACAAGGACACCACCACGAAGGAAGATGTAAAGTAGAATTTGAAACCACATACACACCCGATAGGCCAGAGAAAGTATATTGCGAGAGGTGTTACCAGAAATCAGTTATTTGATTATTACGAGTTTAGCGAGTTAGCGAGTTTCAACCCGCTAAATAACCAACTTGCCAAATAAAAAATAAATTAATATGCCTTTATCCAAAACCTGCAAGCAATGTAGTCAGCAATTCACGGTAGAAGATGAAGACTTAGAATTCTACAAAAAAGTCTCCCCGACTTTGGGTGGAAAAACTTACGAATGGCCGGCGCCGACATTATGTATGTTTTGCCGGGGAATGAGACGGCAAGCTTGGCGCAACGAAAGAAATCTCTATAAGACTAAATGCGCTAAATCCGGCAAGGAAATTGTAAGCGTTTATTCACCAGACAAGACCGACTATAAAGTGTATGAACTTTCCGAATGGTGGAAAGATGATTGGGACGCGATGCAATATGGCAAGGAGTTTGATTCCTCGCGGGGATTTTTTGATCAGTTTGATGAGTTATTAAAAGCTGTGCCAAGACTGTCTCTCTTTAATACCCAAACTCAAAACTGCGATTATGTAAACTACACGGCTGAATGCAAAGACTGCTATATGTCCTCCGTTATTTATTATCAATGCGATAAAGTTCATTATTCATATCTGACTTATTATTCGAAAAATAGCATTGACATAGGGTATTGTGACAAAGTTGAAAACTGCTACGAGCTGGTCAGCAGTAATGGTTGCTATGGTTGTCGGTATTCGAATCGTTTAACGAATTGTCGCGACTGCTATTTTTGCCAGGATTTAAATGGCTGCTCAGATTGCATTTTGTCAAACAACCTAACTCGCAAACAGTATTGCGTCAGAAATAAACAGTTAACAAAAGAAGAATATGAAAAAGAAAAAAAGGAATTAGATCTTGGCTCCTATCAAAAAGTTAATGAATACTTGAAAGAATATGAGCAAATGAGAAAGGGGGCGATCGTCAAATTTGCCAATCTGCTTAATTGCGAGAATTGCGAGGGCGATAATTTGATTAACTGCAAGAATGTTAAGAAATGTTTTAGCGCAGTCAGGGTTGAAAATAGCCGTTATTCGTTTGATCAAGAGGATGGGAAAAATATCTATGACTGTGAAGGCGGCTCTTACGAGTGGGCGGTTGAATCAAACCACACAGGATTTGGCTCTAACTTTATCGTCTGTTCTGGAGTTTTGAATTCCAGTTTTCTTTATTATTGTGAAAATTGCCATAACTGCCGTGATTGTTTCGGCTGTGTCGGTTTAAGGGGCAAGCAATTCTGCGTTTTTAATAAGCAATATAGCAAGGAAGAATATGAGCAGTTAGTAGAAAAAATTATTAAGAAGATGGTAGAAGGTGGCGAATGGGGCGAATTCTTCCCCTTTAGATTGAGTCCTTTTGGGTATAATGAATCACTGGCTAATGATTATCATCCCAAAACGAAAGAAGAGGTAAAAGGAATCGGTGCTAAATGGCAGGATAATGATTATTCGCTTAAATACGATGGCCCCTTTTATGAACCCAAAGATAATATTAAGGACTATATTGAAAATGAGGGGGAAAGGAACAAACTGCTGGCTGGTATATTAAAGTGCGAGGTCTCGGGCAAGCCGTTTAAGCTGGTTCCGCAAGAACTCGCCTTTTACTTTGAGCAGGGAGTTCCTATACCACGCAGGCACTATGATGTTCGCTACAAAGAGCGGTTTAAGATGAGAAATCCCAAAGTATTACACCATCGCCAGTGTGTGTGCGAAGAACAAGGGCATGAGCATGAAGGAAGATGTGAGAACGAATTTGAAACGACCTATGCGCCGGATCGTCCGGAGAAAATATACTGCGAGAGGTGCTATCAGAAAAGCGTTGTGTAGCAAAAGGAGGGTTATTTGATTGTAAATATTATTTTAAATAAGTGGGTTGTGCTGGCCTTGGGGGCGTTCTTTATGCTGGTTGGCTTAAAGCCCGATTGGGTAATGAAAGCCGTTTCATTCACCGGTAAAATGTGGTGGGCGGAAAATCGCTTGGGGCGGGGCGGAACCTTTACAGTATGGAAAATTATTGGTATACTGGCGCCGATCGCAGCAATATACTATTTCTTTACTGGCGGTATTCATTTTGACACCCCAAAAGTTTCAGATGAACCCGCCAGCTATGACGAGGGCTACACAGACTATAATTATTAACTTGGGCCATTAGCTCATTCGGTAGAGCGTCTCCCTTGCACGGAGAAGGTGGCCGGTTCGAATCCGGCATGGTCCACCACTAATGTTAAAGGAGTACAGTATGATGCGAGGCGAAACAGTTGAGAGCGCGCCAACGGGTGATTTTAGCGTCCCAGAGGACGAACAAAAAGCCGAAGTTGTTTTAAAAGATGTGTACGACCTGAAAAAAAGAATTAAAGTGGGTGAGGGCGAGGTATCGGCAGAAGAATACCATTCAGTTTTTGACAGGGCTTTAAGTAGGATAAAAGATGACCATAGCCAAGGCAGGTCAACTCAAGAACAATTGATAGATGAGCTGAGCGGATTATCGAGATTGCAAAACGAGGTTGGGGCGATGGTTTTTCAAAGATTAAAATCCGCGAGGATTGATCAGTTAACTGATCTGCCGACAGCTGATTTTTTTAATATTCAAGTTCAGGAGATGTTGGATAAACAAAGAGAGTATGTTCGGGATGAAGAAGCGGAGTTTTTGACAATAGCGATTTTAATCGATGTTAATGAGCTTAAACCGATCAATGACCAAATTGGGCATAAGGCAGGCAATGTTGCCTTGAGGGAAGTCGCGAGGGTGATAATGGCCAAACTGCGCGAAGGCGACCCGATACGGTATCGGGAGCATGCCGCGGCCGGCCGGATAGGCGGGGACGAATTTGTTGTTGTAATAGACAGAGTTTTTAGCAAGACGGATGATTCCACAACCATTAGCGAATTTGTTGATAAAACCATTGAAAGATTCAGACGCGACTTTTCAATGATTGATTTCAAATATCAGGATGAAACCTATAGTGTTTCTGCTACAGTCGGCTTTGCCTATACGACTGAGTTTGTGGATACCGGCCCGGAAAAGCTACTTGAAATGGCAGATAAGGATATGTATTTTCACAAGCCGAAAAAAAGATAGTTTTTGAGTCTTATAATTTAAGTTGCGGGTTGCTTCTTCTTTAGATATAATCGTTTTGAGGAGAAAAGATGTTAAAAAAGATCTTAATATCTATTTTAGTCATTTTGATCGTTGTGGTGGCGATAGTCGCCTTCGCTCGAGTAGCGACCGGTGAAGATAACTGGATCTGCGTAAACAGTGAGTGGGTAAAGCATGGTAATCCCTCAAGTCCGATGCCGGACGGCGGGTGCTGAAATAGCTAAAGGACAATGGAAAAACAAGAATCAAAGGCCGAAGCGGAGACCGAAACCAAGCTTGAGAATTTAAATAAGCTGAAAGAGAAGGGTGTTAATCCTTATCCCTCGAAAGTAAAGGATAGAATTCTAATTAATGAGGCGCTTAAAAAAGAAGGTGAAAGGGTTTCTGTTGCCGGCAGGACGGTTTCAATTCGCGAGCATGGCAAGAGTCTTTTTGCTGATATTTATGACGAGTCGGGCAAAATTCAGATTTATCTCAAAATTGATCTCTTGGGAGAGGAAAAATTTAATGGTTTTAAACTTATTGACGTTGGGGACATAATTGAGGCCTCGGGGGAGGTGTTTAAAACACAGGCTGGTGAGATTTCGATAAAAGTCGAGGACTATAGGCTTTTAGCTAAGACTCTTGCCCCAATCCCATCTAGTTGGTATGGGTTGCGCGATGTTGAGGTGCGCTACCGCAAAAGATTTTTGGATTATATAGTAAATGAAAAGGCTCGAGATAATTTGAAGACCCGTTCTCGCCTAATCAGTTTTTTAAGGCGCTTTATGGATGAGAATGATTTTATTGAAGTGGAAACCCCGATTTTGCAGGCAATTCCCGGAGGGGCAGCGGCCAAACCCTTTGTTACTCACTGTAATATTCTCGACCATGACTTTTATTTGCGCATCGCCCCCGAACTTTATTTAAAGCGCTTAACGGTAGGGGGTTTTGAAAAAGTTTACGAAATCGGGCGCGCTTTTAGAAATGAAGGTCTTTCCCATATGCACAATCCCGAATTTACGATTTTCGAATTTTATTGGGCCTATGTGGACTACGAGTTTTTGATGGAATTTACCGAAAAGATGGTAAAAGAAGCGGTTAAAGAAATTAAAGGATCGCTTCAAATTGAGTACCAGGGTAAAAAAATCGATTTTGAAAAACCGTTTGGAAAAATCACTTTTCGGGATTTGGTTATGCAGGATTGCGGAATTGATATTGATCAATTTAAAGATTTCGAAAGTCTTAAAAATGAAATTCTGGCCAAGGATATTAAAATCGAAACGATGAATGAAGTAAAGGTTTGGTCCAAACTTGTCGACGAACTTTATAAAAAAGTTTCAAGAGAGAAAATTATTGAGCCGATTTTTGTCGTTGATCACCCGGTTGAGCTTACGCCATTGGCCAAGAAAAAGGAGGATGACCCGACTAAGGCGCAGAGGTTTCAGTTGGTTACTGGTGGCGGCTTAGAATTGGTAAACGCTTACACAGAGTTAAATGACCCCTTAGACCAAGAGCAGAGATTTAAGCAGCAGCTCGAAATGAAAAAAGCCGGCTGGGAAGAGACACAGGACTTTGACGCTAATTTCATTGAAGCGTTGAAAGTTGGGCTTCCTCCCACCGCCGGATGGGGGATGGGTATAGAGCGTTTCGTTATGCTTTTGACTGATCAGTACTCAATTAAGGAAGTAATTGCCTTCCCGACATTACGTCCTAAGAACAAAGAAGGTGAAGAAGCTTGATCTGTAAAGTCCGTTCTCTGATTTCTTTCTTGCAATCAAGAGAATAATCGTGATAATGAGTGGTAAATGAGAAAACTAATCGCTTACTATTCAAGGACGGGGAGGAACAGGGTTCTGGCAGAAGAACTCCGGAGAACAATTGGTGCTGACATTGAAGAAATCGTTGAGCTAAAAAATCGCAGGGGTACTTGGGGTTACTTAACGGGCGGGTTGGATTCACTGCTTTGGCTTAAAACGAAAATAAAGCAGTATGAGCTCAATCCGAGCGATTATGCTCTTACAGTAATTGTCGCTCCGATTTGGTTTTTTAGAATCCCGCCGCCTGTAAGAACTTATCTCACTCAGAACAAGGCGAACTTTAGAAAGCTTGCTTTTTTGTCTGTCTGTGGCCGGGGTGATAGAAATACTAAAGCTACAGCCGAGATAGCAAAGATTATTGAAGAGCCGGTTTCGGCCGAACTTATGTTAGATGAAGAAGAATTTGATCAGAATAAATACCGCCGTAAATTTGCCGAGTTCGCCACAAGAATTATCTCTTGCTGAGATCGATAAAGTTAAAGACATGAATGGCGATTAAGAGCAGTTATGATAATTGAAGACAAGGGGCAAAAATGACGAAAAGATCATGGCAGGAGAAACTAAGGGACAGTAAAGATTTGCCGAAGATTGTGAAAATGAGCAAAGAACAGGCGAAAAAGTGGGGAGGGGAGACATTGGCCATTCCCTCGCCTCTTGAGATTGATGAGTTAATGAAAAAAGTCCCGAAAGGTAAGGTGACGACAGTGGCGAAATTACGAGAAAAAATTGCTAAAAAGCACAAAGCAAAGGTTGGCTGTCCCCTCACCTGCGGAATTTTTTCTTGGATCGCCGCTTATGCTGCCGAGGAAGCTCGTGCCGAGGGCAAAAAAAGCATCACTCCTTGGTGGCGAACACTTAAGGGTCAAGGCGAACTTAATCCTAAATATCCGGGCGGCGAAGATACGCAGATGAAAAAACTCAAAGCGGAGGGAATTATATTTGAGCAAAAAGGCAAAAAAGCGATTGTTAAAGATTTGGAGAAATATCTGATTTAGATGACTATCTTACTCTGGATTATTTTATCAGGGATTATTCTGGCGCTGATCTCATTAACGGGCGCCCTGGTACTGGTTTTAACGAAATCCAAATTTGAAAAAATCATAGAATTTTTAGTTGCTTTCGCCGCCGGTGCGCTTTTGGCTGGCGCGTTTTTTCATCTAATTCCGGAGGCGGTCGAAGGAATGGGCAACAATCTGCCGGTTTATCTTTGGATTGTCGGAGGGATAGTCGCATTTGGAATTTTGGAACAGTATATCCACTGGCATCACTGTCACCTGCCACCAGGTGAGCATAAAGAACCGTTCTCATATCTCATACTTGTTGCCGACACTGTTCACAATTTAATCGACGGGCTGGCGGTCGGAGCGAGCTTTCTAGTATCTTCTGGGGTTGGGATTGCCACGACTCTGGCAGTGATTGCTCACGAGGTTCCTCAAGAGCTCGGGGATTTTGGAATTTTAATTCACGGCGGCTGGGAAAAATCGAAGGCGATTTGGTTTAATTTCTTTTCATCCATTACATTTATAATCGGCGCGCTTCTAATTTATTTTTTAAGGACGAATATAAACCCGTCTTTCCTTCTTGCTTTCGCCGCCGGCAGCTTCATCTACATTGGGGCGGTTGATATAATTCCGGAGATTACCCGCGCCTGCGAGCCGCGGCAGAAAATTACCCGCTATTCTTTTTTTGTTCTTGGCATTTTAATTTTTCTAGCTATAAAATTGCTGTTGAGTGAATAGATATTGAATATTTTTTAAAGAGGGCTAATCTATAATTAGCCGTTCGTGACTATGCGAGCGGAAAACAACTCAGGGCTAAAGGAGGGATTGACTTGAGCTATCCGGGACGGCGTCGAAAGGGCTCGGAGGTTACGGCCCGCGTCAGCCGGCTATGTCGCTCTCCGGGTCTAGGCGACAACGGAGAGGATGTGATGGAGGAGGCACAGCGGAGCGCCGAGCGGGCCTCCAGCGACTTCCTTGAGGGGTATGACGGGCGGGACATGGTCACCGATGATGGCCGGCTGATCCACGAGGGGTACAGCGACGCTGGGTCAGACCCGCCCTAGCGACGAACGGCGACAGGGGGCGAGTCGACCCTTACGCGTTGTATATCGATCGAGAAATCATTTTTATAGCTTCTTGTTTTTGGACTAAAGTTAAAAGTAAATGCGTCGGGGAGAAGACGCCTCTTGACAATTATGAACATATGTTCATAATAGTATTGGAGTCTAATTATGTCGAGAACAAAAAAATGTCGGTGTGTTGAGTTCAAGCCAAGCTGCCTTTGTTTCAAGCCCCAAGGAAAAAGGAGCAAGTGTGGTTGTGAAGTAAGTCTTTTCGAAGACGAGCTCGAGAGTATTAAATTGATTGATTTTGATGGTTTGGACCAGCTAGGTGCGGCGAGAAAAATGAAAGTTTCACGAGTGACCGTTCAGCGAATTTATAAAAGTGCTCGTGAGAAAATAGCCAATGCTCTTATTCTAGGTAAAGAGATTGCATTTAGAAGGGGAGGTGATTGAGATGTCATGCTGCTGTTGCTGCAAGTGCTGTAAGTGCGATGAATGCACCTGCTGCGAAGAAGATGGAAAGGAAGAGTCGGATAAATAAACCGTCTCGTTTGTATGAGGGTCCGGGGCGCCCCGAATATTGCAGTCGGGCGATGCTTCTCCGCTCGACGGGAAGCGTGTAGCAAATAAGGGGTATTGACAAGGCGCTTGGCGTTCTGGTATCCTCAACAATAGCTTTATGGATACATATTCAAAAAGGGATAAGGGGATGAGCGGCTGAGAAGCTTGTTTTATGGCTGTAATAAGCCGCTCATTAGAGCGGTTTTTTGTTTCATAAAGGTAATTTGACAACCTGGAGCCATGATATCAATACCTGAATCATGGCAGACAACATCACTCGAGTCGTTGTCTAGCCCCGCCTCTGGCGGGTAAAAAAGACAAATGCTCGATCGTTACGAAAGGGCACATGTGAGGATGCCTTGGGAGTACTGGCCGAAGAAGGACGTGGAAGCCTGCGATAAGCCTCGGGGAGCTGGCAAACAAGCTTTGATCCGAGGATTTCCGAATGGGGAAACCTAATGCCGTTCGACGGCATTGCCCCGACCTTGTGTTGGGGCGGGTACCCGCTGAACTGAAACATCTTAGTAAGCGGAGGAAAAGAAATCAATTGAGATTCCGCAAGTAGTGGCGAGCGAAAGCGGAAAAGCCTAGGCTATTTGATGTATGGATTGGTTAGCAGAAGGAACCTGGAAAGGGCTGCCATAGAGGGTGAAAGCCCCGTATGCGAAAGCCAATTTATACTATAGGATAGTCCCCCCGCCGCAAGGCGGGGAGAAAGTAGGGCAGGACACGTGAAATCCTGTCTGAAGAAGTCCCGACTTGTCGGGACATAGGTGGATCATCATCTAAGGCTAAATACCAGTACTCACCGATAGTGAACTAGTACCGTGAGGGAAAGGTGAAAAGTACCCCGCAACGGGGAGTGAAATAGTACCTGAAACCATGTGCCTACAAGGAGACGGAGCGTGCTTCGCTTTCGCTACGCAAATGTAAAATGCAAAATGTAAATCTCAAAATTATGGTATCCGCTTTTAGCGGATGATTATAAAACGTCCCGAAGGGACACATAAATTTTGACTTTTTACTTTTAATTTTTGATTTTGCGACGCGTGAGCGGAGCATGTGACGTCGTGCCTTTTGGAGAATGACCCAACGAGTTGCTTGGATACGGCAAGCAGAAGACCTATAAGGTAATATGCGCAGCGAAAGCGAGTCCTAATCGGGCGTTTAGTCGTATTCAGCAGACCCGAAACTGAGCGATCCATCCATGAGCAGGCTGAAGCCCCGCGAAGGCGGGGTGGAGGGCCGAACCCACCAGAGTGGCAAATCTGGGGGATGACTTGTGGATAGCGGTAAAATGCCAAACGAGCTCAGAGATAGCTGGTTCTCCCCGAAATATATTTAGGTATAGCCCGCGGTAAGAGGGATTGGGGGTAGAGCACTGGATGGATATCCGGGGAGCAATCCTCGGTATCCAATCAAACTCCGAATACCAATTACCCGTTTCCGCG
>Ga0224495_10000094_pt1 | contig 67567 bp, 50 predicted proteins | sample SF_Jul11_sed_USG_FD_168128 | JGI IMG/M metagenome (GOLD analysis project Ga0224495, IMG submission 168128) | Sediment microbial communities from San Francisco Bay, California, United States - SF_Jul11_sed_USGS_4_1 | ecosystem: Environmental > Aquatic > Marine > Sediment | place: USA: California...
CTGAATCTCTTTTTGATAGCTTTTCATGGGGCTTCTCCTCAATACTTGTTTTGGCTAAATCAGCATTGATTGAAGCCCCGTTTTCAGAGCAACAAAAAAGTAACATATCTCCCCGGACTGAATAGTTTACTGTGAGTTTTATCTTGATAAAGCCATGATCTTCTCTTTTCCGGCAGATTTTCCAATAGTCTATCTGAGAATAAACAACTCAATCAGCACCATATTACTTGTGGCAATTTCAGTTTATGTTTTCTCAAATGATCTCAATTTTGCCCGAAATAAAATTTCAGAAGAGCATGAACGAGCAAACAATCTGCTGTTAAATATATTGCCTGGTCCAATTGCAGAGAGGCTAAAAAATGATGAGAAATCAATTGCTGATGGTTTTGCCAATGCTACAATCTTGTTTGCTGACATTGTTAATTTTACACAGATAGCTGCGCGGTATAAACCATCAGATCTTGTTAATCTTTTAAACAAGTTTTTTTCGGCATATGATGGGCTGACTGAAAAATATGGACTGGAAAAAATCAAAACCATCGGAGATGCATATATGGTTGCGGCAGGAATTCCAAATGCCAACCCTCAACATGCCCAAATAATGGCAGACTTTGCGCTTGATATGGTTCATGTAACGCATGATATTTCGAAAGAGATAAATGAAAATATTCTACTCAGAATTGGAATCAACTCGGGACCGGTTACTGCAGGTGTTATAGGAAAAAAGAAATTTATCTATGATCTCTGGGGTGACGCTGTAAATCTTGCATCGAGAATGGAGTCAGCAGGTCTGCCAGGAAAAATTCAGGTAACAGAGGATACTTATCAACTTCTAAAAGATGAATATCTGTTCACCCAGCGCGAACCAATTGAAATCAAAGGCAAAGGGTTATTGAAACCATACATCTTGAATGGTCCAAAAAATAATGATTAATTTCAGCAACCTAGTTTCATGCTATTTAAAAAAAGAGATTTTCTCTATGAGTAAATCACTGCGATCATCAAGAGTTGTCGAGTTGGCATATAGCTTTTGCGATGCTTTGGAGTTATCATTACTTAACTGGTTTAATGTGGATATTGCACCTGCAACATCTCCAATTTCTGTCTGAACCTTGTCCATTATCTGAAAAATTTTATTCAGATGAACGGTGGTCTCTTCAATTTCGGGAAGTATTGCAGAGATCTGGCCATCGGCAAATTTTGATACCTGGAGGCTTTCGCTAACCAGTGCATGTATATCAGATGCAATAGTATTGCTGCGAAGAGCTAACTCTTTCACTTCAAAAGCAACTACAGCAAATCCGGCTCCTGCGCTGCCTGCCCTTGCAGCTTCTATCGTTGCATTGAGCGCAAGCAGGTTGGTACGTGAGGCAATTTCACTGACAAGAAGCGATTTCTCTTTAATCGTCTCCATTGCACTTAACGTTTTGGATACAGCATCTCTGGTATTTTTTGCGTCACGTAAAGCATTACCCGCAATTTCCAAAGACCGTACAGTGTTTCTGTGTGTTTCGTTTATATTTTCTTTAATCGACTGCATCGAAGAGGATATCTCCCCCGTGCTTTCGTTCTGCTCATGTGATTTTACAGATAAATCTCGTGCAGAAATCTGGAGCTCATTTGAGATCTTCTTAATTTGCGAGCCCGCCTCTTTTAAAAATTTTGTCAACTCTGCAATTGCCGAAGTCATGCGATTTAACGACTGAGTCATTTCGCCCGCCTCATCTCTTGAAACAATCTCCAGGCGTGATTCTGGCTGATATCCCATCGAAATTTTTTCAAGGGCCTCTGTTACCTGACTTACCGGAGTTACTATCTGACTTGATAGCAAATAGATGTTAACAGCTACAATTAAAATAAATATACTAGAGAAGATGATTATACGAACAAGTACAGATTCAATATCTATATTTCTTCCTGGCAGAGTCAGAGAATATGCAAATAATGCCATCAGAACAACAATACCTACTATTGAAATGAGTGTCGTAATAAATATTTTGGATCTGATCTGCAGAAATTTATCGACCTTTGACAGCTCAATACTTTCACTGTATTTTTCAACAGCCTGGGTCAATCTTATCATAAAAGGAAGTGAAAAAATTGCGATCATTGGAACTGCGCACATATTTCCAATTATAAACTCATAACTATCAAGAAAATCTTTAAACAGCAATCCGCTAAATGGCCCTGCAGTACCATAGAGCATAAGGGATGCAAGGTAGATTTTGGGTATTGAGTTTAAACTCTTATGCACCTTTCTGATCAATGAGCCATCTCTGGTCTTGAGATAGTTTTCAACCACAGACAATTTCATGGAAATCAAAAATAGTGACCCTGCCATAAATAATGGAATATATATAAGCATTAACGGAGATAAAAGAATGGTAAAGGCCTCTGAATAATCAACAAGGTTATAAAAATAGAGCAAGAGTATGAGCCAACCAAGGGGCGGTATCATAAAGCCCATGGTTGCCAACTGTATAATTTTTCTTCTCTGAGATATCTGGCGATTATCAGACATTATGAACAAATGAACCAGAATAAAATTGAGATATAGCTAAAACCAATTTTTTAAAAATTGTCAAAATAATGTCACAAATCAATTGCAACACAAGATACTCATCAAGCCAGAAATGATGTAGATTTTACTTGTTTTCCTTGCAACAGAAATTCGTTGCCATTGTATGGTAAATCGGATAACTGCCATAATCATATCAAATTATCTTTTGTTCGCTTTCTCATTTAAGTTAAGGCTTTCAGAAGAAAAACTTCCCTATATTTATTCTTGCTCCACTCTGACACGGTGACTCAAACAACCGATACAGTAGTGAGGTTGCATGGGTCGATCAAAATTTGAACAGAATTTTGCTCAAGGTGGCGTTAGTTTGCAAGGTATGTCAAGTTTTTCGAACGAAAACTTTACACTTGTTATCAGCACACGATGCGCTTGCATGCAGGTTTTGACATTAAGTTCATTGGTTTGCCTGATCAAAGGAGTGGAATCAGGTAAGTCATCTGCCGTTCTTTGTCTGCACAAAAAAGTAAAATTCAAGCAGCTCAATTTTTCTATTCAAGCGGCTCAAATTCACTATTCAAGCAGCTCAAATTCACTATTCAACCTACTCAAATTTTCTATTCAAGCGGCGTGTTTTTTTATTCTGCGGTGCAAAAATTATTTTAAAAAGGGTTGATTAGATGAAATGAGCAGGATGATTTCTCTATTCTGCCGGGCAAATGAAGTTAATTTATATTAAACATAGTGAATTTAAATAAAAAAAAGAAGCAGTATCTCTACTGCCCCTGGACTTTCAAGCAGCGATTTCTACAAGATCCTCAAGAACTCCTGTATTCATTTTTCCACTCTTGGATCTGCTGCGTACCTCCACTATGTGGATACCACTTTTGATCTCATCAGGTATTTTAAGTATAATGCAGGTATCCTTTACCTGACCATACTCTCTAGCTCGGAATGACTTTCCTTTGTCTGAAGTAAAGAAAACACCCGCCTCTTTATCTTCTATATCAAAATACAATCTGCTGCCATAGAGACGAAGCATATTTCCCGGTTCTATTGCCTTTTTTTCAAGTTTGCCCGATACTTTAGAAAGCTCTCTGGGCCGCGGGTTTTTACTTACCTGATCTTTTTTTACCGGGTTACTCTTTTCCCGTACAGCTTCCCTTAACGCACTCGAAAGCTTTGCATTAATACAAATCTGGTGTTTCTCTTTACGAAACCTTTCGTCAAGATTCTCAAAGGTCCCCTGAATACTGAAAAAAAGATAGACAAACCCCAGATCAATGCTGCACCCAAGTACAAGATATTCCACAACCACACTCTCCAGGCTGGTAAGAACTGCCAAAATATCAGTCTGTGTCAGTGTGCACCCATAACTTATTTTTTCAATCAAATGTGATTTATCCAGTCGCTGAGTCACCTTGGCCTTGGCTACATACTTTCCACTCTTGCTGGCTCCCATAAGCTGATTCTTCACTAAAGTAAACTCCATAATCTTTCTCCTTAAATAAATAAATGTAAAGCAAAACAAATTGCTTCCTTTTTAATTATAAACAGAAATGATAAATTATTTCATAAAATCAGTTATTTCTTTTTAACAGAGGCTAAAAAATTTATAACAGGCTCACCAGTAATTAAACTTTTAGATAAAGGTAGATCAGCGATGAATGCCTATGCAGCTCTTTCTAGCAGGAAAGGCGCTCCTGAATATGAAATAATAAAAAAGATCTTCTGGAATATTGTAAAATGAACACCTGGGCAATGGGTTGAGTTTTCTGGTTTCTCTACCATCGCCTTGAGGTAAATCTGAAATGGTTAAACCATTCGATCATTTCTACAAACGGTGTCTCTTTACATCTCTTGTAACTAGCCTACCTGAATAACTATTTTACCCCGGGCATGCCCCTCTTCCAGATAACGCATTGCATCAGGAACCTCTGCCAGCCGATATCTTCTGTCTATAACCGGAACCAGTTTACCTGCCTCAAGGAGCTCCCGAAGATACAATAAATTTTCACGATCAGGTTGTGACATCAGGGCTTTTAATTGCTTTCCTTTTTTTTCAGACAGCAGTGATCCTAAAAAGAGAGCCTGGAACAATTGCTTATTGGCTCCGCCGCTCATAACATATATTCCCTGTGAACTGAGTGATTGTTTGTACTCTCTAATACAATGATATCCATTAGCAGCAAGAATGATATCGTATGAAATACCATTTTTGGTAAAATCTTCTTTTTTGTAATCAATCACATGGTCTGCACCGAGTGAGCGTACCAGCTCGTGATTTTGACTGCTGCAGACAGCAGTTACCTCAGCGCCTGCAATTTTTGCAAGCTGTACTGCAAATGTTCCCACTCCTCCTGATGCTCCGTTAATTAAGACTTTCTGGTTGGGCTTGATCTTTGCAACAGTGCGAAGTGCCTTCAACGCAGTGTTTGCCGCAAGGGGAACAGCAGCGGCCTGCTCAAACGATATTCCTGATGGTTTCAATACCAGAGCATTTTCATCTGCACAGGTATATTCAGCAAAAGCCCCCCAACCGCAATCAGCCATATCGCCAAACACTTCATCACCGACTTTAAAAGATGTTACATTTTTGCCTGTAGCCTCCACTCTGCCTGCAATATCGGCCCCTAATATAGTATATTCAGGTTTAAACAAGCCGAAGGCAAATCGGGCAATAAATGGTTTTGCCCTCATCAGGTGCCAGTCGGCAGCATTCAAAGAGGCAGCATGCACCTTTACCAGTACTTCATTTTCTCCGGGAACTGGTTTTTCCACCTCTTTCAGATGAAGAACATCCGGTGATCCATATTTTGTATAAACAATTGCTTTCATGATTTTCTCCGTAATTTATTTAAAGATTATTCCTTGAGTTGATTTTTTTTTGCTTCATATCAATTTTAAACAGGCTACTGCAAGAAATCTTTCTCTTTGTCATCGGGAACATATTCAAGTATATCTCCCGGCTGGCAATGAAGCTCCCTGCAGATCGCTTCAAGAGTCGACATTCGTATGGCTCTGGCTTTTCCGGTTTTTAAAATAGATAAATTGGCATTTGTCAGATCAATTCGGGAAGCTAATTCCCCTGAAGAAATTTTTCTGTCTGCCATCATCCGATCCAGTCTGAATATTATTGCCATAGAATCTTCCTTTTTGCAAAATTCTTCATACAGTTAAATCATGCTCTTCCTGCAAAGCTGCTCCATTCTTGAATACATCTGTCAATATGAGCAATATAATACTCACCAGAAGCGATGAAAAGTTAAACGTTAAAATAGAAAAGACAATCAGTAATTTGCTTACTTTCGATATCAGAAGAACATTTGCCTCGTTAAAAACAATATTCTTTTTAAAATTCGAAAATATACTCTGACCTTTTTTAATTATTTTTAATAGTAAAAATATTACGGCACTTACAAAGAGCAGAGCAATAAATCTGAAATGAACCGGAGCGCTGCTGAAAAACTTCCATGCTTCAGGATCTTTTTTTATTTCGGAATATAATTCAAATTTCATTCTTGAAAAAGCAGATACTCCCGGTTCCAGAACAGGGTCCGAAAAGATGGCAATGGACAAAATAACCCCGACAAAAAGAGCAGCGAGTATCACCAGATACCATGCCACCACTAAAAATATATGCAAAAACGAAGATAATGATTTTTCACCTAAATATTTCATTTTTTTCTCCTTGAAAGTTTTTCGAATCCTCTTTCGGGGTTTCGCCTTGCAATAAACAATCTCTGTTTCCATGATATAAACCCAACTGCTTGTTCGTTCAACCTTTCCAGATCAACTTATAAAAATAAAAACTGTTTGTCAACATTTTTTTATTGATAAACAATAATAATTTACTGATAAAAATTATTTTTTTATTGTTTAAATTTTTAGATATATTTGCGAAACCAAAAAGAAATAGATTATAGAATCTTCCAAAAACAGTTCCTTCGAGCTGCATTTTTCACATAAAACCTCTATTACGCGTTCAAAACAGACGATCTCAAGCCATGAAACAATACTCTTGAAAAGAATATTCATTATACTGTTTGCTTAAAATTGAACAACACCTAAGACCTTGTTAATTTCGTAGCAGGTTTCTCTCTGGTAATTCATTCTGCAGATGCAAATTCACTTGCAATGCAATTTCAAGGTTGAGATGTGGTATGAAATTTGCATTAACCATACGTCAGGCTGAATATTATATTGATGAGTATTATATTGATAAATAGTGTATTGAAAACTAATTTAAATTTTTGCGAAACCAGGAGATGCAATAGATAACCGTAATGAAAAAGCACGTTTGCATAAAATATAAATTCATTCTAAAATGGATACTTTTCTATATTTTTGTCTTCTCTTCTTATTGTACAAAAGTTTCTTTCGATCCGTCGATATTGCACGTAGAGTATCTGGTTGACAACAGCCACGAAAAGACCATAGAGTCAGTTTCTTTTGCAAAAAATTTTATTCCTGTAAAAAATAATCTTGTAGCTGAGGGATATACCTCAGCTGCACTCTGGCTGAAACTTACCTATGACAGTAGTCGATTCACTGAGCCCTCTTATCTGGTATTGAATGAAACTTATCACGATTATCTCGATTATTATCAAAGAAATGGCTCTTCGTGGAATATGATCCAGGTCGGTGATCTCCGGTCCTACCATAACCGGATTTATCAGCACAGAGGTTTTGTTTTTGCTTTGAAACATAACCAGGGCCTTCAAACTGAATATCTGAAAATTTCTTCTGAAGATTCAATAAACTTTTCGTTTTCTATTTTAAATGAGGTCGAAATCAGAGATAACGAAATGATGATGGGTCTCTTGTATGGCTTTTTCATAGGAGCCCTCACTGCGATGATACTTTACAACCTCTTTATATTTGTCTCCTTGCGGGATATCAGTTATTTGTATTACAGCCTGCTTCAACTTACATTTTTGCTGACGAATCTTTATATGATGGGTTATCTGAATAAATATATCTGGCCAGATCAACCCTATTTCAATAGATATTATATACCTCTGTTTTATGGAGCATTTGTCTATTTCTCAAATCAATTCGTGCGTTCCTTTCTTGATCTGAAAAGGTATGCACCCGGATTAGACAGGGTTTTTCTGATTTTTGCTCTGGCGGGAGTATTAATCTCTCTAAGTTTTTATTTTATAAGCTACCGTACCAGTGTCTTTCTTATCTCTTCTGTAATTTCCGTAAACTCACCTCTGGCACTCTTTGCAGGAATTTTTGCCTGGTTAAGAGGAAAGAAAGGAGCATTTTATTATAACATTGCATGGTCTGTTTTTTTAGCCAGTGGTTTTGCTGCAGTTGTCGGTTCTCTCGGTGTAATTAGAAATCCCCTTCTTGTTTCTCATCTTCCGCAAATAGGGGGTCTTTTTGAGGCGCTCTTTTTTACTGTTGCCCTGAGTTATCGTTACCGTATAATGGAACAATCAAAAAAAGAGCTACAACATGAAATTTTTGCAATTCAGAAAGGTTATACTCAAAATCTGGCCCGTGAGGTTGAAGAAAAAACAAAAGTACTGAATAGAAGCGTAGAGGCCATGAACAATGACCTGAGACTTGCCCGTAATATTCAGCAAAATGTTTTGCTTAAGAAAGAACACCATTTCACATTTCTTCAAATTGCTTCCCTTTATAATCCCCATTCCGAAGTGAGTGGAGACTTTTATGACATAGCAGAAATCAAACCTGGAGTGGTCAGATTTTTTATAGCCGATGTTACAGGGCATGGATTGCAGGCAGCCCTTGTTACCATGACACTGAAAAGTGAATATGATTTTTTTAAATCCAGAGAGCTTGCTCCCGATCAATTGCTCACAGAGCTGAATAAATCTTTCATAGAAAAAGTAAAAGGAACCAATATTTTTGCTACTGCCTTTATTCTGGATATGCACTATGAAAAGAATCTTGTGGAGTATAGTTCAGCCGGCCATCCGCATCAGATGCTGCTTGTATCTGCAGACCATGAGAAAGTGAATATTTTAACAACCAGGGGTCTTCCTCTGGGAGTTCTGGAAAAGAGCCGATATCTTTCAGGGCGACAATCCATTAAAAATGGGGCAAGAGCCTACCTTTATACAGATGGCATAACAGAGGCTCATAACGAACAGCTCCAGGAATTCGGCTCAGAGAGGTTCCTGGAAGAGATTTTAAAAACAAAAGAAAAACCTGTTGAATCACAGCTAAAAACCATCCATGAAATTATCTCTCTGTTTTCAGGAAAAAGCCCCGTCGCCGATGACCAGACCTTTATTATTGCTCAATTTAACCCATAATTATTTTAATAAATTTTTGAAATTTGATATCTGCCTCAAAAGAAAAATCTATGCAAAGAAAAATCTATGCACGGGTAATAAAAATTATCGAAATAAAATTTATAATAATAAAAATTATCACGTAAACAAGAAATTCATCTGATAGCGCAGATATTGAATATGCTATGCAGGAATCGCATTAAGTAAAAGTCTTCTGCATTCAAATACTTCACAGGTAATAAAATAAATCTGATAATGATTTCCTTGATAAACGAAAATAGAACCGAAGATTATAATAATTTGCTTAATTTAGAATTTGCAGCTCAGCTTAAAACAGGGTAATTTTTTCAATCAAAAGTTAAACGAAATCCGGATGTTTATATATAATGTACCTGAGGAATTTTATATTTAATCTCTGTTGTTAGAATCTATGGTTATGGCAACATTACCTGTCTTATGCCCCATGTCCAGATATCGATGAGCCTCAACTATTTCTTCCATGGAATATATTCTGTCTAGAACAGGTTTTAGCTTGTTCGTTTCGATCAGGTGTTTTAGCAATAAAAAATCTTTTTCTTCTATTTTAGAAAGACTTGTGTTATTCAGGAATTTACCACCTGGATTTAATATATTTTTACAGTGACTGGGTTTTAATTTCATAACGGCATCATAAATCACATCATATTTATCATTTTTATTTGTAAAATCTTCTTCTGTGTAATCAATTAATTTATCTGCTCCAATGGCTTTTACAAGTGTAAAATTTCTTTTACTGCAAACAGCGGTGACTTCTGCACCAAAATATTTAGCTAATTGTATAGCATATGTTCCAAGGCTTCCCGATGCCCCATTTATCAATATTTTCTGACCATTTTTAATGTGTGCTTTTTGCAGATTTTTTAAGGCCGTAAGTGCACCAGCCGGGATAGTTGCTGCTTCTTCATATGATAAATTATGAGGCTTTAAGAGAACCATCCCTTTTCGTTCATGAGTTCCCTTTTTACCTTTTTCAGGTAAACATCTGTATTCTGCGTAACCTCCTAATCCAAAACCGGTGAATGCAAATACCTGATCATTTTTCTTGAATGATGTTACACCTTTTCCGATGGATTCAATCACACCAGATATCTCCAGCCCAAGTATTAAATTCTTTTTAGGTTTGAACAAGCCAAATATAACTCTTACCAGAAATGGATCGGCTCTTCGGATACGGGTATCGCCTATATGCGCAGAAGTTGCATATACTTTTATTAACACCTCATCATCTTTTGGTTCGGGTTTTTTAACTTTCTTGATCTGAAGAACCTCAGGCGGTCCATATTTTGTACAGATGATTGCTTTCATTTTAAAATTCTTATTGTTGAAATCATTTTACGATTTGCTTGTTAAATCCCTTTATAATAAGCCAAGAGGCTAAAAAGATTTCATTTAAAATCATGGGCAATAGCAGTATATCGAGTAATGCTATTTTAATCTCAAATAGCTTGACCAGTGTGATTATCAAAAGCGTTACAGTTGCAATTATCCCCCATACAGAGATAAATTTCGGAACAACCACTGTTCTAAAAAGTAAAATGTAAAAAAAGAGAGCTCCAAAAATAAAAAAGTATATGTGAATATTCTGGTATATATAATTTCTATATTTTACCAGCTCAGGAAAAAGAAGCAGCCCTCCGCCGGCAATCATCAATATTCCTTCGATGCCCTTGCATGAGAGATATAACAGATTCATCATTTTATTTTCACTGGAATTAAAAAGAGAAAACATAAGCACTGATATTCCTATGACGGATAGTCCGCTTATGAAATCAGTAATTACTCCCCAAGTAATGTTTTTTGTTATATCATAAGTGAGCATGCTGTAAGCCGCTAAAATGAGTATTCCCACAATGATTGCTTTTCTTTTATTTAATAAATTCTTTATCATAGTCATTATTCTCCTCCCATGCAGGCATCATTGCAGGAATCATTTATTTTATGAGGGGCAGGCCTGCCCCTACGGCAGAGCCACGGTCTCTGCCTACCCCTGACGTTTTATACAAAGACTAACCTCGTTTGGCTAGGTTCACGGGTTTCGCAATTCGACTTTCTATCAAATAGAGTTACTGTAAAGAGAATTAATCTTCTATTGTTATGTCCTCATTGCTCAAGAGGATTTGAATGAGGTCTTGGCTTAATCGCAAAGGTCCAAATGTTTTAACTTAACTTTATTGATTCAGACCACCTAAACACTTCGGGAATTGTCAGCGTCATGCGATAATTTAGATAATTATCGGTTGCAGCCAAATGGCAGATAAATTATTTTTCACCGTGATAGTTGACTATAATTAATAATTGTCACATTATGAGAAGTTGTCATCTTTGGTTTAAATGACTCGTATGGTACCTGTTGGGGGTTTATTATATCTGTTTTTTCTGACATTGCTTGCATTTTCCAATGGGCATATTCATCACATTAGTAACCAACACCATATAAGCTTTGTACAGCACTCTGTTACTGAAGATAGAAACGATAAACACCATCATCACCCTAAAGAGTCGGTATTCGAACACTTGTTCAGTCATGCATTTATTAATAAAAATTTAGAGTCAGCCGGTATAAAACTGCAAATTGAAATTCATTCAAGTTTGCCCGAAAACGAAAGTCTTAATAATATTACTCAGTCGTTAATAGCCTTTCCTGAAGCACTATTAGCTATCTCTTCTACTACTATACATCATCCTTCTAATCGTGGTCCCCCATTGACAACTCTATTGAATAAACAAAGTTGTTAACAAAAACAGGTTTTTGGGGGATCGTTGATTATCCACCAAACAGCATGTAGTATTTGGTATTTAGTATCAAGTATTTTGGAATACTACATAGCACAAGTCAGTATGCATTTTTAGTAAATGATCTGGCTTTATTTAAGGAGTTTTATAATGAAAAATAATTTTAATAAGGATATCTCAATAAAGTACATTAAATACATTTCAATTGTCGGATTGTTTTTTTCGGCATTTTCAATATTTGGCCACGGTATGAATGAAGGCCATGTAATTAAGTTAGTTCAAGGAAGTGCCCTGGATTTTATTCCCGTGGGGGCAATTCATATGCTAACAGGATATGACCACATTCTGTTTTTAATAGGAGTGATATTTTTTCTTACTTCTGTAAAAGACATTTTAAAATTTATCACCGCGTTTACACTCGGTCACAGCATTACATTGATTGGTGCTACTTTTCTTGGTTGGCAGATGAATTATTTTTTAATAGATGCTGTCATAGGTTTTAGCGTTTTTTACAAAGGATTTGAAAACCTTGAGGGCTTTAAAAAGTTTTTTAAAACAGAATCACCGAATCTATTGATGGTGGTTTTTGCGTTTGGTTTAATTCATGGTTTTGGCCTTTCTACAAGATTACAATCACTTAGTATAGGTGATTCGCTAAATTTAGCCAGTATCGTATCTTTCAATATAGGTGTTGAATTAGGTCAAATTGCGGCTTTAGTGCCTATCTTGCTGGTTATCAATTTGTTTCGCAAGGCAAAATCATTTTTTTACTTCGAGAAAATAACAAATGGATTCTTAGTACTCGCGGGTGTGGTATTAATAATTTTTCAAATGCATGGTTACTTTTCCAATCCGATGGGCACAGAGTTTGAATCACTGGAATATCTGAAAGAAGCAGAACCAGAGATTATTACACCAGAGCATTCAGTACCAGTACAAGATCATCACAATACCGGCCACAGTCATGGAGATACAACTCATCATGATCACTGATATCTGCCTATTTGCATAAAAAAATTTAATCTGTTCGGGGCAAACTTCAATGCCCCGCAGGTTTCGCTATGTTATATTCCTTCAATGCTTTTAAAATTAAGGTGATTTTCTGTTATTTTGTATTATAGTAATTGCTCAACAGCATTTTGGGGTTCATAGAATAGTCAGTCAAGCTCGCACCAAATTTAAAGTTTATTTCGTACTCGATTTGCTGACTGGTTTTTTCTTTGGATCTTCAATTAAATGTTAAATTCAAAATATTTTTATCAACTTTGACTCCTCTATAATATTCAATATAACTTCCAGGAAAAAATATAAATTATCAAACGTTATCTTTTAATAAAGGTTTTAGCTATTATTTTTAAATATCAACTCTAAGCCTGCATTACATAACAGCAGGTCAAGGTGCGCCGCCAGCAGGTGTCTCCTGTGGTCGTAATATAAAATAATATTTGACAAAGTTATAGATATATTCAATATCAAGGTGATGAATACCTTTCAGGTTTGCACATGAATATTTTGCGTGAATATCAATATTTTTTTCTTTACATGTGCCTGCTCACCATTCTGACACACTTCAACTCTCTGGCTTGTTAGTCTAATGCTGATAAAAATAAATAAATTCGATTTGACATTGTACTTCCAATATATAGATTTCTATTCATTAAGGTATTTAGTTTAATGTCCCCAAAGGCTATAAAAAGGCTATAAATTAATTTTTTATGCATCGATCTCAAACGAATTTAAAATGGAAGTAATAAAAAAAATAAACATTCGATTTGCTGGCATTCTTATGCTGGTAATGTTATCATGCGTGGTGATGTTTCATCTTCTGGTTCTCTCGGGCATCATTCATTATAGCGTTGTATGGGGCGGACGCCTAAAAAGTGCCCCGCAAATGTATTTATTTGAAGCAGTTTCCCTAACCATCAACCTGGCAGTCCTTGCCACAGTTAGTATAAAAATGGGCTACATAAAACCCTTTATACCCCAAAGGGCGGTTACATTTCTTTTATGGGCTTTGGCAATACTCTTTGCTCTCAATACAATAGGTAACATTTTTGCAAAAACAATTTTAGAGCAGATTTTGTTTACTCCGCTCACCCTCATATCTTCCGTTTTATGTTACAGATTGGCAATAGAAAGATAGGTGAATGAATTTCCATTACCACACTATTAAGTCAAATATTCAAAAGAGCAACTTCTTTTTGCTTTTGCACGCCCATTATGGTAAACATTCAATCGTATGCACGAACAGGCAACAAAACAAGGTTTTTGTCACCATCAATCGAGATAAGAAGTAACATATGGCATGGATATACTTGCTTGTCGCCGGTTTGGCTGAAATAGGATGGCCTTTAGGACTTAAGTTCTCACAAACAACAGAGCACAAAATTGCCTGGATACTTTTTGCTTTAGCATCTATGAGTTTGAGTGGCCTGTTTCTCTGGTTAGCACAAAGATCCATACCGATGGGAACAGCCTATGCAGTCTGGACCGGCATCGGAGCAGTCGGAACATTCATTGCAGGAATAGTTCTGTTCAAAGATCCTGCTTCCATGCTGAGAATCCTTTCCGTTACGCTGATTGTCATCGGACTTGTTGGCTTGAAAATATCTCATTCTTGAAAAATCCTGATCAAGAGGCTACATGTAATCTGTTATAAATCAATAAACTTGTTTCTGCAGAATGCAACCCCTCTACTCAGCAACAGCCTGATAACGTAATATGTTGATTATTCATTCCATATTATATATAAATCAGGAATTATATAATAAAATAATCTTGCTTCTATGCCAGATTCATGTTTGAGATTAGAACTAATTTCAGCCGAAAATAGTCCATATCAAGTTCGCCCCTTTTATTGTATCAGGCTTCACCGTGATCTTTTTTATTAACTGAAATTACTACAAAATAAAAATTACCTGTAATTGTTGTTATGAAATCATTTTTCCACATTTGCATCTGCTTTTGCCTTAATCGCCAGAGCTCTTCAATCATTGTCACTATTTTTTAAATTTGTAATGACCAAAGCCGGCCGCCTCTTGGCGTTTGCACAATCTGTACATGGAAATAAGAGAACGACAATATCACCTTTTACAAATCCTTCCATGCCTCTTCGTCCTCTGGACTTAACCAGTCTTCTCTTAAAACACTCTCGGAAAGAATATAAATTTCTATATTATCAGTAATGGCTTTGGATTTAAAATAAGCAAAAAAAATCAATGACTTCACCCATTAAAGACTCGCACAGAGACTCAATTTCTTTGATAATATATTCTTTTGTTATCATTGTACTCAAGTTAATCAATTTTACATTCTACCCTCAATCTTAAATTCCTTTTTCTTTCTAACCACTGCCGAGAATATGAAAGCATATACCAAACGAGCTAGTGGTGCTGGTTGCTGGTGCTTTGGAGGATGATGGTTCAATGCCAACTTGAAATATTTGAAGCGGCCTTTACGTATTTTAGGAGCTCACGCCCTTGGAAGAGAAGCGCTTGATTCCTTTTTTATATTCAATCAAAGGAAATTAAAAAATATCCTGATTGAATATATCAACTTCTATAACCTAAGAAGACCTCATAAATCGCTTAATCAAAACAGTCCGGTTGGGTATCAAATTCAGAAAAAAAAGAAAACTATAAAAAAAATCCTTTCAGGTCTTATCTTCGACTGCTTTCGTCTAAAGGAGATACCGCAATTTATCCACCTCAAGGGCTGCAGATATTCATAATTGCCTGATCAACAAAAATTATTCGGTTTACCTGGAATTTAATACAAGAATAATTTCTGTGCCATGATCATCGCCTGCTGATTTTTCCCGGGAGTTGACACGAATTTCTCCTCCGTAATTTTTAACAAATTTCATCATGAGAGGCATTCCAAAACCGGTTCCGGCTTCACCAGCGGTACCGGTTCTGCTGGTTTTCTTTTTGATATCAAACAAATCGCGCAACAAATTTTCTGACATGCCAATTCCGTTATCTTTTATGGTCAATACAACTTTTCCGTTCTCCTCTTTTGCCTTGATGCTGATTGTACCGCCTGGTTCTGAAAATTTCATGGCATTGGTCAAGGCATTGTTGATAACAGAAGTTATAAAGGATGTTCTTTCCACGCAGACTTTCTGACCTGCCGGTATATCAATTTCAAACCGGATATCCTTGAGCTTTGCCTTGATATTCATCATAGTCAATGAATCGTTTATCATTGATTGAAGATCCAGAAGTGAGGTTTCAAGGTTTAATTTATTTTCATCCACGGCCATAATCATTCGAACCAACTGGATGATTTCCAAACTGCTTATCATGGATACTTCAATACTCTCTTTCATCTGTTCCAGCATGGATGGATCTTCCTTGTTCATGTCCAGGACGCTGGATACAAATCCAATTGGATTGGTTAGATCATGACAAAGAATATGAAGAAGCTCTTTTCGTTCATTGCTGATTCTCGCAATTGTTTCGGTAGCTTTTTTAAGAGCTATATGGGTATTTACGCGCGCTAAAAGTTCAGATGAATTGAACGGTTTGGTAATATAGTCGACTGCTCCCAGTTCAAACCCGTGTACAATATCCTCTGTTTCTATTTTAGCCGTTAAAAATATGACAGGAACATTCTGCCACAAAGGATTTTTCTTCAGCTCTCTAATGGTTTCAAATCCATCCATTTCCGGCATCATAATATCCAGTAAAATTAAATCTGGTATTGATTTCTCGACTGCAGCCAGAGCCTGCTTTCCATCAGTCGCGGCTTTTACAGAATAACCCTGTTCATCCAGCACTGAAGCAAGCACCTGGATATTTTTGGTTGTATCATCCACGATCAATATATTACCTTTTTTTTCTGACATAACTACTCCTTTATTTTTTCTTTTCATGTTTTGCAATACTATTGGCTATTTGCACCAATTTCTTTGACAACTTTCTAATTTCATCCACATCAAACTGTTTCACTGCATTTTGCATTTCCAATATCCACTGTTCCAGAGATTTGACCTGTATATGCTTAGTTTTTCTACTGATCGTATCCACATATTCGGAAATATTTTCAAAATCAAGTTCGGCACAAATATTCTCGCACTCACTTAATGTTTTCTGATTCAGTACTTTTAAAATTTCGAAGACCTGCTCGGTGCTGACTTGAACATCTTCCGATGATTCAGTCTCTTTTTTTTCATGAATTTTATGTTTCAAATATATCTTAAAAATTGCAGCGAGATCTTTTTTTACTATGGGTTTTCGCAGATATCCCTGTATCAAGTGTTTTATTTCATTTGACTTCTGTTCCATCCCGGAAGCCGAAGCAACCACAATTGGTATATGCTTTAACTCAACATTATTCTTGAGATTTATGGTAGCCTCATATCCGTCCATAACCGGCATTCGCAAATCCATAATAATCAAATCGGGCCGAAATTTTTCCGCATATTCCAATGCCTCCTTCCCGTCGACAGCTTCAATAAATTCAAGTCTGGTATTTTCAAAAAAACCCCTTATCAAATTGCGATTCGAAACAACATCGTCCACAACAAGAATCAACGCTTTTTCAAATTCAATATCTTCTTCACCGGTAACATTTATCCGGGAAGCTTTTTTATCCTGATACCCGACCTCATGAAAAATAACCCTGAATTCACTTCCTTTGCCCGGTTCGCTTTCTACATGAATGGAACCATTCATCATGGTTGTCAAATTTTTGGTAATACTTAAACCCAAACCTGTACCGCCATATTTGGCAATATTACCGGAATGCTGGGAAAAGGCGTCAAAAATATGATCTAGATCCGAAGCGGAAATACCTATTCCCGTATCCTTTATGGAAATTTCCAGTTCCATTGTTTTATCTTTGCGATTTTTCTTGAGAACATTGCAGGAAAGCTTTATATTGCCTGAATCGGTAAACTTGATGGAATTAGAAACCAGATTAATAAATACCTGCCGAAATCTGACTTCATCCAGATACACGGCCGGCGGCAAGGCTTGGTCAAGATGCAATTCAAGGCCCAGATTTTTCCCGTCTGCCTTTTCAGAAAATATATTGCGTATATCTTCCATTGTCTGACTTACATCAAAATACTCATATTCCATAACCATCTTGCCAGCCTCAACCTTGGAAAGATCCAGTATGTCATTGATCAGCCTGAGCAGGGTTTTGCTGCTGCCCATGATTGATTGCAGATATTTTTTCTCCTGTTCTCCGGAAATTTTCTTGTTGAGAATTTCGGTAAAGCCGATGATGGCATTCATCGGCGTTCTAATCTCATGGCTCATATTGGCTAGAAACTCGCTTTTTGCCCGGTTTGCAGATTTTAGATTTTCTTCAAGCTGCTTTCGGCTGGTCATGTCATATAGATTGATAACAATACCTTCAATATACGGATTGTCCAGATAATTCATTCCGACAACACTGTACGTGCGATATTCTTCTTTTTTATTTTTTATGCGCAACTCAAGAGCAATGGGTACATCGGAGTTCTGCATTGTTTTTAACAAAGCCGCTTCCAATACCGGCAGATCATCCGGATGGACAGTACTGAAACCATTGGCGATCACCTCTTCCGGTGTATTTCCAGAAATTTTTTCCACCGATTTACTTACAAATTTTATATTCCTGTTTTTATCAAGAACCATGATCGAACTGCTTATGTTTTCCAGAAGAGCTTGAAGACGAGCCTCATTTTCGATAAGTGCCTCCTGGTATTTTTTATGATGTGTTATGTCAAAAAGTGCGCCACTCAATTTAACCGTTTTTCCGCTGGAGTCCGTTTCTTTATCTGCCATTGCCTGACAGTACATCAGAGAACCATCCTTACGATAGATCCGGAACTCAATATTCAAAGGAGTTGATTTTTCAATACAAGAATTTATCGCATTCAAAGCAGACATACTGTCATCCGGATGAATTCGTTGCATGATAAAATCCTGACTCGGAAAAACTTCTCCTGGCTCATATCCGAACATCTTATAAATCTCATCAGACCATGTGTTATCGCCTGTAGCAGGGTCCAGCTCCCAATGACCTACATGAGCAATTTGAACCGCACGCATCAATTTCGATTCGCTTTTTACCAAAGCTCTTTCCCATTTTTTTCTTTCTGACTTATCCCGAATCACTGTCTGAAAGGCAGACCTGCCTTCATGCTGAATCAATGACGTAGTAACTTCCACGTCCATCGGACTCCCATCCAGACGAAGAAAAACCTCGTCCAGAATGGGTAAAAACTTTGCTTCGCCTGTGGCCAGACTTTTCAACCTACCCTGAACAGTTTGTGCATAATCGGGATGAATAAAACGCGAAACGGGTTGCCCGATCATATCATTTTTAGATTGTCCGCCCAATAAGCGAACACAGAAATCGTTAACATTAACAACAACCCCATTCGCATGAATCGCAATAGCATCGGGAGAATACTCAAACAGCATTTTATAACGCAGTTCGCTTTCTTTTGATTTTATTCTTTCTTTATCAATATTGTTCACTATACTTCTTACCAACAATGATATTATTATAAAAGACAAAAGAATACTCCAGATCAAATCGAGATATCGCGCGTCTCTATCGGGATACATGACTATGGCATCGGGATGGTAATATTCGTATACAATCAAAGCAAGTATAATAAAAATCGTGACGATTAAGACAAGCCATCTTTTTTTACCTGTTAAAAATAAAATAGCGCACAGGACAGGCAGGATATAAAAATAGGATGTCCCACCATATGTTCCGGCATTTAATGGCGAAATAAGAAACATTCCCCCTATTTGGGTAAAAATGACCATTGTGGGCAATTCTATTGATTTGAATCTGGATAAAAAATAGAAAACTCCTGTTACAAAAATTAATGCAAGGGAACAATAAAACAAAAAAAGTCCGCCGACATCTGTTGCATAATTCAAAACAGTTGTTACTGCCATCAATATTCCCATAAGGAACATGAAAATATTATAAATTCTGGTTTCAAATGAGGTTTTATCCGGATCCCCAAAAAATAACTGATTAAATATTTTTATACTCATATTCAGCGGTACAATATTCAAATATTTTTACTTCTCTTCAAATGTAAATAAACTTTTTTGGATTCGATCCGTTACATATTCTTTTCTAATATAACGTACAGGAAAATCTGTAAACCTATTTCTTCTTGGCAATATTCTGGGCAATTTGCGACAATTTCATTGACAACTTTCTAATTTCATCCACATCAAAAAGCCTGACTGCGCTTTGCATTTCCATAATCCATCGTTCTAAAACTTTTACCGAAAGATGCTTTGTCTTCCTGCTTATCTTTTCAAGAAATTCTGAAATTTTTTCAAAATCAAGCTCGGAGCTTACCCTTTCGCACTCTTGTAAAGTCTTTTGATTCAGTACTTTCAAGATTTCAGCCGCTTGTTCTAAACTAATCTGATCATCTTCCTGTGAAATAATTTCTTTCTTTTTCATGCTTTTAAATTTTAAATGCGTTTTAAATATTGCAACAAGCTCTCTTTTTGCAACAGGTTTCCGTAAATAACCCTGTATAAGATGCTTCATTTCATTTGCCTTTTGCTCCATCCCTGAAGCCGAAGCAACCACAATGGGAATATGCTTTAACCCGGGATTATTTTTCAGAATCATGGTCGCCTCGTAACCGTCCATAACCGGCATACGCAAATCCATGACAATCAAATCTGGCCGGAATTTTTCCGCATTTTCCAATGCCTCTTTTCCGTCAGCAGCTTCAATAAAATCGAGACTGCTATCTTCAAAAAAACCACGAATCAGATCGCGATTCGAAACAACATCGTCCACAACAAGAATCAACGCTTTCTCAAATTCAATATCTTCTTCGCTGCCAGCTTCCAGTGAATCCGTTTTTTTATTCTGATATCCGACTTCATTAAAAATAATCCTGAACTCGCTTCCTTTGCCGGGTTCGCTATTTACCTGAATGGAACCATTCATCATGGTAGTCAAATTTTTTGTAATACTTAAACCAAGACCGGTGCCGCCATATTTGGCAATATTCCCGGAATGCTGGGAAAATGCCTCAAAAATATGATCCAGATCCGAAGCAGAAATTCCAATTCCCGTATCCTTAACTGAAATTTCCAGATCCATGGTTTTATTTTTGCGGTTATTCTTATGAATAAAACAAGAGACACTAACTTTGCCTGAATCGGTAAACTTGACTGAGTTAGAAACAAGATTAATAAGTACCTGACGAAATCTTACTTCATCCAGATATATAGCAGGAGGAATATTTTTATCAAGATTCAATTCAAAATTGATATTTTTTTCGCTGGCTTTTGCAGAAAACATACTCCGGATATCTTCCATTGCATGCCTTAAATCAAAATGCTCATATTCCATGACCATCTTGCCAGCCTCAACCTTGGAAAGATCCAGAATGTCATTGATCAACCGGAGCAGGGTTTTGCTGCTGCTCATGATAGATTGCAGATATTTTTTCTCCTGCTCCCCGGAGATTTTTTTATTCAGAATTTCAGTGAAACCAATGATGGCATTCATGGGAGTTCTGATCTCATGGCTCATATTGGCCAGAAACTCGCTTTTTGCCTTGTTTGCCTGTTTTAAATTTTCCTCCAGCTGCTTTCGTTCGGTCACGTCATGAAGACTGATAACGATTCCTTCAATAAGAGGGTTGTCCAGATGGTTGATTCCAAATGTACTATATGTGAGATACTCCCCTTTTTTATTTTTAATTCTCATTTCAAGCGGAATGGGAGTTCGCGGATTTTGAATGGATTTTAATATTGCCGCATTCGTTGCCGTGATATCATCTGGATGTATGGTACTAAATCCAGATGATATCACTTCTTCTGGCGTGAACCCGGAAATTTTTTCCACCGACTTGCTCACAAATTTTATAGTTCCATTTTTATCCATAATCATGATCGTATTGCTGATATTTTCCAGAAGAGCCTGGAGACGCGCCTCGTTTTCCCGCAAAGCTTCCTGGTATTTGCGATGATGGGTGATATCAACAAAGACGCCGCTGATTTTTACTACTTTGCCACTGCTGTCAACTTCCATATCTGCCATCACCTCGCCATAGGCCATGGTACCGTCTTTGCGATAAAACCGGAACTCAACATGAATTGGAGACGCATTCTCGATGGAAAATGTTAACACTTCCATTACCTGCACCCGGTCTTCCGGATGCAATTGTTCCATTGTCAGCTTCAGATTTGGTTCAAATTCACCGGGTTCAAAACCGAATATATTATAAATCTCGTCAGCCCAGTACATACTTCCCGTTGCCGGAATCCACTCCCAATGTCCTACGTGAGCAATTTTGGATGCCCGGGCGAGTCTCGATTCACTCTCTACAAGAGCCTTTTCCCATTTTTTTCTCTCAGAAATATCCTGAACAACCCAGATGGATCCTGTGATTATTACATTTTCATCTCTAATGGCTTTGCCTGAAAGTTCACACCAGAATAGAGTCCCATCTTTTCGCTTCATCAATCTTTCTTTATAGTAGGTTTTTCCCGCCGCCAGCAGAGGATAGGCTTCTTTTCCCAGATCTTTATAGCTTTCCTCGTCGGGATAAATGATATCTGTTTTCAATCCGATTACTTCGCCTTTCTCATAGCCAAATATCTCTTCGAGTTTTTCATTGACCCAGACAAAATTGCGATCCTGCAAAAACGCAATGCCAACAAAAGCGTTTTCAAGTATTGTGTTTTGTTGTAAATTTAATTCTTCGAGAGATTTTTTACTTTCAAGAAGCTGTTGTTGCAGACTTTTATGTTCAGTGATATCAAGAATGGCGCCGCCGAGTTTTGAGGCTTTTCCTGCAGAATCAAATTCTACATTCCCTATCACATGGCCGTAAGCCAGAGCGCCGTCAGGTTTTATATATCTATATTGTACATTAAAAGGAGTGCAATTTTCAACAGAGTCTTTAATGGCGGTTTCCAGTTTTTCTCTGTCATCGACATGAATTATCTCCATGATTTTCTCGTAGGTCGGCTCAAACTCTCCAGGCTGATATCCAAATATGTGGTATACTTCATCAGTCCAGCTGAATTTGTTAGTGATCATGTCCCATTCCCAGTGCCCTACATGAGCAAGCTGTGATGCGCGCGCCAGTTTCGATTCGCTTTCAACCAGAGCTCTTTCCCATTTTTTTCTTTCCGAAGTATCCCGAATCACTGTCTGAAACGCAGATTTGCCTTCATGGTGTATCAACGACGTAGTAACTTCCACATCCATCGGACTGCCGTCAAGGCGGAGGAATTTCTCTTCCAGAATGGGCAAAAATTTTACTTCGCCTGTAGCCAGACTTTTCAATCTATCCTTGACTGTGTGCGCATAATCGGGATGAATAAAACGGGAAATGGGTTGGCCTATCATTTCATCTTTGGAGTGTCCGCCAAATAAACGTACACAAAAATCGTTGACATTAATAACAACTCCATTAGCATGAATAGCAATTGCGTCGGGAGAATATTCAAAAAGCATTTTATATCTTTTTTCGCTTTCTTCCAGATCTTTTGTTCTTTCTGTAACCCGGTTTTCCAGATTCTCCGAATATTCGTTTAGTTTATCATTGGCAGATTTGAGCTGCTCCAGTGTAAGATCATTGATTTTTTGATATGTTTCTTTTTCTCTGCGAACTTCCCGGATACGGCTTGAAAGCCCGATTCCAACAAGTACCAGTTGAAGGGCATGACTGATTTGATACCCGTGCTGGGTTACTAAATTTAGAGGCACCAGACCGTAAATAAGAAGAAACCGGAGAGATATTCCAATCGACATGATGATCCATGCGAGTATAAAAAATATTGAAATATCATATTTTTTATACATATAATATATGGAAAGCAATACAATGCCGAACAATAAAAAAATAAATGCTATCATGTTCATGATACTCAATAAGATCGGGTACATATCAGATGATCGCATTGTCAGTCCTGCCAATGATAATGCCAACGTGATGAAAATGGAAACATTGAAAATACGATCTAAAACAGGCAGATGTTTTTTCAGAGACATCGAAGTTTGTACAAAAAGAATTGTAAATATTACAAATACCGGCAAAATAACAAAAGCCGATGTTAATATAAAGCGAAAGATATTATCATAATCTAAAAAGCTCCATAGATATTTTGAACCGTATCCCGATAAATTTAAATATATAAAAAGAAAACCAATATTGTATCCTCCATAGAAAAGATATACTTTTTCCCGCAGGGAAAAATAAACAAAAATAAAATATGAAATTAATACAAAAATAAGTCCGAAATAAAATCCGTTTATAAGGAGCATTCGTTCATTTTTAATGATATAAAAAGATTCTTTCAGCACCTTTATGGGCGCAAGCAGAGACGATTTAATAGAAGTCAATTTTAAATAAACATGAAGCATTCCTTTCGGAATATTTTGAAGAGAGAACTCATGATTTGAACTGGCGCTGTTTTTTAAATTGGGCTCAGCCTTTAAAAATTCTTTGCCGTCTTTTGAATAATAGAGTTCCACGGTATCAAGCACGGCAAATTCCACGAGAATAAAGAAATTTCCCTGATTTTCCGGCTGGACATTGAGTTGAAAACGTATCCAGTGAGGAAATGGAGTTCTTCCAAAACTGGCAATTCCCCCTTTTAAAAGTTTCCAGGAAGATTCATCCAGTTGAACTATCTCTGAAATATTTTTTGTTTCGCTGATGTCCGGATAATAGGAAATCGGATCGTTTACAGCAGTCTCTGTAAAATTTTTGTCGATTATGATGGGAGTATATTCTTTCGTCCAAAGCGATTCAGCAATGGCATAAATTACCAGAATGAAAATAATTCTTCGCATCATGTTTTTTCTGATTTTTTAATCAGTTTTAAACCTGTGCCCAACACTTGAATAATATTCAATATTATAAAAACGACCCATTTAGCTGCGCTGGCAATAGACGTTGCAAAACCCAATATTTCCAGTCGTACCGGATAATTCAAAATCATCGCAATGATTCCTGCATTTTCCAGATAGTCACAACAAGCAGCAAATATCGGCAGGCTGTATATAAATTTTATATATGTTGTGCTCTTAAATATATTCCCCCACGTCAAAAAAATCCAGATTATATAAAAACTGGTATAGAACACAGGATAGATTATATCAAGAGTAGAATCAATCCAGAGATACCGATGGCGTCCCTCTTGCCTCTGTTTTTTCAGAATCTGATATGCTGTATCCACGGAATAAAAACCGGCCATATCAATAACACCTGCCTCTTTCATAATGGGTGTAAGAGATCCGACCATGAGAACATTCATTACGAATGAAAGAAATAAAAATATCACAAGGTGTTTGACCCCGGCTTTGTATGTCAACCACTGAAAATAGTTACCAAAAAATGACCCTTGCATATTCAATTCTAATTACAAAACCAGATTCAATAATGCAAGAAAATAATTTTTTGCTTATGTACCGTCCGGCGGTGATTCAGGCCATAAGAAAAAGAAATAACTTCTATTCAACTCCGGGCGCATGAAAAATCAGATGAAAACTTTTATGAAAACGCTGAACTGATTCTTAAATTGGCGAAGAAGGTATACGAATTATTCATGCAACAAGATTCTGAGGTAAAGCGTAAAATGATGAATTTGATTGTTGATAAAGCAGTTTTCAAAGAAAATGATCTTTGTTTCCATCTAAAAGCCCCCTTCGACATGATACTTTTAGCTAAAAAAACTTCAAATATGCTCCCCGACCAGGACTCGAACCTGGGACAAGGTGATTAACAGTCACCTGCTCTACCGACTGAGCTATCGGGGAATTTATACAATAGCAACTTATAAAATTAAACTTTATATCAAGCTACTAAAAAGCAGATCTTGAATTTTATACTTCTCGTCAACAACAAATTTATTTCTTGTGTATTAACCCGCCACCCGGCAGCTCTATATTGCTTAACGATAGCTGATTTTTTTAAAAAAACTCCTTCTTGATATAAAATAATATACAATAATATAAATTTTACATTAAATATAAAACATAAATGATAAATTAATGGCTGATACACGCATTAGCTAATACTTCTTTTATTAAAGCAAAAATGTTTTACCTTCATATTTCAGAAGAATTGGCTCTTGTTTTTATACCACTCTATTTTAGTGTAAAAGTCATATGTGTCGCTTTTACACTAAATCAAATTTATGGCCAGACTTCCCAAATTGCCATTTTCCAGGAGGTAGCTTCACCGCCCATAAATGGGGCATTAGGTGGATTAGGTATATAGCCTGTTGTTGGCACTCCTGCACCTCCAACCACTATTCTATCGTCACTCTTTATCGCCACACTTTGGCCATAGAAACCGCCACTTCCCAGGCTTGTTAAGATCGAGACACCTGAAGCACCAAATGTAGAGTCAATAGTACCATTTGTATTATATCTCCATATAACACCCGTATCAACGCTAGCTCCATTTCTGCTGCTGCCTGATACAACTATCTTGCCATCTGTTTGTAACGCTATTCCATAGCCAATATCAGTCGAATTGCCGCCTGCTGCGTTATTGTGACTCAAATATCCGATAGCGTTGAATGTAGTATCAAGGGTGCCGTTTGTATTATAACGCCATATACCCATATCAGAGTTAGCATTGTTGATGAAACCTGCTACTAAAATTTTACCATCGGACTGCAATGTTATAGTTTTTCCCTGAGCTCCATTTACTGCTGGATTGGAAACAACTATTCCTGTGCCAAATCCTGGATTATCAAGAACACCTGTTGTGCTATAGCGCCATATCACCATAGAATATATACTTGAAGCATTGGTGCTATAACCTGTAACAACAATTTTTCCATCACTCTGAATTACTACACCCTGCCCTGAATCATTTGAACTTGCTGCATTCGTACCCGTTGCGTTATGCTGTATCGTATAACCAACTGTTGCAAAAGTTGTATCAAGAGTTCCGTTAGTATTATATCTCCATATAACCATATCTGGATTAAAACTTGTATTATAGCTGTGACCTGTGATAACAATTTTGCCATCTGTCTGAATCGACACTCCATTGCCAGAATCACTGCTATTGCCACCTGCTGCGCTATTGTGACTCGCAATGCCAGTGGTATTAAATGTTGTATCAAGCGTACCATTTGTGTTTAATCTTGCAACAATCATATCTGATGCATTATTACCCACTCCTGTAATAACAATTTTATTATTGGCATCAAAAGCAAGATCATAGGCGGTTTCCAGAACACCAGCTCCCGCTGTATTGATTAAAGCAACCCCTGAGCAGCCAGTACCGGCAGCGCAGCCAAAAGTTGTATCTAGTGCGCCATTGCTGTTATATCTCCAGACTGCAATATCTGTTGTATATGAAGCCATAAGTGTTGGCGGTGTACCCGTTACAGTTAATGTTCCACTGTAACCGGCAGAAACAATTTTTCCATCACTTTGTACTTTGGTACGACTTGCATAGTCTACCGATCCTGCAGCACCATTTGTATATGAAACAAGACCAGTTGATCCAAATGTAGTATCTGGTGTTCCTGAAGTTCCATATACCCTGACATTAATAGATGCCGTTGTACTGCCTGTTTGATTGGTTGCAGTTATAGTATGGTTTGTTGCCAATTGCAAAGCGGTTGGTGTCCCTGTAATCTGGCATGTTGTATTTGATATTGCCAAGCCTGCGGGCAGAGCTGGTGATGCAGTGCAACTGGTGATTGTACTGTTTACAGTAGGTGCAGCGATAGCTGACACCTGGTTTATTATCAGTTTATATGGCGAACCAGCATAAACAACCGATGTTATGGGGTAGATAATCGTGTATGTTGTTGACCCTTCCACGCTGTTAGACCAACCTGTTTTAACAGCTATTGCTCTTATTGTCATAACAGTGCCGTTTCCAGCAACTGAAACAGGTGCTGCGTACAATGTACTCCCTGTGGTTGGTACTGATCCATTGGTAGTGTAATAGATTGATACCCCTGCTGTTGCCGACGTGATTGTTACAGACTGGTCTGCCCCATATGTTGCACCGGCAATAGAGAAAGTTGGCTGTATCACCTGCAGTGTGTAAACAATGGATGCTACGGTAGAAGCTACCCAGCTCGTTTTGCAGCCGATTGCTTTAAGTGTGGTAGTCTGTATTATAGAAACAGCTCCTCCATATAGTGTTCCTGTACCTGTACAGGTAGGTGATGTAAAACCATCGGTTGTGTAATAGATCGAGGCTCCAACTGTGGTCGTTGCAATCGTTACGCTCTGTGTAGTGTTATAGGTTCCAGTTACTACTGAATATGTTGGTGTGGCGACTGTTCCTGTGACTGTATAGGTTGCGCTGGCAACAACAGAGTCTGCCCACCCTGTGATACAGGCAACTGCCTTGATGGTCATTATTGTGTCCAGAGGTACAAATACAGATGTTCCAAGTGTTCCGGTTGGTGTGGTACAGTTTGGAATTGTCAAACCGTCAGTTGTATATCGTATATTTGTTCCGGCTGTAGCAGATGAAATAGTTACTGTCTGGGCTGTTGTATAGGTACCTGCTGCAACAGAGAAAGTCGGTGTTAAAGGTTGAAGTGTAAATACTGCCGTCGCAACCACCGAGTCTGCCCAGGTTGCCTTGCAGGCAATGGCCTTTATCGTTGTTGTCTGGGCTACTGAAATGGGTGAGATTGCATTATAAGCAAAGCCTACGCCTGTACATGTCGGGTTGGTGATACCATCTGTTGTATAAACCATATTTGCACCTGTGGTCGTCGAAGATAGTGAAACAAATTGCGATGAGTTATAGGTTCCGGCTACAGGGGTAAATGTCGGAGTGGCAACAGTTCCTGTTACTGTATAGGCTGAACTTGCAACACCAGAATCTGCCCAACCTGCAAGACATGCAACCGCTTTTATGGTCATGGTTGTGTTCAGAGGTACGGTCACAGAGGAACCTGCTGTGCCTGTGGCACAGGTAGGTGTAGTTATACCGTCTGTTGTATATTTGAAAGTTGTTCCGGCCGTGCCTGAAGAAATGGTAATTGTCTGCGCTGTTGTATAGGTTCCTGGCAGAACAGAAAATGCAGGCGTTAAGGGTTGTAAGGTATAGACAGCAGATGCAACAGTAGAGTCTGTCCATGTTGCCTTGCAAGCGATAGCTTTAAGTGTGGTTGTCTGTGTTATCGAAACAGCCCCTCCATAAGGTGTTCCTGTACCTGTACAGGTAGGTGCTGTACCATTGGTTGTATAAAAGATCGAGGCGCTTGCAGTAGTCGTTGTAATCGTTACGTTCTGCGTTGTGTTATAAGTACCCGCCACAGGTGCAAAAGTTGGTGTTGCGACAGTTCCTGTAACTGTATAGGTTGCGCTGGCAACAACAGAATCTGCCCAACCGGTAATACAGGCCACTGCCTTAATGGTCATCATGGTGTTCAGAGGCACATTTACAGATGTTCCAAGAGTACCGGTAGTGCATGTAGGCACGGTAACACCATCAGTAGTATATCTGATAGATGTTCCAGCTGTAGCAGATGAAAGAGTTACTGTCTGGGCTGTTGTATAGGTACCTGCTGCAATAGAGAAAGTCGGTGTTAACGGTTGCAGTGTGTAGGTTGAAGAGGTCACCCCTGAATCAGCCCAGCCGGCATTACAGGCAATGGCCTTGATAGTCGTTGTTGCAGTTACAGAGATAGATCCGCCGTAAGCAAACCCTGTTCCGGTACAGGTAGGCAATGTAGCACCGTCTATTGTATAGACAATATTTGCCCCTGTAGTTGCAGATGTAAGAGATACAAACTGTGATGAGTTATAGGTACCGCCAGCAATAGAAAACTGAGGCGTTACGACTGTTCCTGTAATGGTATAGCTAAGTGTAACTATGGCTGAAGATGCCCAGTTGGCAAGGCACGCTATAGCCTTTACTGTTGTCGTCGATGGTATGTTTACCCCCGCAACTGTATAAAGAGTGGAGGTATTACAGGCAGGTGTTGTATTGTTTGTAGTATAATAAATAGATGCCCCCGGGGTGGCGGTAGAAAGAGTAATATTTATCGGCGTTATATAAGTTCCCGAACCCGAGCCTGCTCCTGGCACAGGATCTGCCACTGTTCCTGTTACAGTGTAGGCAGCAGTCGATACTGCAGAGTCAAGCCAGCCTGCATTACAGGCAACCGCTTGTATCGTCATTGTTGTATTCAAAGGAACAGTTACTGAAGAGCCAACGGTACCTGTTGTACAGCCAGGTACAGTTACACCATCTGTTGTATAATGAATAGCTGCTCCGATAGTAGCGGAGGTGATGGTAATCGTCTGGGCTGCTTGATAGATTCCTGCGGCAACCGAAAAGGAAGGGGCAACCGGTTGCAGCTGATAGTTGGCGGTGGAGACTGTTGAGTCTGTCCATCCGGCTTTACATGCAATGGCCATCAGTGTGCTGTTCTGACTGACAGTTACGGGAGCGCCATAAGCGATACCGGTTCCTGTACATGTGGGCGGAGTTACTCCATCTGTAGTATATACTATATTTGCGCCCGTAGTTATAGATGTTATGGCCACACTCTGGTTACTGTTATATGTCCCGGCAACCGGCGAAAATACAGGTGCAGCAATGGTTCCTGTTATGGTATAAACCAGTGAAGCAACTGTTGAATCAAGCCATCCTGCAAGACATGCAATTGCATTCAGTGTTACGGTAGCAGAAACAGATATGGCTCCCGTGTATAAAGTAGATGTGCCACATACCGGAATAGATCCGTTTGTGGTATAATAGATAGATGCACCGGTGGTTGCACTTGTCAGTGAAATACTCTGGGCAGTTGCATAGGCTGCTGCAGGTAAACCGGGAATCGGAGTTGCGACCTGACCTGTGACTGTATAGGTTGCAGACGAAACAAGAGAATCACTCCATCCTGACATACAGGCAACGGCATTTATAGTCATTGTAGTATTCAAGGGAACAGTAACAGTAGCTCCCGTAGTGCCTGTTGTACAAGTGGGTATAGTTACGCCATCTGTGGTATAATGAATCGTTGAACCTCCGGTAGCAGATGTTATGGAAATATTCTGCGCTGAAGTATAACTACCGGATGCAACAGAAAATAATGGAGAAACGGGCTGCAAGGTATAACCTGATGTGGAGACGCTTGAATCAGCCCATCCTGCCTTGCAGGCAATTGCCTTTAGAGTAGTTGTCTGGTTTACAGAGACAGAACCTCCATAGAGTAGACCAGACCCAATACAGTTAGGTGTAGTTATTCCATCTGTTGTATAATAAATCGAGGCGCCTGTCGTGGTGGTTGAAAGTGTAACGATCTGGCTGCTGCTATAGGTTCCTGCTGCGGGTACTGCAGCCGGCATATTTACGGTACCGGTAATGGTATAGTTTGCCGTAAGAACCGATGAATCAGCCCATCCTGTTAGGCAGGCAATCGCTTTGATAGTCATCGATGCTGAAATATTTACCCCTGATGCAGTATAAAGTGTCGATGTGCCGCAAACCGGATTAGTTACCCCATCTGTCGTATAGTAAATGGATGCTCCGGTTGTGGCAGTTGTCAATGCCACATTCTGAGGCGTCATAAAACTTCCGGCTGCAGGGTTTGCAATGGGTGTGGCGGCCATTTGCCCTATTGTATAGAGTGCAGTTGAAACAGCTGATGTCGTATATCCATTCTGGCATCCGATAGCATTAATGGTTGTAGTAGATGCGATATTTAGCGCAGCAAAATAGGTTAAAGAATTGAAACAATTGGGTGCCGATCCATCAACAGTATATCGGATCGTTGAGCCTGCTGTTGAGGTTGTAATAGCAACACTCTGGGCTGTGTAGTAGGTTCCTGCTGCAGGTGAAAAAACAGGAATTGCTACCACCCCTGATGGAGAGGTAACCTGAAAAACATTTAAAGAATAACTTTCGCTGGCAGTTGAGGAGCCTGTTGTATAAACCTGAACATAATAGTTGCCCCCTTGATAAGCGTTCCAGGTGACAGAGGTTTGATTTAGACCACCGGCGACTATCACTCCCGTTGCATCTACAACCTGAATATAATAATTTGTGCCCGCTGGAGGAGTTATCGTGGCAGAGTAGATATTGTCGGTAACAGTTTGGATTGCGTAGTAATCTGTATCCGTCGGAGTAGAAATTGTACCATTCGTCGGTGTATTTAATGTTATAGCAACCGCATCTGCAATAGAATCATTCGGTTCAGGGTCATTAACCACAGTATTACCACCAGTATTTATGTTTCCATTAACATTTGCAGTAGCGTTAGTATTTACCCCACCCGCCACCTGAACACACGACCCGGTAATAAAGGCCAGATAAATCATTAAGAAAAAATTTCTTGTTATACTAGTCATATACTCTACCCATTATCCTTTTACAACATAATGCAGCTTTTATTTATTTTTCGTTTCTTAATTCTGCATCGAGTATATACCACATAAATTTTACTTTGTCTTCCTAACTTGCAAAGATAGGAATAAAAAATGGTGTTTTTTTGTTTAAAAAATGGGATTTTTTTATCTATTTTTGACTTTTACGAAAAAACCAGCAAAAAAAATTACTTCAAACTCATTCTATACTCTTCAGGAGTAAGGCCGGTTTTGTTTTTAAATATCCGGTAAAAATTCGACATGGAGTTAAAACCCGCCTCATAACAGATCATGGCAACATTGAAACCCTTTTGATTCCTGAGTAAATCGCAGGCTTTTTTAACCCGGTAATCTGCAATCAGTTCCGTAAATCTGATTTTTTTAACTTTATTAAGGTAATTGGATACAACGAGGTAGTGGTAACCGGTTAATGCGGCAAATTTCTGTATGGTTAATTCCATATCAAGGTAAACTTCTTCTTTATCGAGAAGTCTGGTAAATACATCTTCAAGACGATTAAAGTCAACATTGGCAAGTGGATTCCAGGGGAGATCAAGCTCTGTTGCATTCAATATCTTTTGATCAGACTTTTTGCGGTCCAAAGTCTGAATGTTGCTATAACGGGAAACCACACCGAAAATCTGAAGAAAAAAAGTTATGATCAAACATTTTGTTCCAAAAAATGCTGTAGCGATGCTAAAGATATCGTATGATCTATATTTTATAAAAATAAAACAAGCAATTACATCTGTCATCGCCAGAATTACCATTATTATGAGAATTTTTTGATTTAATCCTTTAGTTCCCGATTTCAACTTGATCGGATGCCAGTATATTACAAATATAAGGTAATAAATGAAAAAACTAAAACTGCTTATAAATAGTAAACTGGTTAATATTTCACCTGTCAGATTGGAAGATACAATCATGGAATCATATCTCTTTACCAGTTCAATGTATTGACCGAAAAAATCTGCAGAGTCAGCAGCAAAATATATTATGTAAATATATCTGACAACTATTGCAGCCGATGGAAACATAAAAAGAATATAACCTGGTTTTAGCCTGAATTCCGGATCAACAGCTGCGGCTATCATAAAATACTGGGTTATCCAGAGAATTCCATTTTGAATATCAAATATTACCAGAAGGGTATCTACAGGAAAAATATTATTTTGATAGAAATAGTAAATTAGAGCACTTGCTCCATTATTGTAAAGCCATAATGCAATCCAGAGGTGAACAGATTTCCTTTTGTAAAAAAAAAGGACAAACTGAACCATGCTGTTTATAAGAAATATAATAGAAAAAACACTGTAAAGAGGAAGATTCATATAACAGTTCTCAATAAACTGGTAAATACGGAATCTATAATCTCCTGTTATTGTAAATTATTTTTTAAAATTCTAATAATCTCACTCCAACTTTCTGTTCATCTTTAGTGTCGCGGATGAAACTTTTTATGACTTGCTTTGAGTTCACTGGTTAAAAGATGTGTATAAATCTGCGTTGTTGATATATCAATATGCCCCAGAAGTTCCTGAACTGATCGAAGATCAGCATTGTTCTGCAATAAATGAGTTGCAAAAGAGTGGCGTAACGTGTGCGGAGTAATATTTTTTTTAATTCCAGCCCTGATAATATATCTTTTTAATAATCTCCATGCGCTTTTTCGGTTTATAGATCCTCCTTTACGCGATATAAATAAAAAGTCTGTCTCTTGCTTGCCTTTTATTATATTACGGAAATTTTTTGTATATTTACTCAGATAATCCAGTGCAATTTCCCCAAGTGGTACCAGGCGCTCTCTGCCCCCCTTTCCTTTAACAGTTATGAGCATATTCACAGTATCAATGTCGGTAGTTTTAAGAGAACAGGCCTCTGAGATCCGCAAACCGGTTGAATAGAGAAGCTCAAACATGGTTAAATCACGAAACTCAAGCACACTATTCTGATCAAACACGCTGAATAAAGACTGAATTTCATCTTTAGATAAATAATCGGGTAAATGACGTTCAATTTTAGGACTCTCAACATTATCCATTGGATTGGATTCAATTAGTTCCTGATTTTCAAGGTAGTTATAAAACTGCCTGAGAGCCGCAACGATACGTGCCTTGCTTCTGTTAGATAATTTTCTTTCGCTCTCTTCTCTGAGAAAACCCTGGATTTCATTAATTCCTACAGAGATGATATTTTGTTTACTCTTTAATACAAATTTTTCAAACTTGTGTAGATCTGAGATGTACGAAAAAATACTATTAGGAGACAAACCCCTTTCGACTTCCAGATATTCCTGAAATTCCCGTACAACGCTGCTGCTATTTGCAACCAAAGAGTACCTCCTGTATTAATATAAAATAAATATTAATAATTATAGATCGACGTTCGCCATCTTTTTTTAAGTAAAAAAGTTTCATTTCTATCGAAAATATATAATGTTACCACAATAAAATTCATCATGAAAAAATTTATATCCCTGATTATCTTTCTCTTTTCTTTAAAAACTATAGCAGCCCTTGATGACCCTTTTATAGCTAACGGCCTTTTTCATGCGGTTGGAAACCGAGGAGCCTTGAATGTTTATTACAACCCGGCATTACTTGGCGATGTAAGCGATGATATCAAATTAAGCAGCACGGGAGCAGGATCAATACTCTATTATACAGTAATATCAAACCCTGTATTTGAAACTCTTTCACCGAAAAAAGTTTACTATCCGGTATTTTCTGCAGCGATTTCGGCGCATAATATATGGAAAAACAGGCTTCAGTTTGGACTGGCTTTTCAAAGTAATAAATCTGAAATTTTTGAGGAGATCGATTTTTATCAGAGATTTGAAACATTTGCCCCTGCAGGTACGGTTGTTGACAACGTAAATTTTAACATGGACCTTAATTTAAATAACTATGAAGGTAAAGCAGCCTTTGCATATAAAATGGGGGCAAACCACACTTTTGGATTATCTTTTGGCTTAAACTACAATAAAGTTCAAACAACCAGGGCTTTTTCCTTTAATTATTCTGGTGCACAAACCGGGACTATTGCTGAAAGTGAAGATTCTGCTCAAATTTATAAAGTTTATACCGCTTCACTGGGATATCTGAATATTATGGAAGATGGAATAATCGGCTTTATGGTCACTCCCCTGAAATACTTTGATGGAGACTCATCAAAGAATCTGAATTTTTCGCAAACAAATCCCGTTCAAAATATCGGCCAGAAATTTACTTCTCCTGTTCAATATTTTCACCCTGTATCATTTGCTTTTGGTTTTAATCAGACAATATTATCATTTCTTACCATTTTGGGTGAAATGGGTGTTTCTGTTCCGGCTGAAAAAAAATATAAAAATTATCACCTTGATTACCGGCAGGGGCAGATTTATCCTGAAATTTTGCACTTTAGCATCATAAAAAACACCTCTTATGCACCTTACCTTACAACGGGAGCCCATTTTAAAATCGGTACCATTGTAAACATACTGGTATCAGGAAATTTATCCAGAGAATTAAGCAGTTTTCAGTATTTCAGTGATATCGAAAAAAACAACAGTATCATGCGCGAAATGGTAATCGAAAAAGCAATAATAAACATTGAAGTATCAAAATCCTTTTTTAAAAATTTAATTAGCTATTTATTAATCAATTTTTACGATAATAAAACAGTTGTCAATGAAAGTCTTTTTATTAATAACCTGGACAATGGGCGTGATTACAAAAAAAGGTTTCAAAAATTAAACTTCAACCTGGGAACAAACTACAGCTTTTAGCATTGACATATATGGAAATAATTTATACAGGAACATAATACATGGAAGCGACACAAGAACTTACGGAAAAACAAAAAAAGAAAATTGCTGATCTTGAAGCAGATAAAAAATACAAGGCAAATGAAATCAAGTATGGAATTCGATACAAACTTATCACGGTAGTCTCTATTATCGTTTTATTGGTTGTTATTGTCATTACAACGATTGCGGTAAATAATCAGACCAGATCTCTTTTAATAGAAAAAGAAAAACAGGGAGATATAATTGTCAGGGGTTTATCTTCAAGTATAAAAACACGTCTTCTGGATATTTATGCTTCTGAGACAGAAACCATTGAAAAATTAAATGCAACCCAGGATTTTATAAAATTTTATAAAGTAAATGGAATCTCGGAAACTATCTTTGAAGACATTGATGCGGTGAAAACACAGCCCGATGTTATGTATGCTTATATTCTTGGTCAAAAAACAATTGTTCTTGGTCACTCAGATCCTGAAGTCAGGCAATACTCTGTTTATCACTTTCCCGAAAATATTAAAAGCTACTTTGAATCTTACAAAGAACTGGATTTAGACAAGCCAACACCGGTTTTAAAAAAAATAAATTATTATCCTGACAAAAACAATCAAAACAAATCGATAGAGGTTATTGACTTCTCAACCATGCTTGCTTTTAAAACTGATGCAGCACTAAAAGATGCTATAGGTGAAGTTCACATCGGCATCAGCCTTGAATCTGTAAATCAGCAGATTTTTGACAGTAAAGTGCAAATGCAACTCATTGGATTCATTGCAATTATTGCCGGAGTTATTCTGGCTATTCTGGTGGCTACTTTTATTGCACGTCCCATCCGCAAAATGATTGTAAGTATGCAGGAAGTAACACATGGAAACTTTAACGCATCCGTAGTATTAAAATCAAAAGACGAGGTTGGTTTGCTTTCCAAAACATTTAACAATATGTTACAGGGTTTAAGTATTTTAGTTTCTCCTGAGGTTGCGCAGGTTGTATTATCAGGAACTGATTTAATTAAAAGCGGACAAAAAAGAGTGGTAACTGTTCTGTTTTCAGACATCAGAGGGTTTACCACTATATCCGAATCTCTTACTCCTCACCAGGTGGTGGAAATGTTGAACGACTACATGGAGGTCATGACAGAAGTTATCATTAAATTTGGCGGTGTGGTAGATAAATTTGTGGGAGATGAAATATTTGCAGTATTTGGAGCACCTTTTGATCACCCGATACATCCTCTTGCGGCTATAGCGACAGCTCTCACCATGGATATTGAACTTGCTCAACATAATAAAGAAAGAGAAAATGAAGGAAAACTTCCGATCAAAATCGGAATCGGAGTTAATACCGGTGATGTAATTTCTGGTGCCATGGGATCAAAAAAGAGAATAGATTTTACATCAATTGGAGATGCGGTAAATCTTGGAGCCCGGCTCGAAGGTACAAATAAAGTCTATGGCACACTGGTTATTATTTCTGAATTTACACTGGAATATGTACAGGATGATGTAATTGTCCGCGAACTGGATTCTATAAGAGTGAAAGGAAAACTCGAACCTGTTTTGATTTACGAGCCTATTGCCCTAACCGAGGCTGGTGAACAAAAAATAAAAAATTTCCTCATTCAGCTGGATAGAGGAAGCTGAATTTCAAAATTAATTCTGATATTTGATTTTGATCCGGTACTGGCCTTGTCGGTTATGGAGGAGATATAGATTCTACCTCTGTTTCTGCGAACAATTTTTTCAATCATTGTTAATCCCAGTCCAAAATCAAGGGATTCGTACTCTTCATATACAAACTTTACAAGTCTGAAAAAAGGTTCAAACAAAAGTTTTTCATACTCTTTCGGTATAGCCTCTGTTCCTGTCATGTTTTTATCGGGTTCATTCATTACTGAAATGTATAACCATTCCCCGGTGCAATTTGTGAAAACATAAATATCAGATTTCGCTACAGAAAACTTCATTGCATTTATCATAAGCTCCTTGAAGGCTTTCTTTAAATACATCAGATTAACTTTAACCATTTTATTTTTTCCCGCATAATTTGAATCACTTATATGTATATTCTGGGATTTCACAGATAAATATCTGGAAACTTCAGATCTGGTTTCTATCAGGGCTTCATAAACATCCTGAATATCCGTATCCTCAAGTTCCATCTCCTGATCAAGCATGTCACTGATCTCGGAAATAAAAGATAACGCCTTTTCGGCTACTGTAGCATTATGAAACACCATCTCCATAATATCCTTTCTCACAAGATAGTGCTTGTCACCATTATCTTTAATTTGCCCTTTTAAAAGCAAAAGCAAACTGACAAGTGATCCCAGTCCTGCTCCCTGATTTAAACTTGCCTTCAAACTGGTAAACAATGTTCTGTCAAAACGATCATAACTTCGCGCTGTAATCCTTTCTTTCATTATATTCCAGTCTAACTGCTTTTCAAGCCTCTCCTGCCTTTCATTTTCCATGTTTCGCTGAGCTTTCAGCAGTTTATAATGGTTAAAGGCTCTTTTTGTTTTAAATAATAGATCTGTTTTATCCAATGGTTTCATGATAAAATCATACACACCTGCTCTCATTACATTAACGATTGTTTCCGGGGAGCTATCCTGGGTTTCAACAATGCATACAGGAGGTGCCTCAAGCTTTTGAAGCTCGGCTACAAGCTCAAGACCATTCATATCAGGCATGTGCATATCTGAAATTACAAGGCCTACAGGAGATTGCAAAAAATATCTTAATGCTTCACTGCCGTTTGGTTTAATGACTGTCTCAAAACCTTCGGATTCAAGAATTGCCTTGATTAATCCAGCAGTTACCTCATCATCTTCGGCTATCAGAATTTTATATGATTCCATTTATTTATCCATCTCCTTTTTGTTTGAATAAGTATTATGACGATTCAGATTGATTATTTTTTAATTTCAACATATTAAAAATGCACTTCGAGATTCAAGTGGTAAATGCAATCCTATTGTCAACATTTTTAGCTTTACTATATAACTCTTGTTAAAATATTTGCGTCACAGGAGAAATATATGCAATTTGACTGGAAAAAAAACATACAAACAATTTTAGCCGCTTTAAATACCGTAATACTTGTAATTTTAGTAATACTGGTTGTATATAATAACAATCGAAACCCTGCAGGGCCACAACCTGTAAGAACCGCACAACAACCAGCACCCAATCAAAAAGTAGATATAGACATTAATACCCTTGCCGCCAACTCTCCCACGCAAGGTCAACCCGGAGCTAAAAACAGTATAGTTATATTTAACAGTTTTACATGTGGTTATTGCGCTAAAGCGCGTGAAGTATTAATACAGATTTATGACAAATATCCTGATAAGACAAGAATTATCTATAAAAACTTTATACGCAATGATAAAGACAAATATGCATCAATGGCTGCAGAGTGTGCAAATGATCAGGGTAAATACTTTCCCATGTATAGCATGATTTTTACTTCAGGTGTCACTGCTGACAACAATTACTCTAAATATGCAAGCGCCATCGGACTGGATTTAAAATCTTTTAACCAGTGCTTTACATCAAACAAATACCAGAATAAAATTGATCAGGAATCTCAACTTGGAAGAGGTATAGGCATAACAGGTACTCCATCGTTTATCATCAATGGCAACCTCTCCGTTGGATACAGACCATTTGAAGTTTTTGAACAAATGTTATCTTTATAATTCTGATTATTTAATAAAGATATTGCAAAAACAAAACCCAAAGATTATCAGAACTTTTCTTTGGGTAGTAATGTTAAATTGCAACAATAATACCTATTTTCAATACGAAAGCATCAATGCACCTGTTTACCCTGTTGCTCAAGAGGTACGCATACCGTTTAATTATACAAAAATTACTTTTTTTGCCTATAACAATGAGTATGACTTTGCAGGTTATGCCGTCACCTATGGATCAACGCTTGCATCTTCTATCAATAATCCGGTAATTTATCAATGTCCTTTTTCAGCGATCAACAACGGATTTACGACGCTGCAGTTTGGGGGAACATCTCAAATTACAGGTCACCATTGTTTTAGCGAAGGACATCCTGCACCTGTTCCGGGCACAGACAACTGGATTACTATCCGCACCTATACAAACCGAAAATGCCCCGCTTCGGATACAACATGTTCAATATATTCAGAGCCTGTATCAACTTTATTACTTCCCTACACACCCCAGCCACTTCAGTCTGGATCCACAATTACAAATTCAGGATCAGGTTACCTTGTCACCTTTAATGTGGAACAAATGAACTCTGATTTTTCAGGATTTGGAATTTTTACTCATCTGCGCAAAAATAATGCTCTCTCTCTGGCCAATGATAACATACTTTCGGCAAATGCAATTTGTTATTCAAATAGTGCAACTGTAAATACAACAGGCTCTGTTATTATGGCAATAAATACCACAGACACCAGTGCTCTATGTTCAGTATCTATACCTGCTCTTAAAGCAGGTGACTTCATAATAATCAGGACTCTTGTTAACAGAGTAAACTACCCCTGGTCAAATTATATCTCCTTGAATGCATTATGAAAACTATAAAAGAAAAAATATTTTCATCCTTAATCTCTTCGCTTTTAAGATTTTTTATCTCCCTGATTGGAAATACATGCCGGGTCCAGATCACGTCAGGGCAGAAGGTAATAGAAGAAATCCTGAAAGAAAAAAAACCGGTTATATTTTCCTTCTGGCATAACCGGATATTTTTTTTATCGCACTTTTTGCATACCAGAATTCACAAAAAAAAATTAAAACTGACTGTTCTCATCAGTGCATCCAAAGATGGCGAGCTTATTGCCAAGGTAGTTGAATCCTGGGGCGGAGTTGCCGTTCGGGGATCAAGCTCCAGGCAGGGGGTTTCTGCGCTTAAATCTCTTTATAAAATCATAAAAAAGGGTAACCACGCAGTGGTAACCACACCTGATGGTCCAAGGGGGCCTAAATATCAATTCCAATTTGGCACTTTATTCCTCTCATCTGTAACCAAGATCCCCGTTATCCCCATAAGTTGTACTTTTAAAAATGCCTGGGTTTTTAACTCATGGGATAAATTCATGGTTCCTAAACCCTTTAGCAGGGTATCAGTACACATCGGAAAACCGGTATTTATTACTGAAGAATTAAATCAGGAAACGCTTTCCAGATATGCATCAGTACTGACAAATACGCTTATGGAGATGTCTGACCAATAAATCTTGCTACCTGCTTTCATCGACAGGCATAAAAAAATAATCGTGAATATAGTCTGATTGACGCTCGATTTCCTCAATAGCTTTGTTGATCATCGATCTTTTGGCCTGGTGAGTTAAAATCATTACATCCACCAGATTGTTTTCTCCCTCTTCCAATGCATCCTGATGAACAGAGGCAACGGATATATTATAACGTCCCAGAATTCCAGATAACTCTGCCAGGACACCTGGTTTATCTGTAACCTGAAGTCTGAAATAACATGGATAAACATTATCATCATTCGATGCAATCTCTTCATATTCCCAGTGGATATCAGCATCAAGAAAAGCCGAATAGTTCCCCTGGTAATAGTGCATCAAATCAGAAAAAACCGAGTAGGCAGTAGGCAGCGATCCCGCTCCTTTTCCCATGAACAGATGAGTTTGTGAATATTCTCCTTTAAACATTATTGCATTGTTTTCAAACTCAATATCCCATAAATAATGTCCTGGTTTGATTATTCGCGGCTCAACACTGAAAAAATATTGATTATTCACTTTTTTAAATTGAGCAAGTAATCTGATTCGAAAGCCCATTTTTTCTGTCCAGAAAATATCATTGATTTTTATTTTTTCTATTCCTCGTGTATAGATATTTTTATAATCAATCCATTTTTTGGTTACCAGTGAACCAAGAAGAGCAAGTTTATGCACTGCATCACTTCCATTAATGTCCAGCGTAGGGTCTGCTTCTGCCAGTCCTAACTCCTGCGACTCTTTAAGTACAACATCAAAATCTTTTTTTTCTTTTCTCATTTTGGTTAAAATAAAGTTTGTTGTGCCGTTTAAAATCCCCTCAAGCATGGAAATATTTTCTGAAAAAAAGATGTTTTCCAGATTTCTAACAATGGGTATCCCGCCTGCAATAGCAGCTTCAAAGCCAATTTTTAATTTTTTATCATTTGCCTTGTTCAAGAGAGCATAACCATGTTCTGCAAGTAAAAATTTATTTGCGGTAATAACATTCTTCCCCCGATCAAGCGCTTCCCTTATAATATAGAGAGGAAGTTCAACACCTCCCATTAACTCGACTATTACCTCAATTTCCGGGTTGTCTAAAATAAATTGCGGATCATCGCTCGATGGTATGCCTTTTAAAATATCCTGCTTCTTTCGAAAACTTCGATCAACAACAGCAATGAGTTTGAAATGTGTAGTTTTTGATTGTAAAATTTTTATCAACCCCTGCCCTACCGTTCCACACCCAAATAACCCTATATTTATCATAGGAAAGAGTAGAACAAGAATACTCTTTGTAAAGTAAATCTGCTAAAAGAGGGGAATTCACCAGCTATTCATTAAACTCATTTCAGTGCAAAAAAGATTCTAATACTTTACGTGATAAATATAATGTAGAAGAGTGTTTTCATGGATATTATGGTAATTGGAACGGGATATGTAGGTTTAGTAACCGGTACATCACTTGCAGATGCAGGTAACAAGGTTGTTTGCGTTGATATTGACAAAAACAAAATAGACAACCTTAAAAAAGGAATTTCCCCTATATATGAAGATGGCCTTGAAGCATTAATTAAAAAAAATATCTCTGCCGGAAATCTGCAATTCAGTACCAGCGTAAACGAAGAAATAAATAAAACCTCCATTATCTTCATCGCGGTCGGAACGCCACAGGGTGATGATGGATCGGCCGAATTAAAATATGTTTTTGAGGTTGCCCGGGAAATTGGCTCTTTAATAAACCATAAAGTTATTGTTATAAACAAATCAACAGTTCCTGTCGGTACAGGAACAAAAGTTGAAGAGATCATTCGTTCTGAGCTTGTCAAACGACAACTGAACATTGAATTTGAAGTTGTCTCAAATCCTGAATTTTTGAAAGAAGGTACCGCCCTCAGGGATTTCCAGATACCTGACAGGGTTGTCATTGGTTCAGAAAATTCATGGGCCATTGATACTTTAAAAAAATTATACAGACCATACGTTTCATCAGAAGGGCAGCTGGTAATCATGAACCGTGTCTCTGCCGAATTTACAAAATATGCGTCAAACTGTTTTCTCGCTACTAAAATTACCTTTGCCAATGAATTATCCAGACTAGCAGAAGAGATAGGTGCCAACATGGATCAAGTCAAAGTTGGAATGGGTTTTGATACACGAATCGGCCATCAGTTTTTAAATGTTGGGCCAGGCTACGGAGGTTCCTGTTTTCCTAAAGATGTAAAAGCACTTTTGCATACAGCCGCACAAAATAATATTGATTTAAAGATCCTTAAAAGCGTTACAAATGTAAATGATGAACAAAAGCTTGTTCCTGTTCAAAAATTAAATAAACATTTGAAAGACCTTTCAGGAAAAAAAATATCCCTACTTGGTCTGGCATTTAAAGGTGATACAGATGACATGAGAGAATCACCTGCTCTTACAGTAATTGATTATCTTCTGCAAAAAAAAGCCGTAGTCAAGGTTTTTGACCCTGCAGCCATGGAAAACGGTAAAATAATTTATAAGGACAAACTTGAATATTGTGAAAATGCATACCAATGTGTTGAAAATGCTGAGGCGTTAATTATAATTACAGAGTGGAAAGAGTTTAAATCTCTGAATTATGAAAAAATTAAAAAACTTATGGCCTATCCTTTAATAATTGATGCGAGAAACCTGTTAAATCCCGGGCATATGAGAGAATCCGGATTTAAATATGAATCTATAGGAAGAAATTAAAAATGGGTTCCACCGGCCCTTTTTTAATTATTGATGGGCATGCAATGGCTTTCAGAGCCTATTATGCAATGGCGACACAGAATTTGACGGACTCAAATGGGAACCCTACTGAAACGGTTTATGGCTTCTTTCGAATGGTAATAAAGGCGATAAGTGAAACACAACCCGCCTATTTTGTTATTGTCTTTGACCCTCCCGAAAAAAACTTCAGATACAAAATTTATGAAGCATATAAAGCAAATCGAAGCGAAACACCCGAACCTTTAAAATATCAGATATCTAAAATACAAGAACTCATCCACCAGCTTGAACTACCCATGATTATTCCCACTGGTGTAGAGGCAGATGATGCAATCGCCACCCTTGTAGAACAGTATAAAAGCAATAATCTCATGAATATAAAAATTCTCAGTGGAGACAAGGACCTGTATGCGCTACTGAATTCGAATGTGACCATTTTAAAGCCCGTGAAAGGGGCCTCTCTCTTTTCTGAAATAACTGCCGAATCTTTAATGGAGACACAGGGAATAAAACCGGAACAGGTAACAGATTATCTTTCTTTGATCGGTGATACTGCTGACAATATCCCGGGTGTTGCAGGTATTGGTCCAAAAACAGCCGTCAATCTTCTCAAGGAGTTTCAAACTCTTGATAACATATATTCAAAAATAGAATCTGTCTCTTCAAAAGCTATCAGGGAAAAATTGCTGTTAAACAAAGAAAATGCATATCTTTCCAGAAAGTTGATTGAACTGAATAAAAATGTTCCGATTTCCCAGATGAGCAAAGAAGATTTTCTTTACAACAATAACGAACTTCTTCAAAAAAATTTACCTGTTTTTAATAATGCAGGTTTTCCAACGATATATAATGAGTGGATAAAATTATTTGAACAAACTGATAATACTCAAAGTTACAGCGGGCAGGTGCCCATTAAATATACAATCATCTATAACCCTGAAGAGTGGTACAAATGGGAAGAGCTGATTAAAAAAAGCAGAATTATCGCTGTCGATACAGAGACCACGGGTAAGTCACCTATGAATTGCCAGTTAGTAGGTGTTTCGATTTGTTTCTTAAAGGAGGGTCAATATAATAATCTTTATATTCCCCTGAATTTTGACACGGAAAACCAGAGACACTTTGATTATCAGTCTGTATCTCCTGCCGAGGTCATGATTGAACTTTTAAAACCGTTACTCGAAAACCCTGAAATTGAAAAAATTGGACAAAATATCAAATATGATTATCTGGTACTAAAAAACCATGGAATTGTAATGACCAATATCCTCTATGATACGATGATCTGCTCTCATATTCTTGATCCCAATAATCGGCGTCATAATCTCGATGATTTATCACTCCATTATCTGCAGCATAAAACAATTAAATATAAAGAGATTACAGGAACCGGAAAAAATATTAAGGCCTTGTCTGAACTGCCCTTGAGTTTACTGGCCGAATACGCCACAGAAGATGCGGAAATCACATATAGACTGTTTAATCTGTTTCTTCCTTTACTTCAAAAAGAAAATTTATATAACCTGTATTTATCTATTGATCAACCCATGATCAAGGTTCTGAGTGAAATAGAAGAAAACGGAGTTAAAATCGACAAAGAATATCTGAAATCGCTTGATGAAAACTACCAGACCAAGCTTGAAGAGATTGAAAAAGAGATTTATTCACTTGCCGGAAAATCTTTTAATATTAACTCTACAAAGGAGTTACAGGAGATACTTTTTACTGTACTTGATATTAAATCAAAGAAAAAAACACCCAAAGGTAGTTTATCTACCGATGCATCGGTTCTGGAAAGTATAAAAGAGCAACATCCGATTATAAATGAAATTCTAAACTACCGTACGCTGCACAAGCTTCTTTCCACATATATAAGAACTTTACCCGAATATATAAATCCAAAAACCGGCAGGGTTCACACATCTATAAGTCAGACGGTAGCAGCCACGGGGCGCCTCTCTTCATATGATCCCAATTTGCAGAATATCCCGATAAAAGGAGAAGATGGTGCAGCAATCCGCAAAGCTTTTGTTGCAGAAAAAGGGTATGAACTGTTATCACTCGACTATAACCAGATTGAATTGAGAATTCTTGCTGATTACAGCAAAGATGAAAATTTGTTATATGCCTATAAACATGATATTGATATACACGACCAGGCTACTATCTTATTATTTGCTCAGGATTTACTCGGTAACACGTTTGATAAAAGCAGCTCAATAATGACCATAGATAATGATAAATTAAATTACATTAAAAGTTTACCCGACTTTAAAGCAAAACGCTCTATGGCAAAAATTTTAAACTTTTCCATTGTATATGGTGTTACAGAATATGGCCTCTCTCAAAATATTGGAATTTCTGTTCTCGAAGCACGATCTTTAATAGAAAGTTATTTTCATACATTTCCAGGAATTAAAAAATATATGGTTCAAACCATTGAAGAGTGCAGAGATACTCTTTACAGTATTAACTATTTTGGCAGAAAGAGAGCTCTGTCTGATATTAATCATAAAAACAGATTTATGCGGGAAGCTGCAGAGAGACTTGCTATAAATAATCCCATTCAATCTACAGCCGCAGATTTAATAAAAAAAGCAATGATCGAAATCAGCAGCTGGATAACACAAAATAATATAAAATCAAAAATGGTTTTACAGATTCATGATGAGCTGCTGTTCGAAGTCCAAAAATCTGAGAAAGAGTTGTTTTATGATAAAGTAAAGCAAATCATGGAAACCATTGTTCCCTTTATTGTACCTTTAAAAGTTTCGGGATCGTTTGGTGCAAACTGGCAGGATACGAAATAGCCCGAATTATTTATTTCAGAGGATCCATTGCAAATTATTTCAACAATAAAAGGAATAAAAGAGTTTGTAAGAAAGCTCTATGCACAAAGTCCTGAAATCAAAACAGTATTGGTTCCAACTATGGGATTTCTACATGAAGGTCATCTCTCCCTGATAGACATTGCACGACAAAATGGTGATTTCATTATTGTATCTATTTTTGTAAACCCTTTGCAATTTAACAATGCACAGGATCTGGAGCATTATCCCAGAAATATGGAAAAAGATATTGAGATGTTGAAGTCTAAAGGGGTCGATCTGCTATTTTCACCTGATGAAAAAGAGGTTTATCCAGATGAAAAGCCATCTATAGTAATGGATTATCCGGAACTTACCAATAAACTTTGTGGAAAATTCCGACCTCTTCACTTTAGCGGTGTAATGACGATTGTTCATAATCTTTTTCAATGGATAAAACCTCAAATTGCTGTCTTCGGTCTGAAAGATTATCAGCAATATCTCATTATTAAAACAATGGTAAAAGATCTTGCTTTTGACATTACTATCATGGGTGGCATAGCAGTAAGAGAAAAAAGCGGAATTGTATTAAGCAGCAGAAATTCAAGATTAAGTGAAAAAGGGAAAAATGACGCTCTGGTTATTTCAAGGTCTTTATTTAAGGTAGAAAATGAATGGAAAAAAGGAAATCGTTCTTTTGATACCCTCCAATCCATACTGGAAAGAGAACTTTCTGGAATAAATATTGAATATTGTGGATTGTATAATTCTCAAACACTAAAGCCTGCCTCCCTTAATGATACGAAAATTCTGGTTGCTGTTGCGGGGTATGTAGAAGAAATACGTCTCATCGACAATATTTTACTGGATGAACCGGGTTTTTTATAGAATAACTATTTACCAGGAATAGTCATTATGTTCAAACCAGAAACCATGTGTTTCAAAATAAAGAGATCTTCTACTAATTTAAAAGAAATAAAGATAAATAGGGAATATAAGTAATAAGCAGCTGTGCAAATAGCATTAATAAAAGATAAGGTAATACCGAATTATAAATTTCTATCAAAGGTAATTTAAAACGAAATGATGATAAAAATAAATTTATTCCTACAGGAGGAGTAATATAGCCAATTTCAAGGTTTGTCAAAAATAAAATCCCTAAATGAACCATATTTATCTGATACAGTTCAGCTACCGGAATGACTAATGGTGCTACAACAATAATAGCTGAAAAAATATCCATCAAAGACCCTACCAGCAGTAAAAACAGATTTAAGAGTATTAAAAAGGCCATTTTTGATTTAATATGATTTTCCATAAGGTTAAATAATTGCATGGGTATTTGATGATCAATTAAAAAAGAGGTAAAAGAAACTGCAAAAAATATTATAACGATGATGCCGCCTAAAATGGTAATTGCTTCAATAAACTGGTTCTTGAAGGCTGAAATCGTCAAGTCACGAAAAAAACCTGTTTCGAGAATAAGATAGTAAATCATGGCAATCAACCCAATTTCTGAAATGGTAATTGACCCTGTTAAAAAAAGATAAAAGAGAAGAGGCATTATGGCAAGTTCTAATAATAGCTTAAAAAAATCGGATCTTATCTCCCTGAATCTGAGTTTTTCAACTTCCTGAACAGAATGATTACTTCTGTAATACTTGATTCCGGTGTATAAAAGAGGTAAAGTTATAAAGACCAGTCCCGGAATAAGTCCTGCTATAAATAAATCCTGAATCGATACTTTGTTATTAGATACAATTCCATACAAAATAACAGGAATACTGGGAAAAAAAAGAAGACCAAGAGAACCTGAGGAGGTAATAATTCCAATGTTTTCTTTATGATCATACCCGGCTCTCTTCATTACACTGTATAAAATACCTCCCAGAGCAATTATGGTGACACCCGATGCACCTGTTAAAGGTGTAAAAAAAGCAGAAACAAGAATAGATACCATTCCAAAGGTATATAATTTATTTCCAATGGTTTTCTGTAAAATATATTGAAAAATCGTAACAATTCTTCGAGGCATTTGACTGCCTGCAAGAATATAGCCCATTATACCAAAATAAATAATCGGCAGCATCAGATCATTCTGAGACAACCTTCCGAAAGGATCCAGAAAAATAGTTATTACCGAGTCTATTCCATCATTTACATAAAACAGTAAAAGTGATAACAATCCTAAACCTAAAAAGAGGGGCATCCCCAGAAGAATAAAGATAATGGTTATTAATATTGCAAAAAGGCTCATATCACTACCTGTAAATTATAAACCACCCGTTATTTTCTGCAATTTCATACTCTGCGTCAGGCAGAACTTCTTCTAACCATTTTTTAAATTTTTCAATTTGATTTTCCGCAATACCGGAAAGTGCCCAACCTGCCGAGTGATGAATCCATTTTTGAAGATCACTCTTGTTTTGATAAAAAACCCCCGGAATGATGTTGGCTAAAAATATATCACACGGTTGATCTTGAGTCACTGTATCAAATATGCTAAAATCACCTTCGATAAATTGTGCCCCGGTTTTTAAAATTCCCGCTTCTTTATTAAGTAAAAAATTAGACTGAGCTGATTCTACCGATAGATTTTCAACATCTATACCCATAACAGATTTTGCACCGAGCTTCAATGCAATTAAAGATAATATTCCTGATCCACACCCCATATCAACAATACTCAAGCCATCAAGTGATTTTGCTGAAAGATATTCAGCCATTAACACCGTTGTTTCATGTTTGCCAGTTCCAAAAGCAAAAGAAGGGTTAATAATTATACCAACATCTTCTTTGTTTTCAAGTTGGCTGTCCCATGGAGGAAGTATCCAGATTTTTTCAGATATTTTAAATTTCCTGAATGTTTCCTGAAATGACTTCAGAAAATCTTCATATTTTACAAGACTCAATTCACTTTTATAATCTTCAACCTTCAGCAAGGTCATACTCATTATTAAAAAAGGTTTTATGGGAAAATTTTCATTAAAATAAAAGTTTAAAATATGATAATCTGAGTGTATATTGTTGGTAACATTTTCCTCATATAAAACTTCATGATACCCTAGAACACCACTTTCGTTAAAAAACTCTATCACATCGGTTTTGTCTTTTTCGAGCAATTTAAGCTCAAGCTGCCAAAAGCTTTTTTTTAAGTTATTCTCCATCAATCAGGTTGCCTCAATGGACAAATAATTATTGAAGATATGTTGTTGCAATAATAATTATCCTGCCAGAAGATATATGGAACAAAATTTCAATTTTTTAAGAAAATTATTTCATTTTTCAGGTGTTATTATATCCTTTTTTTACTATATAAATTTTATCGATATTTTTAATATCAACATATTTTACGATAACAACCGTTCGTTTATTTCTTTAACTTTATTACTGCTGATTTTCTTTTTGACAATTGTAGAATTTTTGCGCTTTCGCAATGAAGCAATTCAAAATCTCTTTATCAAATTTACCGGTAAATTGTTAAAAAAAGATGAACTATACAGAGTCAATGGTTCCCTTCCTTTTTTAGCCGGTTTATTCTTCATTACTGCTTTTTTACCCAAAAACATTGCAATCTTATCTGCTGTATTTCTGGTTTCTGCTGACCCTGCTGCTGCTTATTTTGGAAGCAGATATGGAAAAACAAGATTTTATAACGGAAAAAGTATTGAAGGAACTATCGCAGCTTTTTTCTCTGCCTTCTTTCTGGGAATTGCCTTTTTGATAATCAACTACTTTTACTCTTCTGATTCAATTTTAAATGTAAACACCGAATCTGTCATTATTGTATGCATAGGGGCCGCATCTAGCGCTATCGTTGAGTTTTTTTCGAGCAGAGACTGGCTGGATGATAATTTACTATTACCTGTTTTTTCGGGTATAATAATGACCATTGCATACTCGATCCTTTTTAATATTGAAATTAAATTGATTCTACTCTCTCCAGATAAAATTTTTCTTCCCCTGTAAATTATGACATAAATTATGATAAGTATACTTGATCGTTATATATTAAAAGAATTCCTGCGGTATTTTATGGGGACTACAATTCTTTTAACAGGGGTTGCTTTAATCTCCAAGACTATGGAGCGGTTGAATGTTTTCCTTGCTTACAAAGGTTCATTTATTGAAATCATCAAATTTCTTGGTTATAACATCCCCTACTTTTTTACTATTATCGGTGCCCCATCTCTTATGTTTGCAATTTCTTTCAGTATTGCCATGTTTGCCCGAAACAGGGAGCTATCCGTTATTCTTTCAGCAGGTCGCTCTTTTTATCGTGTAATGCTGCCTATTATTGTATTTACCTTATTTTTTGCTGTATTACTTTTTCTTTTTAATGAATTTATTGCGTATCCCTCTTTTTTTAAAGCAACCGACAAACTTGTTATGCTTAAAAGTAACCAACCCAGATATAGTCGAATGGTTGACCGTTATGACATTCAGGTTAAATACAAAAACTTTGTGATACATGCCGGTTATTTCAATTTTAATGAAAATAAAATTTATAATCTCCATATTATTGAATCAAACTCTGAGGATGCAATTACAAAAATTTATAGTGCGGAAGAAAGTTCTATAAACAAAAATAACTGGAATCTCAAAAATGCAACTATAATCAATTTTTCTCAAGATGGAACTTTTGAATCAATTAACAGACAAAATGAATTTTTACTTACCTCAATTGACAAGGACAATGCTTTATTTAAAAAGATCTGGAGAGATTATGAAGAGATGAATATTTTTGATCTTCGCGAGGAAATTGAAACTAAAAAATCCCGTGGTGAAAATTATAGAAAAGATCTTGTCGAACTTTACTGGCACTACAGCTTTCCATTTGTTTGTTTTTTTATTGTATTCATAGCAGGTCTGATAGGCTCCCAGGTAAAAAAGGGGGCCATGAGCGCAAGTATTGTATTGTCTACATTAATAACCATTGTATACTATCTTGTTATGTTCTTCGGAAAATCATTCGGAGTAAATGGGACATTGCCACCTCTTATTGCCTCATGGCTCGCAAACATTTTTTTTGCAATTATCAGTACTTTTATTTTTTTTAGATTTAAACAATAATACTTATGACAATTCTAAACGATATATTTGAACCTACGCTGACTCCTCTTTTGAGATTAAAACCTTCTTTTCTTTTAGCTGATGGAATATTTTCTGACTTTGAAAGGTCACAATTTAATAAAAAAGAAAATATTCATATCTACACAAACAGAGATTCTGATAAAAGCTTCCTTGCAGGCTTTTTAAATTTTTACAGCATTTTTCCAGAAAATAAATTTACTATTGAGTTTACAGAAAATAATAATACTCCTGTAACTCCTTTATCTCTTATCAATAATTTATCTACTAAAATTCAACATGATTTAAACTATTTACATAAGGAAAACTTTTATTCTTTTAGCAACCTGCCTGATTTTGAATATAACGGAAATCCTAGTGATTTATACATCCATCGCAATTCAAAAATTGGAAAGCTTGTGTCTATCGATACCACAAATGGCCCGGTTGTTATCGATGAAAATAGCATAATCTCATCATTTTCTACTATCACAGGTCCTGTTTATATCGGCAAAAACAATCGCATTGACAGATGTTCTATCTCAAACTCCCGAAGTGGAAATGATTGCCGATTATCTGGCGAAATATCAGATACCATATTGGGAAATTTTACCAACAAGCATCATGAAGGCTTTCTGGGCCACTCCCTTGTAGGAGACTGGGTCAATCTGGGAGCATTAACCACCACATCTGACCTGAAAAATAATTATGGCGTTGTTTATCTGGAATTCCAGCAAAAAACATACTCCGCAGAAACCATTAAATTTGGAAGTATAATCGGAGACTATGTAAAAACATCAATCGGAACAATGCTCAATACCGGTACAATTATAGATTTGGGTGCTCTTCTTTTTTCCCCATTGAAAAAACTGAAATATTACCCCCCTTTCTTCTGGGGTGGTGATGAACCAGGCAGATATCGCATTGAAAAATTTTTAAATGATATGACAAAGATCATGGCACGACGAAACCAGATTCCTTCAACTTTTTTAAAAAATCAAATTTTATTATATGAGAACTTCTAACTGTTACATTTGCAATAATTCCATAAAATTTAAATTTGAAAAATATTCAGAACCATTAAAAAAATTTTTTAAACTTTATGAATGTATAAATTGTAACCTATTGCAGATCTCCCCTCTTCCCTCAGCAGAGGTATTACACAACCTTTACCAGGGAGAGTACTTTAACAAAAGATCAAGCAGAGGATATAACGACTATACAAGCGCAGAAGTAAAACAAAGTATTACAAATACATTTATAAAAAATCTTAACCAGCTTGATTTTTTTAAATATGAAAATACATTAAATGATACGAAATCAATTCTGGAAATCGGGTGCGCAGGCGGTCACTTTCTGGAATATCTTCATAAAAGAGATTGGAAGGTTCTGGGAATTGACATTTCTGATAATATGATTCAATTTGCTAAATCAAAGGGGTTGCCTGCCATTTGTACTGATTTTCTCAAGTTTACATTTGAAGAACAGTACGATCTGATTGTTCTCTGGGCTACTTTGGAACATCTTACTGATCCCAGGTTGTTTTTACAAAAGATGGAATCTTTATTGAAAGATAACGGAAAAATTTACATCTCTACCATTAACTATGGATTCTGGGGAAAAATTTACGGAATAAACTGGAGGTATTTAAATGTTCCGGAACATATATATTATTTTAACTATAAAAATTTAAAATCACTTTGCTCACAAACAAACTTAAAGATTACCCGCAGCTTTACATATGGATCAGGATTTACTCAAATAAAAAATATGAATCTGATTTACAGGTTAAAAAAACTTGTTTTTGATAAAGTTGCTAAACTTTTTCATTCGGGTGATTTGATTGTGCTGGAATTGACAAAAGATAAACTATGGAAATCTATTTAATTTTGACCACGAAAAGAAGCTAGTTGACGAAGTCTGAAATTATCAAGTATGTCGGCAATATATTTTATCACCATATTCAATGCATCCATCTCATTATAAATTCCCCAAAACTCTATCAACTCTTTATTGTCACTTGAAATTTTTAATTTGTTCGCATAAGAAGAGCGGGATTTATTTTTTTTACAGAATAGTAATAGCTCTTCCATTTTTAGCAATGCGTTGCCACCAGTCTGAAGATATCTTGTATCAACAACTTCATTCATACCCTTAGAATTATTTTTTTTATCCAATATATAGTTCTGCAAAAATAGATTACTTTGGGCATTATCCTGTATATAAAACCTTTCCAGAATTCCATATACTTCTTTGATATCCTTCCAGGAATCCCCTCCTTTAAAGAGAATTTCTAACACCGGAAAATAATGATTTATAAATCGGGTAATAGCACCAACAAGGCGTCTCATTTCACTTGATGCAATTGGATCAAAAAAAGCATCCGGATATTGTGAAATCTTTTGATCATTTTCAGAAATAATCTTGTTAACTACTTCCTGAGATTTAATTAAATTTTTTCTTTTTGTTAATTTCTGCTCAGCAAGTATTTTACTTTTTTCGAAAAAAATTATTTCATTTTTCATAAATTCAGTAATATCCAGCTTGTTTGATAATGTATGTAAAATCCTCTCTTCAAGTTTATTTATGCTGAAAAATTGTTTGCCATACTGCAATATCGCTTTTTCATACTTTTCCCTGAGTTTTTTAAAAAGAGAGTAATCCATCATTCAAGATTTTGAGGTTTATCCTGACTTTGCAATTTAATCAGTAATTGAATTACATCCGGGTGGAGCTTGCTTACGTCAAGTACAGGTTGATTCTCTGCATTGGGTATATCTGAATGCACATTATCATCATGATCCATTGCTGTATGATCATAATGATAAATTGTACTGATTAAAAAACGGATATATATAATAATTGAAAATACAGAAAGAAATATCGCAATAAAATAGCTGAAGTAAATTTCATAGTGAGAACCCGGAAAAAAATGATGAGCGATTATACCGGCATCCGTATTTTCAATTTGACCTCTAAAAAAATCCGACAAATCAAAAATTGCATATAAAGATGTCAGGCTTCCCATAAAAAAAAGCATGGACCGATATAAATATTGCCCTGAAAAAGGAAGAATAATAAACACTGCTGCCCACAAGATTCCCATTATCAAAACATTAAATTCAATTTGTTCAGGTATAAAGACTGTAAATAACAGAATTATCATTCCTAGGAGAATAGAAATTACAAAGGAAAATCTTCCGTTTACTCCCGCATGAAGCATTAATGATCCAATTAAAATACTACCCGGATATCCAGATGAAACAATCAGTAAAAAATTTCCTCCTCTTGTTGTTGTATATCCTGACTCATCAATATTAAAGGAAAGTTGTGTTACATCTCCTCCTGTTAACAACGCAGCCATTGCATGGGAGATTTCATGAATATATACCACAAAAAGTTTTAAAGGAACCATAAAACTGCTGTCCCAGAAAACAACGAGACATACCGAAGTAAACAACAAAATGATAATTTTACTGTAACTGAGTTTCATCTTTTTTTATTATCGGACATTTTTCGGGAAGCTTCCAACAGAAATTCTCTCTCTGACTTTGTAAGACTATGGATGCCATTTTTAGTTATTTTTTCAAGCAGCTCATCTACTTTTTGTTCACGCTGCTCTTTATTTGTATACCTGAAAATATCCTTTTTTTTATTAAAATTATCTTTTCGAAAGCGTTTTAAAAAATTAAATATTGCAGTGCCCGTGGAAACATTTCCGTAACCCATTAAACCAAATACTTTTTTTCCACGGTAGAACCTTAAATAAAGATATCCGGCAACCATTCCACCGAGATGTCCCACGTGACTGATCATGCTACGGTCTCTTGGATCAATGGAAGAAAGTATGGAAATCAATCCGATAACCAGAACAATATATTTAACTTTAACAGGAATAACAAACCAGATTATTATGGTTCTTTCGGGCCAGTACATGGCATATGCCAGTAAAAGCCCCAAAATTGCGCCCGAAGCTCCCAACGTAGGGTTTAACTGGTCCAGTAAAAAATAGTTTACCATAAATATTATAATTCCGGCACCTGTTCCGGAAAAAAGATAATATTTTAAAAATTCATTTTTACCCCATACCTCTTCAAGTTCATTGCCAAACATCCAGAGTACCCACATATTAAAAAAAAGATGCAAGATACCTCCGTGCAGGAATTGATATGTGAATAATTGCCATATAAATAATTTATCTACAATTAATCCGGGCCAGAGGGCAAACAAATATTCCATAATTCCATGATTATATTGATCCATGGAAAAATTTAATGCAATAATCTGTATGACGAAAATAGAAATATTTAAAATGATTAACAACTTAACTGTATTTAATTTTTTAAAATTCATTTTCACCAACTACTATTTTTCTGGATGCAGACATCGAAAATATTCACCTTTTTTTAAATATGTTATATCCAGATTATCGGAACATTCCTGTGTTCGTTTCCAGCAATAAGGAAAAAATGTACAGCCACTTGAAGTATTTTTTTCAAACTCCTCATTTGCACCTTGAGCTGTTATAATATGTTTTCGCTTATATTTCATTTTTGAATCATTTCCTGGAATAGACGAAAGAAGTTGAACGGTATAGGGATGCAATGGTTTACTGAACAAATTTTCACTATTTCGGTATTCTACAATTCTTCCTCCGAGGATAACAGCAATTTTATCAGACAAATATCGGACAACATTCAAATCATGAGCAATAAAAATATATGTCAGATTAAATTTCTTTTTTAAATCGAGTAATAAATTTAAAATTTGAGCCTGTATCGACACATCAAGTGAACTGACAGGCTCATCCAGAATCAATGTCTCTGGCTGAAGCATCAATGATCGGGCTATTCCAATTCTTTGCCGTTGGCCACCACTGAATTGATGTGGATATTTGTTCATCGCTTCTGAAGATAATCCTACCTGTGATAAAAGTTCCGAAACCTTCTGTGAAACCTCATTTTTACTTTTATATAAGTCAAAAATTACTGCCGGTTCAGAAATAATCTTAGCAATATTATGTGAAGGATTAAGAGAACTGTAAGGATCCTGAAAAACCATCTGAATTTTCTTTCGATATAATTTCCATTCGGATTTATTCATTAAATCACTTCTGAAGTTATCATATTGAAAGTATCCTGAGCTGCCAGAGACCAGCCCTGTAAGCACCCTTGCAAGAGTCGTTTTACCTGAACCGGACTCGCCAACTATTCCGATTGTTTCTCCTTTTGCAATGTTTAGATTTATATTTTGTAATGCATAAACAATATTATTTTTTTTTGATGAGATTCGACCAATCTTGTACTCTTTTGATAAATTTTCAATAGTAATCATAATTTTAATTTTGCACGGGCAATATATTTTTGTGCCTTTGAATATCCTCCTGAAGATTTTGGTATCTCTTCCCAAACTGCAATGGCTTCTTTATATTTTCCCTGTCGATAAAGAACAATTCCCTGATTAATGATATCATTTTCTTTGTCAGATGCTACGCCTGAGCTTTTAGATTCCTGACGGGATTCATTTTTTGCTTTTTGTAATTTATCTCTCGATTCACTTAAAAGTTTTGTTGTGTCCTCATAATCGGGAACAATTTCCAGAACATCTTTAAACTTATCAATGGCCAGACTATAATTTTTTAAGCTCAAGGCCTCCTTTCCTTCTTTATAAGGCTTCTGTGCCATTTCTCTAAGAGCATCCTTCACCCTGCTTCTACCAATTAATGCATCTTTATTCCCCTGATCTATTTCTATAATTGAGGTATAAAGAGAATTCGCCTGAAGATAATTTTTATTTTTTTCAGATGCATCCGCTTGTTTAATCCACTCTTGTATCAGCTTCTTACCTTTTTCTTTTGCCTGATTTATATAATCTCTGGCCTTTTTATCATATGGATTTATTTCCAATACTTTTAAAAAAGGATCAATTGATAAACCAATTTCGCTCTCTGTATTAAAATGTTTCAGCCCCTGCTCAAACAAAATTTGAGCTTTCAATGCATTTTCTTTTTTAATGATTAATGCATCACTTTTTTTCATTCTTATTGCTCGTGTATATTCACCTGCGGCTCCGTTATAATCGCCGACTTTTAATTTATTATCACCGCTTTTTTCAAACTCTATTTTATCTTCTTCTATTCTATCATTTGTCTCATCAAGCATTTTACGCGCTTCTTTGTTTCCCGGATTTTCATTTAAAGCCCGTTCAAAAGAGGTTACTGCCAATAACCATTTCCCCTGATCATAATACTGCTTTCCATTTAAAAAATCAATTTTCTTTCTGTTTTTCTGTGCTTCAACTGCTTTCGGAATATACCTGTCAACCAGGCTATTTTCGGGATCTATGGATTTTACCTCTTTCCATTTTGCAATTGCATCTTCGTAATTTCTTTTTTTGTAATCACGAACCCCTTCAATAAATAATTTTGAAACTTTTTCAGAATTCAACTCTTTAACTTTACCTTCATCTATTTTCTTTTTGAGTACAAGGGCGTCCCGATCCTGGGAGTTTACATTTAAAACCTTATTTACATATACCAGAGCCCGGTCAAAATCACGATTTTTTAGCAGGTCTTCACCTTTTTTCAACCACTCTTCAATTAACTGATTATTTTTTGTGCTATCTATTTTTTTTCTGACTTCTTTAATATACTCAAGAGCAAGCGCATTAGCAGGGTCGATATTAATAACCTTATTCCATTCATTTAATGCCTCTTCAAACTTGTTATCTTTAAACTCAGACAATGCCTTATTATGAATTACTTTTACTACTGATTCTACCCTGGACTGCGCCTCTTTCAGGTATTTACTCGCCTCCTTGTTTTTAGGATCCAGTTTAAGTACCTCGTCAAAATGTCCAATGGACTCAGAATACGACTTTATTTCACCAGTTTTTTTCCCACTATTAAAATCTTCTACCCCTTGTTGCATATGAAGTTTTATTATTGCCTCTTTTTCAATATTTATTTTCTTTAAATAGTTTTTTGCATCCTCATTATCCGGATCAAAATTCAGGACCAGTGTAAAACTTTCCATGGCTTTTGAAAATTTTCTTGCATTATAACTATTCTCTCCCTCCAATAAAAAAGGTTTTATCGTAAGAGCTAGTTTCTCCTGGGCTTCCTTTAACGATGCAGCAGCTTTAAGATGGGAAGGATATAGTCTTAATGCTTTTTTGAAATCACCAATAGATTCATAATACTTTTCATTATCAAAGTTCAACATTCCCCTTTCATAAATTTTATCAGCCTCATCGAGAGCCTTGGCCCCTAATTTTAGCCTTTCCCACTCCTCTTCCGACATTTTTTTATATTTTTGCGCCTCAAGATGTTCTGGATTAAGTACCAGTGTCTCATCAAACGATTGAATTGCCTCTTCATAGGATTTTCTACTATAATAACTTAACCCGCGGTTATAAGCCACCTCGGCTTTTTGCAGATTTTCTATTCGCGCCCTTTCTGAGGCCTCTTCGTCACTTAATTCATCCTTGATTTTTTGAAGCATTTCAATGGATGGATCGTATTCCGGATCCAGGGACAAAGCTGCATTAAAACCCTCAATAGCCCCCACTTTATCATTTTTGCCGTATGCATCGAGTCCTCTTTTATGATTGGCCAGTACTTTGCCATATACCATGTTTTTTATTCGCTTGATATTTTTATCTGCCTCGGTATCGCCCGGATTTATTTCAATAACCTTTCTCCATTCAAAAATGGACTCTCCATAATTCCCCAGACTTTCATTTTTTTGAGCCATTTCCTTATGCATCTTTATCAGGCGTTCCTGCTCTGAATCCAGCCAATCCTCGGATTTCAAATGAAGCATTGCCCTCTCTTTAAATTTTTGAGCAAGCTTGTGATCTGGATTTATTTCCAGTACGCGATTAAAGTCGTCATATGCCTCGCGATAATTCCCATTATTATACTTATTAACCCCTTCATAAAAATCAATTAATTCAGAATCAGTTACCTCTTCACCATTACCTGACCTTAACCGGAGCTTTCCTGTTGGATTAAGCTGATAATTTATTCCGAATGAAACAAGATTATCATAGGTTCTTGGAACATAACTGAATGATAAATTCCAGTTGGAAAACTGAGTACCAAAACCTAATGTAAAATTATCACCGTCATACCCTGTTCTTAGTAAAAAAAGATGCTTATATAAATCCAGTTCAAGTCCGATTTTATTATCAATAATTTCATCAAAATGGATCAATTTTTCATAAATAGGAAGATAAATATCAAGATTATAAAATAATTTAGCTCTCCCATGCAGAAATGAAAACTGGGGAGCGATCTTTATCAATGGCGCAAGAGGTTCTGCAACGCTTCCAAAGTTTAAACGGCTGGCAAGCAAATTATCAAAAGAAATTCCAATCTGCATATACTCTAAAATACGATAATAAAAAGACAAATCCAGAGATGCTGCAAAAGAAGATACATAATAGTAGTTTAAATAAATCAATTTTAAAGATTCACCCATGTAAAGTTTATTCATGATCTTCCATGAATGACTAGGTCCAGCAATAAGTTCATAACTATTATAAGTCTGCTCAAAAGAGCCTATAATATTATATTTTTCCATTGCAGAGTTTACCAGTAAATTGTTTGCAAAATAAAAATTGCCGTATTTGGTAGGAGTACTGAATCCCATCATAAAAAAATTCTCATGCAAACCAGAGGGTTCCGAGATCCACACCCCTCCAATTGTATTGTTTCTCAGTATCTCCTGAAGATATGCCGGATTATTCCAGACCTGCCCGATATCGGAACTGTAACCGGCATAACCTAATGAGGTGTTCGTCGGTGACGATGTCTCTTCAAGGTAAAGTACCGGACTTTTGCCCCCAACAAGCGAATGCAGCGACTGGTATCCAGTCAGCAAAAAAAAAATTAGATATGATAATATAAATTTCCTTTTTTTCATCTTATCACTAAAAATTTGAATACCGATTCATAATCAGCATAACCAGACGAACGATCAAGAAAACGAACCTTTATATAAGCTCTATAAATTCCTGTAGAAACCAGGTTGCCATATTTATTTTTTCCATCCCATTTTATATTGCTTTCATAACGGGTATTCAATGCCTGTACGGTTACTTCATTAAGAAGAGATTTTACAAGTTTTCCTCTATTGTCAATAATCTTGATAGTAACTTTGGCATTGGCTGGAATATCATAAGAGACTTTGAGGCTCGAGCCGTTTATTTTAAATGGTGTAGGATAACAAAATATACTTAAACCACTATAATTAACCTTTATCGAATTCAAGGCAATATCCATACTTAAAATAATCCGAACAGTTATTGTATTGCTGTTTGCAAGCTGGGAAACATTTGCCAGATTCACTGTGGTCGACGATACAATATTCAGTTGACTATAAACTGTTATTCCAGTTGAATCTGAAACATAGATAGAATAGTTGGGATTATTCGTAGAACCTGCTTTAGGGGTAACATCTACTGCAATTGTTCCCCAGCTTTGCTCACTTTTTATAGATAATCCGATAATTTTTAATTCTGCAGTCGATCCCGGAGATGTTGAATTATTAAAAAATCCGCTCAATGTGCTGTCCCACGGGACAGGCACAGAACACAATGATGTTGCAGCCACACCATTGTAACAAGAGAGAGCACCCGTGGGTTCCCAGAATAAACCACTGCTTGAAATGGATGATGGTGTAATATTATAATAACCGGCAGATAAATTATTTACCATAACTGTGAATATTATGAAAAACGATAATAGTTTAATATATTTCATTATTTTCCGGATTAATCAACAATATGAGTATAAATATACATTAAATATAATTATTATTTTCCAGAGCTTCACTCTTTTTTAGCCTTTTTTCTCCAAGTAACGCCAGATATTTCGAAATTAACTGGTAATTTTCAACCTCTTTTTCCCGGGTTTGAATTACTCTTTGATAGTATTTATCTACCAATTCTAGACTATCCTGCTGTAACCTTACACTTCTTGATAAAAGCTGGTCCATCTTGTCAAATTCAATAAAATGAAAAAGATTTTTATATTTTTTATTTATGTAAAAAGCAATTATAAAGAAAAATCCACCAACAATACAGATCATTAAAGCTTTTAGAAAATAAAATAAAAAAGACGAAGCTTTATACAAAAGAAGCACAATATTACCATTTTGAGGAAATGATATTACCCTGAATTCCCCGACAACACCTGCAAATTTTCCCTTATACCTTTTTTCACTATCTATCAATATGTCAAGTTCAGGGTCCTGCTTGTTACTGTAAATTATTTCCTTGTTCTGGTTTACAATTAAAGCGCTAACATTAAGATTTAATTTTTCAAGATATTCATTATAAAAATTATCAATCCTGTTCCAATTTCCGCTTAAAACTCCAACAATATTCTTATCCTTTTTAACAAATATCTGAAAACCTTTTTTATTTAAATATTCTTCACGATTAACATCGCTATTTTTGCCGGTGTTCCCATTATTGCCATTTTTCCACAAGGTTTTAAAATTCGGATCTTTTATATCGATCAATTTTAAATTTTCAAAATTTTCAGCATATTGTAAAAATTCATATAGATATATATCCTTGTATTTTTTATTATCTTTCCACAAATATCCGTTTAACCCCGGATGAGAAACCAGTTTAATAATATCACTTTTATATTTACTGAAATCAATTTCAGGTATATTTTGATAGCTTTGGGAAATATCTCTGCAGTATGTATACCTTGGTTCTCCGGTTATAAAATCAAGATAATCTCTCCATGAACTATACCGGGCTCTTGTTACATCTTTATTTTTTTTTACAAAACTTTTTTGATAATATGTTGCATAATACTGGTTTGAATATTTTCTTGTAATATTCCCTGAATATTTTTCAAATAAAGCAGGTAGCCAATTTTTATGAGCAGATATGATATAAATATTAACAAAAACAAACATATAAATCAGATATTTAAAAAATCTGATAATATACTTTTTTGTCCTGTATCGCATAAATCTTGTTATATTATCGTCATCAGAGAAGGTATAATTAAAAATTTGAATTCGAATAAATTATGTTCGCCTTGACACGATGCATTGATAATTTCTAACGACTATGAAATAAATTTATGATACACAATATAGAACAAAATATTGAAAAAATAAAAAATTTGTTATCTACTTATTTAACACCTGATGAAATTAAAAATCGTCTTGAGTTAATTGAAAAGATTAATCTTTTAAAAAAAGAAAAAAATGCTGTAATACTTGGTCATAATTATATGACCCCTGATGTATTTTATGGTGTCTCTGATTTTACTGGCGACTCGCTCTATTTATCTGAGCAAGCAGCAAAAACCAACGCCGACATTATAGTCTTTAATGGAGTCTATTTTATGGCGGAAACAGCTAAAATATTGAATCCTGACAAAAAAGTGTTAATTGCAGATGAAACGGCTGGCTGCAGTCTTTCCGAGAGTGTAAAACCCGAGCAATTAAAAAAATTCCGACAGGATAATCCGGGAATCCCTGTTGTTTCTTATATTAACAGCAGCGCAGAAGTGAAGGCACTATCTGATATTATTTGTACAAGCGCTAATGCTGTAAAAGTGATAAATTCCGTTAAAGAAGATACAGTACTTTTTCTGCCGGATTCTTATCTTGCTGCTAACGTTCAAAAGGAGACTGCAAAAAAGATTATAACCTGGAGTGGAAAGTGCATGGTTCACGAACTTTTTACTCCATTTGATATAGAATTATCAAGAAAAACATTTCCAGGGGTACAGATAATTGCACATCCTGAATGCAATCCCGAAATAACAAAAATCGCCGATTTTACCGGTTCTACCTCCCAGATTCAAAAGTATGTGGAACAAAAGAGGCCTGATAAGATTTTTTTACTAACCGAATGCTCGATGGGAGAAAATATAAAAGCCAGATTTCCAGAAATTCAGTTTGTATCTACCTGCCAGATGTGTCCGCACATGAAAAAAATCAATCTTGATATGATATATCACTCCATTACACAAGAAAAATTTGAAATTAAAGTAGACGCTGAAATTATTGAAAAAGCTCGGATATCTTTAAATCGAATGTTTGAAATAAATTAACTCTTTAAAATTAGTTACTGAATTTTAAAAGGTTTTGTGAAATGATATAGTTGGGTATAAACAACTTTTTTAGACTGGCTATCTATTAATATTAAACCAAAATTGTTAAAAAATTTATTATCTTCATTAAATTCAACATGGAATTTTGCAAAAATCATTGTCTTTAAAGGTTGTGTCATCATGGTCATCTTCTCATATTGAGCCACTGGTACATTCCCGGTATTGATTCCTTTAATAACCAGTGAGTTTCCTTTAATTTTTCCATCTGTACATAAAGCTACCACGCGTTCAAATTCATTTTCAGTTTCTTTGCCTTCATCTTTTGTTGGTTCCATTGGTGGTATACTGTCCTGAAATAAAGTATTTATTTCAAGTTTTTCAGGATCTTTTTCACGCCAGGTTGGATATTGAATAAATCTTCTCTGTGATTTATCCACCCCATCAGTCTGGTGGTAAGCAACCATTACAACATCAAGATTAATATTTTTAGCACTTCGATTTTTTAACTCAAAACTGATATTTAATTCCTGACCTGCTCCGTTTGTACTAAGTTTTTTAAAAAATGTCAACGCACTTACATAAAACCGGTCATCTACTTGTGAAATTAAAGGAATATTGACTTTTTTTGTATTACTGTTATTGTCCGAAACCTTGTCCTGAGAATATATCACTAAGGGCAGAACAAATAATATTGTATTTATAATTTTTTTCATTTTATGTGTAATCATCGGTAACTTTTCCTGAGTTTGATGCTTTTTCTCTCTGAATATTAATCGACAAATTTTTCACTACTCTTAACTAGAAATCTTTCATTTCTCGTCTTTTATTTTGCACAATCCTTCTGCAATCATTTAAATGCATTACATGAATTTTATCCGGAAACAGATCAAGTTTTCCAATTTTTACCCAATGACTCAAAACAGGGTGAATTTTTTCCACAGGTTCACCACACCAGTGGGCGATGTCATCGACGGTAGTAAATAACAATATCTCTTTCAATTCATTTGAATTAGGCTCTTTTTCTGTGAGCATTAAGAATACATCTGCAACCTTCGCCTGAATGTCATCAAGTAACAAAATCATTAATCTTCTTCGGGCATCATAAATTCTTTTTGTAAAAATTACCAGTAACTTGAAAGCCAATTGTGGCTGACTTGTCATAAGTGTTACAAAGTTTTCCCGGTTAAAATGAAGTGTATTGACTGTATCCACAGCTGTAGCCGTTGCAGAACGGGGTTGCTCTTCCAATATAGCCATTTCACCAAAAATATCACCAGGACCCAATACATCCATGGTCTTTTCTTTATCTTTAACAATCTTGCTTATTTTTACTTTTCCACTTTGGATGAGATAAAAACTATCTCCCGGTTCAAATTCACAAAATATGATTCGCCCTGCTTCAAACTCTTTTCCAAATTTTCCACTTAACCCTGATAACTGCATTACTTCAATCTCTCCACCTGTTGCTGCGCATAGTTGCTTTCCCGATCTTTAGGAGGCATCGTTACAACCCTGTTAAATAAAGAGGCTGCTCTCGCTTTATCACCTCTTTTTTCATAAGCCTCTGCGACACCAATAATTGCTTTTTTTACCATTTCACTACGGGGATATTTTTTTACAAACTCTGAAAATTTCTCAATACACTTTGTAGTATCACCTTTTTTACTGTATGTTCTTCCAAGCTCAAATAAAGATTTTTCGATAAATTGTGCATCACTGCTGTTGTTAAAGCTTTTAATTGAAAGTACATTTTCAAATTTTGCAATCGCTTCATCCCATTTTTGCTGAGAAAATGCATTTACACCATCATAATATATCTGTGAAGGAGTTAATTGGGTATTATCATCCAGAGAAAGATCAAGGTCATCTGTCATACTCAGATCCAAATCAGTGGCAATATCCGGTATGTGGCTATCATGACTGCTGCCGAATGAACTCAAAGGCGGAGGTTGCATACTACCTGTGTTTTTTACATCTGACGTAATGTTAAAATTCTGAGGTTGCCTGAAAGAGTTGTTAGATTGTTTTTTCTCCATTTCCTCTTCAATCGAGCTCATTGTTAGCGGATAACTCTGTCCGCTATTCACCAGATTGAGTAATTGAGTCGCACGGTCTTTCCATTCTGAATTGGTATAATGTTTTAAAAAAGCACTGAGTGCATATTTTGCATGCTCTTTTTCGCTTTGTTTAAAAAAATACTCTGCAGTTTTAAGTAACTCTATTGAATTCTCCTGATCAGCAATTTGCCCAAGAGTTTCTCTGACTTTTCTATGAACCTTTCTTAATTGCCCTGAAAAAACCTTGAGCATCTGCATAACAATTCTTGTGTTATTCATGCAAAATGCTTCAAAGCTTTGTATATTAAATGACAATACAGTGGCATCTGTAAGAACCTGGGCAGTCTCTTCTCTTGGATATAAACCAAGAGCAGATTTTACACCAAAAAACTCACCTTTATGTACCTCTTCCTTGATTTCGGTTTTTCCATCAAGAGAGTTTGATATTAACATAATTCTTCCTGTTTGAAGAACAAATATATCACTTCCCTTATCATCAATAAAATATATTATTGATCCGGCTTTGTAAGATCGTAATACCGGTCCGAGCATATTACCAGGGCTCCACAGGTAAAAATTCCAACTCTTTATGAAAACCCACTGATTTTCTGATACGCTCCAGTAATCCTAACAAGTCTCCGGTAATTATTTTTTTAAACCCATCAACTTTTATTTTTTGAAGATTAATATTTAATGCCTCAAACAAGGGAATAAAGCTTTCATCGCCATAAACTGGTTTTCCATCAACTACAACCAGCATAATATCTTCATAATTCATCTGATGGATTACTGAATGTGGTCTTTTTTTGTCACCGTTCACAATAATAAAATCAGCAAGATTATTCTCTTTAATGGAACCCAGTCTGTTAAGAGAAAATGCTTTTGCAGCATTTACCGTTAGCATATTCAATAATAACTTGTCAGATATGGGTTGATCATAGTATCTTTCATAGTATTCTCTGGCAACAAAGATTTCCTGAAACATATTTACAGAACCCGACATGGGAGAATCTGTTCCCAGGCAAATATTTACTTTTTTTTCCAGAAGTTCTTTCACTGGTGCTGTCTTTTCAAACATATAGAGGTTCGATGCAGGACACCAGACCACATTACACTGGTTTTGTGAAAGGAGATCTATATCACTTTTTGAAAATGCTATTCCATGTATTAAAACTGTATTCTTGCTTAATGCACCTTTGCTGTTTAATACGCTTACTGAATTAATCGTTTCCTGATCATATCCTTCTGAGCAATGGGCAATGAATGGTATATCACGCTTTGAAGCAATAGTATGTTCATTTTCAATTGTATCTCCCCACTTTAGAGCAAAAGAAGTTATTGAATGTGCTACCGCATACTGGTCTATAATCCTTATCGGGAGATTATCTTTAAACATGTCCTGAACAAAATGAGGAATATGATCCTGAACTGATGTAACGCCACAAAGCAGATGCCGGTAAGCGCCCAATTGGTACAGATCAGCCGATTCGATCTGCTGCCTTTCCGCATAAACGGAAGCAGATTTTAAATCATTATCCCATTCCAGCCAGTTCATGTAAGGTTTGCGTTTACCCACTCTGGGCATATACGTTCCCAATAAATGATCATGCCCATTTATTAGTCCTGGTAAGACAATCAATCCGTTCAAATCAATCTGAATGGTACTTTGATTTCCCTCTTTTTTTGATAAAGTCTTTATAGTATTCCCTGAAATGGATATTGATCCATTTGAAATAATTTCATCAGGTGTTAAAATTGTTCCCTTTACTAATTCCCAATTCATATTATTTAATTGCGCTTAAAATATCCTTCTGGATTTACAGGCTTCCCTTTATAAGATAATACAAAATAAATTATTTCTGATTTAAGTTTTCCGATATCACTTCCGCTCTTCACAAGATCTCCTTC
>Ga0224495_10000095_pt1 | contig 67279 bp, 62 predicted proteins | sample SF_Jul11_sed_USG_FD_168128 | JGI IMG/M metagenome (GOLD analysis project Ga0224495, IMG submission 168128) | Sediment microbial communities from San Francisco Bay, California, United States - SF_Jul11_sed_USGS_4_1 | ecosystem: Environmental > Aquatic > Marine > Sediment | place: USA: California...
GGCTTTCCTCGCGATCAGCAATCACAGGTCCGTCAGCAGTTGTCTAATGTCCTTTTAGGGGTTGTCTCTCAAAGATTGCTTCAGAAGGCTTCGGGTCAAGGCAGAATTCCAGCATGCGAGATAATGGTCGCAAATAGCGCTATCAGAAACTTGATTCGGGAGGGTAAAACTCATCAAATTATTTCGGTTATTCAAACCAGTGCCTCTGAAGGAATGATAACCCTTGATAAAGTTTTGGCTGATTTGGTTTCAAGGGGTGAAATTGCCATGGAGGAGGCCTTGAAATGGGCGACCGACGTAAGGGAATTTAAGAAGATGATATTTTAACTATGGCGAGCAAGCTAAATCTATCTTTTTTAAACAGGATTACAGTTAAAGACAAGGCCCTTTTCACTCGGTCTTTGTCGGCAATGATTGGTGCTGGTTTGCCGCTGGTTAAAGCCTTAGGATTGCTAGCGGCACAGACGACCAATAAGCGCTTCGCGGCAGTAATTAAAAATGTAGTAACTAGGCTGGAGGAGGGAGAAAGCATTGCCGACGCTTTTTCTCACCAAGGCGGGGTTTTTGATCCGGTTTATATTGCTTCAATCCGTGCCGCCGAATCATCGGGCAAATTTGAGCAGATTCTTCAAGACCTGTCAGAACAGCAGGAAAGGGAATATAAGCTTGCCTCCGGCATAAGAGCGGCAATTTCCTATCCTATTTTTATCGTTGCGGTAATGATAGTTGCCGCGGGGGTTCTTCTGGTAACAGTTGTTCCAAAGCTCGAAGGTTTGTTTGTTGAAATGGAGATGCAACTGCCCCTCTCGACTCGAATGCTTATAGCGGTTTCCAATTTTTTGATTAACTATTGGTATATTATAGTGCTTATTCTGGGTGGCGGCGCTTATGCTATAAGATACTACTTAAAAACCGAACAAGGAAAGTTTTTTTATTCTAAGACAATAATTCGCACCCCGATCGTCAAAGAACTTTTTATTAGCGCCTATATGGCTAGATTTGCGAGGACTTTTGGTATTTTAGGGGGAGCGGGAGTTCCTATAGTCCAGTCGGTGAGATTATTGGCAGGTGTGATGAATAACGTAATTTTTGAGAGAGCGCTTTTAGGGGCTGTTGAAAAAATTCAAAAGGGGGTTCCGCTGTCGACTTCCTTAGTCGAAGAAAATTGTTTTCATCCTCTTGTTATTCAAATGATAGAAGTTGGGGAGCATACAGGCAAAATGGATGAGACAATGTTTTCCTTGGCTCGATTTTTTGATGATGAGACCTCTAAAAAAATTACCAGTGCGATGAGCCTGCTTGAGCCCATTCTACTTATAATCATCGGCGCCGGAGTGGCTACTATCGTATTCTCGGTTATAATCCCAATTTATCAGTTGACTGGAGGGGTAGAGTAATTGTTAAGGAGGTGACAAGATATTGCATAACATTAAATTAGTGTTAAGATAAGTTATATAAGAGATAAAAGGAGGGAAATATGAAGAAGTTAAGGGCGTTTACGTTAGTTGAACTCTTAATTGTGGTGGTCATAATCGGTATTTTGGCGACCTTTGTTGCTATCTCGCTTCTTTCGGCCCGAAGCAAGGCAGCTGATGCAAAGGCGAAAGATTCGGTATCTAAGGTAAGAGACGCGGTTGAACTTGTTGTCTCAGGCAGTGACAACGGGATAGCGGCACTGGTCAATGCAAATTGCGACATCACCAATGGCGTTGTGCCAAAGGGCGCTGCTATAACGGGCGGGGAGTCATCGGGGAGCTGTAACGCTAGGTTCTATGATGCCGGGGCGGCAGTCTTCAAGTCGGCTGCGCAGGATGCAAAGGGGGAAAACGCCAGAGTATATTCTTCAGATACTGCTGCCGGGGTTTGGGTCATCGTGGGAAAGGCATCAAATTATGTTAATGGAACTGCTGTCGACGCTGAAAAGAGATGTTTCTACTATAATTCTAACGGTGGTAATAATATGGGTGCCAGTAAAGCGGGGGATAATACCTGCCAAGGCGTCTATTAGTAACTAACCAAGTGCTTTGTCCAGTTGGATTATAGTTGTTATATTCGGTCTTGCTTGGGGCTCGTTTCTATCGGTTGTAAAGAACCGTCTCGATAATCTCGGGACGGTTCTTTATACCAGAAGCCATTGCCCAAAGTGTAAAAGACAGCTAGGAGCGGTTGATCTCATCCCGATTTTGAGTTTTATTCTCCTTCGCGGTCGCTGCCGCTATTGTAAAAAGAGGATAAGCTGGGAGTATCCGCTGTTTGAAATCTTAAGCCTCATCCTGGCTGTTTTTGTCTATTATAAGTTCGGCTTTAGTCTTGCTTCTGTTGTTTTATTTCTTTCCCTCTCGGCTTTGCTTGTTTGCTCATTCGTTGATATCCAGAGTCAGGAAGTTGATCTACCTCTCTTTATTTTTGGAATTTTAACAGCGCTTTTTTGGGCTCTTTTAAGAAACGGAGCTAGTCCTGATGCTTTTAAGGAGCTTTTTTGGGCTGTTGCCGTGGCGGTTGTTGTTCCCCTTGGGCTATATCTTATAAGTCGCGAAAAGTGGATGGGGTTAGGGGACAGTTTTTTTGCTCTTTGGGTAGGACTTTTATCGGGCTTCCCCCAGGCCGCCTTGGCTATCTTTTTAGCGTTCTTTTTGGGAGCTATTTTTGGTATAATTGCCTTGGTAATTAAAGGCAAGAGAAAAACATCGAGGGTCGCTTTTGGCCCGTTTATCGGGTTAGGGGGGATAATCGCCCTCGGTTGGGGCCAACAAATTATTGATTTTTATTTGAGTTTTATTGGTCTTTAAATCTACCCCGTTAAATTAGTTCCAATTCACGGGCATTTAACGGGGCAAGAGGAGGCCAGGTAGTAGAAATTTGATAAATGCCAAACGCAGCATTTCGGTTCAAAATAAGAAATTTTATAGTCAATTTAATATGGATATGTGAAAGCATTTTGCGAAGCAAAATAATCAAATTTTCACTACCCGGGAGGGAATATGGGAATCAAAAAAAGAAAAGTTAAATCGTTTACTCTAATTGAGCTGCTGATTGTAATAATTATCGTCGGTATTTTGGCAACTTTTGTCGCAATCAGCCTTGTTAGTTCGAGGGCAAAAGCTAGAGACGACAAAAGATTAGCTGATATTAACTCCATTGCTAATGCGATCGATCAGTACTCGACCGAGCATTCAAGGAAATATCCGATCGTAACCGGTGGCGGGCAGGCTGATGAGGACGCCTATTATGTAGTCAGGGTTTCAAGAAGTACCTTTGTAGACCAGATCGATGACTATCTCAGGCCGGTTCCCGAAGACCCATCGGATAAGGCGGGCTCGGAGGAGTATAGATATATTTATGTTGTGAAAGGCGATCGGCTGAAGGCGGCGCTGATAGTTGATAAGATGGAGAAAGGCAGGAGCAAGTGCAATATCCCCTCAAATAACACTTCTGGAGTGCCCGACACTGTTACGGCCTATATCGATAAAATTGGCGGAACCGTAAACGTTGTTTATGTCGGCTCTATAACACCACCGACAAATCCCAATCCTTGTTATTACGTTGAAAGATGAAGCCAAAATTAAAAGGCCTTACTTTAATTGAACTTTTGATTGCGATTACTGTTTCTTTGATTTTAGTCGTTGCCAGTATCCCGATCATTGTTCGCTCAACAGGGAGAGAAGCGCTCCAGGACCAGGCGCGGATCGTAGCTTCTTTTGTCGAAAGGGCAAGAAATTATGCTCTTCATCCCGAAAATGAGAATGCCCTAAATTACCGGGTTTATAGGATGAGTGACAATCAGCGGCTAGAAATTGAAAGATGGACTCCGGATGGAACGGGTTATGAGGGCTTTGGCGAGGAGCTTAAGCTGCCGGACGGTTTTGAGTTTAATGATACTTTCACGTCAATTGTTTTTTACGTGCCCCGTGGCAATTATAATGGGACAAGTGCTACTCAAGTTGAGATCGAAAAAACTGGCATTAACGGGGGCAAAATCCCGGTTATTATTGAGAGTCCAGGCACAATAAGTATTGGAGAGATCGAATAACAAGTTTTTTATGAAAAAGTTGAGATCATTCGGCTTAATCGAGGCGGTAATTGCCTCTACGGTAATGGCCCTGATTTTAATTGGGTCAGCCGTTTTGTCTTCCTCAACATTAAAGACATCCGTCGTTGAACAAAATTACCATGAGGCGGAGCATATTGCCGACGCGCTTTTGGAGAAAGTTAGATCAGCCAAGGAGAGTGGGCTTGTTGTTTTTACTAAAAATCAGGACGCGGACCTCGGTAGCAGCGAGCTTTTGTCGGTTGACTGTTTTGCTACCCCAAAGAGGGACGGTGCCAATTGCAAGACGGCTGGGGCTGGGGGGACCTATAAGGAACCGTTGCCCTATTATAATGGCATGGTGGAAGACGGCGACGGTTATATATTAGTTAAAAACAATTTAAAAATTCCTTTCAATAGTTCAAATTTTGCCAACGGTTTTTTTAGATGGAAGATGACCGTTACAAGGTCAACTTCTTGCCAAAGCATTGGTGGTGTATCAATTGATAGCTGGAAGTGCCGTCTTATCCAGGCTGAAATAAGATGGAATCAGCCAACGGGGGAAAAATCTTATCTTATCCGGCAATATTTTACCGATTGGAGCAGATGATGAAACTTAGGAGTTTTACCCTAGTCGAAATATTAATCGCCTCGACAATATTTACGATTGTGATTATGACGGCTGTCTCCACCTTCGCCTTAATCAGACGTTCAAATTACAAATCAGCCGACAGCAAGGTGGCTGCCAGCTGCGCCAGGCAAATTGAGGATTTTATCAAAGCCGAAGTTACATCTTCCAATACCTCGCCGAGGATTGAGCTGATTAAGCAATCCCAGACTAACCGTAACCGTTATAGTATTTCTTCTGTGCCGGGTTTTGACCCGAGCAATTATCCTGTTTTAGGGCTGGCTCTCTTCCAGGGAGGGCGGGTTAAATTGATTTTCAAAGACCCTTCTCGCTCAGCTAACGGGGGTACTTATAGATATAAAAATGTGGTCTTAGCCTCCTACACAAGCGACATTAAGCCAGGGGGAAATATTAATAATCTTTTGATTGCCGATTCATCTCCTCTTTTCTCTGATGAATGCCGAACTAGGGATGAAAATGAGACTTTCCGCCTTAAATTTAGAGAAAAATACCCCGTGCAGACCACCACTCCGAGTACTGACGTTTCGGACGATATATACGAGGTGCAGATGGAAGATTCCGTTTTTCGCTATATTAAAGATGCAGGCAATTTAGATGACCAGTGGGCCCGGGCAGAAGATCAGGGAACGGTATCAAGGATAAATCTTGATGTAACAAATAGCGTAAGTCAAATATGAAAATAAAATCATCAGCTCTTCTTATAACTTTAGCCCTGGGAATAGTTTTGTCAGGGATTATTATCGGGGTGGCGGCAACCTATTCTCAATTTGTGAAATCCTCGGCCCAAGCCAGAGAGGGCAAGAAGTCTTATCGGGCCGCTTTGAGTGGAATAGAAGACGGCCTTTTGAGATATAAATATTACCTTGCTGGCACTCAAAACCCCGCCGACCTTTATGATCTTCCTGACGATCCGATTAGTTTGAACGCTGACGTTTCTTATAGGCTTTCCTTTAAGATGGATTCTATTACCTACGGTAACGCCGAGTTTCCTGCTGGTTTTAAAATCGGAACGACAAGTAGCACTGCTGATATAGCTTCACGCCAAGCGGCTATAAGGCAAAATGTTGATGATGTAATTGATATTGATCTGTCCTATTTTACTTATTTGCCAGAAGAGGAACAGCCCGAGTCTCTAACGATTCATTTTACCCCCCCTTGCGATCCGGCATACTGCACCGCAGCGACCTATAGGCCCTTAAGTGGATATTTTACGGCGATGAACTATCGCCTTGTCGATGTTAAGGCGACAAACGAAGACCAAATGATTTATGAGGAGACCGTTAATAGCTCCTCGCTAACCAGTATAGCCGTTCATGTTAATAGTCTTGTCGTCGAGTGCCGAAAAACTTCTAGAAATTGTCATTTGAGGATTACGCCCCGGGTGGCTAAAAATTCCTTGGTGGGAGCCGGGAGACTCGAGGGTATGGGCGTGGCCTCTCAGGGCAAACGGGTTTTTCTGGCAATAGAAGCTAGAACATCTGGCGACCAGAATCCTCTTATTCCATCTACCGGCAAAAGGCCGGGGACAATTACCATTACTTCTGTCGGGGTGGCCAGAGGCGCTGAGCGGAAACTTGAGGCAAGGGTAGACTCTTCTTCGGGAAGATATATCGGTCTTTTTGACTACGGAATTTATTGCGGAGCTGAATGTATAGGGATTTGATAAATGGATAAAGTTCTCATCTTTTGCGATGGGGGGGCAAGAGGGAATCCGGGTCCGGCGGCAATTGGTGTTGTAATTAAATCACCCGATGGAAAGACGGTCAAAGAAATCAGCCGCAAGATCGGCAGGGCTACTAATAATGTTGCCGAATACAAAGCGGTTTTAGCCGCTTTGGGATGGATTTTAGAGAATCAACCGGCTAATATAATTGAATTTTATTTGGATTCTGAACTTGTAACGCGGCAGCTAAACGGCCAGTACAAGGTCAAAGATACCGATTTGAAGCCGCTTTATTATAAAATTAGAGAATTGGTTTTTAGCTCGGGCAGGGCAGTGATCTTTAAGCATGTAAGGAGAGAAGAAAATTTGGAAGCAGATAGATTAGTAAATGAGGAACTCGATCGAGCTTAAATTAAAAAAGCAGCCTTCGAATCTGCTGCTCTCAAACCCTAGTCTTGTTATCTTGGTAGCGGGGGTGGGATTTGGTCACAAGTCGGCGCGCATATTTTTCTTAAAGAGTGTGCCGCTCGCGACCCCGCCTCATCCCGCCGTGGCGGGACTCCGGCCTTCAAATCCCATCGCTCCCAATTCTCGGCTTACGCCGATCTGGTAGCGGGGGTGGGATTTGAACCCACGACCTCGAGGTTATGAGCCTCGCGAGCTACCAGACTGCTCCACCCCGCGTTCTAGATGCTAGTATAGCTTAATACTTAGTAACTTAAAAGTCAATCTCATAATCCTTTTATTTTAATTTGTGGCAAAGCCTTCATTCTGGTAATCTGGAATAAATTTGAGGTTAAAAGCCGATTAATGTTTTTTATCCGCAATATTCAAAAAATAAGAAAATTCAGGCTAAATTCTAGGCTTAGTTTACTGCTTGGGTTCTTTTTGCTAGTAGTTTTAGCGAGCATCTTTTTTACCAAGGGCAAAACAGCTCCGGGCAGCTCTATGGCTTCTCCTACCCCAAGCGCTGAAGAATCAGTCCTCGACAAAAATTTTGCCCTAGAGGTTGAAAAGCTCTCAATCTCGGTACCAATAATTAAGGATGTCGACGGAAGCGATAAAGATAAGTACAACGAGGCTCTCAAAAAAGGATTGGCTCACTATAAAGGCACTGCCTTACCGGGCGAAAAAGGCAATATTTTCATTTTCGGTCACTCAAGCTCGGATGAGGTCGGGGATTACGGCAAGGTTTTTTCCCACCTTGATGATCTGGAAAAGGGCGACCTTATCAGGGTTTATTACAAGCTTGAACAGCACGATTATGAGGTTTTTGAAGAGAAGGTTGTTGAAGCAACCGATTTGTACGTCCTTGACAGAGGAAATAAAGAAAAGCTGACTCTTATGACCTGTTGGCCGGTGGGAACGAAAGACAAAAGACTTGTCGTCATCGGCTACCCTAAGAAATAATTGGCTCATAGGATTGAAAAGATTTAAAAAAAGTGTAGAATATTTAGATGCTGGCAACGTAGCTCAGTTGGTTAGAGCGAGGGAATCATAACCCCTAGGTCACAGGTTCGAATCCTGTCGTTGCCACCAGGTTGTTTTTTGGTGAAACGGCGGATTCGAAGGCCGCAGCGAGCGAAGGCGAGCGAGGCGGGGTCGATTGCCGCGCCAGCAGGTGCGGACAAGTGACCGAATCCTGTCGTTGCCACCAGGTTTTAAGTTAGGCCATGCCACCCCTTGCTTCGCAAGCCTACTAGTTTTACGTTTTAAATTTTAAATATGCGTTCAGATCAAATCAAAGCCATAACCACAATTGTAATAGTCCTTCTTATTGCAGGGGCTTTATTTAACGTTTTCGGACCGCTTTATCAAAAATCAGCTGAAGAGGTTTCGTTGAGCGATATCTCACGCGAATTCACGTCCGGAACTATTGAAAAAATCACGGTTGATAAAAATGAGGTTACGGCCCAGCTCAAAGATGGTCGCAACTTTAAAACTTATAAGGAGCAGGATGTATCGCTGGTTGACTATGGGATAACACCGGATAAGGTTAAAATCGAGGTCAAAAACCCCGACAGCGGCTCATTTTGGCTCACATTCTTGTCGGTCATTTTACCCTTCTTGCTTTTGGGCGGTTTTATCTACTTTATGATGCGCCAGGCTCAAGGGGCAAATATTAAGGCGATGAGCTTTGGCCGGTCATCGGCCCGGTTGGCAAATTTTAAAAACAGGATTACCTTTGATGATGTTGCCGGTCTTGAAGAGTCAAAAGACGAGCTTAAGGAGGTGGTTGAGTTTTTACGCACCCCCGGCAAGTTTAAAAATCTCGGTGCGGAGATCCCCAAGGGGGTCCTTCTGGTTGGGGCTCCGGGAGTGGGCAAGACTCTTCTGGCAAAAGCTGTAGCGGGTGAGGCCGGCGTGCCGTTTTTCTCGATTTCGGCATCGGAATTTGTTGAAATGTTTGTCGGGGTTGGCGCCTCCCGCGTACGCGATCTGTTTACCAAGGCTAAGCGCAATGCTCCCTGTGTTATATTCGTTGATGAGCTTGATGCGATTGGGCGCCAAAGGGGGGCGGGGCTGGGCGGTTCTCATGATGAGCGTGAGCAGACTCTAAATCAGATTTTGGTTGAGATGGACGGTTTTGACACTGATGCCAGGGTGATTGTTCTGGCGGCAACTAACCGGCCAGACGTTTTGGATCCGGCCCTTCTGCGTCCGGGGCGCTTTGACCGCCGGGTGATGCTTAATCTGCCGGATAAGAGAGAACGTGAAGCAATTCTTAAAATCCACATTAAAAACAAACCGATCGAAAAAACTGTTGATTTATCAAGGATTGCCGCCAACACGGTCGGGATGAGTGGAGCTGACTTGCGCAATATAATGAACGAAGCAGCAATAATCGCCGCTCGGCTCAACCAAAAAACAATCACCGAAAGGGATATTTTCAGAGCAATAGAAAAAGTTACTCTTGGGCCGGAGAAGAAATCAAAAGTGATGACCGAAAATGAAAGAGAGATTTCCGCCTATCATGAGGCAGGTCACGCGATCATCGGCAAGGCGTTGAAGCCGCACGAAGAGTTGCAAAAAATTTCGATTGTCTCTCGAGGGATGGCTCTGGGTTACACTTGGAGTGTGCCTAAAGAAGACTATTATCTTAAGTCAAGAACTTCTTTTATGTCTGATATTTCGCAACTCTTGGCCGGCCGAGTGGCGGAAAAAATGATTTTTGATGAGCTGACAACCGGTGCGTCAAATGACTTAGAGCAGGCAACTAAAATCGCTCGTGATATGGTTCAAGTTTACGGGATGTCTGATGTGATTGGTCCGGTTGCCTTAGGCCAACGCGATGAACTTGTCTTTTTAGGGCGGGAATTAGCCGAGCACAAAAATTATTCGGAAAAAATCGCTTCTCAAATTGACAGCGAGATCGAGCGCATAATCAGTGAAGGAGAGAAAAAAGCCAGAGAAGTTTTAACTAAGAACAAATCGAAGCTCAAAAAACTCGCTACGATTCTTCTCAAGAAGGAAACTCTCGAGAGGGAAGAGCTGGGAAAGGTTTTGACCTAGTAAGTGCTTCTGGCCTGATCCCAACAAGCGCGCCACAGCCTCGTAACTTCCGCCGTCTTATTGGGTGAATCTTGTTTGCCATCCCAAAAAGGACCGAGTGTCTTTAGAACCGGAGCATATTCGCAGTTGATTGCATTTTCTCCTAGCCTACATGTATTAGCACCGTCTGAGCCTGATTCTAAAACATAGTCGTATTGATCTCTAAGCCTTCCATTGTTCATCCAGGCAGCCATTTGGATTTTGATTTCTCTTCCACCTATGATTTCAGATTTAGTTATATCGATATTAATGTCCTCGTACTTACCGCTTGACAATGTCTTTGTTTCTCCGGCAATTATATTATCGTTTTGAATAACCACAGCACAGACCCAGGCCCCGTGGTCTCTTTGGGTGTCAACTGTCTTGCCTCTATCTTTCGAATAAACAAGTCCACTTCTTCCTCTAGTCACGATTATTGAGCTGAGGAGGTTGGCAGGCAAGACTGTCACCGGCTCCGAAGAGTATCGAGGCTTGCCCTCTTCACCGGTAGCCGGTTCAGCTTCGGTGCTAGTTTGGCTTTTTGAGCCTGAAGTAACGGGTGCGCCAAGCTGACTGGAGCTTGGTGGACCGATTGCCGGTTGGGCGGCCGGAGCTGCTTGTTGGGCGGCGGCTTTGGCCTTTGCTTCTTCTTGCTCCTTTTTCCAGGTTTCGTAAGTCGTGTTTTTCTGGACTGGATTAATTGGTATGTCGTTAATGGCCAATACGTCATAATCAACGCTGTTGGGGCCAACGCAGGCCGGTTTCAGCGAAGATTGAATGACAGCGTATTTTTTTTGGTTGTCAGGCAAGGCATCAAAAGCCGCCTTGTCCTGAACGATTTGAATTTTCTGCCCGCCGGAGGTTGCTCTGGAAATGTAAGCATCTACTACCGTAGCGTTAGCAGCGCTGTTGCAGGGTTCATCTTCATTAATCTCCGGAACTTTGATTTGGGTGCATCTCCAATATTCTTCTCCCATCTTGTCATAATAAGCTTGATGGGCTCCTTTTTCGGTAATTCCTCCAGGGTAGTTATTGATTGCCACCTTGCCGCCGATGCATTTATCCATACTTAAACGGGTGGTTGAAGTGGCATTTTGCGAAGTGCTTGCCAGCAGGGGGTTTTGAGCATTCTGATAGGCCAAAAATCCCACCGTAAAAGCAAAGACCGTCGCACCGATCCCTGCCATTGCCCAGCTTGCCACACTAAAAAACCTTGGAGCTTCGCGTTTTTCGCCTTCCGCCATTTTTCCTCCTTTAAAGTCCTTGTTTCTTGCCTTAATGATAACAGACCAGACTAAGGTTTGTCAAAGTGGAATCTGCCAGCCACTATCGTGTATTATATGGTATGTTATGAGTTTTTCTATTCTATATTCTTAATTCATGACCCTTAATTCACTCACATGGATATTCTAAAGGACTTAAACGACCGGCAAAAAAAAGCGGTTATTCAAACCGAGGGCCCTGTTTTGATATTAGCCGGAGCGGGATCGGGCAAAACCCGAGCTTTGACCCATCGGATCGCTTATTTAATTAAGGAAAAACATATACGAGCTGATAACATTTTAGCCGTTACCTTCACCAACAAAGCCGCCGGGGTGATGAAAGAACGTGTTGCCGCACTACTGGGGGCTAGAGACTGGAGGCTAAAGGCTGCTCTGCCCTGGCTTGGAACTTTCCACTCGATTTGTGTCAGGATTTTAAGGAGGGAAGGGAAGGCCCTTGGGATTTCAAATAAATTTATTATTTATGACGAGGATGACTCGATGCGGGCGATCAAGAGGGCGATGAGAGAACTTGAAATTGCGGAAAAAAAACACAATCCACGCGCAATTAAGGCCTATATTTCGGGTGCGAAAGGGGAGTTGATCAAAGCCGAGGCCTACAGTGGCTATGCCAACGATTATTTTCAAAAAATCGTCGCCCGTGTTTATCTTAAATATGAAAAGATGTTGGAGGGCTCTGATGCGCTTGATTTTGACGATCTTATCTTAAAAACAGTTGAACTTTTTCAAAAATTCCCCGAAATTCTAGATAAATATCAAGACAGGTTTCGCTATATTTTGGTTGACGAATATCAGGATACCAATCACGCTCAATATATTTTTCTCAAACTTCTTTCTCAAAAGTATCGCAATGTCTTTGTGATAGGGGACGACTGGCAGTCAATTTACTCGTTTCGGGGCGCAAAATTCCAAAATATCCTTGATTTTAAGAAGGATTATCCGGAGGCCAAGGTCATTTTACTTGAAGAAAATTATCGCTCAACAGCGCCGATTTTGGGGGCAGCTCAAGAGGTGATAAGGCAAAACGAAATGCGTTCCGATAAAAACCTATTTACAAAAAAGGGTGGGGGAGCGCCGGTAGTGCTCGTTGTCTCTCGCGACAAATTTTTGGAAATTAGTTTTATTTTGGACGAAATTCTTTCTCTGACGGTAGGGGAGAGCAAAAAATTATCGGATTTTGTTATTTTATTTCGGACTAATGCCCAGACGAGAACTTTTGAGGAGAAACTAATCGAGAGACGACTCCCCTATCGGATCGTCGGCGGAGTCCGCTTTTATGAAAGGCGCGAGGTGAAAGATATCCTCGCCTATCTTAAATTAATCCAAAATGAAAAAGATATAGTCTCCCTCTCTCGAGTTATTAATACCCCACCCCGCGGCATAGGAGCGAAGACACTTGAAAAGATAATTTCTCTTGGAGATGAAGCTGGGGAGCAGGTGCCAAAATTCTCCGAATTTAATAATTTAATTCAGGATTTAAGGAAAGATTCAGAGCGTCTTCCCCTTCCCGACCTGATTGACAAAATTATGACAAAAACCCGTTATCGAGAATATCTTTCTGATGGGACGGTCGAGTCGCAAGGTCGGCTGGAAAATATCGAAGAGCTTAAAGCAGCCGCTTCCTCACACGCTGACTTAGCGGCTTTCTTAGAGTCGGTCTCGCTGGTTGCCGATATAGATCTGTATAATGAAAAGGAGGAGGCGCTGACTTTAATGACTGTTCATTCGGCCAAGGGGTTGGAGTTTCCGGTTGTTTTTATTTCTGGTCTTGAAGAAGGTCTTTTTCCCCACTCGCAGTCTCTTGATAATCAGTTTGATCTTGAAGAAGAAAGACGTTTATTCTATGTTGGAATGACAAGGGCAATGGAAAGATTGTATTTAAGCTATTCAAAAGCAAAATTTACTTATGGCTCGTTTCAGGTTTGCTTGCCATCGAGGTTTTTAGATGAGCTCTCTCAGGACAAAATGGATCTAGTTGAGATATAAAGATGGATAATCCCCTTTTTATTTTTAGGTTGACTTATATTACCCTCTTTTCTCTTCTTATAGTTTTCGCCGTCGTTTTTTGGCCGCAGCAGCACCGCCGCGCCCAAGTTTTAGGGGCATACGATGAGAATTATTTAGTTGGACGCGCGATTAGTTTAGCTGGCTTTGGGGCGGAGGATAGAGCGGTTGAGCCGGAGATAAATTATCTTTTCCCAGGCGAAAAAATCGAATTAGATATTCTCGATCCATCTTTGAGGGTTGTTAATATTTTTGATTTAAACCTTGGTGTGGGTGCCATTCAGGTCATTTTTCACGCCCCTGAATATAAAGTTACCGATGCTGGAAGGGCGACTTATGTCCGTAGTTTTAAGGCGAAAGTAGGGGGTGTAATCGCTGACGGAGGAATTGTTTTGGCCAAAGAAGATATGGTCAAGCCGTCTCTTGACTCTCTTGCGCAGCGCGACATAGAGATAACGCGGGTCAGCATTGCAGAGATCGAGGAATTTGAAACTATCTCCTATCAGACGAAGGAGATTGAGGATTCAAATCTTGAGCGAGGCCTTAAAAGGGTTGAGAAAGCGGGTCGGACCGGAAAGAAAAAACATGTTTTTAAAGTTCGGCGCGAGAACGGCCTTGAAGTTGCTCGAGACTTGATTCGCTCGGAAGTGGTTGAAAAGCCAGAAGACAGGGTAATAAGAATTGGCACTAAGGTTGTTGTTTTAAGTTCGGTTAGAGGTTACGCGACAGCAACAAATCTTTCTAATGCCGTTGTGAGCGCCAATTATCGGCGAGGGACTTTGATCAGAATAACTAATCTGGCAAATGGGGTATCAATTTTCAAGACCGTCAACTATACTTGGGGCATCGCCTCGCCGCCGGATGGCGTCGTTCTGGATTTATCCTGGAACATTCTGGACGAACTGAAGTTTAGTGGTCAAGGTAAGGGCCCGATGGTTTTAGTTGAGGAAATTAAACAGTAAAGATGAAAGAAAAGGTTTTTGCTAAAAAGTCGCTTGGACAACACTTTCTTAAATCTGAAAGGGTCTTAGACGGTATTGTTAAGGCGGCGGAGATTAAAAAAGAGGACACGGTTTTTGAAATCGGGCCGGGAACGGGAAATCTCACTCAGAAATTGCTCGCCTCCCCCGCTAAAATGATTATTGCCTGTGAAAAGGATGATGAATTATACCGAAGTTTATTGGAAAAGTTTAAAAGCAAAAGATTGAAATTAATTCATCAAGATGCACTTTTGCTGATACCTGGTTTACAAGCCGAGTCCCCCCTTAAAGTCGTGGCAAATCTTCCTTATAATATTGCATCTCCGGCAATTATTTCTCTTTTGAGTGTTTGCCCGACTCTGCCGGAGCGCCTCGTCGTAATGGTTCAAAAAGAAGTCGCCGAGCGCTTAACTGCTAAGCCCGATGATTCAAATAGGGGACTTTTAACCGTTTTTCTTGAGCTTTTTGGAACGGTAAAAATTATCGAGAAGGTGTCGCGAAGCCAGTTCTATCCCCCGCCCCAGGTAGAGTCGGCGGTGATTTTGATCGGCGGTATAAAGAGGCCCGAATTTAAACCAAAAGATACCTTAAAAATCTTAAAGCTTGCCTTTGCCGGAAAACGCAAAAAAATAAAAAATTCGCTTTTTTCGAGTTTGCAGATCTCCTCTAGCAAATCAGAAGTGATAGCAACAGAATGTGGCATCTCCCTCGACCAAAGGCCGGAGGAGCTCGATAGAAATCAGTGGGCCAAATTAATAAATTCTCTAGTCAATAGTTTGGAATAAGTTAGCACCTTCTTCTCGGGCTCTACCTACTCATCTGCGGAGAGTGCCGGTTCGTCGGGAAGCGTTGAGCTGCAGCTGGCTTCGTTTTCAGCTTGGAGATTTCTCTGACTGGCGATCCAGTATCCACCCATACCGAAAACAATTGCTGCGATTGCCACCAGACAGATTACCGACGTCAGGCTAAAGTTCGTTGCTTTTGGCTGTTCTTCCGCCATCGCCCCCCTGCCCATAATTCTTAATTCTAAGTTCTTAATTCTGAGTTGCTAGTTGACCGCCATATTAATCGCCCAACCTAGTAGAAAATACTGCAAGCCTGAACTAACCCTGTCTTTGAGAGGAATTTCAACTGATAGATTAGCATTGTCCCCGATTCTGGTTTGAAAATAAAGGCTCTGGCCGAACATATTGCTCCATGGTACATTGTAGGGAAGCATACTGCCATATCTTGGAAAGGCTTGGCACTCGGGGCGGGGTAAAATCGAGCGCATTAGAACACAGTTAGTAAGCCAGTCCTGATTGTTGTCGTATCCGCCAGGATAATTATCTCCCCATGGGTATTGGGACATTCTGTCCCAGTAAGGCATATTTTGTTCAAATCCGGCTCTATACCAAGGGTCATAATAGGGGTTGCCAATCCAGCTATTTGGGACTCCTAGCGCGCAGGTATTAAGCGGATCACCGGGCGGCGCCCAAGTGCCGTCTGGTAGCTGCTGCCATTGACCCCCCTCGTGTTCGATACAAGTCCCCGGCGCGTATTTTGTCAGTGAACCCAAAGGATTTGCCTCTTGAGCAAAAGCAAAAATCGGCACTATTATAACTGCTAAAAGAGATAAACAAAGCAGAAATTTTCTCATCAAGAACATTATATCACTTTTGTGAGAATATATATCAAGTTGCATTCAAGAAGTGCTTTGCGATTTTTTCGGCTTCTTTATAGCTTGGTACCCACTTGACATTGCCATGATGGCGAAACCAGGTCAACTGGCGTCTTGCGTAAGCATGAATTTTGTATTTTAGCTCTTGCGACATCTGTTCAAAAGTTTGTTTATCTGGATTTAAAATGTGGTTTCCAATGATTTTATATTCTAGGCCGAGGTTCAATAGCCACTTTGGGTCAACGCCGCAGTTTAAAAGATCTCGCACTTCCTCTAACATGCCAAGTTTGAAACGCTCATTAACGCGCCGGTCAATCTTTTCGTAGAGTTTTTCTCGCGGTAAATTGATTCCAATCTGTAATGTTTGAAAATCAGGTTTTGTTTTGGTGGCACTTATTCCCTCTCCTGCCTTTTCAATTGCCCGAATCAGCCGGCGAGGGTTATTAATATCTAGCTTTTCTGTGTTGACTCGCAGTTTTTCGCATATTTTTATTAACTCTTTTGCTGTTTTCTTCTCCAACTCTTTTCTTTTATAATTTTTGCTCTTTGCTTTTGATTTTTTATTTAAATCGTAGCCCTCGCAGAGGGCTTCTACATACAGTCCTGTTCCTCCAACTACAATCGGTGATTTTCCTCGGCTAAAAATATTATCAATCGCAACCTTCGTGTTTTTAAGCCAATCAAAAACTGTGAATTTCTTCCCGGGATTACATATGTCAATCAAATGATATTTGATTTTTTCGTACTCGCCGAGATCTTTGCCGGTGCCGATATCTAATTTCTTGAAAACTTGTCTTGAGTCCGCTGAAATAATCTCACCGTTAAATTTTTCAGCGAGTTTAATCCCGACCGCTGTTTTCCCCGACGCTGTCGGCCCGACAATACAGGTTATTTTTTTGTTCATAAATTTGTTTATAAGAAGGTCGAAGGCGGTCGGGGCTTGGGGCCGCCGACCGCCTGGTAGCTAGGGGGGAGCAGTTGTCAGAGGAGAGGGGATGGCATCCCGGCTGGAGCGGCTGAAGCGATTGCCCGGCTGATGGTCGCGGGAGTCCAGAGGGTTCCCTTGTCGAACCGTACTCTGCGGTCTCCGTGAACTGACCTGGTTGCGCGCAGCCAGGCGGATTCGACCTCGTTGGGTGGCGGCTCGTAGTGGAACAGTACTCTCACCACCCAAGCTGTCGCTGTCTGTGACCAGACATCAACGTCCGCTTCCAGTCTTCTCTCTTCTCGCCTCAGTGCAGCGATGAACTCAGCGAATACCTGTGTTACCGGCTCGGTTTGCACTTCCTCACTCCCCTTCCGTGAGTAGTACTCGCAATCTATCAAAAATCAGGTTATACTTCAAGCGGAAAGGGCTGGTTTTATGGAGAAACTCTCAATTATTAAGTCGGTTGTTGCAGTCGGGCTCGAGCCACAGGTAGTTGATGTTGAAGTTGATGTTGGAGCGGGACTACCGGGGTTGACGATTGTCGGCCTTCCCGACAAAGCAGTTGAGGAATCGAAGGAACGAGTCCGCCTCGCTTTGAAAAATTCCGGTTTTGACTTCCCGCAAAAGAAAATTGTCGTCAACCTTGCTCCGGCTGATGTCAAAAAGGAAGGCCCGGCTTATGATTTGCCGATTGCCGTTGGAACTTTAATTGCCTCAGGCATCATCAAACCAAAAGAAATTAATAAAACCATCTTTATCGGCGAGCTCTCATTAAGCGGGAAACTGCGGGCAACGAAAGGGATAATTCAGGCCTCAATTCTAGCGAAAAAAAAGAACCTTTCCCTTGTCTGCCCGATTCAGAACCAAGCCGAAGCCAATTTGATCTCGGGTATAGAAATCCTAGCTGCCGAAGATCTTAAATCAATGGTTGCGGCATTGCTTGCTGATGATACCAGGATTTTTTCAAAAACCACCGGCGTTAAAGATGTCCCAGAGCCCGACTACGGCGATTATGATTTTCAAAATGTTGTTGGCCAGTCTCAAGCCAAGAGAGCGCTTGAGATCGCCGCCGCCGGCGGCCACAACGTGCTTTTGTCCGGCCCGCCCGGCGGCGGCAAAACACTCTTGTCTCGCAGTATTATCTCGATCCTGCCCCCGCTTGAGGAAGAGGAGCTTTTAGAGGCAACTAAAATTTATTCCGTGGCTGGCCTTTTAACCGAAGACGAGCCGATTATTATTCGTCGTCCCTTCCGCTCCCCCCATCACACAACCTCCGCCGTGGCAATAATCGGCGGCGGGACATATCCCAAGCCCGGTGAAATATCATTGGCCAACAAAGGTGTTTTATTTTTAGATGAATTCCCCGAATTTCCCCGCTCGGTTTTGGAAGCCTTGCGCCAGCCGCTTGAAGATAAAGTGGTTACTGTTAGCCGGGCCCAAGCCACCTATCGTTTTCCGGCTGACTTTATTTTGGTCGCGGCTAAAAATCCCTGCCCCTGCGGTTTTCTGGGAGACGAGCATCACGAGTGTAAGTGTCCGGCGACCCAAATTCTAAGCTACGATCGTCGCGTTTCCGGCCCGCTTCTAGACAGGATAGATCTTTATCTTAATGTCGGGAAAATCCCTCTCAAGAAAATCCAGTCCTCACAAAAAGAAGAAAAATCAAGTGAGGTAAAAAAGAGAGTTATCAAAGCGAGGAGACTGCAAATCTCAAGGCAGGGGAAGCTAAATAGCCAGCTTAGTAAAAAGGATCTTAATAGATTCGCCGCTCTCAACGAAGAACAGGAAGAATTTTTGGAGGGAGCGGCAGAGAAGCTTGGCCTTTCGATGCGCGGTTTTATCAAAGTTTTAAGAATTTCAAGGACTATTGCCGACCTTGCCCAAAGCAAAAATGTTTTAATGGAGCATTTGGCTGAAGCTCTCCAATATCGCCAGCGCGAGCAGTAACTATGGAATTTAAGCTACCCAAGAGTTTTGAGGGCGTGCGGATTTTTTCAAGCGAAATTACTGACGGGCCGATGAATCGTCTTCTGGAGGAGGGCAGGAGAAACGCCCCAAAATTTCTAAGAAAAATCAGGGCAAGTAAGCCCTTCTCTTCAGCCGGCCAGCCTCATAAGGACTTAATTAAAATTATTGAAAAAGACGGCTTTTACAAAAACGCCGATGGGCTGCTGACAAGAGGGGATTATGTCTTGGCGGTCAAGACGGCGGACTGCATTCCCCTGCTTCTCTTTAGCCGTGAATCCTGTGTGATTGGGGCGGTTCATTTGAGCCGAAAGAACTTAATCTCGGGAATGGTTTCTAAATCCCTTAAAGAGAATCTTAAAAAATTAAAGGTCACTCCCCTATCACTCAAGATTTTTTTGGCGCCTCATATAAGATGGCCTCATTATGAAATTAAAAAGGATATTTACGACCCCCTGCGCGGGACAAAGTGGGAGGGGTTTATTAAATCCAAAAATTCCAAAAATTATTTTGACCTAACTCAAGCGGCGGTTTGCGAGCTTGAAGGGATCGGAGTTTTAAAGGATAATATTTATGACAGCAAAGTAGACACTTATCTGTCAGATAAGTTTTATAGCGCGAGGAGGGGGCAGAACTTTGTTTTTCTAACAGTGATTTTTAAAAAATGAGCCGACCTACAAAAAAGTTTATTTATAAGGGATTGTTTATTTTAGCTTCAATCGCTTTTATTTTTATCTTTTTTAAACAATTCGGCTCAATCGCCAACGCGGTTGAAACTTTAGCCAAGGGCTCCTGGTATTTTATGATCGCGGTTTTTGCCCTCGTTGCCTTGGCGATTGTCAATCGGGGAGCTTTTTATCATTCACTTTACGATTTTTTCGGGGTTAATGACTCGTTAAAAAGACTGATTATCCTCTCTCTTGCTTCCAATTTTGTTAACTTAGCCGCCCCTACTGCTGGTCTTTCCGGTATGGCGATTTTTATTTCCGAGGCTGAAGATCAGGGCATGACCAAGAGCCGGGCGACTTTTGTCAATATCTTTGCCCAGTTTTTAATTTATGGAGTTTTTCTTGTCATTTTGCTTTTTGGTCTTTTTTACCTTTTGTTTAACCATCAGCTTCACAAGTATCAGGTTATAACGGCAGCGATTTTATTTGGCATTATCTTTTTTGCCCTGGTAGTGATGTTTATTGCGCTTGAAAGCGCTGCCAGGTTAAAAAAGCTCTTTCGCTTTGTTCAAGCAATCGTTAATTTCGTGACTGGGCTATTGCAAAGAAGAGAGGTCATCAACGAAAGTCATGTCCATCTTATCAGTCAGGAAATAAGGCAGTGCCTTGGCTTGATAGAGAGAAATTGGAAGAAGCTCTGGCTTCCGGTGCTTCATGTTTTTCTAATGGAAGCGATCGAGATTTTGATTTTATATTATCTGTTTTTAGCTTTTAGATATCCCATATACGCCGGAATTTTAATCACAGTTTACGCAATTGCCGTTCTTTTTTCTCTGATATCGATTACTCCAAGCGGCATTGGTATTGTTGAGGCAACGATGATTTTGGTTTTAAGCAGCCTGGCTGTGCCGGTTGAAACTTCGACGATTGTCGTAGTTGGCTACAGAATTTTTACCTACTGGATTCCATTTGTTCTGGGTTATTTCGCCTTTAGGATCTTTCAAAAAACAAAGGTTGAAAGAGTGGAAAATGGCTCTCGTTGATAGCGTGGGTTACGATTTGAATAAGTTAAGGGGCCCTAGAGAATATCGCCCCCCGCATTTTTTAGTTTCAACTTTTAGAAATCTCAGCCTGATCATATTTTTTTCTGCCCTCGTTTTTGTGAGCGTTAATCTGCCGGCTTACTGGATTATTGCCAAATATCGTTTTAGCCCACCCAGTGAAGAGACTATTTTGGCAAGGTCTAGTGAGCTTAAAGAAAACTTGGTCACTCAATATCCTAACAATACCCTTGTTATCCCCAAGATTAATCTTCAAGCTCCCGTCAATTGGGATACGTCAGAAGCGGAAGTGATGTCGGCTTTGGAAAGGGGCGTTGTTCACGTTAAGGGTTCGGGTCTGCCGGGGGAGAAAAAGAGCATATTTATTACTGGACACAGCTCTAATTATTGGTGGAAAAGTGGCGATTTTAACACGATTTTTGCTCTTCTGCCGGAGCTGGCGGTTGATGATGAGGCTTTCATTGTTAAGGACGGTAAAATTACTAGATATAAGGTGGTGGAAAGGGTTGAAGTTGGGAAGAAGGAGGTCGTCTCTTACGCCGAGCGAAAAGAAGAGGAACTAACTCTTATGACTTGTTATCCGGTAGGCACGAACCTGAAGCGTCTTTTGATTATTGCCCGGCCGATTTGATTGTTATTGCAGAATTATTTACAATAGATATTAATGAGGAAATTTTTAATTATATTTGCCGTTTTGGCTTTCAGTGCTCTTTCGGCAGTTATTGCTCGGGCTCAAACAGAGCCGCCAACCCCAAACCTCCCGATTGAGAGCGAGACGGCTACTTCAGCTTATGATGCGTATGAAGGTGACGATAGCTATGCCTATTCCACCATAACTGTAACCTCACAAGAGGCAATAGATGATGCTGAAACAGGTTCAGAAATAGTTGTCCTTGGCGCCCTATCGCTTTTGGCAGGAATCGGACTTTTCTTAATCAAAAGATATTTTGACCTAAAGAAATACTCGATCTAGGATATGGCTAACAGCTGCTAGCTGTAAGCTGATTTGATTATTGCTATAATCAAGCTATGGAAGATCCTTTTGGGTTGGCATCGCCCTCTAATTTTCGAAACCAAAAAGAAGGCAGAGCAAGCTCCCCCAAGAGATATTTTTGGGTTATGGGAGCTATGCTTGGTGTGATTACCCTTCTCTCTTTCGGGCTGTTTTTTGCGTTTAGGGGGAAGATTTCGGCTGATGTTAACGGGGCTAATTATCAAGCGAGTGTGGCTGTTTCCGGATTGCCCCAAGAGCTCACTTCGGGAGAGCAATTTCTTGCCTCTGTTTCTCTAAACAATAAGAAGGGTTCGACGATTCGCTCGGGCTTTATTTTAGTTCAGGGCTCTGGGGTGGACCTTAGCGAAACCCTATCGCTCTCGCAGAATCTGTCATCAAGCGAGGTCGGCTATGTTCGGCGCCTAAACTCCGAGGAGGAAGCTTTGTTTGAAGAAAAAGGGGAGAGCGGTTTTTATCTTTTCGTTGGGGATTTAGCCAAGGATCAAACCAAGTCAAATCAATTTAAAGGGACTGTTTCAGCGACCGGCAGCTCCCGGGTAAAGCTTGAGGTTAAATATTATGTTAAAAGCGATCTTCAGACGAACTGCGGTTTTCTAGGCCTTTCTAAGTGTTCACAGGAATCCAAATATACTCAAGTCGGTTACGCTGTCGCGACAGTTAGTCTGTCCGACCAGGGCAAAATTAAGCTAAGAGTGGGTTATAATTTTATCACCTTGCCTTACGTTTTTACTCTGTCGGCCGCCCAGTCATTTTTGGGCAGTTTGGATAGCGGAAAATGGGCCTATTATTTTGACCCCACTTCGGGCGGTTACATCGATTTGAACTCGGGCAATAATGCCGAGAAGTTGAAGCCCGGCGTCGGCTTCTGGGTCAAAGTTGCCAAGGAGGGTGACTATGCTCTCCCCTCGCCTCGGGTGGACTCCAATATTTCCGAGAGCTATTCTGTGCCTTTAGCAATCGGCGAGAACCATATTGGCAACCCTTATCCGAAGCGGATAATCTGGTCGGGAACAGACATTTTAGTCCAAGAGCTGGATGACGCCGGCGAGGCAACCGGTATCAGCTATTCGCTCAAAACGGCAATCGATAATCAAATCATCGGCGGCGGTTATGTTATTAGCTATAAAAGTTTTACCGATTCTACTGGGACGACAAATGATCTCTCAAGCCTGATTGAGTATAAACCTTTGCCGCTCGGTTCGTATTTGAATTCGACCATGGGACTGACTATTCAGAGTACAAAAATGGTCAACTTAGTTTTCCCCGGCCGCGCGGTTATCGCTCCGGGTGATCTTTTATCTGACTCTGAAATGAGAAAAATTGAGGAGTGGATTATCAAGAACGGCCTTAATCAATTTGGTGATCCCTCCGGGACAGCTTATTCTTCAGGTACACCCCTGATTGACAGTGCTACCGGCTGGCCGATTGACCGCTATGATTATATTGTTTCAAAGCACTCCGATAGGCCGTGGAACCGTTGAGGCCTAAACATTAATGTTTAAAGCTTGCGAGATCCAAGCTCCTAACTTAAGGATGAAGTCTGTTTTGATGTTTACCAAATAAACAGCAATGATTATTATCACTAACAGACCGATCGTTAGAAGAATTTTTTTAATGTCTTTTTTGACTCGAGTCGCCTCTTCGCAGCGTTGCTCGAGTTCTCTTGGCTGCTCTTTATCTACAGCTTCGGCTCTTTCTTCAGCTCTAGCCATCTCTCTCTCTTGAGCGGCCGCTTGGGCCCTCAAGAGCTTTTTAATCTTATGCTTTTTCTTTTTACCCATGATTATTGAATACTATTTTTTATTTGCTTTTTCAAATCTTCTTTTGGTTTATGTTCTTTGAGCTGTTTCTCTCTTTTGGCAGCGTCTTTTTTACTTAGGTAGCTTTCTAGGTAGACCAATTTGACAGGCAATTTAGATCTTGTTGATTTAACAAGTCCTTTTTTGTGTCTATTAATCCTGATTTTAACATCGGAGCATGAACCAATATACAGATCTCCGTTTGCGCATTTTAACGCATAAACTTGGTACATAATTTTGGCTTTTGGAGGCATCGCCGGGATTTGCACCCGGGTAAACGGTTTTGCAGACCGTTGCCTGACTACTCGGCCACGATGCCAAAATTATGTTTGTTATTTAAGCTATCAAGCGGTTTTGTCCTGCGGAGCAGGATCTAGCTTTGCTACGACAGACCGTTGTGTAACCACTCCACCACCAGGCCGACAGCCAAATCTTATCAGATTTAAGGCGAAAAAAAAGACCGCCTAAGCGGTATGGCGGCCCGGCTCGAGCCCCCTACGGGAAGTAGGGGAACTCGGCCGGGCCGTGGACGATCTTGACTTGGGCCAAGGCGCGGTTAATCACGCCGAAGGCCCAGTCGATCTGGGGCCAGATCACGAGCGTCAGGGACGCCCCGACTAAGGCCCAGACCCAGCACATGGGGCTGGGTGTTACGGGTTGGGCGGCTGCGAACGGCCACAGCGCCCACCACGCGAGAACGGCGAGAGCTGCCTTCCAGTTCATCAGTTGGCTCCTTCCGCTTCAGGGCGCGGCTACCCTAATGTCTTATCAAACATCGCGCCTTCGGAGTTCTACCCCCTCCAGCGTGACCATTATTTATACCATATTTCTTGATAAAAGTCAAGTCCTGACAGGTTAAAGTTATCGGATCAAAGTTTTTTACTGGGAATATTTACAAAAATGTATTTTAAGATACAATTAGACCTGTTGCGGGTGTCGTATAGCGGTTATTACACGTGCTTGCCAAGCACGAGAGGGCGGTTCAATTCCGCTCACCCGCTCCAACGAGATGGCCTTTAGGCCATTTTTCGTTGGAGCACCCTGCCGAGAATTGAAGGCCGGACCCCGCCACGGCGGGGGAGGCGGGGTCGCGAAATTTACCAGCAGGTAAATATTTGTGACCAATTCCGCTCACCCGCTCCAGCCAGAATCGCCGAAGGCGATTTTTTGTTTGTTAATTCTTGACTTATTTTGAAATAAAAAGTACTATTTTCTCTTAACCCATGAAGTCCCCGAAGATGGGTTCTTTATGGGTGATATTTGACATTACATTCCGCGCCGCCCGCAGGGCGGCGCACCAAGGAGGAACCGCTTTATGATTTACCCCGCCGAGGCGGACGGCCGCCGGTCAACGACGAGTGGCGAGTGGAGTACTGCGACGGCCTATGCTGCGGCGTCTCGGCGACATACGAGTTGCACTGGGCACTGACCGGTAACTGCTTCGATATCGAAGCCGAGATCGTCCGCCACGTCGCTCTAGCAGACAAGAGCGACGAGGGGTGGGTAACCGTTCTGACTCGTACCGACGAGATCAGAGCATTGGCGGACAGCTCCGTCGCGCAGCTTGAACACATCAACCCGCTGGCGCCGGTCGGCTCGCGCGTCATCCTTCCGTGGCCGCGGGTTGACTGCGTCATCGACCGCGACGGAACGACGTCGCCTTACGCTAACCCCTTCGTCGAAGTCACGGGGGAAGCCCTGGCAGGCCGCAAGAAGGAGCACTGCTTCTTCACCCATATCCGGCCTGACGATGATGGCTGGGTGGCCGCGGCGCTTCAGGGTCCCAAGGGAACGGGGATCGGCGTGCGCTCCAAGTACGACAAGCGGTTGCCCTTCTTCTCTGTCTGGTTCTCCCGCACGGGCAAGAAGGGCGTGGCGGCAATCGGCCTTGAGCCGGGTCCACTGCCGCTCGGCGCGGCAGAGACAGATCGACTCGAGATGAGGGCTGTCCTCGAGGGGGGAGAGGAGATGACGCGCATGACTGAACTCTACTTCCTCGATACTTCCGAGAGGATGACAACCTTCCTCGAGAGCAACGGGATGAGCGCTGGCTCGCTTCCCAAGCAGTTCGAGAAGATCGGCACCGACAAGAAGGACTGGCCGACGCTCTGCAGGGCGGCTGGTATCAACGGCAAGCGCTAGGGCGGCCGAAGGCCGCCCCGGATCTGATCACATCTGTGCGGGGGAACTCACTATGCCGCGTAAGCCCCGCAAGGTTATCGAGGAAGAAAATGCGTGCGAGCGCCGCTCGCGCCCCAGGCGCTACGTCTCGGCCCGCTCTTATGTCCATCATAAGGATTGGGAAGACGGAGGCCGACGTAAGGCCAAAGGAAAGGAGCATTCCTGGTGAGCACACGCTCACCCCCACGGGCCCCGCCATTGGCGGGGCCCGAGTTGTTTTTGTTTAATTTTTTGCTGGAGACTAGAGCCTAAAAGACTAGAGACTATTTTCCCCCCAAACAAACCCCGAAAATTAACCAAGAAAATGGGGTTTACCCCTTGACAAGGTATTTTTTTTAAGTACACTAGTTGGCGTTATGTTGAAAGCATTCTCCATCATAGAGTTGGTCACCGCGGTTTCGCTTATTGCAGCTGTGCTTTTGCAGCACCGCGGGACGGGACTCGGCGGGGCGTTTGCGTCGGAAGCGAACGCCTTCAGATCAAAAAGAGGGATTGAAAAATTTCTTTATAACTCGACGATCACCATCGCCATTGTTTTGTGTGCGACCGTCCTAGCGCATCTTTTCTTGCGCCTCAAGCTTTCGGCCTAAATTTCCAAATGGAAATACCACTGCGCGGCATCAGTCGCGTCAAACCTACATCGCTTATCTACATCTTAAAAAACTGGAAGAATTGCCTTAATTTTTTGGAGAAAGCGGTCATAATTCTTTTGGCTCTCTTTGTCGTTTTGACTTCCTGGCGCTGGGTTTTGGCGGCGGGAGAGTTTAAGGGGATTGTGCCGCGTCGCGGAGGTAGTTTTATTGAAGGGGTCGCAGGATTAAATGTTGACGGTTTTGACCCAGGGCGTTTGACCAAGTCAGCCTTGGTAAAAATCGACCCAAGCGGTCAAGTAATGGCCGACGTTGCCCAGAGTTGGGAAGTATCTGCCGATAAGCTCACTTACAAGTTTGTTATTAATCCAAAATATTCCGCTTATGAGTTAGCGGACATTTTGTCTAAAAACCCGACTTATCTTGGTGGAGCTATGCCTGAGGTTTTAGATAACAGTATTTTGGCTTTCAAACTTGATGAACCGGATAATGATTTTTTGCAGAACTTTTCAAAACCTATTTTTCCCTATGGTCCCTACAAAATTGATAAAAAAACAAAAAATGAGATTCGCTTGAAACCCAACAAGGATTATCATCTCCAGTCTCCATATATCGAAAAATTTGTTATTCGGGGCTATCAGGACCAAACCGCGCTTGAGAAGGCGGCAAAAAAGAACAAGATTACTGCCGCTATAGGCCTTGAGAGCTTGCCCAAGGATTGGCAGCAAGCAAAGACTATCTTAAGCAAAAAACACATTCTTTTTGTTAACAGTTCAAAATCATATCTCAAAAAAACTGCCATCAGAGAAAAAATTCTAAACGGTGAGAAACCGGAGACCATTCAGACTCTTGATCTTCTTGAGGTTAACGGGAACGGTCAGGATCAGGAATACGAGGCGCTTAAAGAAAAGCTCAAAGCTTCCGGCATTGATTTGAAGGTGAGACAGATAGGTCTGAAGGATGCGCTTTTGCAGGAATTGCCGAAAAGAAATTACGATCTTCTCTATATCTTGGTTGATGTGGGCGTGGCTTCTGATCCGCGTCAGCTCTGGAGTTCAACTCAGAGAAGCGGCGAGGGGCAAAATTTTGCCGAACTGGCCAATGCCGATATTGATGATTTGACTTATGAGTACGCAAAGACCGATGATCCAACCAAAAAAGCAACGATTGCAGAAAAAATTAACGAGCTTATCGCCCGCGAAAAAGTTGCTGTTGAGTATAAGAATTTGGAATTTAACTATGCTGTTTCTCCTAAGTTGAAAGGTTTTACTATTCCACAAGCGTCTTATTGCGAGTCTGGCCGGTTTGATTTTGCTTCTTCGTGGTATTTCTACGAGAAGAAACAGCGATAGCCATAGGGCCTCGACAATCTGTTCTATATCTAGTAAAATTTTGCTAAAACAAAGGGCAAGTGGTGAAATGGTATACACGCTAGCTTCAGGAGCTAGTGACCGCAAGGCCGTGGCTTCGCGAGGGTGGAACTCGCGAAAATACCTTGTATTTGTGCCGAAGTGGTGGAATGGTAGACACGCAGCGTTCAGAGCGCTGTGAGCGCAAGCTCGTGAGAGTTCAAATCTCTCCTTCGGCACCATCTATAATTTCGAATCCGCAACATTAGTTTTTCGTTCCACCCGAAAAACGCTTGCCCACCAGAATTAAACTTTTAACTGATTTATGGATCGAATTCCCTTTACCGTTACAATGCGCAAGGACCTTTTAAAAAGGGTCGATTCTTTAGTTGATGGCACGCAAATCAGAAATCGTTCCCACGCTCTTGAATCAATTGTTTCGAGCCATTTCAGGCCGAAGATTAAAAAAGCTCTTATCTTAGCCGGCGGCGAAGGGATTAAGATAAAGCCATTCACCTATGAGCTCCCCAAGACAATGCTGCCAGTTAAGGGACGGCCGATTTTTGAATACATCCTCGACCTGCTTCAGAAACAGGAGGTAAAAGAAATTTATGTAGCCATCGGCCATTTGGGCGGGAAAATCAAGGGGCAGTTTGGCGACGGGGCAAAGTACTCTGTGGATATTACCTATCTTGAAGAAAAGGGTAGTCTCGGCACCGGCGGTGCCTTAAAGGCCGCTCTTCCCAAGATGGGCGACGACCCTTTCTTGATGATTTGGGGCGATGAGTTGATTGATATTGATCTTGGGGACATGATTGATTTTCATATGACGCAAAAGCCGGTTATGACAATTGCCTTGACTTCTGTTTCTGACCCGACGGGCTATGGGGCGGTCAAGCTAAGACGGGATATGGTTGTTGAACATATTGAGAAACCGGCAAAAACCAAGGATGTATCTCATCTTGTCAGTGCCGGCGTTCATGTTGTTGATCCGAGAATTGCCAGTTTTTTGCCTCGAAAGAAAACTTTTATGCTGGAAAGCGACATTATGTCTCAGCTGACTAAAAAAGGCCAGATCCGAGGTTATCTTTTTGAAGGACAGTGGTTTGATGTAGGAACTCCCGAAATTTACCAACGGGCAATAAGAGAGTGGAGAGGGTAAATTCTGTATCTTGTATTTTGTATCAGGTATCTAGTATTGAACGGTGAATACATGATACATGCTACTTGATACATGATACTTTTTCTTGTACAATCTAACCTGATGCCGAGGTGGTGGAATTGGTATACACGATAGCTTGAGGAGCTATGCTCGCAAGAGCGTGCAGGTTCGAGTCCTGTCCTCGGCACCAAGCAGAACTGCCCTTGTGGCAGTTTTTTGCTTGGTGCCCCGTGGACTCGAAGGCCGGACCTCGCCACGGCGGGGGTTCGAGGGGTGGCACCTGAGAAGGGTCGCGAGGCCCGCCAGCAGGCGGGAACTTGTGACCGAGTCCTGTCCTCGGCACCACAAAGATCCCGCTTTAGCGGGGTTTTTCTATGTATTAGGGTTGAAAAATTTTGTGAAAAAAGCTAAAATTACTCCAGAAGGTCGATAACTTAAATGGAGATGAATATGGCAGACACAAAAATTGGTGTGATAACACACTACTTTGACAAAATTGGGGTTGGGATCATCAAGCTTGAGGCGCCGCTAAAGAAAGGCGAAACAATTAAGATTGGCGAGGTGGAACAAGTAGTTGATTCAATGCAGGTTGACCATAAGGATATTGATGAAGGCCAACCGGGTCAGGAAGTCGGCGTCAAAGTCAGCGCCAAGGTTCGCGAAGGCGAGGAAGTTTATAAGGTAGAGTAGGGGGCGGCTAGCTTGGGCTAGAAGCTCATCGGCCTTTGGCTGACAGCGGGATTTTTAGATGTGGGCGGTTAGCTCAACGGTAGAGCATTTGGTTTACATCCAAGGGGTTAAAGGTTCGAATCCTTTACCGCCCACCATCGGCTTGCATGAATGGTTTGAAACGCCGGGGTAGCTCAGTGGTTAGAGCACTGGTCTGAAAAACCAGGTGTCGACAGTTCGATTCTGTCCCCCGGCACCAGGCGGAATTGCGAAGCAATTATTTGACTGGTGCGGCGAACCGAGAATCGAAGGCCGGAGCGCGACGGCGCGAGGCGGGGTCGAGCGCAAAATCAGCAGATTTTGACGGGTGACCGATTCTGTCCCCCGGCACCATCGCGTATGTCCTCATCTGCCAGAAAAGGTAGATGTGGAGACGCGATTTGACGGGGGCGGCAGGTCGATAACCTGAGAACCTGCCGACAAGAATCGAAACGCGCAGGCTCGACGGAGCCGAGCGGGGGTCGCGAGGCCCGCCAGCAGGCGGGAACTTGTGACCGATTTCCTGCCTGCCGGCAGGCAGGTGTCCCTCTGCACCACTTACCCCGCATGAGCGGGGTTCAATGTGAAATTAAAAATGCAAAACGTCACGGCTTTTTTGGGTGAAATATTCAGCTTTTTCAAAGAAAAAGTTTTTGATTTTGAGAAGTTTTTTAGTTGGGGTTATCTTAATGCGTCAGCGTCCACAATTCTCCGGTATTGGATAGTTTACGTCGTGATTTTTGCTCTTTTAATAGTGGTCGGACTATTTATTCAGTTTTATTTTGGGCGCAAAACCCTGCCGAAATTCAGAAAAAAATTTTATAAGCGTTTGGGCGACTTTCTCGTTTACCCGCCGCTTGTTTATCTTTTTCTTATCACTGTAAGAAGGGCCGGGCTGGAAGGCTTGAATAAGAGGATTCTTCCAGTTTCTCTTGCGCTTATATGGTTGATTTGGCTGGGCTTTCTGGTATACTACAGAATAGCCGTTGTTTCAAAACTCCAAAAGATGTATTTGGAACAGCGGAGAAAGGAAAAATATATAAGAAATGGTAGTTAAATCGAAGGATGTTACGGAAGAGAAGGCAGGACCAATGGACGCTCTGATCGAGGAACACGACGGGGATTTGGTCCCTTTTAATGCTGGAGACGTTGTTGACTGCAAGGTGATTCAAGTTTCTCGCTCCAGAGTCTTATGTGATGTGGGCGGTTTAACCTATGGCTTTGTACCGGAAAAAGAATTTTCCTTTGACACAAAGGATTTAAAGCCCGGCGATGTTATCTCGGCTAATGTGATGGCAATGGAAAACAAAGACGGCTATGTTGTTTTGAGCCTTCGGCGTGCCGATAGAAATCGTCTTTGGGGAGTCTTGACTGAGAAGAAGGACAAAGGCGTCTTGGTTGATGTCAAGGTTGTTGGTGCCAATCGCGGAGGACTGATGGTTGAAGCCGGCGGGATTCAGGGCTTTTTGCCGGTCTCCCAGCTTTCGGTTGAGCACTATCCTCGGGTTGAAGGCGGCGATCCCAACCAGATCTTACAGAGACTAAGGAAGCTGGTAGGCGAGGCTCTTCAAGTGAAGATAATCTCCGTAGATAAAAATGAGGAAAAGCTGATTTTTTCTGAAAAACAGGCGGTTAGCGAGTCGATCGGCGACCTTGGCGAGCAATTTAGCGTTGGTCAGGTGGTCGAAGGCACGATAACCGGCATCGCTCCGTTTGGCCTGTTTGTAAATCTCGGCGGCATCGAAGGTTTAATTCATATTTCGGAGGTTTCTTGGGATCATGTTGATGACTTGTCGGGGATGTACAAGGTAGGGCAGAAAGTCAAGGCGAAGGTAGCAAAGATTGAAAATGGGCGGATATCCCTCTCGCTTAAGAGACTCTTGCCTGATCCTTGGATTGAAGAGATGAAAAAGCTGAAAGTCGGTGAGAAAGTTGAGGGAGAGATAACCAGAGTTACTGCCTATGGCGCCTTCGTCAGGTTGAAGAATAATTTAGATGGTTTGGTCCATGCCTCTCAAGTTGGGGGAGATGTTGCTAAGATTAAGGCATTACAGGTTGGTGACAAGAGGCGATTTGAGGTTATCGAGTTGAAGCCGGAGTCCCGAAGAATAGGGTTGAGGCTTTTAGAATAATGCGGAGGGCTAAAATGCCCGGAAAGTTTGGAAAATAGCGCTTCTGTCCGCTTAAAGGGGTGGATAGGGCGCTGTTTTCAAAGGCAAGCAGCTTGACATTAAACCCGCTTCAGCGGGTCAAGTGCCTGTAAGGAGGCCGCTAAGATGCGCCCGAAACTGGTAGTAGTTCTTACTGTCTTTGCGGCCGCGCTAGCGGCCGCCACGGTTAACGCAGACGTCGTCGTGGCCATTCATGGCCACTCGAACTTCTCGGATGGTATGAAGCCCCTGCGCGAGACGTACGTCGAAATGTGCTCGGGCGGGGCCGAGGTGGCGATCGTAACCGACCATACCGAGGTGATCGATCTGCCGCAGATTCCCGCTTCTTTTCTCAAGATGGAGTTTGCCAGGTACAGCCATTGGGAAATGGCTTCTGGCGCACTCCTGAAGGAGGCGGGACTGGCCAACTGGAAGGCGGCCTACCGGAGTCTCCAGACCGAGAGGGTGGTAGTGATCCCGGCAATGGAGGTCGGGCTAGTAGCCCGAAAGACGGATGCGTTGTGGGATCGCCGCTGCCACTTCCTGTTCATCGGCGGGTCGGTCGAGGATAACACCTACGATCAAGTGATGCAGTGGGCATCGGCCTATACCACCGAGAAAGGGGCGGTGGAATGTCTCAAGAAACTCACCGCCCTGGCACAGGAGCGCGGTGCGTTGCTTGTTGCTGCTCATCCAACTAACTCAGGCTGGCTGATAGACTCTAGCCTTCTTGAGTTGGTGAACGGGATTGAGGCAATGAATCACGATCTCCTCCCTGGCGCCAGCATAAGAGGAGATACTCCCGAGAACCTCCTCAAGACAATGCCGGCGGTTCCTTCTTCCCCTGTGGTAACGGCGGGGCTGGACTGGCACGGTGTCATCGGCCAGTCGGGATTCAGGGACATTTTCCGGCGCTTCACTGTCGTCCTGACAGACGAGAGGACACCAACGGGAATTGTGGGCGCTCTTCAAGCGCGGCGAAGTTATGCCGCTCTCGGCGACGCTCGGATCACCCGCGGCAAGGAGCTCATCGGCGGCGAGGTCGGCTTCGACCAGCCGTTTGAGATGGGCTTCGAGGGGGTAAGGGGCAACAAGGCCTGGCTCGTCTGCCGCTCGAGCGATAGTGCCTACCGCGAGTTCAAGCCAGTCTCGCTTAAGAGCGGCACTCTCAACATCAAGAACCTCGGGAAGGCCCTGGGGCCAGCGATGACGTCCGGCGGCTGGATCGTCGTTGCTGCCCCTGCTGGCACGCCCCAGATCATCACCTCCGGCATCAAGGTCAATCCGGCCGAAGCCGGCGGTGGCGAACCCTCCTTCGTCTTCTACGACAAGCCGCTCGGCCCTGGACAGCTGGCTAGGCCCAAGAAACCTGGCTTCTGGGATCAGGTCCGAGGGGGGCTGGGAGATATCGTTGCGGGAGCGCTCTCCGGTGGGATGGATCTACCTGGGATGCGCATCCGCATTACTCCGGGCAGTAGCATGCCGGGCGAAGGCATACCGCAAGTGCCAGCCGGGGGCACAGTACCCCAGGGCGGGCAGGCCGGGCTCGGTGAGGATTTCAGCAACTGGCCGATGGAGTATAGCGGGGTGCACCCCACCGCGCGGGGACAAACCCGCGATCAGGTTGTAGCGACCCTCTACGTGAACCCAGAGGCGCAGCAGGGGCTGCTTGCGTTCCAACTCAACGATCTGCAGCAGCAGATCCCAGTTACGCTGCCCGGCGTGTTCGGTAACGGAGGCTTCTGGCGATCCTCTTGGCAGTCGAAGCTCCCGTCTCGTCCGAGGTTTATGCATCCCCAACCCAGTTCACTCGGGGGGGGTCCGCGACCTGCCTGCCTTGAGGGTTGGCATCTCGGTCACAGTTACAGGGATAAGAACGACCCCGCTACATACCACTTCGATCTGACTCTTAGAGCCCTTGCCGATGTACCTGAGCGTGTGCCTGTCGCGGTAGGGTACTGGGAGATGCGCATGGAGCTTCTCCGCGTCCGCTAGGCCAGCAGGCCGAGCGGACCTGAACTCAAGGGGGCCCTCACGGGCCCCCTTCGACGTTTGCGCCAAGGCGCTATTTTTGCTAGAATAAGACCTCAATCAAATTAAAAAAAGCGATGCAAATTCAAAAGAACAAAGATGGGAATCTCGAGATAAAGTCTAAAAAAGCCACCGTTGTGTTTGATGGAAAGGTTGTCGTAAATGATGTTGAGCTTGAAGGTGCGGGCGAATATGAAGTTGGAGAGATTGCAATCGAAGGGATTGACGACGACATTTATATTTTTCAAATCGAGGATGTTGTCTTGGGTTCGGTCAATTTCAAATCTAAGATTACTAAGGAAAATGTCGAAAGATTGGCCAACTGCGACGCGGTTTTAGTGCGGCTTGACGGCAAAGTTCATGAGGCGGTAGAGCAGGCCGGGCAAATTCAGCCGGACACCATAATTTATGCCGGGACTTCTCGATCGGCAACAGAGCTTAAATCAAGCGGGGTTTCTTTTACAAAATCGGATTCGATTAAACTAAGCAAGGCGGATATTGGACAGGAAAAATCGTATTTCCTCGAACTAGCAGATGGTAATGGTCAAAACCTTTGAGAAGATCCTAGCTGTTTTCGAAAAATCTGAGAGGGTTTTGATTCTGCTGCACCTTTATCCAGACGGAGATACTGTGGCGTCGTCCTTGGCTCTGGCGACTTTTCTGAAAAGGAGAGGCATACTTGCTGATTGCGCAGTTAGAGGGGAAATACCCAAGCCCTTTCATTTCTTGCCCGGCGTTGATTCTATCAGGCATGATTTTCTACTCGGCGATTATGATGTAGTCGTCGCTGTTGATTGTGGTGATGCCCAGCGCACCGGTTTTCCGGTCCGTCTTGAGCAGATTTGCAAATCAAGAACATTTATTAATATTGATCATCACAACAAAAATAACTTGCATAGAATTGCTAAGATAAATCTGGTTGACAAGGGGGCTTCTGCGGCAGCAGAAATTATCTGGGACTTTTTAAAATTTGCCGGAGCGGAAATTGACAGCAAGATGGCGACATATATTTTGTCGGGGATATATTTTGACACGGGCGGATTTCAACACTCGAACGTTACGACAAGAACTCTTGAAGTGGCATCGGATTGCTTGCGCCTTGGGGCAAGAATTTCAGCGATAACGGCGAATATAAATGGAACGAAAACTTCATCAGCATTGAAGCTTTGGGGAATGGCACTGAAGAGGATGAGAATAAGCAGAAGTGGTATAGCAAGTTCTATTTTAACCCAGGAGGACTTAAAGGTTTGCCGGGCGAAAGCTGAAGATGCTTCAGGAGTTGTTAATTTGATAAGCTCGGTGCCTCAAGCCAAGCTGGCAATCTTGTTCTTAGAGAATCCTGATGGTAAAATTAAAGCCAGCTTGCGGACTGATTCGGTCAAGGTTGATGTGGCTCAATTCGCTCGTCTTTTCGGCGGCGGAGGGCACAAAAAAGCAGCTGGGTTTACAATAGAAGGGAAGCTGGTTGAAAAAACCGGAAAGTGGGGGATAGCGGAGGGGTGAAGAATCTGGGCGAGTGGTGGAATGGTATACACGTTGGACTTAAAATCCAATGGTCGCAAGACCATGTGGGTTCGAATCCCACCTCGCCCACCAGGTTGTTTTTTGGTGAACAGGGGGGATTCGAAAGCCGGACCAGCCCAGGGCTGGGAGACGGGGTCGCACAAAAATTCAGCAGAATTTTATGAGTGACCGAATCCCACCTCGCCCACCAGGTTGTTTTCGGTAGCCTATCGTTTAACATTAAATCTGAAGGAGGCAAATGGCAGAAACTAGTGCAAGGAGTCTAACCAAGGCGATTAGCTGGCGTATTTTTGCCACCATTGCCACGGTGATTATAGTTTATGTTTTTACTGGGGAGTTAATTTTATCCTTGGGCGTTGGCTTGGCCGATATTCTTATAAAGCTGGTCCTTTATTATTTTCATGAGAGGATTTGGAACTGCGTAAAATTTGGTAGAGTTGGCGAAAAGTCTGACGGACAAAAGAGAACACCCTACTAGTTTATTTAGGAATTTTCTCTAGTACTTCGTACAAGATTATTCCTGTTGCGGTAGCGACATTTAGACTGTTTGCACGACCGTGCATTGGGAGCTCAACAGTTAGATCTGCCAGTTTAAGCACGTCATTTGTAATTCCCCTCAATTCGTGTCCGACGACAACCGCCACCGGCGCTTCGTATTTAGCTTTTTTAAAATGAATCGAATTATCGGTCTGTTCAAGGCAGACAATCCGGACCCCCTTTTCTTTTAGTTCTCTCACTGCCTGGATGGCTTTTTTGCGATATTCCCAATCAACCCACTCAACCGCCCCAAGCGAGGTCTTAAATATTTTTTCTCTTGGCGGCTGGGCGGTGATACCGCAGAGATAAATTTTTTTTGCCCTTACCCCATCGGCCGTGCGAAACATTGCGCCCACATTGTACATTGAGCGGATATTGTCTAATACCAAATAGATCTCGTTTCTTGGGGCGGATTTGAGTCGTCTTATTCCTCCCTTGAGCTTGATGTTTTGCTTCGCCGTTCGTTTTTTCATATTGGGTTAGAATACCATAAATTCCTATCCTGTTGAACCCCTTGTTGGTTTTTTTTCATAATTACGCTAAACTTATACTAATGAGAAGAAGAGTAACCCAAATCATTATAGTGGTGCTGGTGTTGTCTGTTGTGGGATTTGGCGCCTATCGTTTTTTACCCCAGATTATTGCTGACGAGGCCTACCCACTCGAGTATATTGGCGAAATAAACCAATGCGCTGACGCCTTCGGGCTCGATAAACCGCTTTTGGCCGCTTTAATCTTAAAAGAATCGGGCTATAACCCCAGAGCTCAATCGCACGCTGGGGCAATGGGTTTGACTCAAGTAATGCCGGCAACTTTTCGGGCCAATGTCGGCAAAATGGGCGAAATTCAAGGTATTATCGAAAATCAGGACCCCTGGGATCCCAAGACGAATATTTGTGTTGGTGCCGGAATCTTAGCCGGATTGATGGCAAAATACGGTGGCGACTGGACGGCGGCCCTGATTGCTTATAATGGTGGTGACGGGGCGGCGAGGAGATATTTGGCAGCCAAGTCAACTGCCGTTTTGGTTACGGAAACCCGCCTTTATGCGCCGAAGATACTGGCCGCCCGAGATGTTTATGCCACGATGTACGCCGATAGGTTTACCGGCTCATATCCCCCGACTGGCGGTGGAATATTCCTCGGCGGCGGCACGGTCGGAGGGGGGGCACCGAGCTTGATTTCTGTTCCGGTTTCAAAGCCATCGGAGAAAGCTAGAGAATTTTGGAAAGGGTTTGCTAAAGATGTCTTCGCCAGATTTTTCTCCACATAGTCTAAGAGAGAAGTTTTTAAAGTTCTTTGAGCAAAGGGGTCACAGGGTGATCCCGCCTTCGTCTTTAGTGCCGGAAAACGACCCAACTGTCCTATTTACCACTGCGGGGATGCACCCTCTTATTCCCTACTTAATGGGCGAAAAGCACCCGGAAGGGAAGCGTCTGGTCAATATTCAACCCTGCTTGCGTACAGACGACATTGATGAGATAGGCGACACCTACCATCACACTTTTTTTGAAATGCCTGGTAATTGGTCGCTTGGTGATTATTGGAAAGAAGATGCAATCAAATGGAGCTGGGAATTTTTAACTGAAGAACTAAAAATCGATAAAAATAAAATTGCAATTAGCTGTTTTGCTGGAGATGGGAATGCGCCCCGCGATGATGAATCGGCGAATGTATGGAAATCTCTGGGCGTTAGCAAAAAAAGAATTAAGTTTTTGGGCAAGAAGGACAACTGGTGGGGACCAGCCGGCCAGACCGGACCCTGCGGACCGGACACGGAAATGTTCGTTTGGGCTGGAGACGGCGAGCCGCCGGAAGAATTTGCCGGTCCGGAGGATATTCGGTGGGTTGAAGTCTGGAATGATGTTTTTATGGAGCATGACAAGCAGGCAGACGGGACTTTTAAAGAACTGAATCAAAAAAATGTCGATACGGGAATGGGGTTTGAAAGGATGCTAGCTGTTCTAAACGGCGCAGACGATGATTATAAAACTGAATTATTTTGGCCAATAATCCAAAAGATAGAGGAAATTTCAGGCAAAAAATATGGGGAAAGGTCTGATCAAGAATATATTGATACTGGCGATCAATGCTGGGTTAACACGAGAAGGTCATTCAGGATTATTGCTGACCATATCAAAGCAGCGGTTTTTATTCTAACCGAAGGAATTACCCCTTCAAATAAACTGCAGGGTTATGTCTTGCGCCGGCTAATAAGACGAGCGGTTGTTAAAGGACAAAACTTAGGGATGAAAGATGATTTTACCTCAAAGTTAGCTAGCGCAGTTATCGAAATATACAAGGATAGGTTTCCTCGTCTTAAAAAAGCGCAGATGGTAATTGGGGCGGGATTGGAAGAGGAAGAAGTAAAATTTAGAAAAACGCTGGATGAGGGGCTGAAACAGTTTGAGAAGAAACTGGGCGGCTTTGGTTCAGCAGCATTTGGGCGGGCTGCATTTGGGGCTGGTGGGGTAAAGAAGACAATTGATGGGCAGAAGCTATTCGATCTTTACCAAACTTATGGCTTTCCCCTTGAGTTATCGCTAGAATTAGCAAAAGAGAAGGGTACTCCCTTGTCGGAAAAATATCAGGACGAATTTAATAAGGAATTTGAGAAACATCAAGAAATATCTCGCGCGGGAATAGGTGCTTTCAGGGGCGGACTGGCCGACGCAAAAGAGGAAACAACTAAGCTTCATACTGCTGCCCATCTTTTGCACTCAGCGTTACGAAAAGTTCTGGGGGAGCATGTTTTGCAAAAGGGCTCAAATATTACAGCCGAGCGATTGCGTTTTGATTTTTCGCACCCCGATAAATCGACCGAAGAACAGATTAAAAAAGTCGAGGATTTGGTCAACGAGCAAATCCAAAAAAATCTTCCGGTTGAAATGGAAGAAATGTCAGTTGACGAAGCTAAAAAATCCGGTGCGCTCGGCGTTTTCGACGAGCGCTACGGCAACAAGGTCAAAGTATACACAATAGGCAACTTTTCAAAAGAAATCTGCGGCGGCCCGCACGCCAAATCAACCGGCGAGTTAGGAACTTTTAAGATTACCAATGAAATGTCCTCTTCGGCAGGAATTAGAAGAATTAAAGCGGTTTTAGAGTAAAGCGACAGGGCGCCAGCGGCGCTGGCGCCCGTGGGGAGACAACGCAAGAATGGCTTCAGGCGGGGATAGGGCCTCGGTAGCCGGGGAAGATGCATCGAGAAGGCGGCCCGCCAAGAGCCCGAAGGGCCTCGTCATAGCGCTCAAGGTAACGCTCGTCTGCTCTTCGGAGCATTCTCTCGATCAGTGCTGGGTCATTACGGCGGCGCCTTCGGCGGCTGGTAGGCCCCTTCGTGGTCGTTGCCATTCCCATCACCTCCGAGAACATTATATCAGATGATGAGAGTGCTTAGGCAAAGTATTTTTCAACAAATAAACGGGCTTTTTTGAGGTTTGAGACTACCCTCTCGTCGCTTTGACCGGCATCAACCGATTCGGGTACCAGTTCGATCACTATATAGCCCTGATATTTGAGCTCTTTTAGCTTTTTCAAAAATTCTTTAAGCGGCAGTTTGCCCTTGCCTGGCATGAGGTGGCAATCAGCAATCAGCTTCGGGTTGTCTGGGCGGCGTCTAAAATCGCTGTCGGACAGGTGAACGTGAATTAGTTTGCCGATAATTTTATCTAGCGCCCCGAGCAAATCACCCTTTGTTGTTCCGAAATGGCTGGTGTCAAAAACGAGACTCGGGAACTGATTAAAAGACCTGACAGTGTGGTTAGGCCTCCTCGAAGTACTATTTTCAAAGGCAACTCTAAGCGGTTTGGCCATTTTTATAATCGAATTTTTATTTTTTTTAACCCAAGCGAAAAAGCTCTCGTCCAAGTAATCGTGGGGATGAAAAACAATAATTTCCGCTTTGATTTCTTTGGCAATTTTGATGCTCTCTTCAAGCCTTTTTTTGGGATCGCCTCCCCAGCAGCCGGCGAATTCCATAGCCGAGTGGACCGACGGGATTTTCAATTTAAATTCTCTCATCAGCTGTTTAATGTAGGCTGGCTGCCTTTTATCCCAGCAATCATCAATTACCAACTCAACGCCGGAATAGCCGGCTTTTTTTGCCAGCTCAAAAGTCCGGTTTAAGCCGTAATTGTATAGTGTGCCTGTGCCTAAAAGAATTCGGTTTTTCATTTCTTAAACATTATAATGTTTTTTCAAAATCTGGAAAGTGGTAGAATAATTAAAGGAGGATGACCTTTGAGTATTTTTAATCTTTTCAAAGGTAAAGTTAACTTTGATGAGTACGCAATAGCTCTTGATATTGGAACCGAGTTTGTCAAAACTCTGATTTTTAAGATTGAGAAAGATAAAGCCAGAGTGATCGGGGTTGGCCGCCAACGCGAGCGACTCGCCGACATCCAGGGCGGCGTGGTAACTGATATTTATGGCGTAATCCGAAACTGCGAAGTGGCCCTTGAGCAGGCGGCCACCCAAGCTCGGATTATGCCCGAGCAGGTTGTAATCGGTATTGCTGGTGAGCTGGTTAAGGGGATAACTTGTGAAGTTAAGTATATCCGACCGGATCAAAACGCCAAAATTACTCATAACGAACTTGAAGAGATCGTTGAAAAAATTCAAAAACAGACTTACGAAAGGGCGCGCCGGGTTTTGGCTTTTGAGACCGGTCACAAAGAGATAAATGTAAAGCTTGTCAACGCCGCCGTAGTTGATGTTAAAATCGACGGTTATCACGTTACCAACCCACTCGGTTTTCAGGGTAAAGAACTCGAGGTAAGCATCTTCAATGCTTTCGCGCCCAATGTCCACCTTGGAGCTCTTCAGACAATCGCTGAAAGCTTGGACCTTGATCTTTTATCAATCGCTGCCGAGCCCTTTGCCGTAGCCCGCTGTCAGGGCTCGGATCAAGGCACCGACTTTTCGGCCATTTTCATTGACATTGGCGGCGGTACGACCGATATTGCCATCGTCAGCCAAGGCGGGCTGGTCGGCACAAGAATGTTCGCCTTGGGCGGCCGGGCTTTTACTAAAAGAATCGCTGCTGTGTTGGGCGAGTCCTTTCTCGAAGCCGAAGCCGATAAGCTTTCTTATTCGGCGGGTAAAGTTTCAGATGAGAAGAAAGGCAAGATTGCTAAAGCAATTCAGGACGACACTGAAGTCTGGCTTTCCGGCGTTCAGTTAACGCTTGAAGAATTTTCGGAAAAGGGCATTCTCCCCTCTAGAATCATGCTTTGCGGCGGAGGCAGCAATTTGCCGGACGTCGGTAAAATTATGGCTGATGCCAAATGGGGCAGAAATGTCGCTTTTGCCAAGCGCCCGACGATTGGCTATTTGAAGCCAAAGAATGTAACATCAGTAATTGATGATACCGGAGAGCTCAAAGGAGTTGAGGATGTGACGCCGATGGCCTTGGCCAATTTGGCAATTGATATGGTCGGTGAAGAAAAGCTGGTTGACGGGATTTTATCAAGAGTAATTGGAGGCTTGAGGAGTTAAATGGATGAGGTTTTATATTTAGAGGCAGATGAGGAGATAACCTCGGTAGTCGACAAGCTTAAGGGGCTTGAGGCCCAGTCAATCGGGCTGGTCGCGCCGAAAGGTTCGGCTATCGTTCAGTCTTTAGTCAGTCTTCGATTGCTGCGCAAAGAAGCCGAAAAATTAAGGAAAGATATCTCGATTATTACTTCCGATGAGGTGGGCAGAAATCTGGCTTCTCAGGCTGGTCTGCCGATTTTTGCCGACATTAAATCCCGCGTTCCACTTTCCGTCAACGAAATTAAAGAACCTCTCAATGAGCCGATTGAAATTGATATGACTGGCCGGGCAAAACCTTCGGCTGAAAAACTCAATCAGCTTAAAAAAGCGGAGGGGCCTCAAGCTGAAGAGGCCCTTAGCGAGAACGTCGGAGATTTTAAGGTCCACCGTTATGACGAGGGTGAGTTGGGAGAACAAGCGGAGGAAAAGGCGGAAGAGCTGGCGCCAAAAGTAAAGAAGGAAGAAAAGGAAGAAGGATTTGTTTCGAGAGAAATTGACGATGCCCCTAAGGAGATGCGCTCGGTTCATGAGATCGAGGCGGAACGGCCAATTCGCGAGCCCCAGCCGTCAAAACCGGTGCCTAGGAAGCTAAAGTACAAACGTCTTTTGATTATTGGCTCTCTAGCCTTCCTCTTTCTACTAATAGTGGTTATGGCCGATCTTGTTTTTGCGAGAGTAACTGTAAAGCTTGGTATGCCGGCTGAGGAAGTTCAAAAAGATGTTGAAGTTACGGTGGAAAAAGACAGACAGGTGATTGACTTTGAGAAAAATATTATCGGTGGCGTGCAGTCGGTCAAGGAAAAATCGGTTGAGAAGGTTTTTAAATCTACTGGAGAAAAGGATGCCGGCGAGGCGGCGAAAGGGACATTAAATTTTAGAAATGAAGCCGGAGTGGATGAAGCAATCGCTGCCGGCACGACCGTAACTAGCACTACCAATATTGGGTTTACGCTTGATTCCGCCATAACCGTGCCCAAGGCGGTTTTAGACAGCAACGGCGACAAAGTTCTTGGCCAGACGACGGGTGCGGTAACGGCTAAAAATCCCGGCTCCGGTGGCAATATGCCTTCTTCTATGGCTTATATTGCCTCGGGCAAGCCCAAGATTTCCGCTTCCGGCGCAACTAGCGGCGGCGTGACCAGGAAGCTTAAAGTTGTTTCAAAATCGGATATTGACAAGGCAAAATCAGAGCTTAAAAGCCAGGGCGAGGTTGAATTGACCGCCCTGCTTGCAGAAAATAAAGCAGAGACTTATGTTGAAGGATCGGGCTTAGTTGAAATTGATAAATTTGAGTCAAGCAAGAATGCTGGCGATGAAGCGGAAGAATTTTCTGCTAAGGCAACAGTTAGGATGACGGTAATTACTTTTAAAGCCGATGATTTGCGCCAAGTCGTGGTCAAATCAGTTGAAAAAACGCTTGAGGGGCAGGATAAAAGTCTTCTCTCAAGCGACACCGATACTCTTGCCACAACCCTGAAAGAGGGCGGAATCAATGTTGGCAAAATGGTTTTGAATGTTAATCTCAAAAGCCATGTTGGCAGGCGCACCGACCTTGCTGCTTTAAGTCGCTCGTTGCGGTTTAAGAGAATAAAAACAGTTAGGCAAAAGGTCTCCGAAGTTGAAGGGGCAACGCTTGAGTCGGTTGATCTTGTGCCTTCATTCGCCCTGCCAGTATCACCGGTTGTCTCGCGCAATATAAAGATAAATATTGAATACAGCCAAGAATGATATTAGAGGGAAGAACAGTCCTTGCTCTTGATGTTGGAGAAAAAAGAATCGGAGTTGCGCTCTCGCACGGGGTAGTTGCCGAGGGGTTTGGCGTTTTGGATTTTAGAAAAGACAAACCCGAAGAAACGATCGCCAAAATCAAAAATATAATCTCCGAGCAGAAGGTTGATAAGATTGTCATCGGCTTGCCTCTCGGGCGCGATGGCAAAGAGACTGCCCAGAGCCAAAAAATTAGAGCTTTCACCGCTAACCTTGAAGGGGCACTGGGGCTCGAGTGTGATTTTGTTGAGGAGTCTTATTCCACCGTCGAAGTTGAAAGGGAGCAGGAGAACCTTAAAGAAAAAGGCAAGCTTAAGTCGCTCGATGTAGATGCCGAAGCGGCAAGAGTTATTTTGGAGCAATATTTACAAGAGAATGAATGAGTTTGATATTGAAAGATACGATAAAAAGCAAGAGAGCCATAAGAGCGCTCGGGAATTGGAGATTAAGACAGGTAAAGATGGCCACCCCAGAAAACGCAGCCGAATCAATCTTGTCATTGGTCTTTTGATCGGCCTTTTAGTGGTAGGGTTTTTAATTGTTTTTTCGGTTGTGGACTTTGCTAGAAGGCCTGTTCTTGCTGATACTTCGGTTGATTTTCAGTATTTTGAAGTTGAAAAAGGCCGTTCGATCCGCTCTGTTGGCGCCGATCTCGGAGAGTCGGGTTTGATAAGGTCTAGTTTTGCCTTTTATTGGGTGGCTAAATTGGAGGGGGTTTCAATTCAGGCCGGTCACTATAAGCTTTCCCCCTCAATGTCAACCGACGAGATATTGCAGAAAATGGCTAGCGGGGAGATTGACGCTTTCCGTATCACAATCCCAGAGGGTTATCGAGCACTTCAGATCGCTAAGCTCCTGGAGGAAAAAAGCGACATAAATCAGCTTAAATTCGTTGATGCCGCCTCCGGAACTGAAGGAACTCTCTTTCCTGATACTTATGTAATTCCGACAAACACCGAGGTGACGAAAATCGTCCGGCAGATGAAGGAAAATTTTGAGAAGCGAACTGAAAAGCTAAGGCCTTCTTATGAGCAGCTGATTTTGGCTTCGATTATTGAGAGAGAAGCTAAAGATGATGATGAGAGGACAAAAATTGCCGCAGTTTATAAAAATAGAGCCGACAATAATATGCTTCTCCAGGCCGATCCGACTGTGAGATATGCGCTCGACAGCCAAGCGTATCTGAAGAGCCACCAGCTAAACTTTGATTTTTGGCAGCCGATTACCAAACCCGATTATCAAAACCTGAGTTCTTCTTTTAATACTTATAAGCAAAAAGGATATCCGCCGGCTCCGATTTGCAATCCCGGCCTGAAGAGTATCGAAGCGGCAGTCAATCCGGCTAAAGATTTTGGAGATTATTTTTACTTTTTCCACGACAAAGACGGCAATATTCATTTTTCCAAAACTCTCGACGAGCACCAAAAAGCTATTCAGGAATTTGGGGTCTCGGGGCGATAAGTGGTGGGAATTTACAATAACTTTACCCTTTACCCTTTTAACTTTTAACTGCATGCAGAGTGATTTGACAAATGAGCTCTAGTCGTTAGAATTCAATTTGCTAACCATATTTTTAAATTATGTTTGGAAGAGTTTTTAGTATTTTATCTTCTGATATTGGCATTGACCTTGGGACTGCCAATACTTTGGTTTACGTTCGCGGTCGAGGTGTTGTTTCAAACGAGCCCTCTGTTGTTGCCATTAATCAAAAGACAAAGCAGGTTCTAGCAATCGGCGACGAGGCGAAAAAAATGGTCGGCCGAACTCCCGCTCATATCGTTGCTGTTAGGCCTCTCTCCGATGGGGTAATCTCGGATTTTGAGGTTACCGAACAGATGCTCAAGTATTTTATCCAAAAGACCAATAGCGGCCGCTGGAGCCTCTCGCCGCGGCCGCGGGTAATAATCGGCGTCCCTTATGGCGTAACGGAGGTTGAAAGAAGAGCGGTCGAGGAAGCGGTCAAAAACGCCGGTGCCCGGGAAGTTTATCTTATAGAGGAACCAATCGCCGCGGCAATTGGGGCAAGAATTCCTATTCAGGAAGCAAGCGGAAATATGATTGTCGATATCGGCGGCGGCACTTGCGAGGTGGCGATGATTTCTTTGGGTGGGGTAGTGGCCTCGAGATCTTTGAGAATTGCCGGAGATGAAATGAACGACGATATCGTTAATTTCGCTCGCGATAAATTTAATATGGACCTGGGCCTTAAAACTGCCGAGGAAATAAAAATTGCTATCGGTTCGGCAACCGAACTTCAGGAGGTTTTGACTTATCCGATGCGCGGCAGGGATTTGGTCAGCGGTCTGCCTAAAGAAATCGTGATTGATGATGCGGTGGTTAGGGCGGCCATTGCCAGGTCGGTCAAGTCAATCGTTGATGCGGTTAAGACAACTATCGAAGAGGCTCCTCCCGAGCTGGTAGCTGATATTTTGGAGAGAGGCATATTTTTAGCCGGCGGCGGCGCCCTTCTTCGTGGTTTAGACTTGGCCATTAATCACGCTACCCAGACTAAGGTTATCATCGCGGACGATCCTCTGACCTGTGTTGTTAGAGGCACCGGAGTCGTCATCGAAGACATAGATAATCTCCGGGAAGTTCTTTTATCTTCAGCTTTGTCGGGATAGCACCAGACTATGAAGTATAAATTCTTTCTTTATTTCGCTCTAGCGGCAACTTTACTGGTAATCTTATATTTTCTTTGGCCGCTTCCTTTTTGGTATCTTTCCTCCCGTATCGTTCTGCCGGCGGTTGAAAAGACGACTGATGCCGCGCAGGCCATTGCTTCTCCTGTTTCCATTTTGTTTCGCATCGATGATTTAGCTAAAGAAAATAAAAGGCTTGAGGAGGAGAACGCGGTTCTCAAGTCGGGATTGATCAAAGCAACGGAGCAAACGAGTATCTGCACTCTTTACAGCAAAGAGTTTGCCAGCGCGAATCAGAGCGAGGTAGCGGCTATTGCCCGGGTTACTGGCAGAACTCCGAGGGGGCAAAGCCAAACCTTGGTGGTCGACAAAGGGGGTCAAGACGGGGTGAGGGAGGGGGCGGCGGTAATGACCTCGGGTTATCTTGTCGGTCGGGTCAAGAGGGTTGATTCAAGCTCGAGCGAGGTGCTTTTGATTTCAAGTTATTTAAGTATGGTTCCGGCGATCACCGGCACCGGCCGGCAAACCGGCTTGGTCAGGGGTGGCCTTGAGGGGCTGTTTCTTATTGAGTTACCGATAAATGCCAAAATTGGCGAAAGCGAAGCGGTTCTAACCAGCGGCTTGGGCGGTGATTTTCCGCCCGGGCTATCTATCGGCGCTCTGGCTCAATCTCCCGGGATAAAGAAGGGTCCCTTTCGGTCTTTGAAGATTATCTCCCCCATTAATTTTTCCTCAATCGAGTTTATAAGTATTTTAAAATGAGAAATATTTATTTGGCTGTTGGCTTGGTCGTCGTATTTTTTCTTTTAGAGGTCGGTATTGCCGCTCGCTATCTCGGTGAGTTTAGTCCGGTTTTGGTCGTGCCGCTTTTATATCTTATCTCGCGCCAACTGAGCCTCAAGCAGATGCTGGTTTTAAGTCTGGTCTTCGGCTTACTCTTTGATTTGAGCCTGCTTGACCACGTCCCTTTTGTAACTTTATTTTTCATTGCCCAAACTCTCATTCTCAATTATTTGAGCCAGAAGATCCTTGATTTTAGTGCCCCTTTTGTTTTGGTCAGCGCCGGAGTGGTTTTGGCGCTGGTTTTTTCTCTTTTGAAGCTTTTAGTTTTGTCGGAATTTGTCTTGGGGGTGGGGCTCGGGAAAATCCTGCTTTTTAATTTGGTTTTGTCAGCTTTGATTTGTTCAGCCTGGGTAATTATTTCAAGACGCTATGGCCAAGCCTCGATTTAGTATCAAAGATTATTTGGGCGAGCACGTCTTTTTTGATGATCATGTTGATGGCTCGGAGGTTTTTACCAGAAGCCGTGGGCGGTCCGCCGTTTGGGGCGTGCTTTTTGCCTTCGTTTTTTTTGTTGCCATCGCCGTAGCGCTGTTTCGCCTTCAGGTGCAGGAGGGCTTCGTTAATTTGAGCTTGGCCGAGGGCAACCGGCTTAAAAATGTTCCCTTGGCCGCGCCGCGGGGCGTAATTTATGATGATCAAGGCGAGCCGCTCGTAACAAATGAGCCGATTTATCAGCTGGTAGTTCAGGCCAGCCGGGTTAAGGATATTGAGAAAATAGATCCTAAGGCCTTTGAGCTTACCCAAGTAACAAAAGAAGGGGTGATTGATAAAGTCAGGGACGACCGCCAGCGGGTGGGTTTGGTCGTGCTTCGAGATAAAATTGCAAGAGATGATGCCCTGCTTTTAAAGTCCCGCCTTGTGTCCTATAGCCAGTTTGAAGTAGTCGAGAGCTATGTCCGCCATTACACCGATCCTGCTTTAAGCCATATTTTAGGCTATATTGGCAAACTCTCTCAAGACGAGGCGACTGGCAATCCGACCGCCGTGGTCAACCGCTTTATTGGCAAGTCGGGCCTTGAAAAAAAGTATGATGAGTATTTACAGGGAATGCCGGGGACAAGAAAGGCGGAAGTTGACGCATCGGGGCGGGTGATGAGATTGCTGTCCACCACCGAGCCGCAAAAAGGCGATGATCTTTACACCTCTATTGATAGTGAACTGCAGATTTATCTGACCTCTATTTTAAAATCCAAGGCGGAAGGGCTTCAAACCAAAGCGGCGGCGGTAGTGATGGACCCACGCGACGGCTCGGTCAAGGCCCTTGCCAGTATTCCCTATTATGATAATTCCAAAATGTCCTTTGGCTTAACGCAGGAGGAATACGATAAAATCGCCAAGGATGAAAATCTACCCCTTTTTGATCGGGCAATTGCCGGCACCTATCCGCCCGGTTCCTCAATCAAGCCTTTTATCGCCTCAGCCGGCTTGACCGAGGGGGTAGTTAACGACTCAATTGCTTTTGACACGCCAAGCGAGATTGTCATCGGCGATTGGCACTTTCCTGACTGGAAAGATCACGGCACAACCGACATCAAGCGGGCTATCGCTGAATCAAATAATATCTTTTTCTTTGCTGTCGGTGGGGGCTGGGGGCCGATTAAACAAGGGTTGGGAGTGGAGCGGATAAAAACCGGCCTTGAAAAGTTTTCGTATGGGTCGAAAACCGGCATTGATTTGCCCGGCGAGGCGGAGGGATTTATCCCGACGCCGGAGTGGAAAAAGAAAAAGAAGAAAGAAAGCTGGTATATCGGCGATACCTATAATCTTTCAATTGGCCAAGGCGATCTTTCGGTCACGCCGCTTCAGCTTGCCAACGCTACTGCCACCATTGCTAACGGAGGCAAGCTGTTTAAGCCCCATTTTGCTAAAAAAATTATTGAGGATAATAAAGAAGTTAAGGAGTTTACTGATACGGATTATCTTGTGGCAAAAGATGTTTTTCCGGCCGGTCATCTTAAGACGGTCAGAGAGGGGATGAGGATGACTATCACCCAAGGATCGGCCTATAGTGTTTTTGGTGATGGGTTTCCGATCAAAATTGCCGGAAAAACCGGAACCGCTCAGTTCGGTAATAAAGAAAAGACCCACGCTTGGTTCACCTCGTTCGCGCCCTATGACGACCCGCAAATTGTGGTTACGATTTTGATTGAGGGGGGCGGCGAGGGCTACCAAACTGCCGCCCCCCTCGCCAAACAGGTCTACCAGTGGTGGGCAGGACACAGGACGTGAGCGGGTCCTGTCGGGCACCGTTTTCTCTCGGCCCGCGTCGGAATTCCCAGCGAGAATTCCGCGCTTAGCCTCGCCCTCACTCTTCCGCCTTCGGCGTAAACCATGCCCGTTCGGCACGCCTGCCGGAGGCAGGGCTCCGGATGACCTCGATAAAAGGTGCCCGCCACCCGCTGTTCGACAGGAAGGTTACAGTGAAATCTGGGAAATAAAAAATTGAATTTTCCGATAAATTTCTCTTATTTCGTGTTATCGCTTTTTATTTTTAGATAAAGAATATGTATAATTTGTCTAGCCGTCATCACCGGCGCTTGAAAGGAGGGAGCAGCTCGTGACAGATGAGATCGAGCGACAGTCTGCCGGCTTAAGAACGGCGCTGGCAGCACTTGTCTTCGTTGATCCGTCAGAGCTTGCGCCTGGGGGGCTGCACCCCGGGCTTGAGTTCCTCACCTGGACCTCCGGCACGCCGGGCGAGGTTCTCCGGCAGATGATCAACGAAGGTGATGTTGACGACAAGACGGCCAAGCTTTTCCTCGACCTGATGATCTCGGTCTGGTCTGCCGGCTACAGCTCTTCCCCCGGGCTTGTTGTGAGAGGGGGGAATATTGTACCGGCAGAGTTGAGAGAGGGCGTTGCGAGTTACTGTGTGGATCACTTCAGCACTCTCCTCTCCCAGCTCATCGAGGACTTGCCGGAGCGTGTGGATGCGGCGACGAAGAGACGCGCTCGCACTCGTTCCCTCTCATTGCTTGCAGGTGAAGCGCCCCCCACGACTGACTGGCGGATGACAAAGGCTGGGAGTGCGAAGTGTCTCTTGATCTTGGGCCGGGTGGCTCGCCTCCGGCGCCATGCCGGGGTTTGGTTCGAGATCGAGTTAACAGGTCTGGGGGAACTTCTGGGTGTAGCCCAGCAGTCTCTCCCAGAGCGTTCCGTGGCCAGCCCGCCTGACGAATGACGGGCTGGCCACCACTTTTTAAAAGTATGGGGGCTCTTAAAAGCATCGCCAAAGTCAGCTCCTTCCCCAAGAGTCAACCTTGCGCTTCGAAAGAAGCTGGATTGAATATCTGCTTTATTTATAAACAGGATGAATGTTCAGAGTGTCTTTCAGAAAGCAAGGTTGAACTTTTGAGCGAGCTAGGGGGTTGGTTGTTAGGATAGGGGGAACGCTTCGCAAGTAGGTCCCCTTATCCTAACGTGGGTCGGCAGGCTTTAGCCTGCCCTAATTTATGGATTTTTTAAAAATCGGTCCCGTGCGTTTGCTCGGATTAGGGAAACGGGTTAAGCTATAAGTATGAGTCCTAATATTTCGTCAAAGAAAGTAATCTCTACTTCTTTGCTGGTTGATATTCTTGATGTTTTACTAAACGGCATTGTCGCCCTTATTACGGGAAGCTCGGTTATGCTGGCTGAAGCCCTGCAGGGGGTGGCAGACTTGCTGACAGTGATTTTTTTGTATATCGGAGTCAAGCGATCGGCCAGAAGGCCGAATAAATATTATAATTTTGGATATGGCCGGGAGCTATATTTTTGGGTAATGTGCGCGGCTGTAGCGATGTTTTCAATAACGGCGACTCTATCTGTCTATTCGGGCATTCATAAAATCCTCAATCCCGCAGCTTTGGAGAACACTTTTTGGGCGTACCTTGTGCTTACTATCGGCGTCGCGTCAAATGCCTATGCTCTCTCCTTGAGTGTGCGGAAAATTCGTCAGACGCCGATTAAAGCGAGCGTCTTAAAAAGTTTTATCAGTTCAAACTTAATTGAAGTAAAGACGGCTTCGCTGACGGATATGATGGGTACGACCGCGGCGGTTTTCGGAATCATATCGCTTATAGTTTACGCGATAACAGGCGATCCTTTTTTTGATGGGCTCGGCGCTGTCATTATCGGCATAACCATCGCAACCTTTGCTATCTTTTTGATAATTGATGTGAAGGATTTAATCATTGGCAAGAGCGCTTCGCCAGATAAGATTGAATTGATTAGAAAAACCGCCCACGAAAACCCCTCCGTCGAGCGGGTTTCAAAAATTATGAGCATGCATTTTGGCTCGGAGGACATTTACGTTAATTTAAACCTTGAGCTTGATGACAAGCTTAAAACCCCGGAAATCGAAAAACTTAACGAAAAAATAGAAAGAGATATCAAGCAAGCCGTTCCCGAGGTTGACCTAGTCCACATCGAGCTTGGGTGATTTTATGCTCTTAGGAAAACGAGCTAAGCGGGCCAAACTATTGATCTTTCCTCCCCTTTTTGCTACTCTTGACATTACCCCCAAAAGACGATTAGATATCTAAAGTAAAAAATAAGGGGGGATTTATTATGGCCGTAAAATCGATCAATTTAACCAAGGCAGGTAAGGAGAAACTCGAATCAGAACTTGAAGAGCTAAAGAAAATCAAACGTCCCCAAGTGATTGAAAGAATCAAACGGGCTAAGGATTTCGGCGATTTGAGTGAAAATGCCGAGTACGAAGACGCTCGCAACGAGCAGTCTTTTATTGAAGGAAGAATTCAAGAAATTGAATATATTTTGAAGTATGCCCAAATTGTTGAAAACGGCAAGAGTAGGGGTGTGGTTGCTCTCGGTTCAAAGGTTACGGTGAGCTTGGGTGGTGACAAAGTGGGATATGAGCTTGTTGGCTCAACCGAAGCCGACCCCTCCTCGGGTAAAATTTCAAGCGAATCGCCTATTGGCTCGGCGATTTTGGGGAAGAAGGTAGGGGAAATGGTTGTCGCCAAAACCCCCAGCGGCTCCCTTAAAGTCAAAGTCCTGAAGATTCAGTAATTAGTTCTCGCCGAGAGCTAGCCTCTTCTCTCGGGAACGGCTTGCCCGCTCCAGCGGCGGTCTACGCCTCTGGGGAGAATTCTCGCGTTCCACCCGCTCGAAGCACTGAAATTTTCCCCAAATATGGGGAAACCGAGCAATTTCAGCTCCGGATGTTCCTCAAGAAGGACTATCTCTCGGCTAAGACAGCCCGGCAGAAGGTGCCAGCTACCCGCCCTTACCCTTTACCCCCTTCACTTTTAACTGAATTCCTTGTAATCGAGGAATTTTAAGGGTATATTTGAGCTGAAATCAAGGAAGGAGATAAATGTTGGATTTGGAGTTTATTAGAACGAACATTAAGCAGGTAAAAGGCGCGATTGAGAAAAAGGATCTCAAGGTTGATTTGGATGAATTTTTGGCTTTGGACGACAAAAGGCGGGGGTTGATTCAGGAAATCGACAGCCTGCGCGAAAGGCAGAATGCTTTCAACAAGAAGGTAGTCGGCTTGTCCAAAGAAGAAAAAGATAAGTCGATGGCGGATATGAAAGTGCTCTCGAATGATTTGAGTAGCTTGGAAACAGAACTTTCTAAAATTGAGCAAAAGTGGAACGATCTCTATCTTCTAATTCCCAATATTCCCTCTGACGACACGCCGGTTGGGGGCGAAAACGCCAATCTTGAAATTGAAAAATGGGAAACGCCGAAAAGGTTTGGTTTTTCCCCCAAGAGCCATATTGAGCTTGGGCGCGATTTGGATCTGATTGATATCGAAAAGGGCGTACGAACTTCGGGCTTTCGGGGGTATTATTTGAAGAACGAGGCAGCCCAGCTTCATTTGGCTGTTTTGCAGTATGCTTTTAGCAAGATTATCTCCAAGGGTTTTAAACCGATGATAACGCCGGCGATTGTCCGAGAATTTGTTTTGATTGGCAGCGGCCATTTTCCTTTCGGCAAAGATGACGTCTATGAGCTAGCTAATACCGGCAAGAATGAAAGGGGGGAGAAGATCGGCGAGTCGCTTTATCTTGCTGGCACCTCTGAGCCGGCACTTTTGGCTTATTTTGCCGACTCGGTTTTGGAGGAAAGTGAATTGCCGGTTAAAGTCTGCGCCCTCTCGCCTTGCTATCGTAATGAAGTCGGCTCTTATGGCAAGGATACCAAGGGCCTTTACCGTATCCATGAGTTTATGAAAGTAGAGCAGGCGGTTTTGTGCAAGGATGATGTGGGTGAATCTGACCGGTGGCTTAATGAGATGAGGCATTACTCGCAGGAGATCCTCAGAGATCTAGAGCTGCCCCATCGGGTTGTTCAGATTGCAACTGAGGATATGGGCGCCGGTAAGCGGAAGATGTATGATATTGAAACCTGGATGCCTTCGCGCGAAGCCTACGGCGAGACCCACTCTGACTCCGACTTGACTGACTGGCAGCCAAGGCGCTTGAACATTAAATACAAAACCAAGGGCGGCGAGAAAAACTATGTGTACGCTCTTAACAACACGGTTATCGCCAGCCCGAGAATTTTAATTGCCATTTTGGAGAATTATCAGAACGAAGATGGCTCTGTCAGCGTGCCTAAGGTCCTAGTGCCACTTTGCGGTTTTGACAAGATTGAGGCTAAAAGATGAACCTGCAGATTAAATCCCTCTCCGGTGAGCTGACCGAAGAAGAAAAAAGGTTATTGAGGAAAAAGCTCCTCCGACTTGAAGAATATATTCCCAATAGTTCCGTTTTAACCGTTGGGTTGAAACAGCATATCACCAAGAAATCAAACCAAGCTTATGAGATAATTATTCATCTTATTATTCCTTCAGTTAAGAGAAGTGTTTATGTCAAGGTTTTTAAAAATAGTTTTACCGAGGCGGTAGATGTGGCAAAAGATAAAGTCGAGGATATCGTCATAAAAAGAAAGAACAAAAAACTCTCATTGAGGTTTAAAGTTCCCAAATTCAGCCTCGGTTTTTTGAGGAAGAAGAATGAGGAATCTGCTTAGAACTATCTTTGGCGGTGGTAACCAGCGCGAACTTAATCGACTTGACCCGCAGGTCAAAAAGATTAATGAACTTGAAAGTGAATTTGAGGCTTTGACCGATGCGCAACTCAAGGCAAAAACCGGTGAATTTAGGGAACGGGTAGAAGGGGGAGAAGCGCTGGATGATCTTATACCCGAAGCTTTTGCTACTGTCCGGGAAGCGGCCAAAAGGGAAATTAAACAGCGTCATTTTGATGTTCAGCTTATCGGCGGACTTGTTCTTCATCATGGTAAGATTGCTGAAATGAAAACGGGTGAAGGAAAAACTTTGGTTGCCACCCTACCTCTTTACCTTAACGCTTTGGCGGGCAAGGGAGCTCATTTGGTAACAGTCAATGACTATCTAGCCAAGTTTCAGGGGGAGTGGATGGGCAGAATTTATGATCGCCTCGGAATGACCACCGGAATTATTCAGAACCAAGGTATAAGCTTTGTTTTTGACGAGGATTGGGGGAAGAAGAGCAAAAAGGAAACCGAAGGTGAGAATATCACCGATGTCCAATATGATAATTTACGACCGTGCATGAGGGGGGAAGCATATGAAGCAGACATTACTTATGGGACAAATAATGAGTTTGGGTTTGACTATCTTAGGGACAATATGGCTCAGCATAAAGACCAGTCGGTCCAAAGAGGGCTTTTTTATGCCATAGTCGACGAAGTTGATTCAATCTTAATTGACGAAGCTAGAACGCCTCTTATTATTTCTGCACCAGCCGAGGAATCGGCCGATCTTTACGCTCGTTTTGCCATGATCGTCCCGCGCCTTACCGAGAAAAAGCATTATGAGGTTGACGAAAAAGCTAGGGCGGTCTCTCTTACTGACGAAGGGATTCAATACGTGGAGAAAGAACTTGGCGTGACTAATATTTATGACCCGGATATGATTGCTCAGGTTCATCACCTTGAGGAAGCGCTAAAAGCCCAGATTCTTTTCAAAAAAGATCGGGACTATGTAGTTAGAGACGGCGAAGTAATAATCGTTGATGAGTTTACCGGCCGAATGATGCCCGGCCGGCGTTTTTCTGAGGGTTTGCATCAGGCGATTGAAGCCAAAGAGGGTGTTGAGATTAAAAGAGAATCGGAGACGCTAGCGACGATTTCTTTTCAGAATTTGTTTCGCCTTTATGATAAGTTGGCTGGTATGACCGGCACGGCAGCGACCGAGGCCGAGGAATTTCACAAGATTTATAAGCTAGATGTGGTTGAGGTTCCGACCAATAAACCGATGATTAGAGCTGATTGCCAAGACCAAATTTATAAAACCGAAGAAAGTAAATTCCGGGCGATCGTTGAGAAAATAAAGTCATTAAACGAGAACGGCCAGCCGGTTTTGGTTGGCACTATCTCGATTGAGAAATCGGAGCGACTCTCAAAGATGCTGAAGCGCTCCGGTATTCCCCATGAGGTATTAAACGCCAAGCACCACGAAAAAGAAGCAAAGATTATTGCTCAGGCCGGCAGATTTAAGGCGGTCACCGTGGCTACTAATATGGCTGGTCGGGGAGTCGATATTATCTTGGGTGGCAACCCACCGGTTTCTGGCGAGGCCCAAAAAGTGATTGACGCCGGTGGTCTGTTTGTTTTGGGCACAGAAAGACACGAGTCAAGAAGGATTGACAATCAGTTGCGAGGCCGCTCCGGTCGCCAGGGAGATCCGGGCGATAGTCAGTTTTATATTTCGATGGAAGATGATTTGATGAGAATTTTCGGTGGCGAGAGATTGAGAAGTCTTATGGATCGCTTAGGGCTGCCTGACGATCAGCCGATTGAACATTCTGTTGTTTCAAAATCAATTGAGAATGCTCAGCGCCGTGTTGAGGGTCATAATTTTGATATCAGAAAGCATCTCGTTGAATATGACGATGTGATGAACAGACAGAGAGAAATCTTGTATAAGCGCCGCCACTCTATTCTTCTTTTAGACCCGAATAAAGATAGCTTCTTGCACGATCAGGTATTGGTTAAGATGTCTGAAGAAGAGAGGTCGCAATACAAAGCCAGTTCAGCTAAAGTCCCCCTTCCTATAGTTTTTGATTTAGAGAGAAGGATTTATCTCTCAGTCATAGATCAGCTTTGGGTCGAACATTTAAATACGATGGACTCGCTGAGAGACTCAATCGGGCTTCGCGGCTATGGCCAAGTTGATCCCCTCGTCGTTTACAAGCAGGAATCATACACTCTTTTTGAAGGCTTGATTAAAACAATTGACGATGAAGCAATCGGGATAATTTTAAAAATTGATTTTTCGCAGATTCAGGCTTTGCCCGCGAGAAAGGAAGAAGCCCAGCCTCTTGAGTATCACGGGGCGGATACCGCCGCCGGAGAAGAGGTGATTGAAAAGGCCGCTGCCGAAGAAGAGACCGATGTTATTGCCCAAGAACCGAGCCTGCCTGCTCGCCTCGATTCGGCGAAGCGGGCCAAAAGCCACGGTCTGCCCGAAAAGCCCGCCCAAGAGATTGTACCAAAGGAAGAGGCTCGGACCAAAGGTGATGTGGTAACCCTTGTCCGCTCTGTTGGAGATAAAATGAATCAAACAGTTGAGTCAAGCCGGGGCGCATCGCAAGCAGTGCCGAAAGTCGGCCGCAATGAGCCCTGTCCGTGCAGGTCGGGAAAGAAATATAAAAAATGCCATGGCAGATAAGACCACCCTAGTCATTTTAGCGGCGGGATTCGCAGCACGACTTGAACCCCGGACTCTTAATTTTCCCAAACACCTCCTTTCTCTGGGTAAGGAAGTCCTAATGGACCTTCTGCTTGATTCTCTCAAAGGGGTTAGAAAAGAATTTGGCCGGACGGTTTTGATAACTAACGAAAAGTATTATCCTCATTTTAGAAAATGGGCTGCGACCTCCCCTTGGGATATCGAAGTTTATTCTGACGGTGTTCGCCGAAAAGAGGACAAGCTCGGTGCGGTTGGCGATTTAATTTACGTTTTGGATCGAGCCAAAATTAAGACCGACTTTTTTGCTTGCACCCCAGATTATGTTATGGAAAATTTTGATTTTAAAAACTTTATTCGGTTTGCCAAGGTATCTTCTTGTTCGGCTACGATTGCCAAAGTCGAGCCGGACAAAGGGCTCATTAAGGCTGGTTCTTGTCTTAAATTCGATAAATGTTCGAAAGTGACCCATTTTGAGGAAAAGCCGAAACAGCCGTTTTCTCAATATTACGGTATACCTTACTATTTTATTAAAAGGAAAGATTTAGAAACAATCAGAGAGCTACCCGAAAAGCTTAGAGATAATTCTGGTCAGTTGGTGAAGATTCTTGTTGAGAAATCGCAGGTAGCCTGCCGGGTTTATGAAGGATTAAGCATCCACTTAACAACGGAAAGGGATTATCAGGTTTTAGTCAGAAGATTTTCCGCGCCGCTTATCGTGCTTGATTTTGACGGGACGATTTATGATGTTGAGAAGCTTAAGCATGATTTCCGTGCGGTTTCTGCCAAATATGATCTTGAGTTTGATTCGGTTTATCGCCGACTTTCAAAACATAAGCCATTTAGTCTTGATCTTGTTGAGAAATACCTGAAAATTCCCCAAAAAGATAAAATAAGTCTTATAAAAAAATATAGAGGATTGATTTCGCAAGGCAAAAAATATCTTTATCCTGATGTGGTAGGGCTAATTAATAAATTTCCCGGCCGGGTGGCAATTTTGACTTACGGTGATACCAGTTTCCAGGTTGAAAAATTAATCGGCACGGGTATTTCTCATCTTTTTGATAAGGTTTGTATTACTCAAAAAGAAAAGCACCTGTGTTCTGATTTTCTTGCGAAGGCAAAAATTATTGTTGACGACAGTCCGGTCAACCTGTTCAACATTAAAAAGCGGCGTTGCAAGGCAAAGCTTTATTTTCTAGCGAGAAACAAGCAAAAACTTGTTCCAAGCGGTATAAAAGTAATTCACACATTAAAGGAGATTAAAAATGTCTCTTGAAGAAATAAAAAAGAGGAGCAGAAGTCTGTTTGAAAGGTTTGAGAAAATAGAGCCTAGGCGCTGGACAGTGGAGGGCTCGGTGATGGAACTTGCTACCGAAGTCGGGGATTTGACAGAAGTGGTTTTACGTAAAGAATACTACAAGCAGAATATTTACGAAGATCTTGACTATCAAATCCGCGATGAGGTTGCTGACGTTTTATTTGTTTTGATGAGGATTGCTGACTATTATGGAATAAATCTGGATGAAGCTTACGAAGAAATGGAAAAACTGGTAAGTGACAGGCTGAAAAGCAGAGGGGTTTAAATGGTTTCGAATTCGGAGTTCGCTAAAATTTTTGAGGAGTTTTCCGAAATTTTGGAGCTGAAGGACGCAAATCGTTTTAGAATTGCCGCTTACCAGAAGGCCTCGCAGACAGCTAAATCATTAGGAGAGCCGATTGAGCAAATTTACGAACGCGGAGGAGCTAAAGAACTTGATAATATTCCCGGGATTGGCAAAGGGATAGCTCAAAAGATTGAGGAGTATATTAAAACCGGGCGGGTAAAGGAGCTCGAAGGTCTCAGAAAATCTCTACCCAGACAAGAGGTTGAATATATGAGGGTACCCGGGATCGGGCCAAAGACAGCAACGAAACTACACAAGGAATTTAGGGCGAAAGATTTAGCTGATCTCAAATCTAGGCTGGAAAAAAGCGGCTCGAAATATTTTAAAGAAAAAACATTGGCTAATATCCTGCGCGGGATTGAGGTGTACAAAGGAATGGGCGGAAGGATGCTTTTGGTTGAAGCCCGGGAAATAGCCCGCGAGGCAGTTGAATATCTTGAAAAGTCTCGGCTGGCCTCTAAAGTAACGCCCGTGGGGAGCCTCCGACGTTTTAAGGAAACGGTTGGCGACATAGATATTGTAGCTATTGCTCCGGATCCTAAAAAAGCGATCGAGTATTTCTCAAAATTTCCGGGTGCGAAGGAAGTAATTTCGAAAGGCGAGGCGAAGGGAACGATTATTCATCGGCTTGGAGCCCAGGTGGATTTTGAGATAATGCCCGAGGAGTCGTTTGGCTCGCTTTTGCAGCATTTTACGGGGTCAAAAGAGCACAATATTCACCTGCGTACATATGCCCAGGAGCACGGCATGAGCGTTTCTGAACATGGCATTAAAAAAGGCAAAAAGCTTATTAGATGTAGGACAGAGGAGGAGGTTTATGGAACCCTGGGGATGAAATATATCGAGCCGGAGCTTAGGGAAGACAGGGGAGAGATTGAAGCCGCCTTAAACGATAAGCTTCCGGAACTTATTGAGATGAAGGACATCAAGGGCGACTTTCATGTTCACTCAAACTGGTCTGACGGCAATGCTAAAATTGAGGATTTAGCCAGAAAAGCAGTTGAACTCGGCCATAAGTTTCTTGCGATTTCAGACCATACCGTAACGCTTGGCATTGCCCGCGGACTCGATTCGAAAAGGTTTAACCAGCGAAGGCGAGAAATAGAATCTGTCCGTAAAAAATACCGCGGCCTCAATCTTTTTGACTCATGCGAAGTGAATATTGGCTCAGACGGTAGTCTTGATCTGCCTGATGAGGCAATGAAATATTTTGATGTTGTAACAGCCTCGATTCACTCTGGTTTCAATCAGTCCAAAGAGCAGATAACAAAGAGAATGATCCGGGCAATGGAGAACGCTTATGTTGATGTAATTGGCCACCCGACCGGGCGGCTTATTAACCGCCGTGAGGGATATTCGGCCGATTGGGAGCAGGTTTTTAAAACGGCAGCTCAAGAAAATGTGGCTTTAGAGATTAATGCTTCGCCAGATCGGCTTGATCTGCCGGACGGACTGGTTTTAAAAGCTAAAAAAATGGGGGTCAGGTTTGCGATATCAACCGACTCTCACTCACTTGAGCAGCTTAGTTTTCTTCCCTTTGGTATTTCTGTTGCCCGGCGCGGATGGTGCGAGAAAAAAGACATTGTTAATGCCTTGGAATTAGAGGAACTAATTAAGTGGCTAAGGGGCGGCTAGATTTTCACGTTCTTTCTGATTGAGAGCCAGCTTGAGCCGATGCCGATCACAGTACCGACGACGGCCTGAAGCAGGGTGATAAACCAAAAATCCTGATAATAAATCGGTACCATTCTGGCGACAAAGCGGGCAAAAATCGTGCTAGATGAAAGAGAAGCAGCGACATTTATCACCACGAAGATAACCAGGGTGGAGATAACCAGCCCAAACAAACCGTATAAGAACCCCTCAATTAAAAAGGGGATTCGGACAAATGAGTCGGAGGCGCCGACTAAGCGCATAATCTCGATTTCTTTTGATTTATAGGTAACGGCCATCTTAACGGTGTTAAAGACGACTAAAATCGCCACTGCCGTAAAGAAAATTGATAGGACAATACCGAAGCGCTCGATAAACTTGGTCGCATTGTCAATATTCTCGATAATCAGCTTGTTGTCCTCGTAGCTAGAGGAATCAATATAGGGCGAGTAGACAGGGTCTTTGGTGAGAGCCGAAACATATTCGTACTCGTTGAAATCAACCGACTGGACTTGCAGCCCTCTCGGTAGCGGGTTGTCTTGAGGAGAAACTAGTTCTCTTACCTCGCGCTTGACTGTCGTCCTGGCCTTGAATTCGCGCAAAGCATCTTCCTTGGAAATATAACGAACGGATTGGATATTGGGTTTAGCCAGAAGTTCGCTTTTAAATTCCCCGATCAGAGCATCGGTGGCCTCGTCCTTGAAGTTCACAACGATATCAACCTTTCCCTTTAGCTCGGCAACAATTTTGTTGGTCGATAAGGTTATGATAAAAAATGAGCCAATGGCGAGAAGAGCCAATGTCATAATCAGGGTGGCCGATACGCTTAACCAGCCGTTTCTAAAAAAGTTGATGAAGGCGGTCTTTAATATCCTCTCGATTCGAATTAGCATTTTCTCCTAGCTTTTAACTTTTCACTTTCATCTTTTAACTTACCTAGCACGTATACCTCCCTTGATTTTGATCGGAAACAATCCTGCCCTGCTTCATCACCACGACCCTTTTTCTCATTCGGTCAACCAAGTCCTTATTGTGGGTAGCCAAAAGCACTGTCGTGCCTTGGCAGTTTATCTTCTCTAGTATGTCGGCAACCTCGCGGCTGGCCTGCGGATCGAGATTGCCAGTTGGCTCATCGGCAATTAAAATCTTAGGCAAATTAACTAAAGCCCGGGCAATCGAGACCCTCTGGGCTTCTCCCCCCGAAAGCTGGTCGGGATAGGCCTTTTCTTTGCCGGACAAGTTGACTGCCGACAGGACTCTCGGGATTCTCCGCTGGATATCTTCGTCGCTTACATCCGAGACCTCGAGGGCATAGGCTATGTTTTCCCAAACCGAGCGGGTCGGGAGGAGCTTATAATCTTGAAAGACTATGCCGATATTTCTTCTATAATAAGGTAACTCCCGCGGGGCAAGGCGAGTGATGTCCCGTCCGGCAACTCTAATCTTGCCCGAATCGGGTTTTTCTTCTCTGATTATTAGGCGCACTAAAGTTGATTTACCAGCGCCGGACGGTCCAACTAAAATTACAAACTCTCCCGGATAGATATCGAGCTTTACTCCATCCAAGGCCTTGTTCTTTCCATAAACCTTGGCAACATCGCGAACCTCAATTATAGGTTTTTTTTCTTCCAAAACTTGCCTCCTTAAAACCTTTCCTTCCTTATTTTAACAAAAAGACTGCGAATACCAAATTTGGCCGAGGGATTTGCAAATTCTAGAATTGTTGCTATAGTTAAGACATGAAAAAAATGAGGGGAATAAAGGGTCTCATGCTTTTGTCTTCCGCAATGCTTCTGGCGGGACTGACTTTTTATCCTGCTTTAGCCTCTACTTTGGATGATCTTTATAAACAAAAAGAGGAGCTTCAGCAGGAGCAACAGAAATATCAAAGTGCAGCGGGGAATAAGGAAAAAGAAGCTAAAACAATTGCTGCCCAAATTGCCCAGATTGAATCAGATATTAAAAAGACTGAAGCGGAGATCCAAAATACCTCTAGTCAAATTACTGATGTGACAGCTCGGCTTGATCAGCTTAATAAGGATATTGAGGTCAAAAACGCTGAACTTGTTGTTTTAAAACAAAAGCTGAATAGTGCCATAGTTGAGATTTACCGTTCCTCGTCAAGATCCGACTGGGAGCTTTTGTTCGGCTTTAATTCCCTTTCCGATGCGGTTAATCAAACGAAATACGTTGAGTCAGTCGAGTCTCAAGCTAAGTCCTACCATGATCAAACCCAGAAAGTTAAAAGCGAGCTTGATGCCCAGAAATCCGAAGCCGAGAAGAAGAAAGCAGAACTGGATTCTCTTAAAAGCCAGCAAGAGGCTTATAAGAGAAGCAGTGAATCCCAAGTTGCTTATAAAGATCGCCTGCTTGGTTTGACTAAGGATCAGGAACAAGATTATCTTGATAAGGCTGATGCCGCAAGAAAAGAAGCCGCCTCGGTTGAGAACCAGATCAGAAGAATTCTTTCTTCCCGAAGCAGAAGGGCGGATGGCACTTTCGGTGATGGGCCCGGTGTTGGCAGCCGCGTTAGCCGAGGGGAGTATGTTGGAACGCAGGGCTCGACCGGGGCTTCAAGCGGTGATCACGTTCATTTTGAGGTAGATTTGACTGCTCCGGCGCGGGGGTGGACTAGCCCTTGGCCGTATATCAATAGTGGAATGTTAAGCTGGCCGCTTAGAAATTTTGTTATTACACAAGACTATGGTTGTACTGAATTTGCTGATTGCGGTAATCCCAGAGGACCATATGGCGGTGGTCCCCATATGGGAATTGATATCGCCGGCCCGATCGGCTCTCCCGTTCTCGCTCCGGCTGATGGCCTCGTTGTTTTAAATGAATACTTCGGTGGTTATGGTAATGCCTGGGCAATGAAAGTTGACAACGGTCCTTATGTCCTCCTCGGCCACTTGCGGTAATCTTTATCTATCCTGTATTATTGAGATATGAAGCGAAAGCTCACCATAATTTTTTCGGTGCTGGCTCTTGTTCTAGTTGCTTCTGTCGCTTTTGGCGTAAGGGGAGGGGGGTTCTCCAGGATTTTAGCTGATGTTTTGAACGATGTCCCCGGCAAGGTTGACATTTTCGCCAAAGATAATCAAAACCACCCCCTGGGTGGCGTTAGTGTTAACACGAGCCTAGATAACGACAGCTACTTTTATGTCGGGATGACCGATGACACCGGCCATTTGATTTTTAATGAGCCGGATTTTACTAGCCGCACCCGCTATTTCAAGGTGGATTTTCCAATGTATTCCTCGTCGCCGGAGGTTGTCCAAGTTAACACAGCTAAAAATACGACGAGGAATGCGAATTTTGTTCTAACTCCAATTTCGGGCACGGGGTCAGTCAGCGGTAAAATCACGATCTATAATCCGGGTGGGGCTGACAACGGCAACCCTCTCTCTTCGGCAACGGTAAGAATTATAAATAGCACTGGCTCGGAAAAGGGGAGAACAACCTCGGCGGCCGACGGGCGCTACCAAATTAACAATATTCCCGAGGGGACGGGTTATGCTGTTTATGCTTCCAAATCAGGTTATGAGCAAAATTCTCGTCAGGGTATTAATATTGTCGCGAATCAAACGCTTCAAGATCAAAACCTTGGCCTTGTTCCTTCTGCTCGGCCCTCGCCGAGCCCCAGGGCTTCGCCGTCCGCCTCGGCCTCGGCTTCTTCAATCCCGCAGACCGCTCGAGTGGACTTGAATGTGAGAGTGTTTGATGCGTCTACTAATAAAAATATTTCTGGTCTTCCGGTTATTTTAGATAGTGCTCTTACAAGTAGCGTCGAGAAAATCACTAATTTGAATCAATACAATGCTGTCTTTGCCGATGTGCAGGCAGGACGTCACACCTTATCTGTTAACCCTCCTTCTCATCCAAATTATAATTCTAAATATGAGTACAAGTTTGTTGCCGCCCTCGAGGTTAAAAATGAAGTAGCTGGTATTCCGGCTGGTCAGGACGGTAGGCAATATCTCGAGGTTGGCTTGAGCCAGAGAAGCGCTTACGAGATTCTGACGGTGATTGGGAAGATTACAGACGAAAGCAGCAATCCGATTTCTGGGGCTAGGGTTAAGGTTTTCTGCAGCGGTGACGATCTTTGCGGCCTCGTTCCGCAGGAGGGGATCTCGTCTAGCAGTTTCAACCGCATTGATAGAAAACCCGAGTATGAATATAATTACCTGATTCGTAACGTCTATAACGCCCCGCGGATGATTAATCGTTCCCTTAGAGTTGTTGTGGAAAAGGACGGTTATATTTTGGATACTAACAATAATAACCGCGACGATTTTGAAGAAGGGTTCCAGTTTAACATTAATCCCGGGGAAAGCTCGGTTTATGTCGCTAGTCTTAACTCCTGCATTGCGGTTGAATCTTTTACGATGAAGGAAATACCGGGTTATAAATTCTCTATTGCTGGAAAGGTTACGAATGTAAAAAATGGTCAGCTAGTGGGCGGCATTACAGTCGCGGTGAGGTTTGGCTCCGATGTTTCAAAGGATAATCTTCTATCTATGAAGATCGGTGGCAATAAATTCGCTAATTACTTCATCAAAGACGTTAAAAACGAGAGTGGTACTTCAAGCGTTTGGATCTCTGCTGTCAGCCCTGAAGGATGCAAGCTTAATTATAAGCCCGGGGATGAACTCCGGGGTGAATTGGAAATTGGGAAAGATATTGTCTTTAATCAGGAGCTTGAGATATGGCTCGGGATTGTAGATATCGAGATGGATTGCGGCGACAAATATATCTGGAGTGTCAAAGAAAATAATTCCGGCAAATCTATTCCCGGAGCGAAGATAGAGCTAGGCGACCCAGGAGTAAGTTTTAGCCTCACGGCAACAACAGGTGCGGACGGGCTTGCGGTAATTGATCCGGGACGCATTGTCTCGTATTGCTCAAAGAGAGCCGGCGATTCTCTGTATCGGCTTATAGTCAAAATCAGCGCAAGCGGCCATATATCGAAAGTTGTTGTAGCCGATTTATCTTTCTGCGGTTCGGCGAAGGAGCCAAAAACTTTCTTTCTTGATAAAGCTGTCTCCTCAGTTGCCGAAGCCGTTCTTCTCGGTAGAGTAATAGACACATCGGGCGAGACAGTTAATGGTGCAAAGGTTAACTTGTATAATTTTCCCCCCGCGGACCTGCCTTATAGGACTGCCACGAGCGACAGACAGGGGAGTTTTAAAATGACGCCTCTTGAGGCCAAAAGGTTTATTGTCTCTGCCTACCATACCAAATATGCAGAAACTGAAACTAATAGACAAGTTGTAGAACTGTCTCGAGGCGAGCAGGCCTATGTTGAGCTTGTTTTGCGCAAGGTTTCCGAGAGCGAAAATTTTAGCGTTGCTGTCTTGCGCTCCAGAAATCTTGAACCAATAGAGGGGGCAAAAGTGACGCTGAAAGAACCCGCCAAGCCGTTGGAAAGAGAAAATTCGACAAATTTTCTTGGCGAGGCGGGGTTCGGAGATGTTTGGGTGGGGCAAGACCTCGAGATTAGAATCGAGGTGGTAAAAAAAAGCGGCGGTATTTTGAAGCTCCAGAGAACAATTAAAATTCCCAAAAATTGGAATGAACTTTCTCTCGATGAGCAAGGAAGGATAAGGTTGAAGTTTATTTTTGTAGCGGACGATGGAGTAAACGCCGGCGTTGAGGAATCGGAAGTGCTTGTAAAAGTCGCGGATTCTGTCTCGAGCACGCCGATCAGCGGTGCCTCGGTCAAGATTAATTTAGACTGGTTTGTGCACAGTGGCCTTTTGACTTTTACAGCCGTTACAGACGATAAAGGCGAGGCAGTATTCCCTAGAGATTTTAGCATATCTGACCCAGCAAAGGTGCTGCCGAGTTTTGACCCTGATGCGAGAAGGGCGATGAATCAATTCAAGATTCTCAAAGGCGACAGCATATTGTTGTCTGTCGAAAAAGCCGGCTACGAAGAGGCTATGCGTTATATCAGAGTGGGATTAAGGCGCAAAATAGTAGAAGTGAAGCTTGTCTCCTCGAGCGTGGATGACCACATATTGGCTGTTTGTTTGAGCGATCCTTCTTCGGCCAATCTTGGTTTGCGTGCGGCGATAGAAACAGATCAGATAAAGATTGAGAAGAAGCAGGAAGATGGGCGGTTTGCGGAAGTGTTTACATACTCCGATGCGGATTCTTTTATATCAGAAAAATTTGAGTGCGCAGCTTTTAACAATCCAGAGCGGGGCGAATATCGCGCGAGTTTGGCAAATGGTTCTTTTTCGCCAAGCAGTTCAGTTCGTTTTTCCGGCAAAAAAGACGAGGTAATTTTTTACAATATTTGCGGCATTGAGCAAAAAGATCTAAAAAAATACTCCAATGATATTTATTTTGTCTTTCAGGGTGATAGAGAGCAACAACTGTATGAAGCTCATAAAAACAGTTTTAATGAACTCGGGAAAATTATTGAGAAACTTTGGTCGCAGTCGAAGGCCCTTAAACCTGTCGTGATTTCAGTCGGCGAGTTCGGAACGATTAACGCGTTTGCCAGCCAGGTTCCCGCCGGAAAGTGCGGAGGGCTTGACGATCCGACAGTTATTCATGTCGCCACCGAATTAATCGAGTATTTTATCGGGCATGGCAGGGCTGATATTGTCGGAACAACGATTGCCCATGAGTACGGCCATTATATCCAGTATGATTTTAGCAAGACCAAACGTAATTTTAGCAAACGGTGGGATTGGCTTTTCGAACAAATCATTTCCCTGGATGACAATTTACAGCAATGTGTTTGGGGTGCAGTTAAAGACGGTAATGTTGGGATTGCACCCTATGGACTCGGCGGTCATCCCGAGGATAATCCATCTGAAATATTCGCCTCTTTTTACTCCGCTTTTTTTATGCAGCACACTCGGCTTTTTGACATAATAAACTCCAATTTGACCGAGGGAAGCGCTTGTCAAAATATCATCAAATATATGTGGCAGCTGTTCTCCGAAAATGTTGGGAAAGTTTACCCCGACGATAATTCGGTTTTTAAGCCAGTGGGGGGGAGGGTCGGCACAAAGAACTATACTTGGCGGCAGATCATTGCAGGTAAGTGGACCCGAAGGGTCTATGATAAGTTGGGTTTGATGCCAAAGGCAAGGGTTCAATTCGAACAAATCGTGATCCCCAAGATGGAAAGAGATGTCGCTTCGTTACGTCAAGCCATCGAGAAATTTAATGATTTGATGGATTCTATTATTAGAAAGCTTGGCATTAGGGATGTGGGCAATGTTGAGGGAGTTGTAAAAGACGCATACGGGGATCCTATCCCCCGCATAGTTGTAAATATCGGACCCAAGACAGCGTTGACCGACGGTAGGGGCGGGTTTCGTATAAATAATATTCCCGCCGGAGAAAATAAGATTGTCATTAAAAAGCCCTCGGGCGGTAATTATCAAGTAGTGAGTCCTGATCCCGCTGTTGCCTCGATTATAAAGAACTCATCAGCAATGCTGCGCATTAGAATAAATAGATAATCAGCTATTTTTCTTTGACTTTTAGGCCTTGACTTCCTATAATGAGCCCATGAAAGAAAGGGAAACCGAGTCCCAAATTGATGAGATTGATTTGACTTTGAGACCCAAAAAGTTCAAGGACTATATCGGTCAAGAAAAGGTCAAAGATGCTCTTAGGGTTTTCCTGGAGGCGGCGCGGCTGCGCGGAGAACCGATGGAGCATATTTTGATCTATGGCCCACCAGGCTTGGGCAAGACGACTTTGGCGCACGTTTTAGCCAAAGAGATCAGAGCCAATATTGTCGTAACCTCGGGGCCGGCAATTGAGCGCGCCGGAGATTTGGTTTCAATCTTAACTTCCCTTCAGGATTCCGACATTATTTTTATTGATGAGGTTCACCGCCTAAGCAAGGTGGTCGAGGAAGTCCTCTATCCGGCGATGGAAGACTACGCTGTTGACGTGGTGATAGGCAAAGGCCCTTCGGCTAAAACCCTAAGAGTTGACCTGCCTCGTTTCACGCTAATCGGCGCCACGACCAGAATCAGTCTTATT